>Ga0315275_10002367_pt1 | contig 16995 bp, 14 predicted proteins | sample YL17G03_0_MG_FD_205557 | JGI IMG/M metagenome (GOLD analysis project Ga0315275, IMG submission 205557) | Sediment microbial communities from Yellowstone Lake, YNP, Wyoming, USA - YL17G03_0 | ecosystem: Environmental > Aquatic > Freshwater > Lake > Sediment | place: USA: Wyoming | collected... | reverse complement strand
CGAGGACATCGCGTTGATGCGCGGGCTGCCGAACTTGGCGGTGATTGTGCCCTGCGACGCTCCAGAGACCGCGAGGACGGTCCATGCGGCGGCGGATTGGAAAGGCCCGACCTACTGTCGATTCGCGCGCTCGAACGTCCCGACGGTCACATCGACAGATGACTCCTTTACCATCGGGAAGGCATCTACGATCTGCGACGGTTCTGACGTGGCCCTCATAGGCTGCGGCATCATGGTCGCGAAGTGCGTCGAGGCCGCAGAGTCGCTCGATGCTGAGGGCATCGACGCGAGGGTCCTGAATATGAGCACGGTCAAGCCGCTCGACGTCGATGTGATACGCAAGGCCGCCAAGGACACCGGGGCGATAGTCACCGCGGAAGAGCACAGCGTGCTACACGGCATGGGCAGCGCGGTGGCGGTGGAAGTGGCGCGCGGCAGGCCCGTGCCGATGGAATTCGTCGGCATGCCGGACCACTTCGGCGAGAGCGGCGATGCCGAGTCGCTCTTTCAGAAGTACGGTCTGACCGCCGCGAAGATAGCCGAGGCGGCGATGAAAGTGGTGAAGCTGAGAGGAGGATGATTTCGATGAAGATATTCCTGGATACGGCTGACATAAACGAGATCAGAGAGGCTGCGAGTTGGGGCATAATCGACGGCGTGACGACGAACCCGACGCTGGTCGCGAAGACCGGCAGGAAGTTCGCCGAGGTGGTGCGGGACATCACCGCAATAGTCGACGGCCCGATAAGCCTCGAGGCGACATCAGACGACGCCGAGGGTTTGGTCGCGGAGGCGCGAGTGCTGTCAGCGATCCACAAGAACGTCGTCGTCAAGATTCCGATCACCACCGAAGGTCTGAAAGCGATCAAGCGCTGCAGGGCGGAGAAGATCAAGACCAACACGACCCTGATATTCTCCGCGAACCAGGCGTTGCTGGCCGCCAAGGCCGGCACAAACTACGTGAGCCCGTTCATCGGCCGTCTGGACGACCAGGGGCAGGTCGGGATGGACCTCGTGCGGGAGCTCGTGACGGTCTTCTTCAACTACGAATTCGACTGCGAGATACTCGTCGCGAGCGTCCGCCACCCCATCCACGTTCTCTCCGCCGCGATATTAGGCGCTGACATCTGCACGGTGCCGTTCGACGTCCTGAAGAAAATGGTCGGGCACTCGTTGACCGATGTTGGGATCGCGCGCTTCAAGAAGGATTGGGCGAAGGTTCCGAAGTAGGGATTCGCCGACCTAGGGATTCTCCTCGACTTTCTTCTTCGGAGTTCTCTTCACCGCCCTGACAAGCGCCTCGGTCTGGACTATGTCCAACGTGGCGAATATCATCAGGAGGGCGGGAGTGTAAAGGATGTACTCAACCGGCAATGGTAGCCTCATGATGTAGAGAGAGTAGACGATGGCCGGCATGCGGACGAGGACCACGACGATTGTCCCGAGGATGAGGAGCCTCGGCACGAACCTGGCAAGAACGCTGTCAGTCCACTTGAGGCGTGAAGCCGCAGAGATGTGGCTCCAACAGATCATGACGGCAATGGCCATGACTAGGATTGCGAAGATCATCGTGCCCTGACTCAACCAGAGGGCGACCCAAAGAATCGAGGTCCCCGTGAGCAAGATCAATGCGTCGACCCTGCGGCTCTGCCTCATGGCGCCCCATATTACAAACGCGATGAGCGGGGCTGCGACCAAGGCAAGATACGCCAATTCGACTGGGAGCAATAGTCCGCCCCCGGCTTTCTCGTAGAAATATCTGTTCTGGAAGAGAGCGATCCATATCACGGGCAGCGCCGAGACTGTTGCCGCGAACGTGACGCCGGGGGTTCGTACTCGGCCTCTTGCGGTCTCGACGACTGGGTTTGCAGGATTCAAGAAATATCCAAGCCCGACCAGAATCGCCACCGACAGCACAAGGCTCGCAGCGTCGAAGGGTATCAGCGCGCCTCCTATCACTCCGAGCCCGAGCCATAGCGCATCTGTCCCTCTCATCATGCCTTTGCATCCGAGGAATCTGGTCAGCAGCATCGCATTTGCGCAGGCGAAGGGCACGAACGCCCAAGGTTCGTGAAGCAGGAAAAGACCCGACAACGCCATAATCCCGAGCTCAGCGATCCAGAGGTATCCACCCAGGATTGACACCAGCCAAGTCTGCAACTTCGACGTGATGAGGAGGGCCGCACCCGCCACGAATACGCTCGCGTATGTCCAGAAGTTGTAGTCGAGAGCCTTCTGGAGACCAGCGAAGAACAGGTAGAAGAGGAAGATTGAGGCCACCGCTGGCAGGAACCAGTCGTATGTCCCTCGATTCCGGGGAGACTCGCCTCTGTGCTTGAAACGCCAGAATAGCACATAGGCAATGACTATCAACATAATCGACACGAAGATGGCCATGATCGTGCCAACGGCAACCGCGCGCTGAGCATGCTGAAGTGCACCGTACGCGTAGAAACCGGAAAGGCTCGAGTCACCGTGAGCCTCCGCCCTCCCCGCCTCCTCAAGCAGCTGCGTGGCGGAATCCAAATCCCAAGGATCAAGCATCGAGAAGGGATTCGAACGTGCTTGGTCGATGGTCTCCGCGGCGTCGCGGACGAACGAGGCGGTCACGAGCGAAAGCATGTTTTCGACAGAGACGACATTGACTCTGTCCCCATATCTGGCACGCAGAGTCTCGAGCGACTTGACCGCCTGGCCCAGCCGCAGAGTCCAAGGATAAACGACAACGAAGAAGAAGTGCGGCTTCGATGGCGCCGCGTCGATGTCGACCATCACTTTGCCGACGAGGTTGTCCTCGCCACTCCACAGGTGTGTCGAGCGGATGACGGGTGCGGGGGAAACGTCGCCGGCCTGCATCCAGACGTCTCGGGTCACCGCCTGATCCGCGTAGTCCAAGATGATGCCCCTCGGTGTCAGAGCGCTGACGTAAGCTTCCAGCGTCTGCTCGCGGTAGGGGATCTCATATGCCCTGAACGCGTTGAGGAGCCAGACGGTGTCCATGTCCGCCGCCGCCATCGCCCGTCGGGTCCTGACGAGGTACTGCTCGAGGTCGCTCTGCGGCTCGAATCCCGGATAAAGGTATCCCGCCCCGCTCGGGCCCGCCACGAAGGAGTCGAGCGTTGTCGCCTCGGAATAGAAATAGTCGAGAATTGGAGGGGCGAGCTGTGCCAGCAATGGGCTGATGCTCCATGCGATCGGTACTGTCCCGCGCACGCTGTCCTGCCAGACCTCCAGCATCTTGGCGGTGGCGAAGTCGATGTTGTCTCCATCGGGAACCGCGAAGCTCACGTAGATCCCGTCATCGGCCAGGGGAGGTGCGGGCGACACGACCCTCTTTTGGCTGAAGGGAGCCGGCGGTGTTAGCCCAGAAAGGAACGAGAGGTTGGGGACGTTGTGCCCGCCGAGGATGAACTTGCCCTCGCTCGAGGCAGCCTGCACGAAGAAGTTCTCCTCGACGAGGTTCGGAGTCTCGAACCAGCCGAGGATCGGGATGTTGTGCGGAGTCGAGGCGAGGATGTCCTTGGTGAAGTCAATCTCCTCTTGAGATGCGAAGGGCCCCTGTCTGGCGTAGAATGTCCACACCTTGGCGGCGATGAGATAGTCTCTCAGGCCGGTCTTGTCTGGTGCAATGATTCCCAGCATGTTCTTCGAGGTCCTCGGATAAAGTTCGGCGAACGATTTGCGCTGCAGCTGAAGCGCGCTGAGGTCTGACCATGGCGGTTGACGGAGGTCCGAAGTCACCGACAGCCCGGTCAACCCCGAGACTTCCTCCTCCGAGGACGGGTCGACCATGACGCAATTCTCAAGGCCGGCCATCACCGTCGCGACAGTGATCGTCTCCGGGCGGGATGGATCGTAGACAACGAGACCGGATGCGAAAGAAGAGAAATTGTGGAGGAAATCGGAGGACGAGATTCCGCTGAAGCCGACAGGGTATCTCCCCCGGATGAAGGGGAGCAGGAAAGACGTGTTGCCGTCCCCGGTCGTGTTGAGGAATATCTGCGCGCCATCGCGGTTGACGAGGCCCTGGAGGGAGGCGAGGGCGAGCATCATGCCCTGGCTCGTCTCCGGCGAGATATCGACCACGAAAGCGTTTGATTTCGCGCCGAAGGAAGTGAAGACATCGGCAGATCCCGGGACAAGTTCGTAATCCGACGGCGGGAGGTTATCGACGACCTGAGTTCCGATTCCCCCCGCCGCCACGATCACGACTACGAGGACGCACGCGATCCGCAACCTCGTGTTCGGTTCCCGCCTCGACTCCATCTCTGCCGCCCATGAGCGAGGGCGTAATTAACCGCTGTGGAAGTGGGGCGCTGCGCACGGAATCGCGGGCGATAATGGAAGCATCACGCTTAAGTGCGAACTACCGCGGTGGATGCGCTACTCCTGTCAAATCCGAGGGAGGAAAGAGAAAGATGCCGAAATACGTAACATATCTGCAGATAGTGCTGAACCCGAACAGCCAAAAGCCTGGCGATATCGCGAGCGAACTGAAGAAGCAGGGATGGTGGCCCGTGTGGGGCACCTACGACTTCGCGTGGCCGTGGAGCGCAAAGTGGACCGCTGACGACAGCAAGGAATACTGGAGCAAGGTCAACAAGGCGCACACCACCATGAAGAAGCTCAATGTCTCCTGCTCGTTCAGGACCTACGAATGGGGTAAGGAAGACACCCCGGTCTATTGGCCGAAGAACTGGAAGTGGACCAAGGCCTGGTCGAAGAAGTAGTCACTTACAGATCGCCAGCGGCTAGTCAATTGCAGCGGTCAGTGCCAACGCTGTCCCCAAACGTTTGCTCGCAAGTCATCTGATCCATTCAGCTTACGCCGGGGACTGTGTCGGAGACTTCTCCGCGCGAGTCGCCGCGACCCTGCTAAGGATGGGGACGTTCTTCAGCTTCTTCGCCAGCCACGGATCCAAACCCCACGCATTCTGCCGCCTGTAGATCAGGAGGGTGAGCGCCGAGCCGAGCATCAGCAGGTTGACTCTGAGGATTCCAGGATTAGTATGGCCCGCCGCCAATATGATGCCCAAGTTCATCAACGGAGCGCCTAGGAGGCTGATTTTGGTGAAGGCCCCGGTGAGTATCGAGATCCCGATCAGCAATTCGAACGCCGCCATGGTGGTCATGACGGCGCCGGCATTTGGGGCCATGACAGTGTCGAGCAGCCAGCTCATGCCCGGGACAGGATTGGGGCTGATTCGGGTGGGGAAGTACAGCGTCGAATAGGTAACATTGTACCATCCTCCCTGCGACCATACGTCTCCGATTAGGTAGCCATATCTCTGATTCCCGGACGCGGGACCTTGCGCGAAATTCACATCGTACATGTTCAGTGTCCCGCCCATGGCCCAGATGAACCCAAGCATGAGGATCAACGGGGCCAGCATGAGTGGATAAAACCGGAATCTGGCTTTCATGGCAATCCCTAGGCTCGGCGATTTATCAACTTTGTCAATTTAGGTAATCCTAGAGAGCCATCGAGTCGAAGTGACGTCCGACTCACATGGCGATTCTTGCGGGCTAAAGCTAAAATAGCATCTCCTCATAGGGAACCCCGGGCCCCGGTAGTCTAGCGGTCTATGATCTCGGTCTGTCGAGCCGAGTGCTCGGGTTCGAATCCCGACCGGGGCGCTTCCCAGCACACACACCCGGTCTGAGTCGTTGACAGATGCGAGAATGGTCCACAAACCATTAACTAGGCGTTTCTATTGCCAACATAGAGAGGCGGTGTGGATCTGGCGCTGATAAAGTCTGCGGGGGAACTCGTCGCCCTCGGTCACGACCTCATGCAGAGAGGCAACTTCGTCGGAGCCAACGAGAAGTACAACGATGCCGCGAGGAAGTTCGCCAAGCAGGGGGACGCGATGGGGGCGAACATCGCCTCGAGTTATGCTACAGTGGTCGCCCTCGGACAGCAGATGGCGAACCCGATGGCCTACCGCATCGCTTCACAGTCCCTGCTCAACATTGGCGGCTTCATGATGAAGATAGGTCTGAGGGAGATTCCCGCCAATCAGCTGGCGACCGAGTTAGATCTCCTAGCAACAGAGATGGAGGTCTTATCGTTGTCGCCGACGAATCCGCAGCAATTCAAGGACAAAGCTCAGGCACTCCAGACCACAGCGATGCAGTTCCGCGCAAAGATGACCGGGCAGGTCCTCGTGATTCCTGAGTTATTCAACAAGACCGTGATGACGGGCGAAGCGAAGGCTCCTGCCTTGATGGCGTTGGCTGAGGAGGCCCTCGGGGAATCGCTGATACTGGACAACCCGAAGGCCGCTGCGGAGCACTACCAGAGCGCGAGGCTGTGGTGGATGCAGGCCGGCCGTCAGGACTTTGCGGATGCTGCTTCGATCCGCGTCCGCGCGTACGGTCGCGCCGCGAAGTGCTGGTTCTGCGGCCGCGAGGTGTCAGGCGAAGGAATACATTTCGTGACGATGGCAAGTGAGCTGACCGACGTTGTCAAGAGGACCGGCGAGGGCAGCGCTTTGCCAACATTCGACCCCGTTTCCAATGCGATATACGCGTGCAGGGGCTGCTACAGCGCAGTCTTCAAGCTCGCAGACGACCTCGCAGTCAAGCGAACGAAGGAACTTGAGGTCAAGATTGAGCGAGAGTTGGAAGAGATACGAACTCAATTAAAGAATCTGCGTTCAGGGCATTAAAGCAGGGGATGTGCAATGGCAGATGGACAAGTTGGCTCGGGACCCATGAACCCCACCTCCATGCTTTCCCTCCGTTGCAAATCGTGCTCCGCACCGCTCGCCGCGGCGCCGACCGATGATATCGTCCGGTGCCAGTATTGCGGCTCCAGTCAGAAGCTCGTCGACGCGCGCGCCTTCTTCGACCAGGTGCTCCTGCAGGTGAACGCGTGGGTGAGGCAGGCGATTCCGGTCGGAATGGACGCAATGACCACCGGCATGGTTGACCCGATCGCGCGACACACGATTTTCGTGAACAACATAAGGCCAAGGCTGACGACCGAGTACGGGGAGTACAGGTTCAACTGCTTCAACGTCCTGGCCCAGCCCATGGCTGTTCTCCCGTACATGATGGAGCGGGGAATGCCTCTCTCAAATGACCCCAAGGATGTATTCCTGTTCCAGGCCAAAGTCCAGCAGGTTTCCGCTCTTGCCGTGGACGATGAAAGCAAGGGCATGATATCCGAGATAGGTGCGCTCTCGGTCGCTTATGGCTATCTCCTGAACAACGCAGCGCTGATGGCCGAGATGAAGCCCGAGCGCTATCACTTCATGAAGGAGAACTTCGAAGCCGCGGCTCAGGCCGTCAAGAGCGCAAAGAAGCTCTCCGGTCTCGACGACCGTTTCCGGGGCCTGGCGAAACTCTCCAAAGGACTCGACGACCTCACGAGCCTGAACATGCAGGAAGCGATGACCCAGCTCGAGGAGGCGAAAACCGCGCTCCAGAGCGCAAGGGCCACAGCTATCCAGAGCCTGGACATGTCTCTGATGGTCCAAGGGATAGATAAGGAACTATCTGTCGTGAGAAGCTCGATATTCCTCGCTGAAGCGCTCCGATACGCTCCCGGTGGTGACTACGCCGCCGCGATGACGCCGATCCGCAATCTCATGGGAGTGTTCACGAGTCTCCAAGAAAGGCCTTTCCCCCAATGGCAGGGACGGTTCCGGGACACAAGTCACCACGAGGAGATTCTGAAGGTGGTCGCGGACATACAGAAGGCGAAGGCGGGGGCAGGCGCCGTCAATATGCTGCCCGTCCAGGGGACGGTGCTATTCCCATTCTGGGCCGTGGACATACCCTATACGTTCCAGACCGGTGCCCTGTGGAAGACACAGGGGGTGGAGGTGACTGAGGCAATGCTCGTCTCAGCGACGTTCCCCGCCGACATCGACGCGTTTAGCGGAAACGAGCCACGACCCGTCCTCACCGACATCTTCAACGCGCGCGGAAGGTCCGGCTTTTTCAACAAGCTTGCCGGGAAGGAGACTTCCATTAGTGGCGGGGGACCGGTCAGGGAAGTGATCAACCGCTCGCAGCCTTACAGTCCCGGGGCGCTCAGAGTCATCCCGCCACTGAGCACTCCGCAGGATGCTGTCACGCTTGTCCAAGACTATGTCACGAGAGTACGTCAGGCAGACCGTACGATCCAGAACCAGCTGCGTCTGAGCGCACCGAGGGTGATCAGCTTGATATTCGTGCCCGGGACACCCGACAACCTGAGGCCCAACGTCCTCTCTTGGCTCGGAGGTCTGGCGCCCAGATCCGTTGGCAGCCTCGCGATGCTCGCCACTATTGCGATGTAGTCGGGGCTTTTCTGAAAGAGGCCTTATTGTTCACGAGCATCCAGCACGGGCACACATCCTGCATTTCTGTCTGGAAATATGTGACAAGTCGGCTGGTGGCGAAGTCTGAGTAATGCGGAGGGGGAATCTTGAGGTAAGCGATGTCGCTCGGAATGCCCATCATCTCACTCCCCTTGTCGGGCCGGTCAGAATCGCCATTGCCCAGACTCTGTCGAACGGTTCAGTGCGGATAAGTCCTGCTCGAATCCCTTGCGTCTTCAGTGAACTCTCGATAATTCTGGCGATTCGGTTCATTATCCATTCCTCATGACCAATCTTTAGGTCAGCCTAATAAGGCGAGTGGCTATTTAACCTCTTGGCATTGAACCGTCATGGAGGCCGCAAAGCCAGTCTAGGCGACGGCGTTCTTGGCGCCCGCCATCGCCGCCTCTTTCTTCCCGCTGCTCCAGTACAAGAAGGCAATGACTGCAGCGATGACCCCGAGGGCCAGTGCCACGTAGCCTATTCCTGCACTTTCGAGTCTGATGAACCCGAAACCCATGACGAGAAGTATGCCCGTGAACAAGTGCGCCATTATCGTGGAGGCGTTGGCGGGAGCCATATCGGATGGCCTCGAGTGATACTTCAGACAATACATCGACGCCTTGACGGCGAACGGGAGGGCCAATAGCACAATCAGAGTGTAGAGCGGCAACAGCCCGACGAGCACGCCTATGGCCACGGTAGCGTACGTTGCCGTGAAGAGCGCAGGAACACCCCAGGTCGCCTTCTCCCTGCCGAGGCGGACTACAAGATGCCTTTTGCCCACGGCCATGTCTGCTCTATAGTCGGGGAACTCATTTACATACAGAACTGCCGCAATCAGGAGCGCAGGTGGTATGGATGCGATCAAGGCGGTCCAGCTCAGTGTCGTCGTCTGGACGTAGTATGAGCCGAGAGTCATTAGGACTCCGAAATTGACGCCGACGACCAACTCTCCGATTCCTCTGGAGGCCAGATTCAATGGAGGAGCAGTGTAGGAGTATCCTGAAACGAGCCCAACGATCCCGAAGACGAGTATGGGCCAGCCCCGCAGCCAAGCGAGAACAACGCCAATCGTCGTCGCCAGGGTGAACAAGACCACCGCCTCCGTGAGCACTTCGAGCGGCGACATCAGTCCGAGCTGGATCATCCTGCTCCCGCCGCTGAAAGGCCTCACGTACTCCTTGTTCAGCTCATCATCCTGGCTTTTGTGGTCGAAGTAGTCGTTGAAGACGTTGGTGCCCATATGGATGAAGACGCCGCCAAGGAGGGCGAGGAGGAAAAGCCCCGTGTCAAAAAGACCATTCACCGTGAAGGCGATCATGGCGCCAAGGATAACGGGGATCACTGAGGCGGTGAGGAAAGGTGCACGGACCTCCATGGCCCACAGCTTTGCCCTGCGAGCAAGCATCCTCCATTCCGATTCGGCCCCTGCGTTCTCCGGGAAATCGATGACCGTTGGCGGCACACCCTGCACGATTTCTCTGAAGACCCGGAACTTCATTTGGATGGGCCGCACTCTGATGCAGTCGAGCAGGCGGGTGTTGCCGGACTGGATCAGTCCGCTCACTGTGGACGACTTGGGGGCCTCCAGGGCGAAAGCTATCTGGCGCTCGTTCTCGTCCTTCACAAGCTCGGCAACGCCATTTATCTCCACCTCGGCGGAGTCCCGCTCGTCCGGGGATTGTCTGCGGAACAGGAGCGCGATATTGCGGTTGCCGGAGAGCTGCATGGTCTTGGGATCTCCCTTCATGCTCGCGAGATAAATCTGGAAGCCCTCGCCGAGACCGAAGTGCATCATGCGTGCCCGAATCGACGTGCCGGAAATTGTGGAAACATGGACGGCGTCGGCTCCCTCGATGACATCCCTGATCTCGTCCATGGCATGCTTCCCTGAAGCGATTGGCCCAACCCCTTTTCCCGTTTCATTCTGGCAGAAATACTTAAGGTTTTGTCGCTCGCCGCTTCGGTTTCTTGGCCGCCTTCTGGGCTTCGGGCTCGCTGCCGCCTTTCAGCGCCACGACTAGATCCTGAAGGCTGATTTCGGTCTGCTTCCCACTCTCCATGTCGCGCAGGGCGACCACGCCCTTGGCGGCTTCCTTCTCGCCAATCAGCACCGAGGTGCGAGCCTTGACCGAGTTTGCGTAATCGAGGTTTTTCGACGGCCCACGCCCCATCAGATCGACATCGGCGCAGAGCCCCGCCGTCCTGAGATGCATCACGATTTCGAACGCCCTCGCTCGCATTGCCTGTCCAATCGGAATGACATAAGCGTCCAGCGGCTTCGGGGCCATCCTGACCCCTTCCTGCCCGGCCGAGAGCACGACCCTGTCCACGCCTATCGCGAAACCGGTCGAAGATGTCGCCTCGCCGCCGAGCACGTCCGTGAGTGTGTACGCCCCGCCACCGCCAACCTGCTTCTCCGCACCGAGGTTGGGCGAGTGGATTTCGAAAACCATGCCCGTGTAGTAGTCCAGACCTCGGACCACGCCCAGGTCATAGGCGAAGTCCTTGATGCCGTAGAGGGCAAGCTGGCCGCCCAGCATCCTGAGATACTCGACGGATTCCTTCGCTGCCTGACCGAGAAGTGACTGCGCTTGGTCCAGAACTTCAGGTCCGCCCTTGAGCTGCGCGACCGAGGAGACGACATCGTGGAGCTCTCCGGCACCCATCTGCGTGAGCGCCAGCTTGAGGTCCGCGAACCTCTTCTTGTCAAGCAGGTGGAGGATGGTCGCCTGATCCTGCGGCGGGAATGCGAGGAACTTCCTCAGCATCCCTATGTGCCCTATCCTCAGTTCGGTCTTCTTCAACCCGACCTGTTTGAGCCCTGCATCTGCGAGCGCGATGACATCCGAATCCGATTCCAGGCTTGGCGCCCCGATCATCTCGCAATTCCACTGCCAGAACTCCCTGTACCGCCCCATCTGGGGCTCCTCGTAGCGGAAGCAGTTTCCCAGGGTGAAGACCTTGAGCGGCTTCGGTTCGCTCCGCAGCTCACTGTTATAGAAACGTATGATCGAAGCCGTGAACTCGGGTCGCAGGGCCATATCCCGCCCACCTTTGTCCTTGAACGTGAACATCTCTTCCAGGATTCCGGGTCCTGACTTTGCCTTGAACAACTCGACATTCTCGAATGTCGGAGTGAGCACCTCTCTGAACCCGAAAGCCTCCGCGATCCGTCTGAAGGCTCGCTCCACGAAGCGGTGAGAGGCCGCCTGCGAAGGATTGAAATCCCGCGTGCCGCGCGGACGCTCGAACACGTCCTGCTCCAACGGGGAAAGCGGTGATAAACGTTGCTATGAACCCCGCCATTCGCCACGGTTTATGAGGACAAGCGCATTGGTGGTCACCGTCAAGCGTCAAGACCGGAGTTGCTCGCTGAATGGAATCTAGTGAGGGACACGGGCGAATCAGCGCCCTGGCTTATTGGCAGGTCACGAAGCCCCGGCTATGGGTTATGCTAGCCTACACCGCCGGCATCGGTTTCCTCGCATCGACGAAAATCCATCCGGGGACTCTGTCCGACGGCATCCTCGCCGTCGTGGCGGCGGCTTTGGGAACCGCGGGCGCGAACGCCATCACATGCTACCTTGACAGGGACGTCGACAGCATCATGGAGCGCACGATGCACAGGCCGATTCCGACGGGACGGATCGCCCCGCCGTCCAAAGCCCTGGAGTTCGGTGCCGCGCTCGCTGCATTCTCTCTGCTCATCCTCGTCCTGGCGGAGAAGTACATCGCAGCACTGTTCGGCCTCTTGGGACTCGTGGACAACATTCTCGTCTACAGCGTCTGGCTGAAGAGGAGGTCCCCGCTCAACATCATCCTTGGCGGGTTCTCCGGCGGAGCCCCCGTGGTCGTCGGGTGGACGGTGAATGCGGATTTGTCCTTGACCCCGATACTCATGGCGGCTCTGGTTGTTCTCTGGATTCCGTCCCACATCTGGAGCCTCGCCCTGAAATGGCGGGATGACTACTCCAAGGCGGGGATTCCGATGCTCACCGCAATCGTTGACCTGAGGAAGGCAGTGCTGTGCGTCGCATCGACTTCCATCCTAATGGTGTTTTTCTCCTGCGCGCTGGTGCTGATTGGACCGTTCGGATGGCCCTACCTTATCGTCGCGAGTGCGACCGGGGCCTTGCAGCTCGCATTGACCGCATGGATGACGGTCAAGCCGCGTGGCCGGCCCCCGTTCGTTTTCTTCAAGTACACGTCACCGTACCTCGCGATTCTGCTCGCCGCAATGATTATATGATGAGACGGGGACGCAGCATTATGATCTAGGAAGCATTTGCGGCTTTCATGCGCGGGGGAATCGTCGCGGCGGGCGTAGTGATGTTACTTCTTTCTTTTTTCGGGTGGATGCTTGTTATCTTCAATCCGCTTATAGGAGCTGTCTTGTGCCTGCTATCCCCGGTACTATTCATCATCGGCCTCGTGCTCTTCATCGTAGGTCTCGTGATTTCGCCACCGCAGCAGACTCAAATATACGTCCAGCAGAGCATCCCGACCGCCGCGCCAATGGCGAATGTATGTCCGGTCTGCGGTCGGTCGATGACCTACTACCCGCAGAAAGGGCGGTGGTACTGCCACAGCTGCCGCCAGTACAGATAGAGGCGCGGGCCGACCTTCAGTCGCTCTTCTTGGCAAGCTTGCCCGTGGCCGTGTATGTCATAACGGGGCAACCGTCAGGTGCGATGTCCACGTCTTTGAGCGCAAGATATCCGTTCCTGACAAGGTTGCGTATTCGCGGCTCGGCGTGATTGACCGGAAGACCGAACTCAGCCGACAGGTCCTCCAGGGTCCTGGTCTCGCCTATGGAGCCCACGAGCACTTCCAGCATCTTGTCCTCGGACAGAGGTCTCGCGGCCACCTGAGCCTGGGCGAGGATCCTCTGTGCCAAGTCGAGAAACGCCCTCTCCACGTTGTCTCCCTTCAAAGCGCTGGTCAAATAGCATGGAGCGACATGCTTCTTCGCGATGCCCCGCCCCATCTCGCGCGCGTAGACGGCCTCGCCCGCGTCCCACTTGTTCAGGATGATCTGAACCGGCACGTCTCCGAGCATCTGCAGGGCGGGACTCACCCAGCGGCTGAGCGGCGGGATGGTGTCCGGTCTCGTCACGTCTGCCACCGCCATGATCCCCGCAGCCCCGTGCAGATAGATGTCCCTCATCGATTCGCCGTATTCGCCGTCTCCCATGACGTCCCACAAGACCATGTTGACAGCGACAGCGTCCTTTGACCTCGGGGGGAATACGTACACCAGCTTCTTGTACACCTTCATCCCGAGGGTGGCGAAGTATTCGTCGCTGAACTGGTCGAGCATGTAGCGTCGGACCAGCGCGGACTTGCCGACTTGGCGCTCACCAAGCAAGCAGATTTTCGCTTTCAACTCACGAGGCGCGGCACACAACTTAGTCAACAGCCGATTCACGCCTTATCAATCTATCCCAGCAATTCTCTGGCCAGAGAGCAGTAAAAGAACCGGATGATGGATGCCCGCCTCTGGTCGAAAGGATAATGAGGGGGCCTGTTGTGGCTCGGCTGGCTCATGGACCGCAGAACATCGAGCGTCGTTCTCATCGTGGTCTCGGCCCTCATCTGGGGCTCGTCATTCCCGGCCATCAAGGTGACGCTTGGCGGGGCGCAGGACATGTTCTCATTCTCGTTCGTCATGTCGTTCGCGCGCCTCTCGATTTCCGCTATGCTCGGGCTGGTCATATTGCTGGCCACGAGACGGTTCAAGGTCGGCATCTTCCGCCAGCCTGTTGTCTGGCTACTCGGCTTCCTCAACGCGATATCCTTTCTCCTGCAGCATGCGGGCCTCGCTTTCACGACGGCTTCCAAGACATCGCTCCTCGTCAATTTCAACGTCGTGTTCGTGGCGGTGCTTTCGTACATGTTCTTCCGCGAGCGCCTTGGCCCGAGAAAGATTGCCGGGGTGCTGCTCGGAGTCGGCGGGGTTGTTGTGCTGGAGACCGGTCTCGATATCTCCTTCTTACAGGGCGGGGAAATCGTCGGCGACATCATGGTGTTCTCGGCGGGCTTCAGCTGGGCACTTTACGTCCTTTTCACGAAGAGGGCGGTCGATTCGAACTTCGACTACCTCGACCTGAGCATCGCGGTGATCGTGGCGACAGTCCCATTCCTCCTCTTCCCCCTGCCTTTCGTCAATTTGACGCAGCCGGTTGCGGCGGCGAGCTGGGGGGGCATCCTGTACCTCGGGCTCGTGACGACGCTCCCGCCATTAGTCATGTGGTCGAAGGCGCTGAAGAACGTGACCGCCACGGTCTCCTCGGTCCTCCTGCTGTTCGAGGTTCTCTTCGCCGTTCTTTTGTCGATTATCGCCATCGGAGAGACTTTCCTCGTCATCTATGTCTTCGGAGGAGCGATGATACTCCTTGGGGGAATCCTCGTGACTTCGAGCCGTGAAAAGCGTACATCCGACCGAGGTTCGCTGCATCCCGCGAATCGATGACGGAAGGGCGCTACTCCACCGTGACGGTCTTCGCGAGGTTCCTCGGCTTGTCTATGGCGCAGCCGCGGGCTTTCGCCACGTGATATGCGAGGAGCTGGAGAGCAACTACAATCGGGATGGGCGAGAGGAGCGGACGCACTGTCGGAACCAGGATGATATCGTCCACGTATTTCCCGAGGTCGGAATCGTCATCCATCCCAATGCCAATCACTGGGCTTCCTCGAGCGTTCACCTCTCCGATGTTGCTGAGCATCTTCTCGTAGGTGTGATCCCTGACGGCGATCGCGACGATTGGAGTCTTCTCCGAAATCAACGCCAAAGGACCGTGCTTCAGCTCTCCTCCGGGATAGCCCTCTGCGTGCACGTAAGAGATCTCCTTGAGCTTCAACGCGCCCTCGAGGGCGATCGGATAATTCACGTACCGTCCGATATAGAACACATTATCTGCCGCTGCATACTTCGCGGCCAATTTCCTCACAGCCTCAGCTCGGTCAAGCACCGATTGAACGACCCTAGGGAGCGCACGGAGTTCATTCAGGAGGCCGTCCGCTTGGGTAGGAGTCAATGCGTTCCTTTGCAAACCCAGCTTCATCCCGATGAGGTACATCGCGACGAGCTGTGTCAGGAACGTCTTCGTGGCGGCGACTCCAATCTCCAGACCCGCCCGCGTGTAGAACGTGAAATCGGCCTCGCGCGTCAGCGAGCTGCCCACATAGTTCGTGACAGCGAGGGTCGGGCACCCCCTTCTCTTCGCTTCCCTTGCAGCAGCGAGAGTGTCGGCGGTCTCCCCACTCTGGCTGATCAAGATGACGAGCGGCCTGTCCGTCCCGCCGCGGGAGTACCGGTACTCCGATGCCAGTTCCGCGGTCACGGGGACTCTGCCCAACTCCTCGAGTATGTATTTCCCCGCCAGGGCCGCATGATAGGATGTGCCGCAGGCCACGATCTTGATCGAGCTCAGGTCCCTCGAAAGGAGCTTGTCGATGTCAGACTCCCCGAATCGCCCGAGAAGAGTCTGGTGGATTGCCTCTGGTTGCTCGAATATCTCCTTGATCATGAAGTGCTCGAAGCCGCCACGCTCCGCGTCATCTATTGACCATGTGATGGTCTGCGGTTCGTGTCTTACTTCGTTCCCCTCGAAGTCCGTGATCCGGACGGCATCCGGCGTGACCACCGCGATCTCTCTGTCGCGCAGGTAGACGACCTTGTCAGTGTGCTTCAGGATGGCGGGAATGTCTGATGCGAGCAGATTCTCCCCAGAACCGAGACCTATCACCATGGGGCTCAGATTCCTCGCGGCGACGATCTTGCCAGGCTCACCCGAGTGGACGATGACAAAGGCGTACGCGCCCTGTATATGCTTCACCGTCTCCCTCACCGCATCCTCCAGGTTGCCCTTGTAGAACTTCTCGACGAGATGAACGGCGACCTCGCTGTCGGTCTCCGATGTGAACGTGTGACCTTCCTGCCGCAGTTGCTCCCTGAGCGAGTGGAAATTCTCGATTATGCCGTTGTGAGCCAGGGCAATCTGACCCTTGCAGTCCAAGAATGGGTGGGCATTCTCTTTCGAAGGTCTCCCGTGCGTCGCCCAACGAGTGTGGCCGATCACGGTGTTTCCATGAGTCTCCGGCAGGATCCTCTCGAGCTGCGCGATCTGGCCTTGGTCTTTGAAGACGAAGAGGTCGCTGCCGGCCACAGCCACGCCGGCAGAATCGTATCCTCGGTACTCCAGTCGCTTGAGCGCTTCTATGACAATGCCGACGGCGTCCTTTGGACCCGTGTAGCCGGCTATGCCGCACATCTCAGACCACGATGCTCCCGTTGGGTATGTTCCCCCGGAGGCGGACCATGGCCCCTATGTTGCACTTCGCACCAACGATGGTCCCGGGCTCGACCACAACCCCGCCCGCAACAACCACGTCGTCCCCTATCAGCGACCCAACTGTCTCCACCCTGTGCCACTCGCCCTCGACCTCCACGCTAGTCGCTCCCGATAAAGAGGTGAAGCGAGTCCCAAGGTTGGATCCCTTGCCTATCACGCTGTTGGCCACTACGGAGCCTGAACCGATACTCACATCATCCATGAGAATGCTGTCTTTCACCTCGGTGAACGGGCCTATGCGGACATTCTTGCCGATGCTGGTCGATGGGTTGATGACTACTTGGGGGCCAATCTCGCAACCCTCAGCGATTATCGCTGGACCG
>Ga0315275_10002365_pt1 | contig 16997 bp, 11 predicted proteins | sample YL17G03_0_MG_FD_205557 | JGI IMG/M metagenome (GOLD analysis project Ga0315275, IMG submission 205557) | Sediment microbial communities from Yellowstone Lake, YNP, Wyoming, USA - YL17G03_0 | ecosystem: Environmental > Aquatic > Freshwater > Lake > Sediment | place: USA: Wyoming | collected... | reverse complement strand
GTGGTGAGTGGCTGGTCGGTGGGTTGTGTTGACTCGTTCTTACTGCGTGCGCAGCGAAAACCTATATCCATATCCTCACTGTCAGGTATTCTATATTCGCGTGAGACAGTGAGCAGATTGAACGGGTCAGCCCATGAGCCTCCCCGCATCACCTTGTAGGTCTGTCCAAAATAGCTGTTTGCACCCGGGTCACCCCCCGGATAGGCCGCGTACCAATCCTGCACCCATTCCCATACATTCCCTGCCATATCGAAATTACCATACTTGCTGACACCCAGCGGGTATTTCCCTGCTTCAGTGGTGTCACCCGGTTGCTTGCCGTAATTGGCTGTAAAAGAATCCATGTGTGAGTTTCCCCAGGGAAAGATCCTGCCCTCCGAACCGCCCCTGGCGGTCATCTCCCACTCCTGCTCGCTTGGCAGCCTGGCTCCAGCCCAGGTGCAGTAATCCACCGCATCCTGCCAGGAGACGTTGATGACTGGGTAGTTGTAATATTGGGGATTATCATAGTAGCTGGGGCGAGTGGATGAGGAGCTGTCATCCGGTGGTTGGCATGCTCCAGCATTCTTACACTTCAAGTACAATCCATTCGTGACTTCGGTCTCATCCATCCAGAATTCATACAGGCTGACTTCGTGGCTGGGATCTGCATCATTGAACCATTCCGACAGACACTCACCTTGAACCTGCTTGCACAGATCTATGGCTTCCATACTCCCCCCGCCCATCGTAAAACTGCCCGCCGGTATGTACATCATCCACATCCCATCTGCCGGGCGAAGGTATTTTTCCCCGGGTTTAGGTCCATCCGGGGTCACAGTTCCAATTATAGAGGTGTTGGTCGGATTTTGTGTATTGGTTGGATCGGATGTGTTCGTTGACTGTGGGATGGTTCCCATCGCGCCTTGTATCAGTGGCAGCAGGAAGTAAACCCCCAGGATAACCAGCACCCCAAGACCTGCCAGTCCTGCCAGGCGAGGCAGTTTTGGCTTCCATTTCAACCAGGATTCCCGGCGGCGGGCTCGTTTTTCCTTGGCTTTGGCTTCTTTTCTTTCTTGGTTCCTGCTCTTCGCCAGCTCCTGCTCTGCCTGTTTGAGTTGTCGCTCTTCCAATTTTAATTGCGCCTGCTTCTCCTGGTATGCCTTGCGTTCTTTTTCCTCAGTTTCCTTCCGGTTAGGGACTTGCCCTTGTGCAGGCTTTTCCACTTCAACCAGTTGCTTTACTGCCCCGGGTTGCACCCCCAAGGCTTTGACCAGGCGCTCAAAATTCCGATCGTAATTCCTGCCCTGCAGGTCGATCACCATCAGATCCAGCAGCCACATTGGCAGGGTGCAGGGCAGGTATTGCAACGGGATGACCTTGAGGTTGCGTCCTTCTGCATACAGGAACTCGCGCTGCACCCATTTGGACTCCAGCGAGTTGGGAGAGAGCACCACCAGGAAATACTGACTCTGTTCGATGGCTGCCTGGATCTCGCTGCCCCAGCGCGTGCCACCCTCCAACCCGGACAGGTCATACCAGACCTCCAGCCCGGTGGACTGCAGGTCAGCCGCCAGCCGTTCGACAAATTCGGTGTCTTTGCGTGAATACGAGATAAAAACCTGGGTCATGTTAATATTATCTTCCAGCTTCCAGGTTGGCACAGATGCCATCTGCGATGAGTTTATCCTTGCTTGAGTATGAAATAAAGACATCATGTGCCATTGAATGTCCCTTCAACTTTCAGGCTGGTTTGCCTTCCATGATGTGCCTCATGATCACGTCCGCTGCCTGCTGGTATGGGCAGAAGAAGTGGATGTGCGGCTGGCGCGCCAGGTCGAGCAGCCCGGCCAAACCGCTGTTATGCAGGCGGATCCAAACATCCACACGGGGGTTGAGCTGCTGGATCTTGTAAGCCGCCTCCAGGTTCAAGGCATCGTCCCCGGCGGTCAGGATGACCAACGCAGCAGTGAGAATGCCGGCTTTCTCGAGCGTCTCAACATCCGCCATGTCGTTTTGTAAATGGATGACCTGTTCACTTTTCAGACCCAGTTCAGCCAGCAGCCCGGGGCGCGGATCGATCAGTACGATCGGGCTGCCAGGCTTGCTGTTGACCAGGCGCTGTACCAGCTGCCTGCCCATCTCACCCACACCGCAAATCACAGTATGATCCTTAAATCGTTTGATCACCATCAGATCCCATTCCCTTCTATTTACACGGCGTTGCATGTAAATGGCAAATATGCGTAGAACACCTTCTCCCAAGATCAGCAGGGTTAGCACCGGCATGATAAAAGCCAGCAGGACCGGGATCAACTTTCCATCGGTATCCACCCCTTCCAGCCTGGCCATGTAAAAAGACTCCAAAAAGACCTGCGGCCAACCAGCTCCGGGTCTGGCGCCATCAGCTTTCAACAAGACCGCTCCCAGGATCAACAACACCGCAAACAGCACCAGGTTGACCCAGACTGCCGAAAGGATGATGCGGGCATCCCGCCAGGTGTTTTTAAGCATCCCGGTCATCCATGTGCCTTGACCACCGCATACCCACCGCGTGCCAGCATCCTGGGAATCCCGCGCACCATGTCACGGTCTTTTTCTCTTTCTTCCTCCGGAAGTTCAGACCAGGGCACCAGGCACTGGTTTAATTTCATATCCTTGTTCGTTTTCCGGGCAAATTTCCAGCCGTCTGCGAGTTTCACCTGCATCCAGCGCTCATGTTCCCGTTCTGCCAGATATTCAAGCGCATCCCCGGGGAAGTTAAAGGGAGGCTCATTACTGCGGGCAGGGATCATGGCATAACCAGCACTTGCCAGCTTGGCAGGGATGTCGCGCACGTTCTGACGATTCTGTTCCTTGAAATTTTCAGGCAGATCCTGGTAGGCTGATAAGGCGGCGAAAGTATCCTCGCCCCGTGCCTTCAAGCCTTCCCGGTAGATCTCATGGGCTGCTTCTGCCAGGTCATCCAATACCTTGCCGTTTAATTCGATCTGCTGTACCAGTGCCAGAAAATTTTGTCCATCCACGTGCAGTTCCAGTTGTGTTTCGGATGGCAGGCTGGAGCGTTCGAAGGATTTCTTGCCAGCCAATTGGCTCATGGCGATGACCGATTCGATCGAACGGACTCCATGCCGGTATTCCCTGGTCTGTATTAAAGCCCGCAGGACACCTGAATCAATACTTAGCTTATCCTTGATGAACAGATCCGGGACATTGCGTTTCAGGATCGATCTGAGTAGGATCGCCCGGCGGATGACAAAGTATGGGTCCTGCGCGGGTGTCGTCCCACTGCCTTTGACCGCGTTGGGACCCAGGATGTTGACAAAACCTTTCAGCCGGCTGATGAAATCCGGTCCTTTGGCAACCCTGAAGTCATCCACGCCCAGACCATTACCGAACTCAGCCATGTTTATGGCTGTCCCCCCGGCGAAGACGAAGATGCTGCGACCAACCGGGTGAACGATCTGACCCTCCTGGAAGCGTCCATCCTGCATGGGTGCCAGGAAGTACCGCAGCCAGCCATGCGGGATCCCATTGAAAGGAGTGTCAAATTCATCCCAGAAGATGAGCGGAATTTTGCCGCTCAAGCCGATGTCACGTACCTGGTGCAGGGCTGAGATCAGGTCACTACTGTCCGCGAACTGTGACAGGTTGAACTCGCGCACCTCGATCTGCCCCGGCAGCAGGGAATTTGCCACCTCGATGATGCCAAAGGATTTCCCGGAACCCGGCGCGCCAAAAACCGCGATCGACAACGGCTTTTTTTGTTGACCCTGCTGGCAATATTCCGCCACCAATGTGCGGATGCTGCGGAAGCTCTCGATCTCCTGCCGGTCAACTGTCAGCAGGTTTCCAAATTGACCCAGGGGGATGTCCTGCAAAACAGATTCGGGTCCATTCAGCACGATCTGTGCCGCCACCTGGTCAAGGATGCCGCGATAATGGTCCTGCAGGATGGTCCAAAAGCCCGGGGTTAATGGTTTTTCCTCCTTTTTTGCAGGTTGCTTGATGAAGCGCAATGGATCCTGGACTTCGATCCGGGCAAAATTCGATCTGCCCTGAGCCAGGCAATTGCTGATCCGCTCCAAGGGAAATGTCAGCGGGATTTGTGAAGATGGTTTTCCCCTCTCCCCATAACCTTCCATATGCAGCCAGCGCAAGGCAGCCAGCCCATTTTGGATTCCCGCAGATATATCCTGTTCCTGGGGGTTGATCATCAATTGGCGTACGATCCCGGCTGTCAGGCAGGTCGTATAACCGATCACACTGCCCGGGTGGTTGCTTTCCCACGAACCTTCGATGGCATGCGGATCAAAGATCAGGAAGCATTTGGAAACATCTTTTTTCTGCCTGGACAACAGGATGGCGCCTGCCGCACCGAAGGATACGACCACATGCGCACAATGGGAAAGGGCGTTGACGCATGGGTTATGGATCAATTCCCAGAAGACATCCTGCGCGGTCCGCTCCCAGGAAAGTTCCCGGCTGATCTGCACCTCGGTCATGCGCAGGTCGAAGGCAGTTGTGACCACCACCATGCGGTTGGCATGCTGGCGGTGCAGTTGCTCCCACAAGCCTCCCTGTGCCAGTGGTCTGGCCATTTTCAGCACGAACCAGGTGGATTTTCTGGTCGGGGCACTGACTGCCAGCGGCCAGCATTCCTGCGCCTCCCGAAAACCCAGGTCGGCGTCATCCAGAACGACAATGTCAGCCCGGCTCGAATCTTTCACCACTTTCATGGCCGGGCAGGGAGTCTCAGCCCGCCGCACCCCCAGGAATTCATCCACCCGCCAGGCTTTTTCTTTTTCCAGTGGAGGTTTTTCGGAATATTTCTTTTCCGACCAGATGGCAAAGGATTGGTGAAAGTTTTGGTCCCCTGTCATGACTTTCATCGCATTTTTAGGCACATTTGGTTGGCGAATGCTGACGGAGATGCTCTTCTCATTAAAAATATCCGTGCCGACTCTTTCAAGCAGGTCTGCCAGCAGGGCGGCACCCCCGCGTTGCCAGCAGATGTCCACCTTGTCATTGGGATTCCATAGGGGTGTGCTTCGCCTGGTTTGACCGTTGCGTGCCAGGTTCCAATCCATGGTCACATCCCCCGCCACCACCACCAGTCGAGTTTCAGATTCTTTTGTCATGAAGATCCTTTCCCTGAATAAACTTCTGAAAATATAGTAGCATAAATAACCAAAGAACAAAAGAACAAATGATTAATTTCACGAATTGTCTGCGCTGATACACCAGCTGGCTGATCACCCACCGAAGCGATCGGCAATCCTGAACCAGTCCTGAATATATCAACCCCCCCAATTTGATCTCGGAACCAGAAGTTAACTTGTGAGTTTGCTATATGAAGTGATCAGTTGATTTTCTTTCAAATGGACCTGGCGTAATGTTTTCATCCCGGTCAAGCTTTTTGTATACTTGCCGATCCAGTTATTTACCACCGGGGTGGTTAGTTCTTCACCAAGTTCAACATAACGCTTATGCCAATCGCGATTACGATCGATCTTCTGGAAGACATTCAAAATGATATCTTCTTCGTAAGGTATATATATGGATAGTAGAACATTTTCAACAAGGAGTTTTACACCTTCAGTTTTATTGGCCATAAATTCCTCCTTCCGATATTATTTTACATCAGAAAAAAACAATGCCTCCCTCGATCGAGAATGGTTTTTTCTCCGAAAACCACATGGTTATCCTCCCCCAAGTCGAGATCTGGTTGAGGTGACATTTACCGGAGGGAGTCCCCTTCATAAGCTCAATTATCTCTTCCGTCACCCGCATGGCTTATATACCAGCCGATCGATCGCCTCATCCATCCCTCGATCTGGGACGATTTTCTCCATGTTCAGTGGTGTTTCCTGGCTGGCAAATTGATATCTTCATAAAAGAAGGGCAGTACACCCGACTGCCCTTCAGGATAAATGAGGTTTCATTGTTTGGTTAAGAATTGGATTTTCCAAATTGATAGAACCCAAATCCCAGCGCCAAAAGGAAATAGATGGCTACAGTCGACCATACCAGGCTGTTCCCGACCCCGTATAATGCATCGAACACAGAGGCGATGAAACCGGTCAGGGTCAGGATGAAGCCACCCAGGACGAAGCCTTTCGTGCTGCCTTCTTTTGGATTGCCGTTCTTAGCCATCCATGCGATCACAGCCAGCCCGAGGAATGCCGAACCCAGGTATCTGGCAATATACTGCCCGGAAACGTCCAGGACGGTTCCGTACATGGACATGGTTTGGACTGGTGCCAGCAGGAAAGACACGCCAAACAGGAATGAAACAACTGCGACAATGGACATGAAGGTTGAGAATTTCATACGATTTTTTCCTTTCGAATACGAGTAGCTGAATCTGATGGGATCTTCATATTCAAATAGCCTTATTCAAAATCGATATATCCCTCCTTTCGCCCAACCAGGCAATAATAAATCACTGGCAGTGACCAGCGTTTTCACCCACAGTATATAAAAATATATCTGCCAATACAATATTGGGAAAAATTTCACGATCTCCGTCAGTTCTCATTCCTGAAAACGAGTTCGCCCATCCCTGGCGGTAAAAACTATGTAATAATGAGGGCGATCGGGTTCGATGGGCATACCTGCCATCCCCTGACCACCAACCTGTACCCTGCCCAAACTTGAGGATGATCTCCATGGACGGATTTGACCTGGTTCTAAAAAATGGACGGCTGCTGGACGGCTGCGGCAATCCCTGGTTCCGCGCCGACCTTGCCATGCGCTCCGGGCGTATTGCCGCCATTGGACAACCTGGCAGCCTGCATGGCAGGCAAACCCTGGATGTGGCAGATAGATATATATCCCCCGGTTTCATCGATATCCACACCCATTCCGACCTGACGCTGCTGGTCAACCGCCGGGCGGAGAGCGCTGTACGCCAGGGTGTCACCACCCAGCTGGTGGGCAATTGCGGCATGTCCCCTGCCCCGCTCGATCCGCAGCGCGTGGCAGAAATGCAATCCTACTGGGGGGAGATCTCCACTCAACCGCAGGTGACCTGGGCATGGCGCACTTTCAACGATTATCTGGAGACCCTGGGTTCGGGAGGCACCTCCATAAACGTCGCCTCCCTGGCAGGGCATGCCGCCCTGCGTCTGGCAGTTCTGGGTTATGAAGATCGTCCCCCCACGCAACCAGAACTTGCCCGCATGGGCTCCCTGCTTAAGGAAGCCATGCAATCCGGGGCATTCGGGCTGTCCACCGGGCTGGTCTATCCTCCCGGGTGTTTCGCAGGTACGGAAGAGATCATTGCCCTGGCAAAGGTTGCCGCCGCCCACGGGGGCTTCTATGCCTCCCACATTCGAGGTGAACGTGAGACCATTCTGGAGGCGGTTGCGGAAGCCATACACATCGGACACTCAGCCGGATTGCCGGTACAGATCTCGCATAACGCCCCCAAGTTCGGAGCGACCCAGGATGCACGCGCCAACCTGGCGCTCGTGGATGCTGCCCGCCGCCAGGGACAGGATGTCACCGTGGACAATGACGTCCACACCGACCTGGCACCTGCCCTGGTGCACGCCCTGCCCCAGCACTTGCAGGACCTGCCCGATGAACACCTCAAGCAGCTCCTGCAGGAGGAAGAATTCCGCCGGCAGGTCAGGGAAGAAATCATTCTCGACCGCAAACCCGCTTTTGGCCCGGTCGGGCTATTAAAGCATGCCCAGTGGCAGCGCATCACTCTCCTGCATGCCCCCCAATCACCCGATGTGATTGGTCGATCCATCTCCGTTCTTGCTGCTCAGGGAGGGCAAGAGCCATTTGATGTTTATTTCGACCTGATCGTCCAAAATGGCAGTGCCGTCACCGCCATCTTTGATTACATTGATGAAAGCAATATCCGTCTTTTGTTGCAGCACCCGGCGGTCATGATCTGTTCGGATGGGGATGCGCTGGCGACGGATGGGTTCCTCAACGACCCGCCTCCCTATTCCCCCTGCAGTTATGGTGAGTTCCCCAGCGTGCTCGAGCGCTATGTGCGCGATCAGCCCGTGCTCAGCCTGCCGGAAGCCATCCGCAAGATGACTTCCTTCCCCGCCCAGCGGCTGGGACTGTTCGACCGCGGGCGCCTGATGCCGGGGTGTTGGGCAGATGTGGTAATATTTGACCTCGACCGCATCCATGACCGTGCCACCAACCTGTTCCCCCACACATATCCCTTTGAGAATTATCCCCACCAATATCCGCAGGGCATCGATCATGTCTTCGTCAACGGCATCCAGGTGGTGGCGGATGAAGAGCACACCGGTGCGCTGTCCGGGCAGCTGTTGAGGCACGCCGTCTGACCCTGAACCATGAAAACGAAAAGATCAGTTATCCTGCCCATCCTTCTGATCATCCTCATGCTGGTGGCTTCCGCCAGTTTGTTTGTATTCCGGCAAAAGAATGTGACCCTGCTGGTGGATGGTGCTTCCCAAAACCTGGTCACTCACCGCTTGACGGTGAGTAGCGCTCTGCAGGCCGCCGGCGTGACCGTTACCAGTTCGGATATCGTTCAACCTTCGGTCAGCAGCCTGTTAAGTGATGGAATGCAGATCGTGGTTCAGCATGCCGTCCGCGTCACCATCCAGGATGGTGAAAAAAGCTCGACCCTGACCTCAGCCGAGACCACTCCGCTTGCCTGGCTGCAGGTTGCCGGCATCACCCTGGGGGATTCAGACCGCCTGTTCGTGGACGGTATCGAACGCGATCCCTCCCAACCGGTAACGTATGCCCGTGAACATCAGTTGCTGATCCACCACCCGGTACAGGTGACCTTGATCCGGGACGGGCTAACCCGGATTTTCACCAGCACCGCCCAGACCGTGGCACAGGCTCTAAAAGAAGCCGGGATCACGCTTTATCCCACCGACCGGCTGGATCCCCCCGGAGACACTCAGTTGAATTCCGATCGAACGGTCACTTTGCTTGGCTCGCGTGAGCTTGCCATCACGGTGGCTGGCAAGACCATCTCCTCCCGCGCCTCCGCCGGGACGGTCGGTGCCGCCCTGGCACAGGTAGGTCTTTCCCTGCAGGGATTGGATTACAGTCTGCCTGCGGCAGGCGAACCGGTGCCCGCCGACGGGCATATCCGCGTTGTCCGGGTGGTGGAGAACATCACCCAGCAGACCGAGATCATCCCGTTCGATGTCAGTTACCAGGCGCAGTCGGATCTGGACCTGGACACCCAGAAGATCATCCAGTATGGGGTGAATGGATTGGCTGCCAGCCGTACACGCATCCGCTATGAAGGCGGGGTCGAGGTCGGGCGGGTGGTTGAAGGCAGACAGGTGCTAAATGAACCGGTCACCCAGGTGGAAGGTTTTGGCACCCGCATCACGGTCAGGAGCATGGACACTCCGGATGGACCCATTGAATATTATCGGGCGCACACTTTTTATGCCACAGCCTATTACCCGGATTTTTCAAAACCGCCTTATTACGGCGCGGTCGCCTGCGGGGGGAAATGGCAGCCAGGATATGTTTCCGTTGACCTGGATTTTGTCCCCTGCGGCACGCGCCTTTACATACCAGGTTATGGATTTGGCATCGCCATGGATACGGCTTACATCTACGGCGCCTGGATCGACCTGGGTTATTACCAGAAAGATTACAAAGGCTGGCACTGGAATGTGACCGTCTATTTTCTTGCCCCGGTTCCACCTGAGAACTTGATCCATTGGGTCATCCCGCCCGGCAGGTTGGAGTAGGGTAAAATAAGTCCATGTTATTGACCATTGATGTTGGCAACACCAACCTGACCCTCGGGCTTTATCCGGGCAAAGAGATCGGTCCGCGATGGCGGCTTGCCACGGACCACCAGCGCATGCCGGATGAATACGGTCTGCAGTTCCTCGGTCTGTTGGAGCATGCCGGGTTGACCCCGGCGGAGCTTTCCGGCATCTGCCTGGCATCCGTGGTGCCCCCGCTCACCCAGCGTGTTGTGCAGGCTTGCTCCCAGTATTTGCGCCAGGAACCTTTCCTGGTGGATGCCGGCATTAAGACCGGCATCCGCATCCGTTACGAAGATCCCCGGGCAGTCGGTGCAGACCGCGTGGCGGATGCTGTGGCTGTCTTTCAACAATACGGCGGTCCGGCTTGTGTTATCGATTTTGGTACCGCCACCACCTTCAACGCCATCACAAAAACAGGGGATTACCTGGGGGGAGCCATCACCGCTGGCATCAACCTGGCGGCTGAAGCACTCTTCCAGCATACTGCCAAACTGCCCAGCATCGATATCCAGCGCCCGCCATCTGTCATCGGGCGAAACTCGGTGCATGCCATGCAATCCGGGCTTCTGTTCGGTTATGTTGCCATGGTCGAAGGCATGGTCAGCCGCTTTCGCCAGGAGCTGGGCGAGGATATGAAGGTGATCGCCACCGGCGGCCTGGCTGAGATCGTCGCAAAAGAGACCAGCGTCATCCAGGTCATCTCTCCCTGGCTGACCCTGGATGGCTTGCGCATCCTGTGGGAAATGAACCATTGACCCTCGATCATTGAAATCGGGGTGACACTTAAAACAAAAAGACCTGGTGGAGTGACCACCAGGTCTGATTTTCTTATGGAAGAATGCTCAGGGATTTCGCCAGGGGAAATACGAGATGAATTTGTCCATGCTGTAGGCATTCTGGATCTCGATGCGCGTCAGGTAGAACAAGGTCCAGCGATCATGCATGATCGATTCGCCGAGTCCGACCGCCGAGTTGTAGCCAAAATTGATCGTCCGGTTCACAACCTCCGGGTTGATCTCACCGAATGGATATGCAAATGAATTAATGGTCACCCCCAGCTTGTTTTGTAGTTCAACTTTGGAATTGTGGATCTCCGCGTTAATGTCGACACTTTTCGAAGTCAGGGATAAGTGGTTGTTGCTATGAGAGCCGATCTCCCAGCCATTTTGGATCAGGTCGGCCAACTCGTTGATCGTGACCATGTCCTTTCCACCAATATAGTTATTGACAACATAAAATGTTGCTGTAAACCCATATTTTTTCAGGATCGGAAAGGCATTCTGGTACACATCCATGTCGCCATCATCGAAGGTGATCAGCACCGGGTGGAGGGGGATCTGCCCTCCCGCCAGGATCACGCTGGCAAAGTCCGAGATATTCATGGTCATGTAGCTGTTATCCGACAGCCATTTCATCTGCTCCTCGAAAACTACCGGATCGACATTATAGCGGCTGTAATGGATCTCCCCACTGATATGGTGGTACAGCAGGATGGGTGCCTGCAGTGGACCCGCCGGCACCGTCAGGTAGACCGAGGTTGGGCTGGCGGTGATGGTTGGGGTCGGGGATGGAGTCGGGGTTTCGCTTGCGATGGCGGTCTGCGTTGCGCTTGGAGTCTGGCTGGCAGGTATCAGGGTCAGCGTGGGAGGAAAAATGTTCCCAGACAGGTTACTTTGACATGCACTCAACAGCCACAGCGAAATGCAGAGAATAAAAATAAAATTTTTAGATAAGTACTTCATAAAATGCGTCCACGAAATGAAATATTGGTGGATTATAGTCGCTAAATGGGCATCCTGCATCATCTCCACTGATCGTCACTTCTGACCATCGGATTGGTTAAACTAATAGGTGCAGATCGGGCATTCAGCAAACCGGGGAGAACATGCCCTTCCCCGAACAATGACCGTGGAGGATAACGTGAAGAAGATTCTTTCAGTTAGCGTGGGCTCCTGCTCGCGTGACCATACCGCTTATCATACCTTTCTGGGTCAGGAATGTGAGATCTCCCGCAAGGGAACCGATGGGGATTTTAACAGAGCCATCCAGATGTATCGTGATTTCGATGGCAAAGTGGATGCGTTTGGCGTAGGAGGGGTCGAATTCTACATCAAAGTTGCAGGAAAACGCTATTATATGCGCGATGTCAGGCGCATTGCCAAAGCCATCCAGATCAGCAAAGTGGGGGATGGCAATGGTGTCAAGGGCATCCTGGAGAAGCGCGCCTTCGAGTCGCTTGAACTCCACCTAAATAAGGAAGGTACCACTCTGCGCGGCTTGCCCGCCTTGAAGACCACCGCGGTCGAACGATATGGCATGGCTGAAGCCATGCTGGCCGCCGGATTGGATGTCACCTTTGGTGATTTCATGTTCGCATTGGGACTTCCGATCCCTGTCCGAAAGATCTCCACCGTCCGTCTGCTGGCAGCCATATTATTGCCGGTCGTTACCCAGCTTCCCTTTTCATGGATGTACCCGCTGGGCTCCGAGCAGGATAAAGAACCTCAAAAACGCTGGCAAAAATATTATCAGCGCGCCAGGGTCATCGCTGGTGATTTTCTGCAGGTGCGCCAGTTCATGCCAGATGACCTGACCGGCAAGATCATCGTCACCAACACCACCACCAGCCGGAATGTCGAGGAACTGCAAAAACGCAACCTGCACATCCTGGTTACCGTAACCCCACGGCTGGATGGTCGCAGTTTTGGCACCAATGTGATGGAAGCCACACTGCTGGCGTTGATGGACAAACCTCAGGCGCAGGTCAGTGAAACCGACTTCCGCAACCTGATCGAACGCATTCCACTTGAGCCCAATATCGAGGTTTTGAATTAAACCGCATGGTGTTACAACCACCCAACCTTGACGATCTGTCTGGAGTAAGGTCTCACGCCTTTGCCCGCTTGAACCATATGAAATGATCAAGTCAGGTTAGCCATGACAGGCGCGGGGAACGGGAAAACTTGCACAGCCATGCATAAGAGTCTATAATCCTTTCAAGCCTATGTCCCAAATAGATGAAATAAAAGCCCGCATCGATATCGTCGATCTGGTATCCGAGACCGTCAAATTACGACGCACCGGAAAGAATTATTCCGGTCTGTGCCCTTTCCATTCGGAGAAAACCCCTTCTTTCATTGTCTCGCCCGACCGCGGCACCTGGCGATGTTTTGGGCAATGTGCCGAGGGAGGCGATGTCATCAGCTTTGTCATGAAAAAGGAAGGCTGGGACTTTGCTGAATCCCTACGTTATTTGGCTGGCAAGGCTGGCATTGAACTTCAACCCTTCACCCCCCGGCAGGCTGTTGAAAAAGAGGAACACGACAACCTGAGGTTACTGCTTGAAGAAGCGCTCACATTCTATCGGCATCAACTTTTAAACTCGGCACCCGGGAAGGAAGCCCTGACCTACCTGCGTGAAAAACGGAATCTGCATGACGACACCATCGAAACCTGGGGGTTGGGTTATGCACCTCTCTCCTGGACGGCTGTTTTTGATCACCTCACCAAGATTGGTCACACTCCTGCTGAACTGGCGGAAGCCGGACTTGTGTCGGAAAGGGACAATGGCGGGTATTATGATCGTTTCCGCAACCGCATCATGATCCCCATTCGTGATGAACGCGGGCGCATGGCTGGGTTTGGTGCCCGCAGTTTGAATCTGGAAGATATGCCCAAATTCCTGAACTCCCCGGACACAGCCATTTTTTCCAAAAGCCGCCTGCTCTATGGTCTGGACCGGGCGAGAAAACCGATCCGTTCTGCCGACCAGGCGGTCATCGTCGAAGGCTATTTTGATGTCATCGGGGTGCATCAGGCTGGTTTTGAGAATGTGGTTTCTCCCATGGGCACTGCCCTGACCGAAGATCAACTGCGCATGTTAAAAAGGTCTTCCAGACGCCTGGTGCTGGCTCTCGACCCGGATGCTGCCGGACAACATGCTGTTTTACGGGGTCTGGAGGCAGCCCGTCAATCCCTGGATCGCGCCTCCGAAATTGCATTTGACGCCCGTGGCTTGTTGCGGCATGAAGCCCGCCTCCAGGCTGATCTGCGGGTGGCTTCCATGCCGGAAGGGCTGGACCCGGATGAGGTGGTTCAGCGTGATCCGGCTTTGTGGACGGCTGCCATCGCCTCTGCCCAGCCGGTGGTGGTGCATGTCATGCAGACCCTGGCAGTTGGGCGGGACCTGGATGATGCCAAGGTCAAAGCCGAGATCGCCAGTCAGGTGCAACCTCTGATCGAAGACCTGCCAGATCCGATCGAACGCGATACATACCGCCAGCGCCTGGCACGCTTCCTGAGGTTGGACGAGCGCTCCCTGGTGGAAAGGCGACCGTCGGTGGACAGAAAATACCGTCCGGTTTCCCGCCCGGAAACCCAAAAACCTGCTGAAGAAGATATCAGGAAGCCGGCTTCAGCCATCCAGTTGCTGGAAGTCCATTGTCTGAAAGTGCTTTTACAGCGCCCAGAGCTGCTGTACCGGATAGATCGTCTGTTGCAGGAGGCTTCCCTGAGCCGCATGGGTATTGAGGATTTCGGGTATACTGACCACAGGGAATTGTTCCGCTTTATTCACCAATCCCTTGAGCAGGAGGATCGCCAGCCGGATGAATACCTGCAGGAAAATCTGCCTGAACCATTAAAAGGTCTCGTGGATGAAATGCAGGGTAAATCCTTGAAGCTGGATCCTGTTGAAGAGCGGGTGCTCGATGACCTGATGCGCACCATCTTGAAAATGCGCCGGTTGAGCATAGACGAAAACATCAATCAACTGATTTTTTTTCAGAAGGATGCCCAACAGCAAAGTGGCTTGAGTGAAGCAGCTTACATGCAGATGGTGAACCAGGCCAGGCATTCCCGCCAGGTGCTTGATCAAGCCAGCCGCAGGTTGACCGGAGACCGTTAAGGGGTATCCATGCCGACAAAAGCAATATCCAGACCAGGACCAACACGCAACCCTAAAAAAAATAAACCGACCACGGAGCCGGAGGCAGTTAAGAACATCCCTCCGCTGGATGCGGATGAATTTGAACTGGATCTGGGCGAAGATCTCGAGCTGGATATTGAACCGGATGAGATCAATGTTGTCGAACTGGAAAACGACCTGGACCTGGATCTGAATCTGAATGGGAATGGCATTGTCAAAGCCATCATCAGCCAGAAACCCGCCCTGGCAACGGAAATATCTGATGACCCGGTCCGTCTTTACTTGAGGGAGATCGGGCAGGTTAAACTGCTTGATTCAGACAGTGAGTTTCGCCTGGCTGGCATCGTCGAAGCTCGTCGTTTGCTCAAAGCCATTGTCCGTCGTCGCCCGGGACGCAATACCGGCTCCGAAGAGCAAGCCATTTACCATGCCGCTCTGGCAGAATTACAGACCTCCTGGGCGCGTATGGAAGAGGACGCCAGGCGCCTGGGTCTGCCCTTACCCGACCAGGCGCTGGTGTTGGCAGAAGCCCAGTCGCTGCACGGGGATTGGCAGAACCAGCCTCCCTCCTACCTGCGTTCGTACCTGAACCAGGAAATGTGGAACAAGGACCAGGTCTGGGCCAGTCTGGTTTCCAACATTTTCTATATCTTCCTGGTGTTTTATATCCTGCCTGAATCTTATGCCGGGTGGCTGTTGGATTATATCCGCACTAAGAATTGTCTTCCCATCCAGCGCACCCTTTATCGAAGATTACCTGCTCAAGCAGAACTCCATCAAGAAATGGAAAAGATCCATAATCGTGCCAGGGAAGCCGGTCATGCCATCATCCGTGCCAACCTGCGCCTGGTAGTGAGCGTTGCCAAGCGATACATGGGGCGCGGCATCACGTTCCTGGATCTGATCCAGGAAGGCAATCTCGGACTGTTGCGGGCAGTCAATAAATTTGATCCGCGGCGCGGTTTTAAATTCAGCACTTATGCCACCTGGTGGATCCGCCAGTCGATCAACCGAGCCATCGCAGAACAGGCCCGCACCATCCGTATTCCGGTTCACCTTTTTGAATCGATCACGCGTATCCTGCGTGTTCAACGATCCATGGTCCAGCAATTGGGACGTGATCCCAGCAAGGATGAACTTGCCCTCGAGGTGGGGTTCCTTCCCGCCTCCGATGTTCAGGCTATCCTGCGCTCCAAGGCGGAAGAGAGCCCGCTGGACCCGCCTATCCAGCACCGTTGGGACCAGGCAACCAGCAAGGTGGAACGCATTTTACGTTCCTCCGAGGAACCGGTCTCGCTGGAAGGTCCGGTCGGGGACGAAGATAGCAGCCAGTTGGGGGATTTTATCCAGGACGAAGATGCCCTGGAACCCATGGATGCTGCTGCCCGTGAAATGCTGCGTGAACAGGTGCAGTCTGCACTGGCTGCCCTCTCCGAACGGGAACGCCAGGTGTTGGAATTGCGCTTTGGTTTGCTGGACGGCAAGGATCACACCCTGGAAGAGGTCAGCCGGTATTTCAACGTGACCCGCGAGCGCATCCGCCAGATCGAAGCCAAGGCTTTACGCAAGCTGCGCCACCCCACCCGCAACCGCCAATTGAGGGATTACCTGGGCTAGAGGTATAATCTTTAAGTTGTCCCTCAATATGTGAGCGAGAATCCCATGGAAATACCCCCCAACACCCCCCTGCATCCGAATCCGCCGCCTTTGATCAGCGTATCTGGCACCCACCGCGAGATGGGTCGGCAAATTGGTGAAGCCACCGTAAAACAGGTGATCCATTCCCTCGACGATGCCCACATCCTGTTGGCAGCCGCATATGAGCAGTTGGAATTAACCTGGGATGGAGCCCGCATTCAAGCGAGTAAGTACATGCCGTTCGCCCAGGAGCGCTACCCTCAGTATGTGGAAGAGTTGAAAGGCATCGCCGAAGGTGCCAACGTGGCGTTCGAAGATCTGGCTGTTTTGAATGCCATGGAAGCGGTCACCACCGACGCCCTCCATCTGGACCGCTGCACCAGCATGGCAGTTAACGGCGATCGTACTGCGGATGGGCACGTTTTGGCTGCCCACAATGAAGATTGGGTGCCGGAGGATGAGCCGGATGTCTATATTGTGCATGCCATACCCGACAAGGAACCCCCCTTCCTTGCCATGAATTATGGCGGATTGCTGCCGAATATCGGCTTTAATGCATATGGCATCCTGCAGATGTGCGACTCGGTCTATCCTTCCGATTCGCGCATCGGTGTGCCGCGCCTGATCGTCTCGCGGGCGGTTCTGGCAGCCACATCACCAGGGGAAGCCATTGGACATATGCTGGCACCCCGGCGGGCAGCTGG
>Ga0315275_10002364_pt1 | contig 16998 bp, 12 predicted proteins | sample YL17G03_0_MG_FD_205557 | JGI IMG/M metagenome (GOLD analysis project Ga0315275, IMG submission 205557) | Sediment microbial communities from Yellowstone Lake, YNP, Wyoming, USA - YL17G03_0 | ecosystem: Environmental > Aquatic > Freshwater > Lake > Sediment | place: USA: Wyoming | collected... | reverse complement strand
AAGACGCTTGCCGAGCTCCAAAGGCTAAAAATAAATGTCGAACAGTTGAGGTCATGTGTACCCATTAATTCATAATTATTTGCGCTGTAGTATTAATCTTGCATACGGGCTTGGCAAGTTGTGCGCCGAGGCGGGCTTTACAATCGCCAACGGCGGTTACGGCGGAACAATGCTTGCAGCGGCAAAAGGTGTAAAACAGGCAGGCGGAAAGACCATCGGCGTTACCTGCAAAGCCTTTGGCAGAAAAGGTCCTAATGAATTTATAACAGAAGAGATTGAAACCGATAATCTCAATCAAAGAATCGCAAAACTTATTGAGCTTGGCGATACTTACGTGGTTTTGCCCGGCTCAACAGGTACGCTGCTTGAGCTTGCCGATATCTGGGAGCGGACAAACAAAGGCTTTGTAAATCCGCCCAAACCGATTATACTATTGACCGACTTTTTCAGGCCGCTGCTTGATATTATCGCAGCCGATGACAAAGGCAGCGTTGAATTTATAACCATTGTTCAGACGCCTGCACAGGTTGTGAAGATTTTAAAGGAACGTATTTGATGATGAAATACCCTGCAGCAGTAATTTTAGTTTTATTTTTTTCAACTGGCATTACCGCTGTTGGTCAGAGTCCGCAGCAAAAGCAGATTGCTCTTCGGGACGGTTTTGTAATTGACGGCCTTGACGGCAAAGTCTCATCGCATGGCGATAACTGGTATTTTGCGGTATTTGAGCCGTTGACCGACGGCCAGGGCGTTCTGGCGGCCGGAACCACCGTTCAGATTCTTCCTTCGAGTATGCTCGTAAAACTCGCCGATGCCGTGAGCGCCAAGAACAAAAATTTTCGCATCTGGGGCAAATTCACAAAATACCGCAACAAAAATTTTATTTACCTTTCATATTTTCTCCCAATCACCGAGGTCAATCAGCCCGCCGCAGAGCCGGATTCTGCAGACGCTAATGAGGAAAAAATTATTCCCGACGATGTGCTTGCCCTGCTGAGACCCAAGCGGATGGTAAATCTTGCCGAGCTTAAAAAGCCGCTCTCGACCGAATCTGACGGCATAATAGCCGACCGTACCGGCTTTCTGCGGCAGGAAGGAAATGATTTTTATTTCGATTTTGACGCATTAGGCAGAAATATCGACTCACTGCAGATGCCGCTGCTTAACTGCGAAGCGCTTGAAGTTATGGCTAAACAGCAGTCTCTTTCGACGATTCCTATGCGGTTTAAGATTTCTGCCATAGTAACAGGCTATAAAGGCAAAAATTACATGCTGCTTCAGCGCGCGACAAGAGCATACAATCACGGCAATTTCGCAAGATAAGCTATGAAAAAAGAACTGCAGAAAATAATCATTTCAAACACAACAAAGGACTTCGAAAAGAAACTTGAAGCCTATCGAAACGAATTAAAAAGCCTGGCAATATTCAGCCCAGATGACAAACGAACAAAAATAGTCTGGGAAATCATTAGAGAAGTTGATGCAGATACTGATGAAAAAGCAGACAAGGCTGTTATAAAATATACCAAAAAATTTGATGGTGTTGATTTAACGCCGGACAAAATTAAGGTTTCGTCAAAAGAATTACAAGCTGCCCACAAACAGCTTGATAAAAAACTTTTAAAATCAATAAGACAATCTGTCCTCAAAGTAAAAAAATATCAGGAAGAAATATTTTTCCCGAGGAGAAACAAATTCTTTAAGAATGGAACGGCCATCAGGTACACGCCATTGAAAAGCGTAGGCGCATATGTACCTGCCGGCACAGCTCCTCTTCCATCGACAGTAATTATGACAGCGGTGCCTGCGCAGGTTGCCGGGGTAAAAAAAATTGTTGTTGTTTCACCGCCGAAATACAACAGTGATATCCACCCTGTCATCAAAGCTGTTTGTTTTGAGCTTGGAATTACAGAAGTCTATCGAGTTGGCGGCATACAAGCAATCGCTGCGCTCGCCTCAAAACATGGGACGATACCATTAGTGGATAAAATCGTCGGGCCGGGCAATCAATGGGTTCAGACGGCTAAAAAAGCCGTTTCGCCAGATTATGTTGCGATTGAAACCATTGCCGGTCCCAGCGAAGTTTTGATTATCGCAGATGATAGTGCAAATCCTGCTTGGATTGCAGCAGATATGTTAAGTCAGGCAGAACACAATATCGGTTGCGGTATTGTGTTCACAACCTCAAAAAACCTTGTTGACAAAATATTAAAACAGCTTGAAATCCAGATGCCAAAACTTGGCAGGTCAAAAGAAACTTTAAACTGCATAAGAAAATATAGTCATATTGTTGTTTTCAAAAACGCCAAAGTTCTGATTAAATGGGCTAATGAGTTTGCACCGGAGCATTTGCAGATTCAATGTGGCAAAAAGAGCAGACAAATTGCTTCAAAAATCGAAAATGCAGGAGCCATTTTCATCGGCCAGTATAGTCCGGTAGCCGTAGGTGATTACTGGGCAGGGCCGAGTCATACATTGCCGACAGGCGGTTGCGCCAGATTTTCAAGCGCGCTGACCAGCAACGATTTTGTAAAATCCACAAGTGTTATTGAGTACAATAAAGATATGCTGAAAAAAAGTGCCGATGATATTATCCGCCTTGCTGAGGCCGAAGGCCTTGATGCTCATGCGAAAAGCATAAAAATAAGATTTGAAAAATAGGATTGAACTTCAGTCGTCTTTTTTGAGGTAAATTTAACTTAATATAACGGAGAAAAAAATGAACAGCGATAAAAGATATACTCAATTTGCTCTGATTCGTGAAATGATGCAGACACCGGATATTCTGCGGCGTTTTACCCTGAAAAATGCCGACAATGTTATTGCTTCTATCAAGCAGCAGGGAAAGCTCTTTTTTACCGGCGAGGGTTCAAGCAGGATTTTCCCCGCCAAGAACGCAAGGTATTGTGCAAGAAGGGCAGGATATAGATTGAATCTTGCGACCGAAGGCGGCCTTCAGGCCTGTTGTTATGATTTGTCCGACTTTGTTGTCTTCGGCGCTTCCAACAGCGGCCAGACAAAGGAAGTTATTCGTTTGTTTGACAGATTGAAGAACGTCGGGCACCAGAATCTTTATGCACTTATCGCAAATCAGAACACAAAGCTCGAATCTTTTGCCAAACAAACATTCATATTAAGTTGCGGCAAGGAAGATGCTGTAGCCGCGACAAAAAGCGTTGCCGAGCAGGCCCTGTTTTATCAGTCTCTTCTGGCTACGACGCAGAACACGGATATCAGCAAAAAAATTCCACAGCTTGCCGATGCGTTTAATCAGGCTCTTACAATGCCGATAGACAAAAAAATCATAGACGCAATATCATCAGCAGGCACGATATACTTTGCCGGCCGCAATGACGGCGTCGCTGAAGAGCTTACTCTCAAGACCAACGAGATAACTCGCAAAAAAAGCGACTATCTCGAAGGCACTTATGCAGTTCACGGAATTGAGGAAGTGATGAATCCGGATGATGTGGTTATCCTTATTGACCCGTTCAAGAGCGAGCTTGAGAAGATAAAGCAGACGCTTGCCGATGGCGTGAAAATGAAAGTTTTTGCCGTCTGCGATGAGGACACCATTTTCCCGACGATAAAAGTCCCCCCCTCAACTTCTTGCGAAGCAAGAGAGGGGGGCGAACTGGCCGGGTATGTTTACCTCGCAGCCGGCTGGAACATACTCGTCGAGACGGGTGTTTCGCTGGGCATAAATCTTGATAAACCGCAGCGGGCCAGAAAGGTCGGCAACGAATTTATGGGATGACAGCCTTTTTCTGAGCTATTTTAAAGCCCCCGTTTATCGGGGGCTTTTTTTATTTGCCAAGACCTTCGGCTGCTGATACATTATCATAGAGCGTGAAGGCGCCGGCGAGATACTAAATTTATGCAGTTACTGCCTGTAAAATTGCTTTTCAGTCCTTTAAGAATCATCTTTCTGATTTTCTGGTTCTATCTGTGTATGTATCTGATTCAGCGTTTCGAGTTCAGTCCGATAATACCAAAAAAATTAAAAGCCTCAATGAATGTATTGATGCTGGTTTTTGGTCCGTTTGTTATTTTGATTTTTATTATAGCTGAAGCGGTCCAGAGAGTTCAGGAGCACAGCATATCTTTTTTTGAAGCTGTCAAAAGGGCCTTGAGCAAAGCTGTCCAGATTGTGGATTTCAGTCATTTTGCCGGTGCACGCGGCAAAAGCTCCATCATTCTGCTTGACTCGTTAGGCAGGAATCTCTTTGAGGTGTATGGCAGCGTCAAAGACAGCAAGGACGACAGAAACATACTTGAGCACACGCATCGGACAATATCAACCGCGGTAGAGCAGCTTGCCAGCGATATTCTGATAGACCCTGTCAGCAGTGATAATTATGTGGTGCGGTATCGAATCGACGGCATGCTGAGAACTGCTGAGGAAGTCGGGTTCAGGCAGTGTGCCGCGATAGTCAACAGCATCAAGGCTATTTCAGGAATGGATATTTCTGAAAAGCGCCGTCCGCAGGACGGGGCCTTTGTCGCAAAAACCGCTGACGGCAATATTTCATTTCGTGTGGCAAGCGCAGGTGTTCTGCATGGCGAAAAACTTTCGATAAGAATTCTCAGCCAGGCCGGTATGCAGCTTACCCTTACCGACCTCGGTATGGATGAAAAATATCAGCGGCTTGTAAAGGATGCGATTACTCATCAGTCGGGAATGATTGTTGTCTGCGGCCCGACCGGCAGCGGAAAAAGCACCTCAATGCAGGTGATGCTTCGGGAGATAGATTTCAACGCTCGCAACGTAATAACCATTGAGGACCCCATAGAATATGTTTTGCCGCAGGCCAGCCAGATAGAAATCAATCCCAAGGCCGGTATAACTTTTGCCGGTGCCCTGCGAAGTGTTCTTCGTCAGAACCCCGATGTAATATTCGTCGGCGAAATCAGGGACGAGGAAACCGCTTCGACAGCCCTCGGCGCCTCGCAGACAGGCCACCTTGTTTTTGCGACGCTGCACAGCAGCAGCAACGCAGCGGCAGTCGTTCGTTTAATGGATTTGGGCGTAAAGCCGCTTCTCGTTTCGTCCGCGATTGATTTGATAATCTCGCAGCGGCTTCTTCGCAAATTGTGCCCCGAATGCAAGTCTCCCGCCGATCTTAACGATGCTCAGCTCGAAAAATTCAGGGATAAAAATGTTGACATAAACAGAATCATGCGGCCGACAGGCTGCCGGAATTGCGGCGATACTGGCTACAAGGGCAGGACGGCAATCTTTGACATAATGGTTATTGGCGACGAAATCAAAGCTCAGATTCTTTCGCCCAGTTTTTCAGTGAGCAAATTCAAAAACATTGGTGATGAGCAATACAGAACGAACTTGAAAAAGCAGGCGATGAAACTTGCCCTTGAAGGGATTACCTGTCTTGAAGAAGTAAAACGAGTAACCTCGAATCTTGGATAATTGAAAAATGCCGAAGCTGATAATAATAGCGGTTGGTCTTGTTTTTACCGTTATCGGTTACAGAAAAACCTGGTATCCGCTCTGGGCTCTTTTGTTCAACGTGCTCATCTCTGCTTACACGAGCATAATGATATCGCCGCAGCTTGTTGACAAATTTCCAATAATCAGGAATTATCTCGGCAATTATTCTTATGCGGTCGGCATCCTCGCAGTTACCGGTCTTGTTTTTGGCCTGCTGCAGCTTCTATCCTTTAAATTTTTCACGGCCGTTTATGTTGTGTCTTTTCCGGGAATTTTGAATAGTGCAGGTGCAGCCGTTCTTGGTTTTCTGACCGGTACGGTAGCGGCGGGTTTTTTACTTTTTCTTATAACGATAACTCCATTGTCCGATTTTTCAGCCGTAAAGTTTTTTGCACAAGGCAGACAGGCTCCAGACAAGGTTAACGGCGTTGTGCTTGATACCTGTAGTTTTGTTCACGCGATTTCTCTTCAGCCGAGCCCGACGGCAATTGACAGTCAGATGAAAAAGATTTGGGCTGATTGGAGACGTCCTCTAATAACAACGGATTCAAAAACTTCTGTCGGTTCTGAGCCAAATAAGGCAGAAGTTGCCGAATAGCCGACTGCCTGCAGGATAGCAGTAGTTATACCAATATCTTTCGGTAAGACCCAATAAAATAAAGACTTATATTCAAAAATAGCTCCACGATAGAGTTATTTTGCCAAATTTTCCAATTTTACCCATTTTAACTAAAGATTTTGTAGTCTGCTTCCCGATACAAATTATAGATTGCCCAATTTAACATAGCAGGGAGAAGCCAGGAAGAACAAAGTAAAAACCGGCATCGTTTCATTATGAGTTTGAATCAGGGATTTTGGAGATTGACAGATGATAGATAAAGTCTTTTTGCAGCAGTATCTTGATGCTCTTTTGACTGGCGACAGAAGGCGGTGCAGGACCATAATTGAGGATATTCTTCACCATAACAGCGCTTCCATAACAGGCGTTTACAGTGACGTGATTTGGCCGATAATGATGGAGATTGACTCGCTTTATCGTACCGAAAGAATCGCTTCCCCGCAGGAGCATCTTGCAACCCGCATCAACCGTACAATCGTTGACCAGCTCCAGAACAAATTGCCCCGCCAGGCTCAGACAGAAAAGAAAGTTGCCATTTGCAGTTCTCTGCGCGAAACCAGCGAGCTTGGCGGTCAGATGATAGCGGATATGTTTGAAAGCGCAGGCTGGGATGTGAGATTTCTCGGCGGAGGACTCAGCAGCGACGACATACTTTCATTCATTCATCAGTTCTGCCCGGACATCCTGATAATATATGGCACAGAGCCGTCCGAGACGCCCCAGATTCGCAGTACAATCGACCGTATAAGGGAAATAAACGCCTGGCCGCAGATGAGAATAATGCTTACAGGCGGCGTATTCGGCCGGGCCGAAGGTTTATGGGAGGAAATCGGAGCCGACCTTTTTGCGGAAAACGCCGTAGAAGCAGTGCAGCTTGCCTCAGATGAAAGTCAGACAAAGTGCCAGCCTGTAAGAACAATCAACCAGCGAAAACGAAAGCAGTTAGCCGCGTCAGCCAATATTGATGTAGATGAATAATTAGCAGGCAGGTATTTTCTTAGCAGGGGGAATCCGCCTTACAAAGGCGGATTTTTTTGCGCCCGAAATTTTCAACCACTGACCTGTCCTGAGCGATGTCGAAGGATTACACGGATTTATTAGCCCCAAATTAACACGAATAATGTCATTGTGCCCCTGCACCAATTGTCAAGCATCAGGTTTAGTCCATAAATTTATGCATATTTTCTTGTCAATGATTCAATTGGTGCAGGGTCGCAATGACCCCGGTGAGATAGCTGCGGCATCTCACGGAGTAAACTTCTCGTTGCCGTACCGGCAACGGCTAAACAAAACCCCCAGTAAAACCCGTTTTAGTCGGACAAGCGGGGCAGGAAAAATCGAGATTCGAAATTTGAGATTTCAGATTTGAGATAAAAACTAACGGAGCCAATCGTTGAGGTTTTTTGCCAGGATTTGGACGTCGCGTTTTTGAAGAATGTGCTGCGCAATCGCATCAGGGATTTTGAGCTTCTTCAACGCGGCCTCGACCTGCTTCCAGAGTATCTCTTTTTTTGATTCGCTTTCGGCCAGGTAGATTTTACTGACAAGCTCCTGCAGTCCGGCAAGTGCGATTTTGTCGAGGTTTTTATAATAATCCTTTATTACCTTTTTCTGATAACCGGAAAATTCTTTGCTCATTAGTTGTCCTTTTTCGTATCACTTTGCTTGATAATAACTTATAACCAAAATGCCGATTTAATAACCCCCACCCCCCGTTTGCACGAGGGTAAACTCCGGGGTGGGGCTACCTCGATTATCGACCGACAGCTTTAAAATATTTAATACAAGGCATTATCGGACGTGCATTTAATTATGCCCATTTTCAGTATTATTATAAAGGTTTTTTCTGGATTTAGCCGACCTTACAGCTATAATTTCTGCCGACAGGATGTTAATTTAAAAAGCAGGTATGCGAAATTATATAGGTTTTCTTTTGATAGCTATTCTGGCCGCCAATGGATTTTCGGCGGTCCAGGCGCAGGAGGCGCGGGTTTCCGGGGCTGATGACCTGCATCTTCGCGGCAAGGTAATGACCAGTTATCAAATCTCCAGCGGCGAACATATCCTTGCCTTTACAGAGGGCTTTGAACTTTCAATCGGCGACAATCTCCTTAAAAGCAGGCAGGCTATAGTCTGGCTCAACAGTCAAATGACCGAGTATCAAGGCATTACCAACATTGAGTACAGGGTGAAGGTATATCTTGAAGGCAATGTTTCAATCGAGAAGGGTGCGGGTTCCAAAACCACCGACCTTGTCCTTGGGACTCCTGACGGAGAGCTTGCCAAAACGGTTGCAGGGGGCGTCGAGTCGACGGTGGCTGAATTTATGGTTAGCGGCGAGGTATTTGCTACGGCAGAAAATAGAGTCGTGCAGGATGTGCGCGACAGTCAGCTTTACCAAAATGCCCTTGTCGCAACAGGCAAGATTAAATCAGCGCCTTCGGAAGAACCAGCCGTTGTTCAAGCGGATTCGGCAGGCTCACCGCAGGCAGCAGAAAAGCCGGCCGTTGCCAAGAAAGCAAAAAAATCAGCCGCTGCTCATAAAAAAGAAAAACCAGCCGCTGCCAAAAAAGCTGCTGCTGTGAAAACTAAGCAGCCGGGAATTTTCGGCAAGAGCGCTAAAAAGCAGGCCAAGCAGCCACAACAGGTTAAGCAGGTCCAACAGGTTAAGCAGGCCCCAAAGGCTGGTTCGGCACTGCCGCCCGTGCCCCAGGCGCCGCCGCCAAAGTTTCAATATCCGGTCAACATCAGCGGGCTGGGCACAGAACCGGTCAGGATGACAAACGAAAGTCTGCCTGATGGAACAAATATTGCGACGATACTTAACAGATTTTATCTCTGGCAGAAGCAGGACGAGCAGGGCGGTCTTTTGGAATTTCAGGCGAATTCGGCGGTGATTTTTTATTCTCGCAATTCAGCCGGCGAGCCGAACGACGTTAACGGTCTTCTTGCAGGCAATACCGTCAAGGCAATTTATTTTCGCGGCGATATAATTATGACCGAAGGCCTGCGCACCATACGAGCCGATGAAGCTTATTATGATTTAGAAAAAAAACAGGGCCTTGCGGTAAACGCTGTTATGCGGAACTATGACCCTTTCAGGGGTATTCCCATATACGTGAGAGCAGCTAAACTTCGACAGGTTTCGGAAAACAAATTTAAAGGCGAAAATGTAACATTGACGAACAGTGAATTCTATGTTCCGCGCCTGGCGATGACGGCCAGCGAGATTGTCATTACCGACACAACGACTGTTGACGAGCAGACCGGCAAACTCGGCGACCAAAGTTATGATGCTATGATGAAGAACGTAAAGTTCAAAGTCAACAACAAGACGGTTTTCTGGTTGCCGAAGATAAGGACCAGCCTGAAGAGGACGGATACTGCTATTAGGAGGGCTAGTGTCGGCAGCGACAGCGACTTCGGTACGTCGCTGGAAACTGAGTGGTATCTTGCACGAGTTCTCGGGTTGCGAGAATCTGCCGGAGTAGATTCCAGTCTTCTGCTTGATTATTACTCCAAAAGAGGAGTAGGAGCGGGAGCGGCCATAAAATATAAAAGAGACGACTATTTCGGTGTTCTGGATAGTTATATTATTCACGACCGCGGCGAAGATGACCTCAGCAGAGACCGCGAGGACATTAAGCCGACAACGACTTTAAGGGGCAGGTTCAAGTGGCAGCACAGACAATTCCTTCCTTACAACTGGCAGCTTACGCTGGAGACGAGCTATCTGTCGGACGAGAATTATCTTGAGGCTTTCCACAGGGGCGAGTTCCTTACGGACAAGGAGCAGGAGACCCTGATTCACTTAAAGCGCATCAAGGACAACTGGGCGTTTGCGATTCTGGGCAAATGGCGTATAAATAATTTTGCCGACCAGCTTGAGGAGCTGCCGTCGGCGCAATATCACTTGAAGGCTCAATCGCTGTTTGATGACAAAGTTACATTATATCACGACAGTTCTGTCGGCAGGTATCGTCAGCGAATCGGCAATAATCACAGTCTGCCTATTGTTTCAAGTGAAGATTTTACGTTTGCCTCAACACGCACCGAGCTTGATATGCCGCTGAAGGTCGGTTCAGGTTCAACGAAGGTAGTGCCGTATATCGCCGGCACGCTCGGCTATGACGACAGAAGCGGCTTTGCACGCGACCTTGTTACGGGCACAGGAACGGAGTTCGGCTCCGAGAAAATTTTTATCGGCGAATTCGGCGTAAGGGCCTCGACTCAGTATCACAAAACCTATAAAAATGCGCGTTCGAGATTCTGGGACATCAATGGTCTTCGCCATATTGTCAAGCCTTATATCAATGCCGCCATATTTGCGGAAAGTTCCAGTGCCGTCGAGCAAAAGGACGTCTTCAACCTTGGCGTTTTGCAGCGATGGCAGACAAAACGCGGCGTCGGCAATAAAGAAAGAACCGTCGAATGGATGCGTTTGAATGCCAATTTTACATGGGTCGGCAATGACTCGGCTGAGCCGGTCAGGCCGGACAAGTTTATCTGGAACAATTCTTCTGTGCCGCTTTCGGCGCTTTCGGCGCCGCATATTTTCAACGGCGATCTGGGCAGCCCTTTCAGAATGTTCGAAACGTTTGGGATGCAGCGCAACAGCTTCAACGCCGATTATGTCTGGCGGATAAGCGACACGACTGCAATCCTGAGCGACCTGAACTATGATGTAACAGGCAGAAATATCGAGCAGTTCAACATAGGTTTTTCGCGGCTCCGCTGGCCTAATCTGAGTTATTATATCGGCGCAAGGTATCTCAGGAGCACCGATATCGACGGCGAACAGGGCTCAAATGCTTTTACCTTTGCCGCGACATACAAGTTAAATCCGCGATATTCAATCACATTCTCTCACCAGTATGATTTTGATTATGGCGAAAGAATCGCCAGCCAGGTTACGCTTATCAGGCGATATAACAGGCTCTTTTACGGCCTGACTTTCAGCATGGATGAATCTCTTGACAGGCAGGCAATAGTCCTTAGTATATGGCCGGAAGGAGTCAGCGAACTGTCTATCGGCTCAAGGAGGTTTATGGGTCTGGATGCTCCGCAGGAGCGCAATGATTAGCCCCAAATCGACCTGCAGACGCGATTAGTTTGTTTATTTTTTAATTAGGAAGCAAAATTATGGCATTAGTTGATACCAAAAAAATGTTCAAAATGGCCTACAAAAACGGATATGCAATCGGGGCTTTCAATGTCAACAATATGGAAATCACACAGGGCATCGTAAGCGCAATCGCCGAGAAGAAGGCTCCCGTCATCCTGCAGATTTCGCGCGGCGCAAGAAAATATGCGTCTATGAGTTACCTGCGGGCGATAATTGATGTAGCTGTCGCGGAAAATCCGGATATTCCTATCTGTATGCATCTTGACCACGGCGATACGTTCGATGTCTGTAAGCAGTGCGTCGATGACGGTTTTACATCGGTGATGATTGACGCATCAGCACATCGGTTCGAGGAAAATGTCAAAATTACGAAGCAGGTTGTCGAATATGCCCACGCTCGCGGTGTTGTTGTCGAAGCTGAGCTGGGGCAACTGGGCGGCATTGAGGAAGATGTCAAAGGCGTAAGTCATGACGATATTTCAAGTCATCTTACGGACCCCGACCAGGTGGTTGAATTTGTCGGGAAAACCGGCTGCGATTCTCTTGCGGTTGCCTGCGGCACAAGTCACGGCGCTTACAAATTCAAAACCGAATCCAAACTTGCTTTTGACGTAATACAAAAAGTTGCCGATAAGCTTCCTGGCTTTCCTCTGGTAATGCATGGCTCAAGCAGTGTTTTGAAGGAATTCATAGATTTGATTAACAAATATGGCGGCAAGATGCCGGACGCGATGGGTGTGCCGGAATGGGCCATAACCAAGGCTTCGAAGATGGCTGTCTGCAAGGTAAATATCGATACCGACCTTCGTATGGCTATGACGGCCAAGATTCGCCAGGTTTTTGCCGAAAAGCCCGGTGAATTTGACCCGAGAAATTATCTGGGGCCCGCAAGGGACGCTATAAAAGCAATGGTCATACACAAACTTGACGTTCTCGGATGCAGCGGCAGGGCGGCAGAATGCAGATGACGTAGCCACCAAGACACTAAGGCACAAAAGAAAAATGATATAAATTAAAAAACTTTGTGTCTTTGTGCCTTTGTGGCTATGTTCCTTATTTGGATTGGAAAGTTGCAGATGAAGAAAAATGTAATAATTATTTTTGTATTGTTATCTATTGCTGTGCCGGTTGCGGATATTTTTGCGATGCCCAGGCCGGTTGAGATTTCAAAACCGCCGCAGAAGACTTCTGTCCCGCAGCCGGACTTCGACAAGCTCAGTCGAGTCGCGGACAGCAATGCGGCAGATATAATGAAATCTGCCGTGCGGCAAATCTGCGACGGCAATTTCAGTACAGCCGGACGGGGTCTAAATCAGGGAGACACAAACAATCCAAAGGTTGTCGCACTTTGCGATGTGATTTCACAGTACAAACAAATCGAGCTCGCAAGGCAGCGGTCGCAGAAAAAGTCTTTTGACGAGCAGCTGGCCCAGCTTGAGAAACTCAAGGCACGGCCGGAAACAAATGAACCTAATCTGCTGGAAGTTTTTCCGGTTATTGCCAGGGCGTATGAATTTGCCGACGAAGAGCAGAAAAAGCAGATTTTGTCCGACCAGTTTGTTCAAAAGACGATTGCAAAATCTCGCCAGGTCGCTGCAGACTTTGAATCGAAGGGCAAATGGCTTGATTCGCTTATTTATTGTTACAGCTGGCTGGATATGTTTTATGAGGATAACAAGACAATCGCCGATAAAAAGAAGGGGCTTGAGGAAAAAACGCTCATTGAATCCTCTTTTATGGATAATCCCTGCGAAACGGCTGGCAACCGCAGCCTGAAGGTAAAGCCTGAAATGTTCATCCGCAGTCTTGATGTTCTTGAGTATGGTTATGTGGAGCTTTTTTACTACGGCGATATGGTTGATAAGGTATTTAGCCGTTTTCACAATCTTACCGGTGTATTGCAGTTCTCCGACAGTTCTGACAGCAATAGTTTCGTTACGGTTGTCTTCGGCGCTTCGGGCGAGAAACTGGTCGAACGTGCTGGGGGCGGCAGAATTACGATAGCTTTTTCAAAAGACAAGCTGGCCGATTTTGCCGCGGGGCTCGATGCGTTAAGAAAAAGTTACAGTCCTCAGCCGACCGGCTTAAACAAAGACCAGTTCATCAAATTATTTGGCCAGATTCTTGTCCTGAATTCAGAAACGATAAAGTTGCCTGAGGGGATGGTAATCCAGCATTTTGCCGACGCATCGATGTCTGTACTTGACCCGCACACGATGATTATCTGGCCGAAGGAGAAAGAAGACTTTGAGAAAAATATGACCAATGAATTTACGGGCATCGGCGTTGAAATCTCCAAGGCCGACGGTTTTCTGCGGGCAGCGAGTTTACTGCCCGACACGCCGGCGTACAATTCAGGCATGGATGCCGGAGATATAATAGAAGCTATTAACGGCGAAAAAACGAGGGATATGTCGATTAATTGTGCCGTCAGCAAGATTACCGGCCCTGCCGGCACGAAGGTTGTGCTTACAATTCGTCGCGACAAAGAAGAAAAACCCAATGATATTGAAATTACAAGAGCCAAAATTGTAGTTCCGACGACTCGCGGCTGGTCGAGAGATAATTCGGGCGGATGGTTATACTTTGTGGACCCCAATTGCCATATCGGTTACGTTCGTGTCACGAATTTTTCAGCGACTACCGCTTCTGACCTCGATGGGATTCTTACGATGCTCGAAAGCCATGGTATGCGGGCGTTGATTCTGGATTTGAGGTACAACTTCGGCGGTTATCTGCAAAGCGCAGCAGAGGTTACCGATATGTTTGTGGACAGGGGTATTATGGTAAGTATGCAGCCAAGGGTTGGTCTTCCGACATGGGAGGCTGCGCACAAAAAAGGCACTCATCCGGATTATCCTCTTGTAATACTTATTAATTCCGCTTCTGCCAGCGCAGCTGAAATAGTTGCGGGCGCTCTTGCAGACAAGGCCTACTGCCGGGCGACTTTGGTCGGTCAGCAGAGTTACGGCAAAGGCAGCGTTCAGACGATTACCGGCTATCCCGGCGGCGGGGCACAGTTAAAATACACAATGGCTTATTATCATCTGCCGGGCGGCGAAAAGGTCAAAGACCGATTTGCTATGGAAAAACTCGGCAGAAAAGATTGGGGCGTAATGCCGAACGTAAAAATTGAACCCGCCAGCGACGAAATCAGAAAAATGATGGATATTCAGCGTGACAACGACGTGCTGGCTTCCGCCAGTCATGACGAAAACAAATCAAAGCTGAAAAGGCATGGCCTGACGGAAACCCTGCAGGCCGACCCTCAGCTTGACGTTGCAGTTCTTGTCGCAAAAGCAAAGTTAATTGAATCAGGGCTCCAGCAATGACCGAACCGCAGGAAACGAGCAAACTCGAGCAGCAGAGAAGAGAGAAACTTGAGCTTATAAGACAGCTCGGAATCGACCCTTACGGCGGGCGTTTCGACAATGTCGAGTCAACGCAGTCGGTCAGGGCAAGATTTGATGAAAAAAATCAGTCGCAGCGGGCAACCTGTGCAGGAAGGATAGTTCTTCTTCGCGATATCGGCAAACTCATTTTCGTAACGCTTCGCGACAGCAGCGGAACAATTCAGCTCGGCCTGAGCAAAAAACTGCTTGAAGAACAATGGGAGCTGATAAAGCTTCTTGACCTTGGCGACATTGTCGGCGCAGAAGGGCAGCTCGGTCTTACAAAGACCGGGGAACTTACGATATGGGTCGAAAAGCTTACGATTCTTGCAAAGTCCCTCCTGCAGCCGCCTGAGAAGTTTCACGGCCTTGCCGATATCGACCTTCGTTACCGCAGACGCTACGTTGATATGTGGGCGAATCCTGAAGTTATGGATAGATTCAAAAAACGAATCGCAGCCATCTCGACGATTCGAAGTTTTCTGACAGCGAAAGGTTTTTATGAAGTCGAGACGCCGATGATGCAGTCGATACCCGGCGGCGCAGCGGCAAAGCCGTTTATCACTCATCACAATGCCCTCGACATTGATTTGTATCTGCGAGTTGCACCGGAATTGTTTTTGAAAAGACTGCTCGCAGGAGGTATGGAAAAGATTTTCGAGATAAACCGCAATTTCCGCAACGAGGGTCTCAGTCCCCGCCACAATCCTGAATTTACGATGATGGAAATTTATCAATCCTTTGCTGATTATAATGTAATGATGGAACTTACCGAAGAGCTTATATCTCTGCTTTTCGAAAAGCACTGCGACGGCATAAACATGAAATTAAAATACGGCGATAACACAATAGATTATTCTCGTCCGTGGAAAAAAGTCTCATACAGCGATTCGCTCAAAGAGTATGCCGGCTGTGATATACACGATATCTCTGCAATTCGTAAAAAGGCTGAATCGCTCGCCCCCGCGCTTTCTTGCGAAAGCAAGAGCGGGGGGAAAAAGGCCGATGAGATTATTATAAATGAGGTTTTCGAAGTTACGGTGGAGAAAAATCTGGTCAATCCGACCTTTGTGTTCGACTATCCTGCCCGGCTGTGTCCTCTTACAAAGCGAAGCAAAACAAATCCCGAATACGCCGAGAGATTTGAACTTTATATAGGCGCAATGGAGATTGCCAATGCTTATACCGAGCTGAACGACCCGCAGGTGCAGTATGAGAACTTTGTGTCCCAGCTCAAGGGCGAAGATGAAGATGAAGACATATTTCGAAGTCTTGATGAGGATTTTATAACCGCTTTGAAATACGGTATGCCGCCGGCAGGAGGACTGGGCATCGGCATCGACAGGCTCATAATGGTCCTTACCGGCGCAACGAGTATAAGGGATGTTATTTTGTTTCCGTTACTGAAACCGGAAAAATAATCCCGCACCTATTTAGATTCTAAAGAAATTAAGAATAAGAAAACGAAAGATACATAATGATTGCCTTAAAGGGCGTTTTGTGCTTGAAAACTGACAAAATACTCTATAAAGTTATTGACTGATTTATTGAAATAGGTGCGGGAATAAATGCTTAAGTTTTTTTTGGCACTGCGGTATCTGAAGAAGAAAAAAATAGTCCTTCTCAGTATTGTTGCAGTTGCCCTGTCAACCGCACTGCTCGTTACCGTTGCAAGTCTTTTTACGGCCTTTATCGAGGCGATTGAATCGAGTTCATCCGATTATCTTGGCGACATAGTTCTCCAGCCGCCGCAGGAGTTCTCTTACAGCGACCAGCTTATTGCAAAACTTTGCGGCGCAAAGGAAATTGCCGCCGCAAGCGCCGTCCTTTCCACAAACGGCCTTATTCATTTCGGCCCCGGCGATGTAAAAGCGGTGAGCATCTGGGGAATAGACTTGCAGAGCCGATGCAGAGTTACCGGTATGAAAAATAATCTCCTGATGCAGAAAAACCTTTCTTCAGTTCCGCAATTTAAAACCGACGCTGATGACAGCGGCGCAATACCTGCTTTTATTGGCATCGGCCTGCTCGCCCAGCCGGATGCCAAAACCGATGAATATGATTTGTCGAAGGTTAACGCTTTTATCGGCGGTGACGCAGTTATAACTGTCGGCGCCGTTGGAAAAGTTTCACAAACCGGTGGTTCGTTTGCTAATTTACAGACCCGCTCTGCACGAATAAGGATTTGTGATGTGGTTTTCACTTCTGTTTATGATATCGACAAGAGATTTATCTTTGTGCCTGTTGACAGTTTGGCCGCTCTTTTGAACAAGCAGGACATCAAACCTGCTGATGTAATTCATATAAAATGTGCTGCCGGTTCCAGCCCGCAGTACACAGTTGACGTTGTTCGCCGGATTTGGACCGATTTTGCTTCCGATAGACTTAACTGGCCGTCTTATTATATTGCTGA
>Ga0315275_10002362_pt1 | contig 17000 bp, 16 predicted proteins | sample YL17G03_0_MG_FD_205557 | JGI IMG/M metagenome (GOLD analysis project Ga0315275, IMG submission 205557) | Sediment microbial communities from Yellowstone Lake, YNP, Wyoming, USA - YL17G03_0 | ecosystem: Environmental > Aquatic > Freshwater > Lake > Sediment | place: USA: Wyoming | collected... | reverse complement strand
CAAGACATTTTTGGCAAAACATGTCGTCCGGGATCTGGCGCAGCAGGGGTGCACTTTATGGCTCATGGATGTTGAGGATGAGTACGGGGAGCTCGTCTCCATCCTGGGGAAGGACAGGGTCGTGGCGATCACGCCCGACCAGCTTCGGTTGAACTTTTTTCAACCTCCGGGCCCCTGGGTGGCCCCGGCTTCCTGGCTCGAAGAGGTGAACCTGCTTTTTCGCGGGGCCACGTTCCTGCGCGATGGCAGCTTGAACCTCTTCCGGACTCAAATGCTCAAACTCTTCGACGCATCTGGCGCCACCAAAGGCGCTCAGGACTACCCCAGCCTGACGGAAGCCACCGAAAGGTTCGCAGGGATGGGCTTCGGTCCCAACTCCCGCAACAGGGGCTTTGTGGATAGCCTGCTCAACCGGTTCAACATGTTGTTGGACACCTTCCCGGGAACCGCCGGCGTGGCGGTTTCCGACATGATGACGCGCCTGGCAGGACGAAACGTGATCTTCCGAATGCACCAGCTCAAAGGCATTCCCCTGCAGTTTCTGGTGGGCTACCTGCTGGCCTGGCTCATGAGATACCGCGACGGCGTCGCGCCCCAGCCGATCCACGTGGCCTTGATCGAGGAAGCGCACCTTCAGGCATCGGCGAAGGAGAGAATGGACATCGGCGAAAACACCCTGTCCCGCTGCTTCCGACTTGCCCGCAAGCGGGGCATCGCCCTGATTCTATGCGACCAGATACCCAGCGAACTGCCTCCGGCGATCGTGGGCAACCTGGGTTGCCGCATCGTCATGCGGCTGGCCAATCCCAGAGATATCTGGGCGCTTCAGACGTCCATGGGCTTGGACCGCGACCAAGCCTTGGCGCTCAGCGAACTGCAGAAACGCCAGGCCGTGGTCCATTACTCCCTGTACCCGCACGCCTTCATGATCCAGGTTCCGCAGATGTCCTTTCCACCTAAGCCCCAACAAGTGGAACTGCTGGCAAGTGGTGAGAGCATCCTGTCGGAATCCCGGTGGAGCGAGCCCGACGGCGCTCTCGCTCACGGAAAAACAATTCCCTCGCCGGGGCAAACTGCATCGGAAGACGAGTTGGTCGGGGACACCCGTTCGGTGATGGTTGACATCTGTTCCGAGCCGGGCCGGACGATCGAGGAAAGATGCACCGTCTTGAAGATGGACCGGGCAAGGGAATTCCGCGCGCGGGCGGCACTGGATGCACGCGGCATGATCAAGGAGGTAGACCAATCCCTCGGCGGGCGGGTCAAGCTCTTCCAGGCTTCTCCCAAGGGCGCGGAATGGGCCGCCCGATGGGGTATCAAGGTCAAGGCCTACAAGTCGGGTTTGGTGCACGAGTATATCCTGCACCAGGTCGAGAAGGCTGTGGGGAAGCTCGGCCCCAAGTGGCGGATGCAGCGTAACAGCAGCATCGGCAAGGATAAGGGGCTCCAACCTGACTTGCTGATCCTCGCGCCGGACGACCGGCGAGTGATCGTCGAGGTCTGCTGCAACAACATGGACTACGAAGCCGGTAACCTTGTGGCCGAAGCCGGTCTCCCAGGGGTTGACGGTGTGTTGGCTGTCACCCCGGACGGAGCGACCCGACGAGCGCTGGAACAGGCGTTGGCCAAGGGCCAACAACCCGATCAATCCGGCACGAATATCCAGGTAACGCTGTTGGATGCTGGCCGGTGCTTCGATGAAGAGTTTGGCTGGCTGGACGTACTCACAAAAGGCAAGGGCAACGCATGACACAAGACCCCGTTCCCCCCGAGTTGCCGCCTGACCAGGCATCCCATCCTCCCGATCCGTTTGGTCCCACCATCGACCCGTTGGTGCAGGGCGACCCGATGCTGGACGCCCTGGAACGGAGCATCGAGAACCAGCCAGGCGGCTCGAAGGTCCTACGACCACCCTATGCCGATCTGGATCCGACCGGGAGAATGCTGGACCGAGTCGAAGAGAGCATCGTCTGCCCGCCAAACTCGCCGGCGTCCACGAACCCGGCCCAGATGGAGATTCCAATACCACCCGACACGCCGGTCCTTGGCGAGGAGACACCCGCGTTTCAAACGCCGCCTCCTCTGCCTGTCAGTTCGCCCCCGACATCGCCGCCGTTCTCGGAAGTTCCACCTATCGACCGGCAGCCTCCGCCTCGCCCCCTCCCTGGAATGAAGAGGCGTTCTGGCGGTGGCCCGCGCCGACGTTCCGCCCGCAGCATGGAGAGGCTTCTGGGCACTGGTCTCTTGGGGGGAAACCGCAAGAAGCATATCGGGTCGCTGCCGCCAGGCATGGAGTATTGTCCGAACCAAGGATTCGAACCGGTGGACCGGCGGCACTGTGAATCCTGTCCCGAATTCCAAGCGTCTCCTCAAAACCAGGCCAGAGAATGTCACTTCTGGTGGCGCATCAGGCAGCAGGAGCCTCCCACGACGGAGTCTGAAGACAGTGAGGCCGACCGCGACGAATGATCTCTGTTGGGGAAGAGCTCGCGGGGCCCCTCACCGGCCGAATCGCACGCCTAGATCCAAGATTCCGAACGTCCGAGTGCTCTAGTTCCTGTGCCAGCGCGATTGGCCGCTTTGCCCGTTGCAAGCGGCACGCCTGAGCAAGAAACCTGTTCAACGTGGAGATGATGTGGGCACATGGGAAACCAGGACCACAATTCGCGGTGGCTCACGATCCAAGAGGTGGCCGCGCGCTTGCACGTCTCCCGGGATACGGTGGAACGGTGGATCAACACCAGCAGCATGCACGCGGTTGACATGAGCGGCCGGTCAAAGAGGAAATTGCGCCGCCCCCTGTGGCGAATCAGCGCCGAAAGCCTCGATGTTTTTCTTAACACTCGGGCAAACAAGGCCTCTACAAACACCACTCCGACACGACCTCCGCGGCGCCGATCCCCTGAAATCATCGAGTTCATCAAGTAGCAGATGCCGCAGTTGAGGCGGCCGGTTCGGAGGTCTCGGCAGGTCCGAAGAGTTTGGACCGCACGTGATTCACGACTGCCCGGAGCCGGTCCAGCGAGATCTCCTCCACGTAGATGCCCGACATTCCCGGAATCGTATGGCCCATGATGCGGTGGATGGCGTGTTGATCCCGCACTTCGTCGGCCCAGGTGCGAAAAGTATGACGCAGAGCGTAGAACCCGACGCCTTTTCGCTTGATCTTGAGCCGCCGCAGGAGTTTGTTGAACTCATGGTTGATGGCATCCTGGGCAACCACTTTTTCAATGCCATTGTCGCCTGAGCGGTGAATGATCTCTCGCACCCAGGGCTGGCCGAACATGGTCAGGAACACGAGCCTGTCATATTCAGGATTGATAGCCTTTGGCCTTTTCTCCGCTGATTGGTGCAGGGCCTCCAGGGTCTCGGGCCATAGGGACACGACGCGCTCGATGCCTGTTTTTGGCCGGTCGAATTCAATAAGGGCTCGGCCGAAGTCAATCGCTTTGAGCGGCAGCCGGGCACAATCGGTGTTACCGAAACCACCGTTGATCCCAAGGAGAATCATTGCACGAAGCGGAACATCGGCCATGTTGATCAAGGAGCGTAGCTCAGATGGCTCAAGGAGACGCTTGCCATTCTCCTGCTCGCGGGCATGGCGGCTCTTTCGCTTCATGGTTGCTGATGGTTTCTGAAAAGCATTTCCGTACTTGACGGGTTTGTCGATGAGGTCATTCTCAAAGGCATATTTGAAGACCGCCTTGATGATCGTTATGGCCCTGTTGAGAGCGTGGACGCCAAGGCCACTCCTATTGCCAGTAAGACCTCGGCGAACGAGTTTTTGCCGGTGTTGCTCAAAATCAATGGGCGCAAGGTCGCAAGCGAGTCGATTAGACCCGACAGACCGTGCAAAGGACGAAACCACCCTTCGACAGTCCTCGAACCAGCGAGCCGAGATCTCGCTGGTTCCGGCCTTCTGGAGTTGGTGTGTGAGATATCGGTTGCACAGTTCCTTGACAGTAAGACCTTCGGCGGATATGGTTGTCGGACGTGGTTGTCGTCCCGAGTGAAGGTCTTCGGCAATACGGAGATAGTGCTCAAGGGCGGCATTGGGGTTTTCCCAAACGCCGAAAAAATAAATTTTGCCGCGGACCTTCTTACACCACTGGCCGTTGTTGTGCGGGGTAAGAGGGAATGAAGGATAAGGCTTGGACGGTTTCCGTCGTTTTGGGGCCGATATGGACATGGCGATGACCTTGCATAGTGCGACGATAGATTTCCAAAAAACTGGTGACTTCTATAATGTAACACGGCCGGCGGTTGTCGTCAAGGTTGTCGTCACTGAATTTTGTGTTTTGGGTGCGGGATATAAGCCTTTATTGTATAGTGTCTTGCGCCCGTAGCTCAGCAGGATAGAGCGGCGGTTTCCTAAACCGCAGGTCGGGTGTTCGAGTCACCCCGGGCGCACCAGCGTCGTATGTGGGTTGGTTGGTGTGCATCCGGGCCTTGGCAACGACCGGCGCGCGGGGCCGTGCCGGTGTCCAGTCCTCCCGTTCCTCCCGTTCCTGGCCGCATGGTGAGAACAGGCGAATTCATGGTCTGTGGTTTCTGGCAATGGCCGCCTTGGGGATTACGATGCCGCTCTTCGCTCAGTCGGAACCGAAAAGGGAACCCGTGGATTACGTCAATACGAACATCGGCGGCATCGGCCATCTGCTCAGGGCGACGGCGCCGCTCGTCTTTCTGCCTCACGGGATGGTCAGCCTGGCTCCGGTGACGCCCCGGCTGATCGTGGACCGATACCTGGCCGACAAGATCATGGGGTTCCCCATTGGGGGTGCCACGCTGATGGCGACGGCCGGCCCGGACCGAGCGGCAGACATCGACCGGATGCGAGTCGAGGATGAAAAGGGGGGTGATTCCTCGTACCTTCGCGCAGGGAGGAACCACGATGAGAACGCGTACTGGTTGGGCGCTAGCGCTGATCACGACGTCGGTGATGGCTGCAACCTGCCTCGCGGCGATGACTGAGAACTGGCCGCAGTTCCGCGGCCCCACGGCTCAGGGCGTCTCCGGCGAGACGGGCGTCCCCGCCCAGTGGAGCGAGTCCGAGAATGTCGTCTGGAAGACGCCGATCCCGTACCGCGGCTGGTCGTCGCCGATCATCTTCGGAGACCGTGTCTTCGTCACCGGCACGAGTGACGATGGCGTTTCGTGCCACGTGGTCTGCCTCGACCGTCTGGGCGGCCGCATCCTCTGGGACACCGAGGCGCTCAAGCAGAGGCCGGTGGGCGTGGACGGCCGGAACTCCCACGCCTCGGCCACGCCCGTGACCGACGGCGAGCATGTTGTGGCCTTCTTCAGCAGCATGGCCGCCGCCGGACTGACCTTGGACGGCCGCGTGGCCTGGACCAACACCGACACGAAGTTTCACGTGGTGTACGGCCCGGCATCCTCGCCGGTCCTCTACAAGAACCTGGTGATTATCAACTGCGACGGGACCAACCCCTCGACGGACGCTGGCCACACGGCCCCGTGGGACCAGGACTACATCCTCGCGCTCGACAAGGCCACCGGCCGGGTGAAATGGAAGACGACGCGCGGCTCGGCGCGAGTCGCCTACGCCACGCCGATCCTGGTGGACGTCGGCGGCCAGCCGCAACTCATCTCCACGGCCGGCGACGTCGTCCAGGCCTTGAACCCCGCCACTGGAGAAAAACTCTGGACGGTCGCGAACCCCGGCGAAGGCCTCGTCCCCTCGCCCGTCTCGGGCGACGGCCTCCTCTTCACCACGTCGGCCTTTCCGACGGAAGTCCCGGGGGGCGAGGCGATCCGCGCCTGGCGACTGGGCGGCGACCCCGCGACGAGCCGCCTCGTTTGGGAATGCAAGAAGAAGATGTCGCATATTCCATCCATGGTGTACGCCCCCGGCTTCCTCTTTTCCGTGACCGAGGGCGGCGCCGCCATGACCCTGAAAGGAGCCACTGGCGAAGTCGCTTGGGAGCGGGCCCTGGGCGGCGCCTATGGCGCGTCGCCCCTCTATGCCGACGGCAAGGTGTACTTCCTCTCCGAGCAGGGAAAGACCACCGTTGTCGAGGCGGCCCCGCCGTTCAAGGTGATCGCCGAGAACCGTCTGCCGGGCGCCTTCAAGGCGTCCCCGGCCGTGTCGCACAAGCAGATCTTCATTCGTTCGGACTCGACGCTCTATTGCATCGGCGCGAAGGCCGCCGCCCGGTAGCGCCGGCGGGCCGGGACGCCGCCGCGATGGCGCACCGCGAATCGGCTTGACGCACGGCAACCGCGGGGCTAAAGTTCTCCTGCGGTGCGGCATGGTGCCGAGGACCGCGCACGGGCTTGCACAACCAAGTGGCTTTCCGTTAGCATGATTGACTTCCATACGCACACGGTGCTCAGCGACGGCGAGTTGATACCGACGGAACTGGCGCGACGGGCCGAGGTCCTCGGGTTTCGGGCACTCGGAATCAGCGATCACGTGGACACGGGCCTCGTGGACGTGGTGGTGCCGGTGCTGGCCCAGGTGGCGGCCGACCTGGCGCCCGTCATGAAGATGAAGGTAATCGCGGGCGCCGAAGTGACGCATTGCCGCCCGGTGCACATTGCGAAAGTGGTCGAGCGGGCTCGCCGGCTGGGCGCCCGTGTCGTGATCGTTCATGGCGAGACGCCCGTCGAGCCGGTCGCGGAGGGGACGAATCGCGCGGCTATCGAGGCCGGGTGCGACATCCTGTCCCATCCGGGGCTCGTGACGGAGTCGGACGCGCGGCTGGCGGCGGAGCGCGGCGTGATGCTGGAGATCAGCGCCCGGGCCGGCCACAGCCTGGCCAATGGCCATGTGGCCCAGATGGCGCGGCGGGCGGGAGCCCAGGTCATCTTCGGCTCCGACAGCCACGCCTCGGACGACTTGCGGTCGAGAGCGGACGCGGAGCGGATCCTGGCCTGCGCTGGCCTCTCGCGCGAGGAGATTAGCCAAGCCTTTGCTGCCGCCGAGCGCCTCGTGGATCGGGTCACCGATTCCGGTACGGACGCTGTGCACCAGGCGCGGCGGACGGGTCGCCCCACTAAGAGCGGAGGGTAAGAGATGAGAACCTTTCAGTGCGTGTCGCGGTTTATCCGGCCGGCCGTAGCGATGCCGGTGCTGGCGGCTTTGGCCCTGGGGGGGATCATGGCGCTCGTCCTGGGCTGCGACGGGCAGGGCGGCCGCGAACCGCCAGCCATGACGGCCCCGGCGATCAACCCCAGGTTGCCGGACGTTCCGGTCCCGTTTGGGTTCAAGTTCAACACCGGCCGGTCGTTTGATCACGCTAGGGGCGAGTCGCGGACCGCCGAGCATCTTTACGAGGGCGACGCCCCGCTGCGCCAGGTGTCCGAGTTCTACCGGCACCAGATGCCGACTTTCGGATGGACGCAGAAGGAAGAGAATTTCAGCAACGGCACCCAGCGGTTCACCTACGAGAAGGGCGGCGACACATGCTACGTCAGCATCTGGGATAACTGGGGAACCAAACTCCTTATCAAAGTCCTGCCGCAGGCCGGGAAACGCCCCGAACCGGCCGTGCGGCCAGCGCCGAGGCCCGCCGGCAGATGAAAAGTCAACGCAAGCACGAACTCCGGGCCAATGAACTGGCCGACGCCATCAACCTCGCGGTCCAGCGCGCCAAGCCTCATGCCCGGACCATAGGCTATGTGGCTGCGGCGGCCGTGGCGCTGGTGGTGATACTCTTTGTTCTGCCGGCGATCCTGGGTCGTGCTGCGCCCGAGCACTCAGCCTCGGCCGCCTATGCCGCTGCACAGGCCAGCGGCGCAGCCGACCCGCTGCGCGAGTTCCTGCAAACCTATCCGAAATCGCCGGCGGTTCCAGCGGCCAGGTTGCTCCTGGCGGACCGCGAGTTGGTGGAAGTGGTCCGCGGCGCGAGCGCTGCCAAGGGCGAGGACGCCAAGGCCAAGGCCGCGGCCCTGCTGGCCGACGCGAAAGAGCAGTATGGCCAGGTGGCCGAGTCGGACCCGGCCCTCGAGCCGCTAGCGCGGGTCGGACTCGCGCTCGTCACGGTTCAGGAAGGGGACGTCGAGAAAGGCCGCGCCGCGCTTCATGAAGTCATCGCGACGTGGCCGCTTTCCATCGGTGCCGAGAAGGCCAAGGCCAACTTCGACGCCCTCGCCGGCTATAAGCCGGTCGAGTTCACCAACGAGCCGGTCGAACCGCCCGAGGAGCAGAAGCCTGAAGCCAAGCCGGCGGAGCAGAAGCCGGCCGAAGTCAAGCCGGCGGAGCAGAAGCCGGCCGAGACGCCAGCGGCGCCCCCGGCCGCTCCGGCGCCGAAAGGTTGATGAAATTCGAGGCGGCGGCATCCTGGAGACCAGGGTGCACCGCTGTTTCTGGAGTCAAGAGAGAGCATCACAGGGAACAAGCGAACAGCAAAGGAGCAACGGGTGGCCGATTTCGAAACGATTGCACAGGCTGTGGAGAAGGGGGACCGCGACACCGTCGTCCGGCTGGTGAAGGAAGCCCTGAACCAGAAGACGGCGCCCGAGCAGATCCTCAAGAAGGGCCTCGTGGTCGGCATGGACCGGATCCGCCACAAGTTCACCACCCAGGAGGCCTTCATTCCTGAAGTCCTGATCGCCGACCGCGCGATGGACGCCGGCTGGAAGATCCTGGAGCCGCTCCTGAAGGACCTCAAGCCCGTCGGCAAGGTCGTCGTCGGCACGGTCAAGCAGGACCTTCACGACATCGGCAAGAACCTGGTGGCCAAGATGCTTCGCGGCCACGGGTTTCAGGTGTTTGACCTGGGCGTGGACGTTGACCCGCAGAAGTTCGTTACCGGCGCGAAGGAGCAGGGGGTCCAGATCGTCGCCCTCTCGGCCCTCCTGACCACGACGATGCCGAACATGAAGGAAGTCGTCAAGGGTCTGAAGGACGCCGGCTTGACGAAGATCAAGGTGATGATCGGCGGCGCCCCGGTGACCCAGGCCTTCGCCGACGAGATCGGGGCCGACGGCTACGCCGCCGACGCCGGCAGCGCCGTGGACCTCGCGATGAAGTTGATCGGCGCACACTGAGAAACTATCTCAGAACGACCGCGCTCGAGTGCCACCCCCAAGCGATGTCGCTTGGGGGTGCAATGACCCGTGGATACGGCACCCTTCGTTCTGAGATGGTTTCTAACTGAAATGGCTGGCCGAGAATTGCCCGACGGAGCGCTGGCGCCCGACGCGCTGCCAGAGCGCGACCTGGAGACGCTCGAAATCCAACTCATCCACGAGCCGACCGACGCGCGCCTGGACCGCTTTCTGGCTCAGCGATGGCCCACCTACAGCCGCACGACCTACCAGAGGCTCATCCGCGACGGCCGCGTACTCCTCAACGACGAGCCCGTCACGAAGCCCTCGGCCGAGGTCCACCGCGGAGACCATGTCCTCGTCACCCTCTACAAGCGCCAGCCCCTCGGCATCGTCCCCGAGCCGATACCCATCAGCGTCCTCTACGAGGACGAGGACCTCCTGGCCGTCAACAAGGCGCCGGGCATCCTGGTCCATCCTGCGCGCGGCAACCCTCATGGCACGCTCGTGAACGCCGTGGCGCATTACGCCGAGACGCTCTCGAAGGGGGGTGGTCCCTTCCGGCCAGGAGTGGTCCACCGCCTCGACCGCGACACATCGGGCGTCATCATCTTCGCCAAGAATGATCCGGCCCACGCGCGGCTGGCCAGGCAGTGGGAAAGCCGCACCGCCGAGAAGGAGTACCTGGCGATCGTCGAGGGCGTGCCGCAACTCGACGCCGACGTTATCACCGAGCCGCTCGGCAAGGACCACCACGTCCGCGAGCGGTACGCCGTCCGCCGCGACGGCGCCGGACGCGAAGCCACCAGCCACTACGAAATCGCGGAGACCTTCGACGGATTCGCGCTCCTCCGGGTCCGTCCGAAGACCGGCCGGACCCACCAGATCCGCGTCCACCTGGCCCACATCGGCCACCGCGTCGTCGCCGACCGCCAGTACGGCAGCCGCGACCATGTGACCCTCCAGGAGATCGCACGCGGCGTGGCGGACCACGACGAGGTGCTGATCGCGCGGCAGGCGCTCCATGCGGCCGCTCTGACGATCCGCCATCCACGGACGGGCGAGGTCCTGCACCTGGAGGCCCCGATGCCGGCGGACATGGCGCGGCTGGTGGCGGCGCTTCGGCGCTGGCGCCGGCCGTCGCCGTAGCGCGCCGCACCGCAATTTTCTGGCGTTGTCGAGAGCGACTCTTCTATAATATTGGTTTCAGATTGTCGTTGGCGCCGGAAAAGGAGGCAGGGATGGCGCTCGGGAAAGCGATGTGCGGCATCCTGGTGATGGGCGCCCAGAAGGAACGGGCCGCGCACGATTTCTACGTCGAGGCGGCTCGCAAGACTTCCAATGCCGTCGGCAAGAAGATGTTCACGCGCCTGGCCGAAGAGGAAACCAAGCACGAGCGGCTCCTCCAGGACTGGGCCAACGTCGGCGTGTGTCCGGCGGAGGTCGCGTTTCCGCCCGTGGACAAGGATTTTCTGAAGAAGGGCCGGCCCAAGGTCGCCGAGCGTATCAAGCCTGAAACGGGCGACCTGGAGGCCATCGCGCTCGGGCAGGAGATGGAACGCAAGTCTATTGCCTTCTATCTCGACGGGGCCGCCAAGGCCCCGGACGCCGCATCCAAAGACCTCTTCATGCGCCTTAAGGGCGAAGAGGACAAGCACTTAGCGCTCCTGACGGACCTCTACGATTATATGGTGAACCCGGAACTCTGGAGCGTCCGCGACCAGCGGAGCCATTTTGACGCGTAACGGGGCCGGAGACCGCGCGCAAGATTCGCCGGATTTTTCTGGAAGCGCCGCCGCCGGCTTGTTAGAAGGGAACACGGTCGTTCCAAGTTTTTCTTGCATCGCGGGTGGGGAGTCTTACAATTCTCCATAAGCCAAGCGAAACAAAGGGGCGTGTTACCCCGATTCCAACGGTTCGAACGCGCATCAAGGTCTTTACGAAAGGAGAACTGGAATGAGGTATCTGGCACTTGTTGCACTGTTGGCTTTCCTTGTGGTCCCGTTTGCCGTGGGTTGTCAGAAAGAAACGCCGAAGCCGACGGCGAAGCCTGGCGAGAAGGCCGGCAAGGCAGAGCCTGGCAAGACCGAGGCCCCGAAGACCGAGGCTCCGAAGACCGAGGCTCCGAAGACCGAGGCCCCGAAGACCGAGGAACCGAAGACCGAGGCCCCGAAGACCGAGGAACCGGCACCGGCACCGGCTCCGGCTGAGACCCCTAAGTAAGTCGGCTCACGCAGCCACAAGGCGTGGAATCGAGCCGTTCGAGTCGGTTGTGACCGGCTGCTCGTTTCCGTCTGAATACGGTTTACGACGCATGCGACCGGGCGCCGCTTGCCAAGCGGTGCCCGTTTCGCTATCCTGTCGCGCGTCCATGGAGACCCCGGCAAGCCTACTCCGCCGAGCCTACTCCGCCGTAGCAGCCGCTCCGGCTGCGAAGGCCGGAAGCAGCATCGGCTGCGAAGGCTGGATGCCGGGGGATGTCCCCGCCCATTCGGCGGGGCTTTAATGGGGGCGCGACTGATGCCCACCTACGTCGTCACCGGCGGCGCCGGCTTCATCGGCTCGAACTTCGTGCGCCTGGCCCTCGACGACCGCCCCGACCTACGGGTGGTCAACATTGACCTCCTGACCTACGCCGGGAACCTCGAAAACCTGGCCGGCCTCCCCCAGGACCGGCACACCTTCGTCCGGGCCGACGTCGCTGACCCGGAGGCGATGGGCCGGGCGGTCCCCGAGGGGGCCGACGCCCTCATCAACTTCGCCGCCGAGACCCACGTGGACCGGTCCATCTTCGGACCGCTTCCTTTCGTCCGTACCAACGTCCTCGGCGCGCAGGTCCTCCTGGACGCGGCGCGCGGAAATCACATCCGCCGGTTCCTCCAGATTTCGACCGACGAGGTCTACGGGTCGCTCCAGCCCGACGACCTGCCGTTCGCCGAGGAGTTCCCGCTCGCGCCCTCAAGCCCTTACGCCGCCAGCAAGGCGGCCGCCGACCTGCTGGTCCTTGCGGCGAACCGCACCTACGGCCAGGATGTGGTCATCACGCGGTGCTCGAACAATTACGGGCCGTACCAGTTCCCCGAGAAACTCGTCCCCCTCGCGATCACGAGCGCCCTCGAGGATAAGCCCGTCCCGGTCTATGGCGACGGGCGGCAGGTCCGCGACTGGATTTACACCGACGACCATTCGCGCGCGGTCCTGGCGGCCGTCGAACGGGGCCAATCCGGCGCAATCTATAATATCGGCGCCAGAAACGAGCGGCGCAACCTCGACGTGGTCCGCGAGATCCTGCGGCAACTGGGGAAGCCCGAGTCCCTCATCCAGTTTGTCCAGGACCGGCCCGGCCACGACCGCCGCTATGCCATGAAACCGGCCCGGATCGAGACCGAACTCGGCTGGCGTCCGCAGGTCCCCTTCGACGCGGGCCTCTCGCGGACGATCCGCTGGTACGGGGAGCACGCCGACTGGTGGCGGCGCGTGAAGGACGGTTCGTATCGCGAGTTCTATGAGAAGTGGTACGGCGGCCGCTAGCGCGGCCAATGTCTAATGCCTAATGTCTAATGCCCAATTTTGAAGATGGGCGAGCACGTTTCATTGGTGATTGCCGTTTGTCGTTTGATTAGGCATTAGTTATTAGACATTAGTCATTGTGTGTTACCCTATGCCACTCGAACCGCCGCTATTTACGGAAGGCCTCGCGACGCCGCCGGTCCGGCGATACACCGGTCCCATCGTGGACGCCCACGTTCACATGGATGCAGTGGAGAACGCGCGGCTGCTGGCGTGCGTGGCGGCGGATTATGGCGTCAAATTTCTCTGCGGCGTCGCGAGCCTGAAGGCAATCGAGGCTCTTCAGGCGGCGCTGGGGCCATCCTTCCGGCCAATTGTTCAGATTGACCAGGACCTCCTGGCCGACGCGGCGCGGTTCGCCAAGGAGAACGTCCGGTTGGTTCGCGCGGCCAGGTCGCTTGGGGCGGTCGGTGCGAAATTCTGGTTCGGTCCGCGGCTGGTCGCCAAGACGGGTTTCCGCTTCGACCATCCGGCCCTCGGACCGGTCTTCGAGACGCTCGTGGAACTGGGGATGGTCGCCCTCGTGCACATCGCCGACCCCGATTGCTGGTTCGCCACGGCGTATGCCGACCGCGCGTGTTACGGCACGAAGGTCGAGCATTACGAGCCGCTGGAGCACACGCTGGCGGCGTTTCCGCGCCTGAAAGTGCAGGGGGCCCATTTCGGCGGCGACCCGGAGCATCTCGACCACCTGAGGCGGCTGCTCGCGCGGTATCCGAACTTCTGCATTGATTCGAGCGCCACGAAGTGGATCGCCAGGGAACTCTCAGCCCAGCCCGACGCGGCCCGCGCTTTCGTCATCGAGAAGGCCGACCGCATCCTCTTCGGCACGGACCTGGTGGCCTTCCGCGGCGCTAGGCCCGAGGACTACTCCTCCCGGTATTGGGCCCACCGGTGGCTCTGGGAAGGCGAAGGCGTGCGGGCGTCGCCGATCCCCGACCCGTGCGCGACCTGGCACAACGGGCCGCAGGTCCACGGCCTGGCGCTGCCGGACGACGTGCTCTCTCGCTTCTACCACGACAATGCCTGCCGCTGGTTCGGCAGCGAATTCTGAGCCCTCATTCCTCGCGGCGCCAATGACCTTGACCTCGCGAGCCGCCTGGGGCATAATGGCGCACTCGGCCGGGGTTGCGCACTTCTTCAGCGAAGCACAGCCGCTGCGGCGGCCTGGCCGGCAACCGAACGTGGGTGGTGGGCGTAGCTCAGTTGGATAGAGCAGGCGTACGCCGGGGGCGTACGCCAGGCTGGCGGGCGATGGGTCCGGGCATCTTGGGCGGTGAGCGTAGCTCAGTTGGATAGAGCATCGGGTTGTGGTCCCGAGGGTCGGGGGTTCGAATCCCCTCGCTCACCCCATGTTTGGTGTCAAAGGACGGCCCTTCGTGTTCTACACGTATATCCTGCGCAGCCCGAAAGACGGTCGCCTGTATGTTGGCTCAACGGCTGACCTGAACAGGCGATTGCGCCGCCACAACGGCGGTCTCGTGCCTGCCACAAGACACCGCCGACCTCTTGAACTGGTGTGGCAGGAAACCCATGCCTCACGATCTGGTGCCGCGCGACGCGAGACGTTCCTCAAGTCCTTGAAGGGCAGCAGGGAGAAGGCGCGGCTGATCTCGCAGGCGAGGTTGCCTGAAAGCGTGTAGAGGGCGAGGACGCTTATGTCGGCCGGTTCCGAAGCCGAATACCTCGTCGTGGCGCCCCACCCGGACGATGCCGAACTCAGGATGGGCGGCACGATTGTCAAACTCATCCGGGCCGGCCGGCGCGTGGCCGTCGTGGACCTGACGAGCGGCGAGCCGACGCCGTTCGGCACGCCCGCCAAGCGCCGCCGCGAGACTGCCGCCTCCACCAAAATCCTGGGCATAGCGGTCCGCCTAAACCTCAGCCTGCCGAACCGTGAACTGGAGGCGACCCTTGCGGCCCGCATCAAGGTCGCCGAGGCCTACCGGACCCTGCGGCCGCGAGTCCTCTTCATCCCTTATTGGCGCGACGCGCACCCGGACCACCTGGCGGCGTCGCTCGTGGCCACGCAGGCCCGGTTCCACGCAAAACTCACAAAGACCCGCATAAAGGGCGAGCCGCATTACCCTGACCGGGTCATCTACTATTACTGCACGCATCTTCGGACGCACGCCGACGTGGCTTTCGTGGTGGACGTTTCGGAGGAGTTCCAGGCGAAGGTCCGGGCGGTCGAGTGCTACCGGAGCCAGTTCTACGAAGGCCGCGGGACGCGGGCCGGCGCCGTGGTCGAGTACGTCCGCGACGCTAACCGCTATTGGGGCCATCAGATCAACCGCCAATACGGCGAGCCGTTCGCGGTCCAGGAAACGCTCGGCCTGGCGACGCCCGAAGGCGTTCTCTGACACCTGTCCGAGTCGGCGCGGCGTCACACTTAGCCGCCCATCTTGATGGGCGCTTAAACAAGCAAAGGAGAATCGAATGCGGACACTGACAGTGGCGATCCTGGCAGCGTGGACCTTGGTGGCCCTGGCTGCCGCCCCCGCCGTCGCCCAAGGGCTGGTCGGCAAGGCGGCCCCGGAGATCACGGCGACCTATTGGCTGAACTCGCCGGCGCTGACGCTCCAGGGGCTACGCGGCAAGATCGTGGTGGTCGAGTTCTGGGCCACGTGGTGCGGTCCCTGCCGCAGGTCCATTCCGCACCTCATCGAACTCTACAAGAAGTATAACCCTCAGGGCGTGGTGTTCATCGGCCTGACGGACGAGCCGCGCTCCAAGGTCGAACCCTTCGCCAAGGAACTCGAGATGATCTACGCCGTTGGCGGCGGGAGCACGTCGCTCGGCGCCTACGGCATCACGGGCATCCCGACGGCCTTCATCGTGGACACGGCGGGCAACATCGTCTGGGAAGGACACCCGATGGAACCTGCCTTCGCGACCGCGCTCGAAGAACAGATGAAGAAGACGCCGCCGTCGCTACTCGCGCCGGAGGAGCGTGCGTCCGCCGTGGCCGCCCTCGACAAGGCCGAGGCGGCGATCAAGAAAGAGGACTATAAGACCGCCGCTGCCCTCCTGGCCACCATCGCCAAGCCGGACGCCGACCCGGGCGTCAAGACCCGCGTGGCCGAAGCGCGAAAAGTCCTGGCCGCCGCGGCCGAGAAGCGCCTCGATGCGGCCGAGAAGAGCATTGCTGCGAAAGATTACCTCGAGGCGAGCCAGACCCTGGCCGAGGTGTCCACCCTGGCGCCAGGGTCCGACGCCGCCAAGAAAGCCCAGGCCCGGCTGGAAGAACTTAATTTGAACGATGCGAGCCGGTTGGCGATTGATCAGGGTTGCCGCGAGAGGGACGCGGCGGCCGTCCTGGCCGCCCTCGAGGTCGGCGCTCCCAAGATGTCCCCGGTGGCGGTCCTGAAGGCGCTCGACGACATGGCGGCGAAGTTCCCTGCGACGAAGGCCGGACAGGCCGCCGCCGGAAAGGCCAAGGCCATGCGGGCCGACTCCGCCTTGATGGGCAAGATTCAGGCCGACGCCGCCGACAAGGAGTGCAAGGGCTGGCTCTCGATGGCCCGCAATTACATCAAGGCCGGCATGCCCGAAAAGGCCAAGCCGTACCTGGAGCAGGTCATCCAGAAGTACCCCGACACGGCCTATGCCCTGGAGGCGAAGGAACTCCTGGGCGAGATGGGGAAATAGGGGTCCGCGGCCGGTCCTCCGGACGGAGCAGGCCGATGATGAAATGTCCGTCATGCCGGGTGCCGCTCTGCCGAATTGAGTACGAAGGCGTGCCGATCCACATTTGCCCGGACTGCCAGGGCTCGCTCGTGGAAGATCCCCGCCTTGACCAGGTCCGGAAACGGCGCGAGCGCGTCTGGTCCGAACAGGAGGTGCGGCGCATCGCCGCGGAGGCCGGAGGTCACGACACGCCTGGCCGCGTCCGATGCCCCATGTGCCTCGCCTGGATGGAGAAGGTCCGGGCGGCGTGGAACGACACGGCGTTTCACCTCGATCGGTGCGCGAAATGCAAGGTCACGTGGCTCGACAAGGGTGAACTCGACCTTCTCCAGATCCAGTACGAGAAGGAAGTGGCCGACCGCACGCCCGAGGACTGGGACCGGATCGAGCGCGGGGCTGTCGCCGAGATGCAACTGAAGACCCAACTGGCGGAAGAGGACTACGAGGAACTTCGGTCCCTGAATGCGACCCTGACGAACGTAGAGCTGTGGGGGCCGCCCGTCATCGCTGCCGCCGTCGGCCTGTGGGCCAGCCGGAACCTTGTCGAGGCTTTGTCCGAGCCGCATCCTCAGGAGAGACGGCCGCAACTCGTCATGGCCGCTATCGGAGTGGCCGTGCTTATCGCGATGGTGTTGCTGTGCTACTGGCTGGGGTGGTGGTTCTGGTGACGGTTTCGCCAGGCCGAGAATAAGACCGGCGGCTTTAAGCCGCCGGTCGAATGATTC
>Ga0315275_10002361_pt1 | contig 17002 bp, 10 predicted proteins | sample YL17G03_0_MG_FD_205557 | JGI IMG/M metagenome (GOLD analysis project Ga0315275, IMG submission 205557) | Sediment microbial communities from Yellowstone Lake, YNP, Wyoming, USA - YL17G03_0 | ecosystem: Environmental > Aquatic > Freshwater > Lake > Sediment | place: USA: Wyoming | collected... | reverse complement strand
CCCCCCGGTTGACGATGTTCCGCGCGTACTGGATATGGATGTAGCCGTCATCTGTGAACCCGGCCTTGAGCGGGAGCATCAAAACAAGGAGAACGAAGAGGGGGATGAGGAGCGCCGCGTTGGTTTTTGAGAACAAGGCTCAAGTCCTCTCCGCTAGAATTGCGTCAATGTGCTCGGCGAGTCTCTTCGCGAGAACGTCGCGCCGGTAGTCGGGCACGGGCGATAGATCGTATTCCGTGTCGAGTGCCCCTCTCGTGTACCTTTCGTACATGATCTTTATCTTGTCCGCGATCCCCGCGGGGTCATCCTGAGGGGCCACCTCGCCCCTCCGGCGTCCGCGCACGATGCGGCTCGCTTCTCCCTCCGGCGCCAGGGCGAGAATCGGTCTTCCTACGCCGATGTACTCGAACAGCTTTCCCGGCACGATCCCGTCGTACACGGGGTTGGTGTGTTTGATGAGAACGAGTATATGAGAGCCCCTTTCGATTTTCAACGCTTCAGCGTGGGGGACGGTGTCGCAGAAGCTCACGATGCGGGAAAGACCGAGCTCTTCGACGGCAGCGTCGTTTTCGCTCTCCCTCGGTCCGAGAAAGACGACACGGCATCTCTCGAGCGCACCGGGGACTTCGTCCAGGAAGATCCTCAACGCCTTCAAGAACGGCACCGCGCTTCTCTTTTGTGTGAGCATCCCGGCGTGAACGATCTCAAAGTGATCCGTCGGAGGAGCGATGTCCATCACGGAATCGAGATGCGACGGATCGTACCCGTTCGGTATGAGCGCCGCCGGTTTCATCCACGGATACTTCGCGGCGAGGAGATCGCGGTGCCACGGGCTCGTCACGACGACCGATGCCTCCCGGCACACGCGCCGCTCGAGTCTTTCATGGAGCCGCGCGTGGAGCGGTGTCGGCGTCGGGAGAAGGTAGAGGTTCATCCAAGGATCCCTGAAATCGGCCACCCAGGGGATCCCCGAAACCGCGTGGAGACGCCCGGCGATAAGATGGCTCGTCTCGGGCGGCGACGTCGAGTAGATCGCGTCGATCGACTTTTCTCGCAAGACCCTCTTTCCCTCGCGGAGCGCGAAGGGGTACCACCCGACGTACGTATCGGGGACGAGCGCCGCTGCGCCGAACTTCCTCAGGATGCCGAAAGACCGGCTCGATCGAACCTGCGGTTTTTGCCCGTTCGTGTTGCGCCGCCGCAGCGACGAGAGCAGCGCCTGACCGCTTAATGTTCTCGTCCGGCGGACATCGCACCCGGGCGGGACATCGGCGAGAAGACTTTCGTCGGTGATCCAGTAGGATTTCGACTCCATGGTGACCACGGTGGGCCGCCACCCGTACCTCCCGATGTACTTCACGAATCCGAGAGGACGGTAGACGCCTCCCCCCGCGTTTGGCGGGAAGAACGGGATGATCATGAGCAGATTTCTCATTGTTTCCTTCACACCCCTACTAGCCGGCCGATCGCCCCGAGCCTGCGGGTCCCGAGCATCGTGACGAGCGTTGTGCGTTCGTCGGGATCGAACACGTGCAACGCCCGAACGAGCGACCGGAAGACGACCACGCCGACAAAGTACAAAAGCGCCTTTGCGCCGATCGCCGTGTACGAGGAGCCGCTGTCGACAAAGATCTCAAACGCGAGCGCAGGCAAAAAGGCCATTCCGCCGGCCAGCAAGAGTCTCCACGCGAGACGCAGAACGTACCCCGTTCCGATGGCCACCTTCGAAAGCTGGAGCGCAAGCACGAGCTGCGCCGCGCACGCGACGAGCTGAGCGCACCCCACACCGATTAGCCCGAAAGGAGGCGCCAGGACGAAGATGAGTCCGACGTAGCAAACGACCCACGCCACGTCGCACATGAGGGCCCCGCGGACTTGATCGAGGGCTTTCATGACCGTGGTGACGGGGGCGGTCATGGTGGTGAGCGGCAGCGAAAACGCGAGGATGACGAGGAGAGGGACCGCCGCCGTGTACGCCTCGCTCGAAACGATGACGACCATGTCGCGCGCGAACACGATGACGAGCGCCGTCATCAAAACGGCAAACACCGAATTGAACTTGAAGAAGATCCGCGTCGATTGAACCACGCGCCCGTCGCGTCCCTCCGCGCCGAGACGGGTGATCTCGGGCTGGAACGCGAGATTGGCCACGCCGAGCAGGCGGTTGGCCAGGTGCCCCACTCTCGCGCCGATGTGAAAAGCGGCGAGGAGCTCGAGCGTCAACACCTGGGCGAGCAGATACCGGTCCGCGTCGCTGAAGGCGAGCGCGACAAAACTCAAACCCGCCGCCCACCCGAGATAGCTCGTGTACCCGTTGCGATATCCCGCACCGGCACCGGTGCGATCCGCGCTCCCCGAGCGTGTGGCTCCCTTGAGCCCCGCGAAGAACAAGGGAAACCCCACGCCGACGGTCGCGAGATTCACGACGCCAAGAATCCGAAAAACGAGGGGAAGCGTGAGCTCCCGCCGGTCGACGACGATCCAAACCAGAACGGCAAGAAGGGAGAGCGTTTCGAGCAGCACCTGAGCGGCAAGCTGTCTCAACCCGTTCAGACCGCCATAGAGGACGAGCTTGAGCATCACCCCGAGTGTGGTCACGTAGAACCAAAGATAGAGGTCCTCGGTGAGCGTCTCCGCGGGTACGAACCCGAACGCCCAACGCCCCACCGCGTGCGCGGCGGCGACGACGACGACGAGCCCCGCCAGAGACACGATGACGCACCCCGCGGCGAGTCGCAGAGCTTCCCCGCGTTCGCGTCTTGACTCGTGGACGGGGATGAAGCGGACGAGGAGCCATGGCAACCCGTGAGCCGCGAGCGTCGCAAGGAGAAGGGAAAAGCCCCGCAGGGAGGCGAGTAAACCGAAGGTTTCTTTCGAAAGAAAGTTGGATAGGAGCTTGATCTGGAGAAGCGTGAGCAGCGTGGCGGCCACCGTTTGAAAAACGAGAGCCACCGTGTTGGAGACGAACCTCGACTCTCCTCTTCCGCTCACGGTCTCGTTTTGCATGGATCAGTGTCTCGACAACAGGGTCCTGATCGCTCCGGCCACATTCCCGGTCGCCGACCGCCACCGGACCGTCCTGTAGGTGTAAGAAACGCCGCCGAGCGACTCTTTGTAATCTATCAGAGACCGCTTTCCGAGACTGCTACCGAGGTTGTACGACCGGTACCCGTTCTCGCAGGCGTGCCGCAGGCACTCGCTGTAGAGAAGCGTGCTCGCCTGCGTGCCGTCCGCCGTGTCCCGGGCCACCCCGTTCCACGCGATGACGGAATCCTTGAAGTAAAAATTCAGATGCCCCCCGAGGAGTTCGTCTCCGAGCTTGGCGACAAAGAGCTTGACCGCCCCCTTCCCCCTGGTGAAAAGTTCGGAAAAAAGTTTTTCCGGGTACCGGTACCCCTCGTTCCACTTTTCGACCCTCTGGACATAGATCTCATAGTATCTCGAGATTTCCTCGACCGAACGCGCCTCCGCGACGGTGAGTCCTTCTCTCAACGCCTTACGGGTCTGCCGCCGCTTGCTCTTCTCGAACGCCCGGTCCCATACTTCGTCGAAACTCCCCTCGAGCTCGATGAGGTGCGTGGTGGCTTCTTCCGCACGAAACGGACGATCGCACACACGGTTCGAAAAGTCCACAAGACCGATCTCGTGGATCCCCCGGCGCTTCCTCAGCGCCGCGTACGCCTCGACGAGTGAGCGGCGCACATCCTCGTCGCCCAGCGAAACCGGCCCTCCGTACGTGCCGAAGGGGAGCGACCAGAAGGCGCCAAAGGGGCCTTTTCTCAGGACGAAGAACGGAAGATATCCGATGATCTCCGAACCGCTCCTCGCCACCAGACACTGGAGACGCATCGATGGAAATGCGCGGGCGAGGCTTTCGACCCACGTCCCCGTGTGATAGAAGGTTGCATCCGGAGAACGGAGGGCGAGCTCGTCGAGGGCGGCTGAGAACTGGTCGACAATCTCTATTTGCATCGGTCTATTCGAATCAGCCTGTTCGCATCAGTCTTTCGCGTAGTACACCGCGATCCGTTCGAGAGCGCGGACCACGTCGTCGACATCCTCGTCGCGCATCGACGGAAAGAGCGGAAGCGAGATACACCGGGAGAAGTAGTCATCGCTAAGCGGAAACGAATCCCCGCGCGAGAGGTACGGCTGGAAAAACGGGTGTCTGTATATCGGGATGAAATGCACCGAGCACCCGATGTTCTCCGCGGCGAGCGCGCGTATGAAATCATCCCTGTCTATCCCGAGAGTAGCGAGCCTGAGCCGTATCACGAAGAGATGCCATGTGTGGTCGTTCTCCGGATGGACACGAGGGAGCTCGAAGAACGGCGAGCCCTCGAGAAGCCCAATGAAACGCTCCGCCAGCTCCCGGCGACGTGCGAGCATCGCATCCACCTTACGAAGCTGCGATAACCCCAGCGAGGACAACACGTCGCTCATATTGCACTTGTAGCCTGGGAGCGTCACCTCGTAGTACCACGAGCCCCGGTCGGCGTAACGGGCCCAGCTGTCGTGCGACATCCCGTGATAGGAGAGAAGGCGCACGTTGTCGGCAAGCGCCTCGTCGGTCGTGACGAGACATCCCCCTTCGCCGGTGGTGATGTTCTTCGTCGCATAAAAGCTGAACGCCGTGGCATCGCCGAACGAACCGATCTTCCGCCCCCCCACCGAGGCGCCGAAGCTGTGTGCGGCGTCTTCGAGAACGCGGATCTTCTTTCCCCGTGCCGTCTCGAGGATCTCATCGATGCGGCAGGCCTGTCCGCCGAAATGAACCGGGATGACCGCCTTGGTTTTCGACGTGATCTTCTTCCGAAGCTCCTCCGGCGACACGCAGAAGGTCTCGGGATCGATGTCGGCGAGAACCGGTCTCGCCCCCGCGTGGATAATGCCGTTAACGGTGGACGCAAAGGTAAGGGCCGAGGTGACGACTTCATCGGACGGTCCGACGCCCATCGCCTTCAGGGCGAGGAACATCGCAGCGCTGCACGAACTCACGCCCACGACATTAGCGGCGCCGAGATACCGCGCGATTTCCTTCTCCAGATTTTCGGAGACCGGTCCAAGCGTGAGCCATCCCGAACGGACCGTCTCCGCCACGCTCGCGACATCCGTCTCGTCGATCGAGGGCCGGAAGAACGGAAGGACGCTCTCTCTCAACGGAGCGCCCCCCTCGACCGCCGGTACATCTCTTTTCCGCGCTTTCACAGTGGCCCCGCTTTCCGCCGACGTTCGCCCGAAGTTCCGTCGCTCCGGTTTTTCTCGAGACGCGCGTCCGGGATGATCTCTCCCAGATAATCGCGAATCCCCCCGGTATCTCCCTCGTCGACCAAACGCTCCAGCGTTCGAAGCACCGCCTCCCGGTCCCACCCGGCGGGAAGCGCGGGACGAGCAACGAGGATACGCTCGTGCGGCGATTCCATGACTTCTTCACCTTCGACGACCAGATCCTCGTGGAGCTTCTCGCCCGGCCTCAACCCGGCGATCTCGATGTCGATATCCACACCCGACCTCAATCCGTGGAGAGCAATGAGATCTCTCGCCATGTCCATGATGTTGACGGGCGGTCCCATCCGCAGGACGAAGATCTCTCCTCCGTTTCCCATCAGGGAGGCTTGCACGACGAGCATGCAGGCTTCCCTCAGCGACATGAAGAACCGTGTCGCGTCGGGATGGCTCACCGTCACGGGGCCGCCGGTTCGGATCTGGCTGATGAACAGGGGAACGACGCTTCCCCGGCTCCCGAGAACGTTCCCGAAACGGACGGTGAGAAGAAGCGGTGTCTCGATCTCGTTCGAGTAATCGGTCATCAAGAATTCCGCCAGCCGCTTTGTCGCGCCCATTACCCCTTCGGGTTTGACCGCTTTGTCCGTCGATATCATGACGAAACGCGCGACACCGCCGTCCCGCGCGGCGCGGATCAGATTGACCGTACCGAAAACGTTGTTCGCCACCGCCTCTTCAGGAAATGCCTCCATGTAGTGAACGTGTTTGTGCGCGGCGGTGTGGTAGACGTAGTCCGGTTTGAGACGGGCGATGAGCCGCGCGATCTCTTTTTCTTCGCGGATGTCCGCGATGACCGCTTCGACTTTAAGCGACGGGTAGAGCGTCCGTATCTCGTGCTCGATCTCGAAGATTTGATTCTCACCCCGCCCGAGCAGATGGAGTTCGGCGAGATCGAACCGGCCGATCTGCCGGCAAAGCTCCCCGCCGATCGAACCGCCGGCACCCGTCACCATGATCCTCCGGCCGGCGAGACCCTTTCTCAGCGGTTCGTCGTCGAATTCCACCATCTCCCTGCCGAGAAGATCTTCCGGGTGGACATCCCGAACCTGTTCGAGCCGGACAGGGCCCTTGATAATCTCGATGATACCGGGGACGATCTTGCACGATATCCCCGCGTCACGGCAGAGCGCGATCACGCGCCGGACGAATTCGCGCGACCCGGAAGGAACGGCGACAATCGCCTCCTCGATCTTCTTGGACGGCGCCACGTCGATGAGCGAATCGCAGGACCCGAGCACCGGACGGCCTTCGATGATGCTCCCGTGGAGTCCGGAGTCGTCGTCGAGAAACCCCACGACTTCGAACCCGCTCCCAGGAGCCGCGTCGATTTCCCGGACCACCATTCGACCCGCCTCACCGGCGCCGATGACGATCACACGTTTTGCCATGGCCGTCCCTGTGTTTCCGTTTCGTCGGAGTCTTGCGAAGACACTCGCGGGAGAAAAGCAAGAACCGCTCCCGGTGGTCCCTCCGTCACCGGAGGATCGACACCATCTTGATCACGGTGTCGCCGCTGCCGCTGATTCGCACGATGTACACCCCGCTTGCCGCGAGGAATGCCGACTGCGTGGTGAGATCCCACACGGGGTCCCCCGAGCGATTCGCCCTCTGGCTGTGAACCAGTTCGCCTTCGATGGTAAATACCTCGACGAGAACCTCGGCGTCTATGTTGGCGATCTTGAGGCTCGAATCACCGCGGCTTGCCCGTATGGGGTTCGGGTACACGTACATCTTCGTTAGCCCCAACCCCTTCTCTTCGAGCGAAGAAATGTCCAATTCTGAGAGTCCGTTTGCAGTGGCGATGTAGAGGAGATTTTTCGACGGGTGGAGCGCCAGCCTTTCGCAGGCGGCGTCGACGATCGGGGACACCGCGCTCGGCGGAAAGAAAAGGCTCAGCTGCGTCTGCCAGGCGGTCGGCGTCGTGAACGGCGTGATGTCGTTGTTGTCGTCGCGGGCGATGCGGTCGAGACCGAGTTCCGTCGCGACCCAGAGGTTCTCGTCGCGATCCAGGACGACATCGATCACCCTGCTCCCGAGGAGCCCGGCGCCGAACCCCGTGTCGCGGGGGATGTACGCCAAAGACCTCCCCGGCTCGTACCGGTACAGACCGATATCCGTCCCTATCCACAGGACGCCGTCGGATCGTAGAGCGAGCGACAGGATGTTCGCGCCGCTGGCGATCCCATCCTGCGCGCCCACGCTCGCAATCGTCGTCCATGTATCGTCGGAGAGGTCGAAAAGATGCGTCTGGTCGAAACCGCCCGTCGTCCAGCGTTGGACCCCGTACGTCTTCATGGCGACGTACGCCACGCCATCTGCACCGAACGCCACATCGGTAACGTTCCCCCCCTTCATGCCGAGAAGCTGCCCCGACGGATCGGTGCTCGTGGGGTTGACCTGGCGCCACGCGGATTTATCCCGGCTGAGGATGTTTATCCCCCACTGCCCCGGCGCATACTTGAGATCCGCATCGGAGAGAAACCACCGGTTGCCCGCGGGATCTTCAACGGCATCCTGGTTGCGAAGCGACCCCAAACCGTCCCCTCCACCCTCGCCTACTCTGTAATGAAACCACACGTCGTTCGCAGAGTTGGTGTCGAGCTGGTCCTGGAGCTCGTCGAGAGGCGTCGCGAACGCAGGGTAGGCCTGACGGGCGAACCACTTCGACCCCTGTGAATCGGGAAGAAGCGTGAGGTTGTTCGGCCAGCTCAGGTTCGTGTCGCCAGCGGCCTTATTGTAAGCCACCCACTCTCCCGAGGGGGTGAGCTTCGCCACCCCGAAACCTTGCCCCGCACCCCCGGTCGAGATCCACAGCGACCCATCCACGTCGAACGCGAGCCTGGAGAGCCTGTTCATAGGGATCCCTTTGAAGGGAATGCCTCGTGTTGTCGCGCCGTCGAAGTAGACCAGATGTATACCCCGGCGTTGCCCAAGGGGTTCTCCGGCCCCGAAATACGCGGTGCCCCCCGGCATCGGTTGGAGCCCTCGTATCTCCGAGAGCCTGTTGTTCAGATCGTACTTGGTGTAGTAGTCAAAAATCTCGTGCTGGATCCACCCCGACCCATCGTTCGTGAAAAACCGCGCGCGCGCCCCCGCCCACAACCTCACGCCGTCGAACGAGAGCGAGAACACCGGTCGTGGACTGGCTTCGAGCTGTGTGAACGTCCACGCCGCCGCGCCGTCTCTGAGGCATGCGACACCGTTTTCCGTCCCGGCCCACAAGGCGGTGTCGGTCCGCTCGAGTGCGAACGCGGCGAAGAGCGTATCGGTCGGGTTGCGGATGAATCCGAACTTGTCGAGAAACACGACACCCTTGTCGGTGGCCATCCACACACGATCCCCGTCGGGTAGGACGGCGTTGACGACATCGCTGGGAAGACCGTTTCGTTCTAAAAACCGCGGTCCGGGGAAATCCTCTATGATAAGACCGGCGCCTTCTTTCGTCGCATACACGAGCGTGTCTCCCCACGCGGCAAGATCCGTAATCCGGTCGTCGGAGAGCCCGTGGAATGTCGAGTTCAGCGGAGTGACTTCGAACCCGCCCGGTCTTTCGTCGAGACGCGCCACACCCGATTTCTCCGTGCCGACCCAGAGTCGCCCCGCCTCGTCGAACATGAGGCAGGTGAGAAAGTTGGACGGCAACCCGGCCGTGTTGGTGAACTGTTCGAACGTTTCATCGGATATCTGGTAGACGACGAGACCGCCCGTGGTCGCCATGTAGAGCTTGCCGTCGCGAAGAACGATATCGGATATGAGGCTTGGATCGACGTAGCTCGTCCACTTCCCCGCACCTGCGGAGACGCCAGGCAGAAACAACGACGCGAGCAGAACGAACGGGAGAGCCCTGGTGAGTCTTCGTGAAGACGCTGTTTTCATATGTTGCCGTCCCTCTGTGCGCTCACTCGGACACGTTAACTCGGATCGCTCAACACGGGGTTCCGTTTTCTCCCCGACAGGATGTTTCCGAACGACGTCATCAGAATCTTGAGGTCCTGAACCAGCGCCCAATTCCTCACATAGTTCGCGTCCTGAGCGAGCAGGTCCTCGAGGGAGATCTCCCTCTCACGTCCGACCCGCCAGTAGCCGGTGACACCGGGACGAACATCGAACCGGAACCTGGCCGTCCTGGTCAGCGCGCCGGCGCTTCCGGCGGGGAAAGGATACGGTCCGACCATACTCATCTTTCCCGTAACGACTAACCAGAAGAGGGGTAGATTGACGATATCAGAGGGACCGTCCGAACTCCAGTCGCCGGCTACAGGCATTACGAAGGGTTTTCCGCCCAGACCCAGCCTTTCCTGTCCTTTGAAAGGCACACCACCCCGAAGCGAAGCACAAACGAAGTATACCACGGAGACCGGCGCGGAAACCACGAGAAAAACCAAACCGAGCCCGACGTCCAACGCGCGTTTGACCAGCCTGTCGAGCGCGTACCGGGTATCCCTCCGGTAAGTAATGACGGGACGGCCCGCCAGATCCGACACGGCGGCCTGGTGGATCACGAGCCCCGAATAGTCGGTGAGGACGGTCACATCGAGAACGCGCCGCCGGCCCATCATCACGAACTCGGCGATCCGGTCATCCGACACGACGTTCGGGAGAAAAACGAGTTCCTGGATGCGGTACCGATTCACGATGTCACCGAGCTCGGCGAGCGTCCCCAAACTTCCAACGCTCTCCTTGCCCGCCGATCCCTCGGGCGTCACCACGCCCACGACGTCCACGCCGAGCGCTGTGTCGGAGATGAGCTTCGCTTCGAGCTCCCTCGCCTTCTCCATCGGGCCGACGATGCACACCCGTTTGAGATCGATCTTCTGCGAGAGGAGCACCCGGTGGAGCTTGCGGATCACCGTCCTCGCGATCCAGTCGTAGAGGATCGCAAAAGGAACCAGAAATGCGACGACCATCCTCGAGTACGTCCGGATCCGGCTCAGATAGGTGCTCGTCATGAGGAGAATCGACGCGAACATGATCGCCCGGACGATTTTGAAAAACTCGTCCACCGGTGCAGTTTCTCGCCTCACGCGGTACAGACCCGTGGCGAAGTATGTGAACACGAAGAGAAGGTTCTCGAAAAACACAAAGCCCTTGTACGCGTTTATGGGGAAGATCGGATTCGTGAAGATGCCGCCGAGGGCGACCCTCAAATAGTAGGCGGACACGAACGCGAGGTTGAACGCGACGACGTCGACGATGAGGAACAGAACGGTCTTTATCACTTCTCTGTATTTCTTGATCAGGTAGAACACGGGGTTCCACTTGTCGTAGTAACGGATGAGGCTCGCCAGGTGGGCGATGACCGACCGGTTGATCACCGACTGCGCGCTCTCCCGCGCATAGTTGTGGATCACGACGGACTCCGGATAGTAGAAGATCTTCCACCCCTTGTGCTTCATCCGGTAGCACCAGTCCACGTCCTCGAAGTAGAGAAAAAACCTCTCGTCGAGCAGCCCGACGGATTCGACCGTTTCTCTGCGGACGAGCAGGCAGGCGCCGAGTATCCAATCGACTTCGCGCGTCGTTTCGTGGTCGAAGTCGAGCATCAGGTGATCCGCCACCGCGGAGGAGTTCTTGAAGATCTTTCCCAGAACCGTGCGGCGGAGAACGAGGACTCTCCACGTGTAGAAACGACGGCAGGAATACTGGATGTTCCCGTCCTGGTAGATGAGCTTCGGCCCGGCGATCCCCGCCGAAGGGGTCCGTTCCATGAAATCGACGAGCCTCTCGATCGAGTCGCTCCGCACCACCGTGTCGGGGTTGAGAACGAGGAAATACTCGCCGCGCGCCTCGCGGATCCCGACGTTGACGCCTCGCGAGAAGCCGATGTTCTTCCGGCCCGCGATGAGTTTCACCCAGGGGTAACGCTCCCGCACCATTGTGGGGGTTCCGTCCGAGCTGGCGTTGTCCACGACGATGACCTCGGTCCTCTCGAAGAGGCTCTGTTTCTTGAGCGACTCGAGACACGGCGCGAGGACCGCCCGGCTGTTGTAGCTGACGACGACGACTGATACTTCCACTCGATCCATCAGTTTTTCCGGAAGTCTTTGTAGAACGAATCGAGCCGGAGTTTCCACACGAGAAACACCGCTTCCAAAACGATCCGGCGGGACATCTTCGAGGCCCCGGCGGTGCGGTCGACGAACACGATCGGGATCTCCTTTATGCGGAACCCCTTTTTCCACGAGAGGAAGTTCACCTCGATCTGGAAAGAGTAGCCGTCGCTCTTTATCCTGCGGAGCGGCAGACTCTCCAGCACCTCCCGCCGGAAGCACTTGAACCCCCCCGTGGAGTCTTTTAGCGGCATCCCCGTTACGATCCTCGTGTAGATGTTCGCCCCGATGCTCAGGATCAGCCGCGAGAGCGGCCAGTTGACCACCGTGACGCCATTGAGGTAACGAGAACCGAGTACGACGTCCGCCTTTTCGATCTCTCTGAGGAAATGAGGGATGGCGCCGGGGTCGTGCGAGAAGTCCGCGTCCATTTCGAAGACGTACTTCACGTCCTGGCGGCCGAGCGCCCATTTGAACCCCGCGATGTACGCGCTCCCAAGACCAAGTTTCGAGGGACGGTGAATGACGTGGACGTGATCATCCGACTTCGCCAGCTCTTCCACGAACTTCCCCGTCCCGTCCGGCGAGTTGTCGTCGACCACGAGGATTCCAAGGTCCGCGCCGAGGCCGAGGGCCTTGATGTTTTTGATCAACGCCTCGATGTTTTCACGTTCATTGTACGTCGGGATGATGATCAACGCTTCCAATTCAATCTCCCGCGCAGGGCCAGAGCGGACGACGCCGCGAGAACGAGCAGCACGGCGGCGAACGTCGCAACGGAGATCGTCAACCCCCGCTTCAAAAGCGTCGCGTCGTAACGGAACACGACTTCGTGATCGCCCGCCGTCAGTGCGACGGCCCTGAGGAGGTAGTCCGCCTTGAGCACCTTGCCCTCTTTGCCGTCCACGTAGACCTTCCACCTCGGATAGAACACTTCGGACAGGACCAATATTGCAGGCGACCGGAGTTTTGCGTCCACACGAATTTCGTTCAACGCGTAGTGCGTGATGCTCGCCTCCGCGCCCGCTTTCGATACGGGTCGCACCCCAGGTTCCGTCTCGAGGAGGACCGTTTCCGAAAGATCGACCCCGTTCGAGGGAAGCGTGGGGAGGATTGCGAGGATCTCCTCCGGTTCGAGCGTGCGGTATCGGTCCACGAAGAACAGCCGGGGCAGCGCCCGCGTGTTTTCGTACACGCGGCGCTGCCGTCCTTCGAAATCGACGCCCTCCCACACGAGCTCGAAGAAGGGAACGTCTGGGAACGGGTGCGACGTCACCACGTAGCGCGCGTTCATTATGTCGATCAGGTGGTAGTTCGATTTCTTGAGCGCGGCTTCGAGCGCCTTGATGAAATCCGCGTATATCGAGAGTTTCGCGGGGTGATATCCGCCGAGCGACGAGATTCCGAAGTTCATGTACCGGTTCGTCGCAAAATCGCCCCCGACGAGCGGCGCCGATGGGTGAAACGCGGGAAAAACCCGGAAGAGGTCGGCGCGGACGCCGCCCCCCGTCTCGCCGGCCGGTGTTCCCTCCCGCCCCGCTGCGGGCTCGCTTTGCCCCACAGCGGGGGGCGCATCCGCTCGCCCCGCGGCGCGCGTCTTCAAAAACTCGATTACCGCGTCAGGTTCGAGGTACCGGTCCCTCACCGTTTTGTCCTTGATGATCGACACGTGATCCGCCGCCCCCATGGCTTTGGGGTACAGTCTCTCGGGGTGGAGAACATAGAGATCGGCGATATAGACGTCGACGAGAGCAACAAGAGCAACGAGGAGGACGAAAACACCCGCGGGAAGCGTCCGGCGCAGATAGAGCCAGAGGAGTCCAAACGCGGCGGAGAGCACCAGACACATTTTGATGAGGTCCTTGAAGAGGAACGACCCCGACAGCCGCGCGAGTTGGAGCTGTTCCGCGGCGGATTTGACGATCGTGATATTCTTCGCCACCGCGCGCGCAAATCCACCCGTCCAGTAACTCGAAGCGAGCAGGAATACGACGAGGAGAAAAAGAGCCCCGGCGATCCCCCACACTGCGGTCCGTCTCAGGGCCGCCGACTCGTTTCTCAGAACCGCACCAAGACCGATGGCATAGAGCAGCACGAAGGCGAACTGCTGGATGATGAGAACCATCACGGGCACGCGGAACTTGTTGAAGTACGGGAGCCACTTGAAGAGCGGGTTGTAGAGCAGGGGAAAGAACCTGCCGAAAGAGACGAGAGTCGTCACGACGATCATGAAAACGAGGAACCACACGAACCGTGAGCGTGCGAAAAGAACAGCGAGGACGGCGAAGAGAAAGACAACGAGTCCCACGTAGTTGGGATAATCGGTGAACGGCATGTGGCCGTGGTAGAGGATTTTGCCGAATCCGAAGGAGAACGGGACGATGAACGTGAGGCTCTCCATCGGGTGGAGGCTCCACGACGTCGCGTAATCGTACTCCACCCCGCCCGACCCCGACGCCCCGCGTATCGAATACGCCGAGTATTCCTTCACGGGAAGAAAAAAAACGGCGCTCATGAGCAGCGCCGCCGCGACGACCAGCGCGAGCACGAAAACGAGATCGCTCGTCTCCATGGCGGCGAGCTTTTTGGCCGGATGGTTCGCCCGCCGGAGAGCCCGCCCCAAAAACCCGAGAACCGCCGGGTACTCGGGATCAGCCGCCCCGCAGGCGGCTGATCGGATCTTCGCGGCCCCAAAAAAGACCGTGTGAAGCCCCACCAGCGCAAAAGTGTAGTAGGAGATCTGGATGTGGGCTCTCAAGAGCTGGAAACCGAGAACGATGACGAGCGCGCTCGCGTTCACAAGGAGCGATTTTCCCCGCCAGATCCTGTCCCATAACAGAAGAGCGTACGGGATGTACGCGATGGCGTTGGCCTGGCTCCCGTGACCGTACGCGCCGGCGGCGATGTGGTTTGGCATCCACATCATGAGGATCCCCGCGCTCGCGGCGATGACGAAGTGCACACCCCGGTCCCAAAGTACGAGGAACACGCCCAGACCGAGAAGAAAGATGTGGAAGAGAAGCCACGTCGAATTGGGGAAATGGAGGACGCCCGTGAGAAAACTCGTGACGATGGATATGGGGTACACGTAAGGGGTGTACGAGAGGCTTTCGTAGCTCGGCATTCCCGAGAAAAGGTAAGGGTTCCAGAGCGGGTATCCTCCCGCCTCCGTCATTTCCTTTTTGATCGGCGTCGCATAACTCGCCGCCGCCTCGACGTCACCGCTCGAGAAAACCCGGTTGTGAAAAACCAATTCCGGGTACATGACACATATCGCCGCGATGAGCAACCCCGCGGTGATGAGAAACTGGTACCGCCGGGCAAGTTGTTCGCCCGGGATCGAGGCCTCGAGAGAACGGTGCTCCGACGTTTTTTTCTCGGTGTCTTTTGTCCCCTTCTTTCTTCTTTTCTTTGTCATCTGCGCTTCCTCCGCGGACGCTCGGACCAGTGCTGCCCTCGAGGGCCACTCCCCGACGCGCCGCGACACGGATGCGAACGAGCGCGAGGGCCAGAGGAGTTATCACACGGACCCCTGCGTCTATCATACCAGCGGCGGCGGCAAACCGTAAACCCGCCCGTTGCGCGGGGCTTGGCCCGCGTCAATCCGTCAATCGCCGGGGGGCGGGCCCTCGACGAGATCGGCGAGCGCCTGTTTGCACCTCTCCCACGAGAACCGCTCCGCCGACGCGGCGATGTTTCGTTCCATCTCTCCCGACACTCCCGTCTCGAAAAACCGGACGATTGCGCGAGCGACGGCCCCGGAATCGTTCGGGGGGACGACGTAACCCGTGGAACCGTCCTCGACGACGTCGGGGAGCCCCCCGACGGAGGTGACGACGACGGGTTTGCTGAACCCGTATGCGATCTGGACGACCGCGCTCTGCGTCGCCGAGAGATACGGAAGGACAACGAGATCGCAGGCGGCGAAGTATTTCTCGACCTCTTCGTTGGCAACGTACCTGTCGATCATGCGAACCCGATGTTCGATACCGCGGCTTTTCAACTGGCCGAGATAACGCTCCCGCCCCTCGTAGATCTCCCCCACGACGTACAGCACGGCATCCATCCGCCGGAGGACTTCGGCGAACGCATCGAGGAGAACACCGAGTCCTTTGTACGGCCGGACGTACCCGAAGAAGAGGATCACGCGCCCGTCCACCCCGAGCTCCCCCCTCGCCCCGGACTTCGTGTATCTGGCGCGGTTGAAAAAGTCGTAGCTGGGGAGCGGGTTGACGCGGACGTTCGCCTCGCGTCGTATGCCGAGGAGACGACCGCGGTCTTCGCGCGACTGAACGAGAAAGGATTGGATCTGCCGGAGCCCCATTTTCGTCAGCGCGCGATCCACCGGGGAGGATTCGTGAGGCATCACGTTGTGACACACGTACACGATTCTCGCCGACGTCTCCGGGCGCATCCGTTTGATCAGGAATACGATCGCCGCGTAGGCGACGGCAAAAAACGGATGCCACCACTGAAAGACGACGATGTCGGGGTCGAAACGGGCGATCCTCCTCGCCGTGCGCCAGAACGACGTGGGGTCGAGCGAATCGATGGTCCGAACAGACGCCACCGACAGGGGTTCCTTGCTCACGTCCAACTGGGTCTTACCTGGAAAGAGAAAAGACGGGTAGAGACGTTTGAAATTTACGACCAGGACGTCGTGGTCTTTCGCGAATTCCTTCGCCAACAACGAGGTGAAATGCGCTATGCCACCCCGATACGGATACGCCGGCCCAACGAGACAGGCCCTTCGTGTCATGTCCTCTGCGTGCTCCCCCCAGCGTGCTGATCCGACGGGTCGACGAGGTATTCTTTGAAAGCGTAGTTGGGCTCTCGTCCGCTCCTCGCGGAGATGAGTTCGGCCAGAAGCCCAATCGAAGCGATCTGGAGCGAAACGATGATCATCACGAAACCGGTGAGCATGATCGGCCTCACGCGAAGACCGGCTCCACCGAGCCACTCGACGAGGAAGTACACCTGCGGAGCGGCGCCGAGCAGGAAGAGGACGATCGCGATCCGGCCGAAGAAGTGGAGAGGGTTGAGCCCTCGGCGCGAGACGAACATGACCGTGATGAGATCGAAGAAACCGTTGAGAAGCCTGCTCGTCCCGTACTTGCTTTTTCCGTACTTTCGTTTGAAGTGCCGGACGCGGATCTCGTCCACCCTGTACCCCTCCCAACCGGCGAGAACCGGGATGAAGCGGTGAAGCTCGCCGTAGATCGAAATCGACCGTACGACCTCGCCCCTGTACGCCTTCAGACCGCAGTTGAAATCGTGGAGACGAAGACCGCTCATGAGCGACGTGACGAAGTTGAAGATCCTCGAGGGGAAAGTTTTCGTCCAGGGATCGTGACGGTTGTGTTTCCAGCCGGAGACGAGGTCCACTCCCTCGTCGAGCTTTTTCAAGAGGTTGGGAATCTCCGAGGGATCGTCCTGGAGGTCGGCGTCCATCGTCACCACCACATCTCCCCTCGCCTCCCTGAAACCCACGGCGAGCGCGGCCGACTTGCCGTAGTTGCGGCGGAAGCTGATCACCTTCACGCGTTGGGACTTGCCGCGGAGCGCGCGGAGCACACCGAGGGACCCGTCCACACTCCCGTCATCGACAAAGAGGTACTCGTACTCCTTCCCGAGACCCTTCATCACCGACTCGAGCGATTCGAAGA
>Ga0315275_10002359_pt1 | contig 17003 bp, 11 predicted proteins | sample YL17G03_0_MG_FD_205557 | JGI IMG/M metagenome (GOLD analysis project Ga0315275, IMG submission 205557) | Sediment microbial communities from Yellowstone Lake, YNP, Wyoming, USA - YL17G03_0 | ecosystem: Environmental > Aquatic > Freshwater > Lake > Sediment | place: USA: Wyoming | collected... | reverse complement strand
CCAGTCCACGAACTGGTGGCCGGTCCGGCGGAACTCGTCTCTGTCCATGCTCATCTTCGTGCTCCTGGGCCTAATTCTATATAAAAGGAAAGAACTCCGTCAAAAAAGCCAAAAAAGTCCGTCGCAGGCGCGCACAAACCCGCAATTTGTGTCGCCAGGCCGCATTTTCCAGGGGAAAAACCGCGACTTGCCCTGTCCCCAGCGGGTTTATAAAAAAAAATCAAAAAAAGCTTGCAATAATCCCCCGACCCGTGCTATAATTAAAAATGGCGTCAAGGGGAAAATAAAGTTTCAACCCAAAAAATTGTTGTTCTCTGCCTGAAACTTCCCCATCGCTTCTTTTTGCAACTTATCTGCTGATGCCTGCGTATACATCTATGGAATGAGCAAACAGAAGGCCAGCGAGAAAATCGAAAACAGAACGCGCCTCCTTTCTTATCCTCCTTTTTACCAGGAGTTACAGATACAGCTGTAACTTATCCATCCATTCCCTCGAGGGGCCGCCTTCCCGCCACCCGACGGGAAGGCGGCCCATTTTATTATGGAATTGACAAGCTCCCCTTCCCCCCTTTATATTATCCCTGTTCTTTGAAAATAAACTTCAAGGTTTAGAGCGCCGGGAAGTCCGTGAGAAACGGACACAGCCCCCGCTACTGTAACCGGGGACGAAGCCCAGAAGACGCCACTTTCCGCCTCTCACGGGAAAGGAAGGCCTGGGGTGAGGAAGATCCGGGAGTCAGGAGACCGGCTTTAAACCTTGCCAGCCCATCTTCGGGTGGAAGGTCGGGTTGATTTTTTATTTACCGGCGGGCGCACACCGAAGGCGGGCGCCCCAGGCTGCAGCGGGGGCCGGGAGACTTCGATGTGCACTCCGCGGTCGTTTCTGTTTGTTTTGGTCCTGTTTTCATTTCCGTTATGCCTTTTACCGGAGGACGGCCCTCAGCAAAAATCGCCGCCCCCCGAGCGCCACGAGATCGTCGTTACCGCGACCCGCCTCGAGACGCCGGCCCGGGAGGTGGGGAGCTCGGTGAGCGTCATTTCCGGGGAGGCCCTGGAGAGGGCCAAGAGAGAGTTCATCCTGGAGGCCCTGCGCGAGAGCGTGGGCGTCTCCGTGACCCAAAACGGCGGCCCGGGGGCAGCGGCCTCGGTCTTCATCAGGGGGGCGAACTCCGAGCACACTCTCGTCCTCCTCGACGGCGTCCCCCTCAACGACCCGATCAACCCTTCACGCTCCGCCGACCTCGCCCATATCTACTTCGACAACATCGACCGGGTCGAAATCCTCCGCGGACCCCAGAGCCCGCTCTACGGGTCGGACGCGCTGGCGGGCGTCGTCAACATCATCACCAAGCGGGGCCGGGGTCCCGCCCGCTGGACGATGGGCATGAGCGGCGGCTCCTACGGCACATACTCCGGCCAGGCCGGCTTGAGCGGTTCGACCGACCGTGTGGACTATTCCCTGGGCGTCTCCGGATTCAGCACCGGCGGCATCTCCGCCGCCTCCACGCTGAGGGCCGGGAATTCAGAAAAGGATGGCTACCGGAATCTCACCCTGTCCGGGAGATTCGGGGTTTCGCTGAGGAAAGGCCTCGACCTGGAGGTTGTCGGCCGGGCGGTCGGCGCCGGGACGGACATCGACAACTTCGGCGGCCCCTACGGGGACGACCCCAACAACCGGCAGGACTACCGGTCGCTTTTCTTCAAAACCCAGGTTCGGGGGCTCTTCCTCAAGAACCGCTGGGAACAGAAGCTGGCCGTGGCCGTCACGGATTCCCGTAGGACGCACGAAAATCCTGTCGACAACCTCCATCCGCTGGAATCGGAAACCGGCGTCTTCCAGGGCCGCCTGCTGTCCGCCGACTGGCAGAACAATATCTACGTCCACGCCTCGAACACCATCACCGCGGGCCTCGAGCTCAAGCAGGAGCAGGGGGAATCGCAGTACGATTATGCTTACTCCGGGATGGATTTTCCGAGCGCGTTTCCTCGGCAGAGCGCGGAGACGGCCGGGTTATACGCCCAGGATTCGATCCGCCTGGCCGACCGTTTTTTCGCGACGGCGGGAATCCGGTACGATCATCACAGCCAGGCGGGAGACGCAATCACCTATCGCCTCGCGCCGGCCTTCGTCATCCGGGAAACGGGCACCAAGCTCCGGGCGAGCCTGGCCACGGGCTTCAAGGCGCCGTCGCTCTACCAGCTCTACGCGCCCAGCACGATCTACGGCCCCATCGGCAACCCGAGCCTGAGGCCGGAGGAAGTCAGGGGCTGGGACGCCGGGGTCGATCAGTCCTGGGGCGACGGCCTGGTCCGGACATCCCTCACCTACTTCCGCAACGACTACGAGAACCTGATCGACTTCACCTTCTCCCGGGGATACATCAATATCGGCCGGGCGCTGTCGAGGGGCGTCGAGGCGGAGGCCGAGGTGAGACCGCTCCAGGACCTTTCCTTGAGCGTCCTCCTGACCTATCTCGACGCGAAGGACGCCGTCACCGGAGAGAGGCTCCTCCGGCGTCCGCGGAACACTCTGAGTTTGTCGGCTCACTATGACTTTCCCGGCCGCTGGAGCGCTTCGCTGTCATATGACTACGCGGGGGACCGCCGCGACGTCGACTACTCGGCGCTTTCCGCCGTGCCGGTCGTTCTTCCCCCCTATTCGCTCCTCAACGGGGTCCTCACTTATCTCGCCGGGCCCGGCATCCAGGTTTTCGCCCGCGTGGACAACGCCCTCAACGCGAGATACGAAATGGTCTCCGGCTACGGCACGCCCGGCGCATCGTTCCAGATGGGGGTGAGGTTGTCGAACTAGTGCGCCCGGTCCGGGTCAGTCTTCAAACTGCGACCGGACCGCCCAGAGTCCCTGGCCGGGGTTGGAGATATAGTAGACCGCCTCGCCGTCGTTCATCATGTTGAACCCGTCCCTCATCAAGCCGGGATCATACCTCTCGAGAGCGGGCGCCAGGGGAGCGAACCGGTAGCCGACGCTCTCGACCTCGCGCCGGGTGAGCCCCTTCCCGCCCCCCAGGCCGTTCGTGCAGTAGGTGATCGAGAACCGGCCGTTGCTCGAACCGTTGATCAGGGCCGCGACGGCGCCCAGGTTCGACTTCAGATCTTCGCGGCGCTCGACCGCCTCGAGCAGCTGGGCCTTGCCGCGGTACCCGTACGTCCGGATCAGGGCGTCTATCCCCGGGTCCTCGCCGAATTCGACGACGCCGGGAGCGATGACGAAGAGCTCGGCGCCCTCGGCGAGCGCCAAGCACGTGCGATACACGGCCTTGTTCCCGACCCAGGTGGACTTGTATTCGTGCGGAGGCAGGAAGACAACGATTTTCCGCAGCGGCTCGTCCAGGAAGGTGACGCTCAGCCGCCGGCACAGCCGCGCCGCCTTCGGGAAGGATTCGTATCCGTCGCACGCCGAAATGCCTTTCGTGACGAGCCGCCCGGTCTCATCGCGGCCGAGCACGGTCATCACATAGGTGATCGGCAGGCTGCGGAGGAAGTTCTCCGACACATAATTGAAGATATTCCTGACCGGCGACTCGACCCGCCCCATGATCCTCTCGCGGCCGTAGACGGCGGAGAAAAAATGCGTCTTGTGGATGGCGTCGGGGCCGCCCAGGCCGACCACGATGTTCTTGCTGTGGCCGGCGATCCCGGAAACCTCGTGGGGCAGGAGCTGGCCGATGGAGATGATCCTGTCCCAGGGGACCTCAAGCAGGCGCTTGTTGACCTCCCAGCGGATGGGAAAGCGCAGCTTCCCGCCGGACTGGCTCTCGACAAATTCCGCAGGCACGTCCCCGAGATAGGCCAGCGGGTCCCGCCACCTGTGCTCGAGAAAGACATCATGGGGAAGGCCGGGGAACATGGTCGAGATCTCCTCCGCGGTCATGGGACGGTGCGTCCCGAGCGCCGGGGCAACCGTCACGTCCGCAACGGGAGCAAGCTTCTGATACAGCCGGCAGGCGATCTCGCCGGCGCCCGATATGTATCTCGTGAAATCCGGCGGGACCAGCAAAACGCGGCCGGGCCGGCCCAGTTTCCCGAGCATGGAATCGAGCAGTTCCTCGACGCGTTGGCGCGTGATCAGCGCCGTTTCCGAGCCTTCAGAAAAGTACTCCACCGCATATCTCCCGGCCTGTCTTCGAACGGCCTCGCCGCGGGTCAGGCCAGCAGCGTTATGATACCATAAACCCCCATGGAAGCGATCGCCAGGATGCTGATCCAGAGCCAGACATCGAAGAAACGTCCGGGAGTCAGCTCGGCAGAAACCCGCCGGTACCGGAAGTGGATCGCCGCGGCGACCACAATCATGAGCAGAGCGGACGTGGCGACGCCGCCGACAGTGACCATAAAGACCGGAGCCTTGATCAGGAGAAAAAGGAGGGTATACACGGTCGGGACGATGAAAGCGATCGCCGCGATGACTTTGGCGCGGGTTTTGGGATCTTGGAAATTGTACAGCCCGGTCTGACCTACGGCGTCCCCCGCGATCCGGCTCAAGGCCGCCGTTCCGGCGAACAGGACCGAATAGAGGACGACAAACGCCCCGAGCAGGAACACCCCCTTCGCCCACGGACCGAGCGTTTCGGTGTACATCCGGGACAGGGCGTTGACCATCTCGAAGCCTTCGGGAACCGCTCCCCTGCCGTGCAGGATGGCGGCGCCCAGAAAGTAGAAAGCCGCCGTGACCAGCGTGTAGATGACCATGGACAGCAGGGCATCCAGCTGCATGACCTTGATCCAGCCCCGGGCCCGATTCGCCCACTCCGGCGTGCCGTTCCGGGGACCGGTAAAAGCGGCATAGCCCTTCTCGAGGCACCAATAGTTGTAGAACATGATCTCGTCACCGCCCACTCCGGTCAGCCCAAAGGCGGCGATGGCGATTCCCACGGCCGCCTTGGGGAGTTTAAAGCGCAAGCCTTCGAAGAGGTTCGCCCAGGATACGGCATAAGGAGTAAACTGAAGAAATCCCACGCACGCCAGAGTTGTCAGGACGAACATCACGATCAAGACCATGGACGCCTTCTCGATCGTCTTGTAGTACCCCCTGAACACGATCAGTGAGACGCTCAGGGCGACCACCGCCATCCAGGCCAGAACGCCGACGCCCGGGAAGGCGATGCTGAGCACCAAGGCGACGCCGCCCATGATTCCGCCGCCCTGGATCAGCTTGAGAGAAAGGATGGTCAGCCACGCCCAGATGGACCAGTTCGCTCGGCCGAGCTTGGGTCCGGGGAGAAGATTGAGCGACCTCATCGAGGTCTCGCCGGTCTGAATGGCGTGCCGGCCGAATTCGATTTGCAGGGCGACCTTGATGAGGCAACTGACGATGATGACCCAGAGGGTTACAAAACCCGCCTTGGCCCCGAGAGCGGTTGTCGCGATGAGCTCCCCGGAGCCGATGATGTTCGCGGTGAGGATGATTCCCGGCCCCAGGTAGCGCAAACGGCCCCACCAGGTCTGCGGCGGCTCCCGGACCGCCGCCTCCGACAGGACGTAAGGATCGTTTTCAGCCAATGTTCACACCTCGTTGCTCATGTCGCCGGTCGTTGGATGTTAACCACCTTCGCCGGAATAATCAAACCCGATCCGGCTCAATGTTGTTCAATATGACCAGCCATAATCGGCCTGGCTCCCGATCGGGTTCTTACCGCCGTTCCCACGCCTTTTGCCACAGACGCTCACCTGATTCGAGCCCGCCCTTAATTCGATAAGGGCGGTAGGTGGGATTAATGAAGCTGAAAAGAAGTCCGGAAAAGTGTCTGCGGAGGATCGGCGGCTGCGTAACTCGCAGGGCTCGGACCGGGTCACTCGAGGGCCCGCCACGATTTCCCACAGCGACTTTTTGGAGGGGGAAAGCTGCGTTTTCCCCCTTCCAACGCTCGCTTCGCTCACTGCCTCCCCTTCTCGGACTTCGTCCTCCGACCAAAGGGGCCTTCCCCCTTGGAACCCCCGTTGCCTTGCCTTCGCAAGGCAACACACTCGCTCGATTCGAGCCTTCGACTCTCCGACCTTTACCGGAGACACTTACCTGCTCCAGGTCCCTCCCTGATTCCCAGGGAGGGTTGGGTAGGTTAATATCCAAGAAAGGAGTCTGATAACGTGTCTCCGGAAATAAAAAAGAACCGTGCCCGCTCCGGCTCTCAGACGGCCCTCTTCATGACGCCAGTCCTCGCCTGTCAAAGGGAAAAGGGATTTGCCCTCGCAGAGCATTTCGGGAAGGCTGAACCCGCCCAAGTCGCTGCGGCCGGCGGCGGCCGGTCATATTCCGCCGCCAGGCATGCTTCTCCCCGTTGAATTCTAAGGCACCGAGGGAGTATGATGGCCTGCCGATAAGGTGATATGCCCATGAAACAACTCGCAGTCGTGAATTACGGTCCGGAACGGCACAGCGTGGAGATCCGCGAAGTCCCGGTGCCCGCGATCGGACCCGAAGATGTTCTCTTGGAGGTGGCGGCGGTGGGAGTCTGCGGCAGCGACCTCCATCAGTGGCTGGGCGACCAGAGCTGGAAGGTGAACTATCCCGTCGTGCTCGGGCACGAGTTCGCCGGCGTGGTGCGCGAAACCGGCGAGCGGGTGATCGGCTGGCAGGAAGGGGACAGGGTCGCGAGCGAAACGGCGGCGGTGATCAATCCCGACAGCCCGATGACGCGCCAGGGCCTGTATAACCTGGACCCCGGGCGCCGGGGGTTCGGCTACGGCGTTGACGGCGCCATGACCAGGTTTGTCCGTGTTCCCGCCAGATGTCTCCACCGTCTGCCGGACGCCCTGCCGTTCGAAAAGGCAGCCCTGGCCGAGCCGTGCTGCGTGGCATACAGCGCCACGGTGGTCGGCGCGAGGATCAACCCCGGCGACCGCGTGGTCGTTTTGGGACCGGGCACGATCGGGATCCTGTGCGGTTTGGTAGCCCGGCTCTGCGGCGCCACGGTGGCCTTCTTCGGGCTCGAGCAGGACGCGCCCCGCCTCGAGATCGCCCGCCGCGCCGGCTGCCTCGTATTCACCGAGGGCTTAAAGGAATGGGCGTTCGAAGCGGACGGGCTCGGCGCGGACGGCGTGATCGATGCCGCCGGCGTGTCCGCGTCCCTCAAGAAAGCGCTGGAGATCGTCCGTCCCAACGGCTGGATCGCCAAGGTCGGCTGGGGCCCCCAGCCGATGGATTTCTCCCTCGACCCGCTCGTCCAAAAAAATATCAGGCTCCAGGGCAGCTTCAGCCATACCTGGACCACTTGGGAGCGCGTGCTCCGCCTCCTGGCTTCGGGACAACTGGATATCGGTCCGGTTATCGGAGGGGTCTGGCCCCTCGCGGAGTGGAGGGAGGCGTTCGAGGCCATGCACGGCGGGAGAGCCCTCAAGTCGCTCATCAAGCCCTGAGAAGCAGATCATTTTGCGCCGGAGGTTGACCGATGCCCAAGATCGCCGCCTTCCCCAAAGCGTTCATGGACGAGCTGTGCGTCACCGGGGCGATGTCGCTCCGGCAATGGATCGATCTCGCCGCGTCTCTCGGCGTCGCCGGGCTCGAGTTCTACTCGGGCTTCCTGGAGTTGAAGGACCCGGCCGCCTGGCCGGAGGTGCGCCGCATCGCCGCGGACCACGGACTGAGCATCCCGATGTTCTGCTGCTCGCCCGACTTCACCCATCCCGACCCGGCCTTCCGCCGGAGGGAGATCGAAGGGGAAAAATACTGGATCGACGCCACGGCCGCGCTCGGAGGACGGTACTGCCGTGTGCTCTCGGGGCAGTATCGTCCCGAGCTGTCGCGCGAGGAGGGGCTTCGCTACGCCGCGGAGTGCATCCAGGCCTGCCTCGAGCACGCCGCCCCCATGGGTATCACCCTCACCATCGAAAACCACTACAAGGACAACTACTGGAAATTCCCGGAGTTCGCGCAGAAGATGGACCTCTTCTGCGAGCTCGTCGGGCGCATCGACTCGCCCCACTTCGGCGTCAACTACGACCCCAGCAACGCCTTCCTGGCTGGCGACGACCCCATCGAGCTCCTGGAGCGCGTCAAGCGCCGGGTGGTCACGATGCACGCCAGCGACCGCTACCTCGCCGAGGGCACGCTCGAGGACCTCAAGAAGGCCGACGGCGTCGAGGGCTATGCCCGCCAGCTCAAGCACGGCGTCATCGGCGAGGGCCTGAACGATTACGACAGGATCTTCAGCGCGCTCCAGGGCGCCGGGTTCGACGGCTGGATCAGCATCGAGGACGGGCTCGAGGGCCTGGACCAGCTCCGGCGGAGCGTCGCCTTCCTCAAGAACAAGATCGCGCGGTACTGGCGATAGCTGGGGAACGTCCCCGATTCCGCTTATTCAAGGATCCGTCGGAGCACCGGTTCGATGGCCTCCGCCATCCGGAGAAAACCCAGGTCCGTCGGGTGGGTGCCGTCCACCGTGGCCTCGTCGTCCTCGCCGAGCAGTTGTTCGGCGGGAAGGTAATGGAGGTTCTTCACCCCCGCGCGAATCAGACGCTGATACGCCGCGCGTAAGGCGTCGTTTTTATTTTTATAGGACTTCGCACTTTCCGCAAGAAACCAGGCCTGCTGGTAAACGATGTTTTCGACGAGGACGACGGGCGTCTCCGGATGCGCCGTGCGGAGGGTGCGCACGAGGGGTTCCGTGCGTTCCTTGATGAGATCCGGCGTCATGTTGGGCGCACAATCGATCACGTAGATCGACGCGTCGAGCGGCGCGACGAGCGAGGCCACCTCCGGGTCCATCTTTCCCTGGCCGGAGAAGCCCAGGTTGATGACGGGCCGGTTCATCCGCCGCCCGATGATGGACGGATAGGCCATGCCGGGCCGCGACGCGCAGCCGCCCTGCAGGATGGACGTGCCCCAGAACAGCATCGGCTTGGCCCGGTCTCCGGGATAGGCGGGCGCCTTGGCCAGGGCGCTCCCCGGCCGGACGCCGATTTCGAGTGACTCGGTGGCGTTATACAGGGGCAGATACAGCCGGTATTCGTGCCGGCCGCGGGGGGCGTTGTTGACGAGCACCTTTTCATTGCCCTTCACTTTCTCAGGACGCCCCGTCGCGACCCAGCGCCAGGTGTCCCCCTGCTTCACGTAGAGGTCAACCCCGCTGACTCCAGTGGCGGCCATATGGTTCATGGCCAGATCTTCCAGGCGCAAAGACCAACGCGCCACGATGACCGGGGAATCGGTGACGAAGCCAACGGACAAGCCCGCCGAGTGACGCGACAGCTTCCAGACCCCCTCGCCCACCTTGCCCTCGGCTTCGGCCGGAAGACGGTCATAAGGGAGTTTCATACCTGACCAACCCTGGCCCTCGAGACCGATATCAATCGCGTTGAACCATGAAGTCTTGCCGTCTTCGCTGAGCAAGGCCCTGGCCGGGTCCACCACCACAGGGTTCGCCTTCACCGTCACCGATCGGGTGGCGCAGCCTCCGCCGGAAAGCACAACCGCGCCAAGCAGCAAGATAAGCGCACAAATCCCGCCGGGTTTTTTCATGATCTTCTCCTCGCCGAGATTCACACGATATCATATTTGCCCTGGGTTTTTGTTGATTTTCCCCTCCCGTTGCGATAAAGGATAGGAATATCCGGAAATGGAGGTTTGACATGAGAAGAAGGGATTTCCTGGCCGGCAGCCTGGCCGCCGGCGCCGCTGCCGGCTTGTCTCCGGCGGCGTCCGGGCTGGCCGCGCGGCAGAGCAGCCAACCGGGCAAGGGCCGGTTCAAGCTGAAATATGCGCCCAGCCTGGGGCAATTTAAAAATCTGGCGGGCAGCGATCCCAAGGCCCAGATCCAGTTCGCCGCCGACCAGGGGTTCAGCGCGATGTTCGATAACGGGATCATGGGCCGCCCGCCGGGCGATCAGGAGATGATCAGCCGGGAGCTGGCCGCTCGCAACATGACCCTGGGACCGTTCGTCCTCTATGCCGACTTCGGGGTCAAGAGCTTCGTCACCCGGGACAGGGACACGAGGGAGATGCTCCTCAAGAAAATGCGGCAGGGCATGGAAACGTCCAAGCGAGTCAATTGTCCCTGGGCCCTGGTCGTCCCGGGACGGTTCGACGAGAGCCTGGCCTGGGGATTTCAAACCGCCAATGTCATCGACAACCTCAAGGCCTGCGTCGAGATCTGCGAGCCGGCTGGACTCATCCTGGTCCTCGAGCCGCTCAACCCCAAGGACCATCCCGGGCTGTTCCTGACGCGAATCCCCCAGGCCTACGAGATCTGCCGGGGGGTCGACAGCCCGTCCTGCAGGATCCTCAACGATCTCTATCACCAGCAGATCACCGAGGGCAACCTGATCCCCAACATCGACCTGGCCTGGGACGCGATCGTCGCCTTCCACGTCGGCGATTCGCCCGGCCGCAAGGAGCCGACGACGGGCGAAATCAATTACCGGAACGTCTTCAAGCATCTCCACGCCAAGGGCTACCAGGGGGTGCTGTGCATGGAGCACGGCCAGAGCCTGCCCGGCAAGGAGGGCGAGCGGGCCGTGATCGAAGCCTATCGCACCAGCGACAGCTTCTAATGTGGCAAGAGCAAAGCACAGCGGGTCCTGTCATGGCGCATCTCTGCCCCGTCGCTGCAATCCAGCAGGGTCGGACGGCGATGCGCCCCTATCCCCCCGGCCCCCAGGAACCAGTCCCGTCGGTTCCCCCGTCGACTAAGTCGACGGGCCCCCCTCCGCTACGGGGGGCTTCGGGGCGCCATCCCCATCCGACCCCGCTTAGGTGTTCCGAGCGCGCAGGGACTGGCGCCATGCCACCCGCTGTGCTTTATTCCCAATATAGCAAAGGAGTAAGGTATGAACAGAAGAGAATTTGTTAAAACGACGGCAGCGGTGTCGCTGGCGGCGGCGCTGCCAAGGATTCCCGGTGCCTACGCCCAGGGCTCGGATGCCATCCGGGTCGGGGTCATGGGCTGCGGCGGCCGGGGAACGGGCGCGGCCATCGACGCCCTGAACGCCGCCCCGGGGGTGGAGATCGTGGCCCTGTTCGACCTCTTTCAGAACCGGATCGACTCGTCGCTCAAAAAGATTAAAGAGGCCCACCCTGACAAGGTCAAGGTGACGCCGGACCGGATGTTCACGGGGTTCGACGGCTATCTCAAACTGGCGGCCGTGCCCGAGCTGAACTATGTCGTCATGGCCGCGCCGCCGGGGTTCCGCTCGATCCACCTCAAGGCGGCCGTCGAGGCGGGAAAGAATGTCTTCATGGAGAAGCCGGTGGCGGTCGACCCGGTCGGTATCCGTTCGGTCATCGCCTCCTCGGCGCTTGCCCAGCAGAAGGGCCTGAGCATCGTCGCCGGCACCCAGCGCCGCCACCAGGCCCGCTATCTCGAGCTGATGAAGAGGATCCGCGCGGGGGCCATCGGCGACCTCGTCGGCGGCCAGTGCTATTGGAACCAGGGTGACCTCTGGGTGATCAAGAGAGAGCCCACCATGTCGGAGATGGAGTGGCAGTGCCGGAACTGGCTCTACTTCACCTGGACGTCAGGCGACCACATCGTCGAACAGCACGTCCACAACATCGACGTCATCAACTGGGCCTTCGGCGCTCTCCCTGTGAAGGCCATGGGGATGGGCGGCCGCGCCGCCCGGACCGCTCCGGAGTACGGCAACATCTTCGACCACTTCGCCGTCGAGTTCGAGTACCCGAACGGTGTCCGCGTTATGAGCATGTGCCGGCAGACCGAGGGAGCGGCCGAGCGGGTCGAGGAGCGGCTGGTCGGCACTAAGGGCTCGGCCTTCGGGTACGGCGAGATCAAGAGCGCCGCACCCTGGAAGTTCGAGGGGGATGAGATAAACCCCTACGTGCAGGAGCACACCGACCTCATCGCCGGCATCCGCGCCGGGAAGCCCCTGAACGAGGGACGCCAGGTCGCCGAGAGCACGATGTGCGCCATCATGGGCCGGATGAGCGCCTACACCGGCCGGGCGCTGAGCTGGGACTGGGTGATGAACAGCTCGAAACTTGACCTCGTGCCGAAGCGGTTCGAATTCGGGCCCAACCCGGTCGACCCCGTCGCCGTCCCCGGGTTCACCCAACTCATTTGATTGGTGACAGCACATCGAATGATCTTCTAGCGCGAGCGCCCCGAGCCAGGGGACGACCCTGGCATGAGCACCGCTGGTGCGTCAACTGGCGCCACGTCGTCGGTCGGCTCGTCCATGACAAAGGAGGAGTGGTTGAAGATGAGGTGGCTCTTCGCAGCCGTATTCCTGGGTTTGGAAATCGCTAACTTTATAAGGATCGATTCCGGATCTCATTCCGTCAGTGACACCCTCCGGCCGTTCATCATTCAGAGCATCCTATTGGGAGTCCTTTTCCTGGTCATCTTTTTTCTAATGAATCGGGTGCGCAGGGCCAAGTAGTCCCGCTTCACAAACAGCCGGGACTCGGATAATCTAGTCGCGAAGGAGTCGAGCATGGCCAATCAACGCGTCAACATCAGCCGTCGGAAGTTCCTGAGGGACATCGCCAGAGCGTCCGCCGGTGTCGCCGGAGCGATGGGATTTCCGACCATCGTCCGCGCCTCCGCGATGGGGCGGTCGGGCGCCGTCGCCCCCTCGAACCGGATCGTCATGGCCGGGGTCGGGTTCGGCATGATGGGCTTTCCCAACATGGAATCGTTCCTGGGCAAGGACGAGGTCCAGTGGGTGGCCGTCTGTGACCTGGATAAGGACCACTTGAAGAAGGCCAAGGACATCGTCGACGAGAAATACGATAACACGGACTGCGCCACCTACCACGATTTCCGGGAGCTCCTGCTCCGCCGCGACCTCGACGCCATCTCAATCGCCGTCCCCGACCACTGGCACGCCATCCTGGCCATCTCCGCCGCCCGAGCCGGGCTGGACATCTACGCCGAGAAGCCCCTCTTCCACGAGCTCCGCGAAGGCCGCGCCATGTGCGAGGCCGTCAAGCGTTACGGCCGGGTCTGGCAGACAGGCTCCTGGCAGCGTTCGGTCGAGAACTTCCACCGGGCCTGCGAACTGGTCCGGAACGGCCGGATCGGCAGGGTCCGGCGCATCGAGGTCGGCCTGCCCTCCGGCCACTACGATTTCGCCAAGACCTTCGGCCAGGAGGCCATCACGCCGGCGCCTCCCGAGCTGGATTATGATTTCTGGGTCGGCCCCGCTCCCTACGTTCCGTATTGCAAGGCCCGCGTCCACATGAACTGGCGCTGGAGCACGGACTTCGGCGGCGGCCAGCTCATGGACTGGATCGGCCACCACGGTGACATCGCCCACTGGGGGATGGGCTGGGATTACGCCGGCCCGGTCGAGGTCGAGGGCCGCGGCGAGTTCCCCACCAACGGAATCTACAACAGTGCCCTTCGCTACTACGTCACCGCCACTTACGCCGACGGCACGCCCATGATCATCGCGGGCGGCCATCCGGAGATCAGGGGCGGCACGAAGTGGATCGGCGAGTACGGCTGGATCTGGGTGGACAGGGGCGGGTTCGAGGCGTCCCCAGCCGGCCTCGTTCATGAAGTCATCGGCCCGAACGAGATCAAGCTCATCGAGAGCCGCGACCACTACCAGAACTTCCTGGACTGCGTCGGGAGCCGCGGTCTGACCATCGCCAACTGCGAGATCGCCCACCGGTCGGCGAGCGTCGGCTACCTAGGCACGATCGCCATCGAGCTCGGGCGCAGGATCCGCTGGGACCCGGCGACCGAGACGATCAGCGGCGACCCCGAGGCCGACCGGCTGCTGGGGCGCGCCTACCGCAAGCCGTGGGTCCTGCCCGCGTGAAAAGGAAAGCCAAGATGAAAACCTGCCAGCGCATCACATCAGCGGCGAGAAGAGCCATCCGGACCGTTAGGGCTGCCGCCCCCCCCGCGATCGCGGCGGCGTGGCTGCTCCTTGGACTCCTTTCCCCCGCGGCCGCCGCCCAGAATCCCGCGCCTCTGCACAAGGCCTTAATCGTCACCGGACAGAACACGAACCACGACTGGAAAGTCTCCACCGCGGCCCTCAAACAGATGCTCGAAGACACGGGCCTCTTCCAGGTCGACGTGGCCGAGAGCCCGGAGCCCGGAGCCAAAATGGACGGTTTCGAGCCCCGGTTCGCATCCTACAAGCTCGTGGTCCTCAATTACTACGGAGACATGTGGCCGCCGTCCACCCGCAGGGCCTTCTCCGCTTACGTCAAGAACGGCGGCGGCGTTGCCGTCTATCACGCCGCGGCGATCGCCTTCGCGGGCTGGCCCGAGTACAACGAAATCATCGGCCTGGGCGGCTGGGCGAACCGCAACGAGTCGTTCGGCCCCTATGTCTACTGGAAAGACGGCGGGGTTGTGCGCGACCCCGGCCCCGGCGTCGCGGGCTACCACCCGCAGCCTTTCATATTCCCGGTTGTCCATCGCGATGCGGCGCACCCGGTCACGGCCGGGCTCCCGGCGAAATGGATGCACGCCGAGGACGAGCTCTACAGCCTGCTCCGGGGGCCGGCCAAGAATCTCACGGTCCTGGCGACGGCCCGGAGCGGGTTCGAGCACGGCGGCACGGGCAGGGACGAGCCCGTCCTTTTCACCGTCGCCTACGGAGCCGGCCGCATCTTCCACACCGTCCTCGGCCATGCCGCGGGCGCGCATCCGCCGGGCCTCGAATGCGCCGGGTTCATCGTCACCTTCCAGCGCGGCGCCGAGTGGGCGGCCACGGGGAAGGTGACCCAAAAGCTACCGACCGATTTCCCCGCCACGAACAGGGACATATCCACGCCCGCGGATGTCCGGCTCTGGCCGGGGTTCCGTCTCCCCACGCTCGAAGGCATTCTCCAGGACCTGTCGACTTTCGAATACAGCCGGGATGAGGCCGTCCTTTACCGGTTGAGAGAATATGTCCTCGCCCACAGCAAGTCCGAGGAGGCCAGGGCAGGCTGCGAGCAGGAGCTCCTGGCCGGCCTCGAGGCGGCGACGCAACCGTACGCCGTGCTCGCCTTGTGCCGAGCCCTTCGTCTGACCGGTAGCGAGAAATCCGTGGCGGCTCTCGAAAAACTGCTGCTCCGCGAGGAAACAACCGACGCGGCGCGCTACGCGCTCGAGAAGATCCCGGGGGCCGTGGCGGAAGCCGCCCTCCTCAGGGCGCTCGACGCGACGCAGGGCAATATAAAGACCGGCCTTGTCTCCTCGCTCGGCTTAAGGAAATCCCCTGAGGCGGTCGAACCGCTGGCCGCCCTGATCTTCGACCAGGATACGGCGCTGGCCCGCGCCGCGGTCACCTCGCTCGGCCGGATAGGAGGCGCCGCGGCTACGGCCGTCCTCGCCGAAGCCTACGGCCAGGCCGGAGGCGAGCTCAAAGCCGAGCTGGCCTCCGCTCTCCTGGAGGCGATTGAGGAACACCTTGCGGCCCGGGACTTTCCGGCGGCGCTCGCCCTCACCGACAAGATCCTGGCGGCCCCGGCCGGGGAACTGCCCCTCGCGGTCCGGCAAGCCGCCTTCAAGGACAAGCTCCTCGGCCTGGAGAAATCCGACGCGGCACGGCTCGTCCTCGACACTCTCGCCCGCGGCCCGGAAGACATGCATCAGCCCGCGATCGGCCAGGTGACGAAGCTCTTTTCAGAGACCGCGATCGGACCTCTGGCCGCTTTCCTCCCCAGGCTCCCGGAATCGAGCCAGGTCCAGCTGATCGCCGTGCTCGCCGATTACCCGATGGCTGCGGCGCTCGCCCCGGTCGTCGACGCTTTGAAGAGCGCGGAGAAGCCCGTGAGGCTGGCCGCGCTCAGGGCCCTGGCCAAGCTCGGCGACGTTTCGACAGTCGCGTTGCTGGCGCAGCGCGCCGCGGCATCCAGGGGAGAGGAACAGGCAGCGGCTCGCGCGAGCCTCTGGCAACTGCCGGGAAAAGACATCGATGAGACCATCCTCTTCCAGTCTCTCGCGTCACCCAAAGACGAAATCAAAAGTGAGCTCATTCAGGCGATCGGTGAGCGCCGCATTAAAGCAGGAAAGGGCCTCCTCGTCGCCGCCGCCCGCTCAGGCTCTCCGGGCAACTCCCTCCGGGCCGCCAGAGCCCTACGGATGATCGCCGAGCCGGTCGAGATCCCTGTTCTGCTTGATGTCCTGCTCGAAACCGGTGACGAAGCCGCACAAGACCAGATGCGGACAACGATCGGCGTCGTCGCGCAAAGGGCTCCCGACCCGAATTCGCGCGCCGCTGCGGTCAAGCGCCTGCTCATCCCGGAGACCGGCACCGTGAAAGCGCCCGCGCTCGATATCCGGAAACTGTCGCTCCTCTACCTCGCGCTCGGCAACATCGGCGACAACAGCTCGCTGCCGCTTCTCCGGACCGCGCTCGACGCCGAGAACGCCGAAATCCAGGACGCGGCCGTCCGGGCGCTCTCGGCCTGGCCGAACGCCGCGGCGCGGGAGGACTGCCTGGGCATCGCCCAGGGAACGGAAAACCTGAACCATAAGGTTCTTGCGCTCCGCGGTTACGTGCGGCTGGTCACCCTGGAGAAATACCAGTCGCCGCAGACGGCCGCGCGATCCCTGAAGACGGCGCTCGACCTGGCGACGCGTCCGGACGAGATAAAGCTCGTCTTGGGAGCGCTCCAGGATTTCCCGTCCCCCGAGGCGCTCGCCCTCGCCGCGTCGCTTCTAACCGCGGAAGGTGTTCAGGCCGAGGCCCAGGCCGCGATCGATACGATCAAGGAAAAACTGGAAGAAAAAATATAGTGATAGAATATCGCGGAACCGGATAATCATGGAAAATCAGGCCCCCCCGTCCATGCCCCCACCGGAGCACAAGCGGATCGGCGCGCCGGAGCTCATGCACAGGATCCGGTCGCTTATCCCGCAGGCGATGCTTCGCGACCGGGCCTTGGCCGCGCGACGGCTCCGCGAGATCAGCGACCGGTTCGGTCTGGCCGGCCGCCGGAAAGGCTACCAAGACGATCGGAAAACTATACTTTCGGCTGAATCGCCCCAGGCCCAAGCACTGCTCGAACAACTCAGCGCGCTCGAGGAACGCCTCAGGCACTCGGCCGCCGAGCACGACGCCCGCCGCCGCAACCGCCC
>Ga0315275_10002356_pt1 | contig 17017 bp, 11 predicted proteins | sample YL17G03_0_MG_FD_205557 | JGI IMG/M metagenome (GOLD analysis project Ga0315275, IMG submission 205557) | Sediment microbial communities from Yellowstone Lake, YNP, Wyoming, USA - YL17G03_0 | ecosystem: Environmental > Aquatic > Freshwater > Lake > Sediment | place: USA: Wyoming | collected... | reverse complement strand
GCGGTGGGCGATACGCCCGGCGTGCACCTGTTCAACATAGATGATCTCGAGCGCGTCGTCGCCGAGCATGCAGACGAGCGGGAACAAGAGGTCCGGCGCGTTCGCGCCATCGTAGCCGAGGAAGCGCGCGAGTTCGCCCGCTGGCTCGACGAGCGGAGCGTAGCGAACCTCATCACCGCATTGGTGGCCAAGGCCGAGAGCGTCCGCCAGGAGTGCCTCGGGCTGGCCGAGCGCAAGCTCTCGGAGCAGGACCTGCCTGCGGTGGGGTATCTGTTGGACCTGCTCGCCCGCAAGCTCCTGCACGACCCGATCGCGGCGATCCGCAACGCTGCCGCGGCGGGAGGCTCGGAGGGCGACATAGTAGCCGCCGCCCGACAGCTCTTCGGACTGAGCCAGGATGCCGCCGAGGAGGCGACGGCCAGTCCGGAGCCGGCAGCGACGGGAGGAAGCCGAAGCGAAGGGCCCGCCCCACAGAGCTGAGAAACACGGCGGCGGAGCGGGACCCCAGGACGGTGCGGTGTTCGGTCATTGCACCTGATGCCCGAAGACCGATGAATAGCAGTTATGTGAACCCGAGGAAGGGAGGGCGAGTAACAACCAAGTGGCTCTACATTATCTGTTGACAGGGCGGCCGGGGCCGGCGCTGATACGCGCGGTGGTCACGGCTGCCGCAGTGCTGCTCATCATCGCCGCGGGGCCGCGGTCGGTCTCGGCGCAGAAGGCGCCGGTTCGCGGTCAGGCGGAAACCTGCGTCGCTTGCCACGAGGAGGTGGCCTCGGGCTGGGCGGCCAGCATCCACCGGCGAACGGTCGGGGCCCCTCAGATCCCGGAGTCGCGCCAGGCCTGCGCCGCCTGCCATCCTGGGATCGAGTCCCATCTCGCTGACGTGACGGACGCGAGCAAGCGGCCGAGCCTGAAGGGAATGAGCGGTGACGCTATCTCCGAGATCTGCTCGAGCTGTCATCGCGGCGGGAAGCAGTCCCTCTGGAGCCTGTCGCCGCACGCCCGAACGAAGGACGGCTGTCTGACCTGTCACGACCCCCACAACGGCAAAGGCACCCAGATGCTCAAGGCTCCCGAGCCGGAGTTGTGTCAGACATGCCATCCTGTGCCAGTGGCGGAGGGCAACCTGCCCTCCCACCATCCCATCCGCGAGGGCAAGATGGTGTGCACCGACTGCCACAACGTGCATGGCGAGGAGCGCGGCACTCTTCCTGAGGCATCCAACGGCGAGATGTGCTTCAAGTGCCATGCAGAGAAGGCGGGGCCCTTCCAGGCCGAGCACCCGCCGGTGACCGAAGATTGCACCATCTGCCACCGGCCGCACGGGTCGCCGGTTGACAATCTCCTCGTCCAGGACCAGCCGATCCTGTGTCTACAGTGCCATCCGGGGCACAGCGACGGCCACCGCACGCCGCTCGTCTCGACCACCCCGGGCAACCCGGACACGCTGGTGGCAATCAACGGGTTCTATGGCCGTTGCACCAGTTGCCACAGCCGCATCCACGGGAGTGACCTGATGTCCGGCTCCGGCAACCCGACATTCATGCCCGGATCGCCGCTGGATGGCGGCAGCGAGGAGTCAAGCCTTGCCAGCGCGGCGGGGCTCGACCCGGGCATGTGGGGCTTCAGCGAGTTCCGCATCGGCAGCTTCGACTCGGAGGACAACCCCGCTCTCGTGCGAGAGTACGATGGGAAGAACTACGAGAGGCTGGACGCAGACCTGAGCTTCGTCCAGTTCGGCGACAATGAGGACCTCCGCATGGAGGTGCTGAACGTTGACGCCGGGGCCGATCAGGAAATCAGCATGAGGTACGGCAAGCCCACCCTCGACGTGCAGTTCCGCGGCCAGGGCTTGACGCACAGGCTTAGCCGCTATGACGACTTCACCGATGCTGTGATCCCGGGGCAGGCCGGTGGCACGAATCGCGTCAACACCACCGACCTCGCGACCGGGAAGAACGACTATGAGCTTGGGCGGACGCTGATAGAGCTTCAACTGGCGACCCGTTGTCCCAAGCTGCCGCAGGCCAAGTGGCTGCTGAACTTCTGGCAGGAGAAGGAGCACGGCAGTCGCCAGTTCCTCTTCCTCGACCGCTGCACTAGCTGCCACAAGATCCAGACGAGCGAGCCGATTGACCGGGTGACGACGATCACCGAAGGCGGGGTGCAGGTAGACCTGCCGAAGGGATCGCTCCGCTACCTCCACGGCAAGCAACGCTTCAGCAACTTCGCAGAGGAGCAGTTGTACAGCTTCGCCGGCCTGTCCAGCGTCTACAATGGACCGGCGCCGCTCTTCGGCGTCGCCCCCACTGAGACGACGACCAACGACCTCCGGGCGGCCTACGCGCTCGGCAGCCGGGCGTCCGCAGCCGCGCTGTGGCGCTCGAAGGAGCGCGATGACAAGCTGGGCGGAGGCGCCATTGACGTCCACACAGGCGGAGGCGGCGTCAGCTATGCTCTGTCTCCGGACTTGCGTGTCCAGGGAAGCGTCTACCGGCGCTCGCTCGATGAATCGGGTATCGAGGAATGCCTCTCCAGAGACCGCGATACGACGCGGCTCGATCTCCGTTACACGGGCATTCCACACGCCACCTGGAGCGTCGGCTTCGCCAAGGAGAAGGTCTCGCGAACCGAGCGGCAGTTGGTTCCCGATGACTCCGACTCGAACATCTGGACCACCTCGTTCAACTACTACCCGCTCTCCCGGCTGTGGCTCCAAATGCGCTACCGGAAGACGGATACCGACAACGGCGCCTTCTTCGCCGACGAGGAAGTCCCGACTGAGTTCCCGGCGCGGCTGCCTGCTCTGCCATCAGACGGCAGCCTGCTCTCGGCCATCCTGGGGTACCAGCTTCGCGGAGATACGTTGCTCAGCGGCGTCTACTCCAGGAAACATGACATCTTCGAGGTGGACGTGCCGGCGCCTGCGACCGACCGATCGAGCGATGAGGAGGTCAAGACCTATGGCCTCCAGCTCTCACAGTCCAGAGCGAAGTCGCAGCTCACCGCGGGCTTCTTCCACCAGGCCGGCAACACGCTGACCAATGCCTGGTATGGGACAGACCTCTTCACGCTGGCCCCGCCGCTGATCGACGCGGCCACCGACTTCCCGCCGATTGACGCCTATGCCGACTCCGACTATACGGCATCTATCGCGACGCTCAGCGGAACGCTGTCGCTGACCTCCCGGTGGCGCATGTTCGCTCACTACTACCGGACAGCCACCGATGGCCAGGTGACAGCCAATGGTCTTGGGGACTATATTGACCAGGACCCGGACCTCGACGGCGTGGCGGTGGTACTGAACCCATTCGACATCGAGATTCGCGACTGGTGGCTGGGAGCGGGCTATCGGACGGATCCCCGCACCGAGGCCGTGCTCAGCTATCAGCGCCGATCGTGGACTGACGACGACAACCCGACACACGACGGCTCCTACAACGTCTGGCGCCTAGGTGTCCGCAGAGCGTTCTGACAAGCCGTCGCTGACAGGAGTATCGCCAAGGTTGTCACGGCGAATCGAAAACGGTAGTGAGACGGGGGGCGTCGCTTCCGATGGCGGCGCCCCCCAATCCCGTTCGCGCGTGAGGCCCCTCGATGCATTCGCATCGGTGAGGCTCACGCTCTGGCTGCTCGCGCTACTCGCCCTCGCGATGGCAGTGGCGACGCTCATCCCTCAGCGAGCCCCCGACGAGGCCTACCTGAAGGCCTTCGGCACGGTCTTTGGGCCGCTTATCGTCAAGACGACCCTCCGCAACATCTACGGCTCCTGGTGGTTCGTCGGGGCCTTCGCCGCGCTGGCCCTCAACCTGCTCGCCTGCAGCATCCGAAGGACCCAGCGCCTGCTGGCCCAGGATCAGGCGGCGCTGGCACGAGCCTCGGGCGAGGCGCCGCTCGAGGGCCGACAGGCGCGGTGGCGCTTGTCGCGCCAAACAGAGGCGGCCGCCGACGGACTCTCGGGGCTGCTGCGTCGGGCGGGCTACGCGGTGACGCAGGTGCCGGTGGGGGCAGACGGCAGGCGCGCCGTCGTCGCGCGGCGAGGCCGTCTCGTCCCCTGGTCTCCGGTGATTGTGCATGTCGGCCTCATCTTGGTGCTGATCGGCGCAGCCTGGGGGAGGATGCCCAGCCACACCTACCGAGCCACTGCGATGCTGGGCCCGGGCGAAGTGTTCCCGGCCAAGCCCCCGGGGGAGGCCTTCGGCCTGCGGCTCAAGGATGCCGGTGTCGAGCACGGCGGCAGGAAGCAGGGCACGCGCTTCTGGGCTAAGGTGGACATCCTGGAGGAGGGGCAGGTCATCAAGTCCCAGACAGTGCAGCCCAACCGGCCGCTGCGCTACCACGGCGTGAGCGTTGTCCTCCAGAGCGTCATACCCGCCGGCTACCAGGTCGCCGTTTCCAAAGGACAGGCGGTTGAAACAGTTCCCGTCGTGCTGATGCCGGACGGGAAGGTAGACATGCAGGCCAGCCACGGCATGCTGGAGAACCCGCCCTGGATCGTCGCCATCCCCAACTTCCGGCAGAGGGACGAATCCGGCCGGGAGGCGCCGGCCGCCCTTGTCTTCGCCGACCGCTCAGGCCAGATGAGCCATCACTGGGAGATGGTCGGATGGGTCGGCACCGAGGGCCTTGACTACCAGGGCATCCATTTCAGCCTCGTCCCCGGCCTGAGCGGCGCCCAGCTCTCGCTTGACCGAGACATCGGCGTTCCCATCGTCTATCTTGGCTTCATCATCATGTCAATGGGAGCGATGCTGCTCCTTGGCTCCCCTCACCGCCGGGTGATCGCCCGCGTCAGTGAAAGGGGCAAGGGAGCACAGGTCATCATGTCGCTGTCGCCCGGCTCGGACCAGCGGGAGGCCGAGCGGCTATGGGCCCAGATCGAGGCCGATCTGGGTGGATTGAGGGAGGCCGAAGCGGCTCGTACAAAGGAGGAATCATGAAAAGGGTGAGGCCTTGGGCAGTGATTGTCGGGACAGGCGTGCTTGCCTGCCTTGCGCTCACGCGCTATGCAGGTGCGGGTGTGCCGCAGGGCGCGAAGTATGCCGGATCGAAGCTCTGCATTGCCTGCCACAAGGCGACACATGCGCAGATGGTGACCGGTTGGCAGCAGTCCTCGCACTCCCGCGCGCTGTGGCCCGTCGAGGCGGCTGACGACACGCACAAGATCGTGGCCGACTTCTCCCAGAGCCCGCCGTTCGCCCGCGACCAAGTGGCTTACGTTCTGGGTGCAGGGTGGAAGCAGCAGGCATACCTCGACAAAGACCTGAAGGTGCTGCCCGGCCGATGGCTGGTGAAGGAGAAGCGATGGGGGCCGCATCCGGCGACCGACGCCCGCAGCGACTGTCTCGGCTGCCATACCACCGGCTACGACCCCGAGAAGGCCCAGTGGAAAGAGGTCGCCGTCGGATGTGAGATGTGCCATGGGCCCGGCTCCGTCCACGCTGGCTCGAAGGACAAGAAGGGCACGATCGTCCGGGTGGAGGACCTCGACCCGGCCCACCGGGCGATGGTCTGCGGGCGGTGCCACTCCTACGGCCACAGCAGCGACGGGCGCTACACCTTCGCCGCCGGCTTCCTCCCGGGGGATGATCTCGACAAGTCATTCCAGGTTGCGGCAGAGGCGCCGGCGGACTCGATCAACGCCCAGTACAACGAGCTGCGCTTCGGTGGCGGCAAACACCTGGATTCCGGAGTGGTGTGCACCAGCTGCCACGATCCCCATCTCGGCCAGCCGCCATCCCTCAACCAGCAGGGCAACGCGCTCTGTCTTCAGTGCCACGCGGGAAAGCTCACCGGTCCCCAGCACAGCGAGGAGATACTGAAGAGCGCACAATGCACCGGCTGCCACATGCCGAACGGCCGCCACGTCTTCACGATGGGCGGGAAGTCATGACGCCCGCCGCCCGCGGCCGGCAGGGGAAAGCCTAGCATGGATCGCAGTCAGCTGCTTTTCCTGCAGTCGGCGATGGGGCTCTACTTCCTCGCCATCCTGCTCTATCTGATCCGCTTCGGAACTAGATCGGAGCGGATGGGCGGGATAGCGAGCGTCATCGCCTGGCTTGGCGTGGTCGCGCAGACAGCGATGCTGGTTGAGCGAGGGATCACCGCTCGTCACGTGCCGCTCGTCAGCATGTACGAGTACCTGGTAGCCTTCTCGTGGATGGTGGCCATCTGCTATCTCGTGTTCGAGGCGAGATCGCCGCGCCCGCGGGAGGGCGCCCAGGCGGCCGCCGCGCCGACGCTGCTGCTCGCGCTGGGGCTGCTTGCCTACGCCTCCACCTTGCCGGTGCTGATGAAGCAGCCGGAGGAGCTGATGCCGCTGCTGCGCAGCAACTGGCTCATCTTTCATGTCTCGACCGCGGTGGTGGCCTATGGGGCGGCCGGTTTGGCGAGCGCGCTGGCGTGCCTGTACTCTGTGCGTTGGATGCTGAAGAGCGGCACGCTGGTCGCCGGCACCGCTGCCGCCGTAGCGCTGGTGTTGCTCGCCTCTCTGCTACACCCGTATGTCAGGAACTTGGTAACTGCTACTGGCTGGGCCGGCTCAGCAACGATCGCGGTGCTCGCGCTGCTCGCACTAGTCGCCTTGGCGGGCCGCCGTGGGCGGTGGCGCGTGCCCCGCGCTGATAGGTGGCTGGACGAGCGTCTGCCGGCGGAAACCGCTCTCGATCGCTCTGTCTACCGGGCGGTCCGTTTCGCCTTTCCCTTCCTCACCCTGGTGAACGTCACGGGCGCGGTGTGGGCGTTCAACGCCTGGGGGCGCTACTGGGGATGGGACGCGAAGGAAACCTGGGCGCTGATAACCTGGCTCATCTACGTCTTCTATCTCCATGCCCGGCTGAGAGCCGGGTGGCGCCCGCAGCAGACCAACGCAGTGGTGCTCGTCGGCATCATCGCCATACTCTTCACCTTCCTTGGAGTAAGCCAGCTTGCGACCTTCTCCGACAGCCTGCACTCGTACGCGTCGGGCGGATAGCGCCCGAGCGAGAGGCGGCGGCTGGCAACCTGCGGTCAAGGGGAGATGCGGCAACTGGGCGAGCGCGCTGATCGCTGTCATCATGGCCAGCGCGCTCGCCGGCGGCCCAACGGCCTGGGCCGGCACGGGAAGGGTCATCAAGCCGTCCCGCACCGTGCTGAGGGATGACAGCTTCTGCTTGGGGTGCCACGCACCGAACTCGCTGGCGAAGGGGGCAAGGCCGGTTGACTCCGCCGTGATCTACCGATCGGCCCATGGCGACCTCGTCTGCGCCGATTGCCATCGCGATGTGACCGACGTGCCGCACAGCAGACCACACGCCCGCGTGGACTGTGCGATCTGCCACACCGAAGGAGGCGTCCCCGGGCCGGCGGCCGGCCGACGAGCCCCGGGGCAGGGCGATCTTCATACCCTCGCTCTCCCGCCCAGAGGACAGCAGGCACCGACATGCACCGACTGCCATGGCGGCCATGATGCGTCTCTCGTGCTATCATCTTCTTCCCACCTGGCCCCTGCTGGAATCGCTGCCACTTGCGGCGCTTGCCACCGCGCGGAGGCGCAGCATTACTCCCGGAGCATCCACGGTGTCGCCGCGCGTCGAGGCAACAAGGATGTCCCCACCTGTGCGACCTGCCATCCCGAGCATGTCGCACTTGGGCGAACCGGCGTCACCGGACGGGGCATCGTCACGACGTGCGTCTCCTGTCACGAGGACCCGGGGCTGCAGAGCAAGTACGCCCTCCCGGGGGCCCGGCTGGCGAGCTACCTCGGCAGCTACCACGGCGCGGCTTCCGAGCTGGGCGACAATCGGGTGGCGGACTGCGTGAGCTGCCATGGCGTGCACGACATCCTGCCGTCCTCCGACCGGCGGTCAACCGTCAACCCGACCAACATGCCGCTCACCTGCGGCCAATGCCACCCCGGTGCGACCGGCAGTTTCACCGCGGTGCGCATTCATCTGCAGCCCTCGCTGAGGCGAGACCGGCTCATCTTCTTCGTGCGGACCGGCTATCAGGTGTTCATCGGCGGGCTCATCTCGAGTTTCGTCGGCTATATCTGTCTCGACCTCGTCGCGAGGCGGAGACGGCGGTTCCCGCCGAGCAAGCGCCCGGCCGCAGACGGGCTGGAGCCTGAGTCCGAGCGGCTCTCCCTGAATCAGCGGATCCAGCACTGGCTTCTCATCACCACCTTCATCACCCTGATGGTCACAGGTCTCCCTCTGACCACGCCAACCTGGAGCGTGTCCCGGACCCTGGTGAGCTTCCTGGGTGGAATGGGCCCCCGCGCCATCATCCACCGGACGGCGGCGGTGGTGCTGATAGGGCTTGTAGGCTATCATCTGCTCTATGTGCTGTTCTCCCGGCGCGGCCACCGCGACTTCTGGGAACTCATGCCACAGCTCCAGGATGGCAGGGATCTGCTCCGCATGCTCCGCTTCTACCTGGGCTTCTCTCGCGTCCCTGCCCGCTTCGGCCGCTACAACTTCATCGAGAAGTTCGAGTATCTTGCAGTCGGTTGGGGATCGGTTATTATGATCACCACCGGCCTGCTGCTGTGGGCGCCCGGCATCACCATGTCGCTGCTGCCCAAGTTGGTGATGGACGTCGCGCTCGTTACGCACGGTTGGGAGGCGATCATGGCCTTCCTGGCCATCATCATCTGGCACATGTACAATGTCCACTTCAACCCATCGGTCTTCCCGATGAGCCGGGTCTGGCTCACCGGCCGGATCAGCCTGCACGAGCTCAAGGAGAATCATCCCCTCGAGTATGACCGGATGCAGCTCGGCGGACACCGGACCCAGGGGGACGCGCCATGAGCCGAAGGGCGCGAGCCTTCTGTGAGCGGGTGCTTCTCCTTGGGCGGCGGGTGAAGCTCCCGTTCGTCCGCAGGACTATCCCGCTGTGGGTATTGGTGGTGGTCGGGCTGCCCATCGTGCTCTTCCTGGGCGGCACCGCCGTCGTCGTGACAAACCAGCCGGTCTTCTGCTCCTCCTGTCACGAGATGGACCTTCACTACGCCACCTGGCGCCAGTCGAGCCACCGCGACGTGGGATGCGAGGAATGCCACGTCATGTCGGGCACGGTGAGCATGTTCAGGAGCAAGCTCGCCGCGCTGAGGCTGGTGAAGCGCCACGCTGCCGGCAATGTGGCTGCCAGCGCGATCCAGGGCCACGTCCCGGACGCCAACTGCAAGCGGTGTCACCCCACCTCGCCCGAGCTGGTGACCTATCATGGCCTCAGGATCACACACAAGGCACATCGGGAGATGGAGGTAAGCTGCACCTTCTGCCATGACCGAGTCGTCCACGGGCCCAAGTGGCTCTACACCGGCGTCACCTCGGAGGCGAAGGAGAAGCAACTCATGGTGGGGACCGCCTATGCCTTCACTCCCACGATGGAGACGTGCTACAAGTGCCACGACGGCAAGAAGGCACCGAACGAGTGCTCCACCTGCCATGTCAGCCTCGGGGAGCGCAGGCCGAGCGCTTTCGATCCCGCCTGGGTCCAGGCCCATACTCAGGAGGTGCAGCGAACGGGAGAGGAGGAGTGCGCGCGCTGTCACACTCAGGACTTCTGCCAGAACTGCCATCGCTCCGCCAACCCGCATCGAGCCGACTGGATCGCCCAGCACCCCGACGAGGCACGTAGCCGTCCCACCGGCTGCTACTCCTGCCACCTCGCCCCCGCCGAGCGGAAGCCGGCGCGCGTACAGGAGATGGCGTTCTGCCGGGCGTGTCATGAGTTGCGGCTTGAGCACAAGCAGGTGAACTGGGGACAGGTGCATGGCAAGGAGTCGCTGGCTGACCCATCGGAATGCCAGAAGTGCCACACAAGCAGCTGGTGCGCCTCCTGCCATTCCATTACCAGGCCTCACCCACAGGAATGGCTCGCCCTGCACACCTCGGCCGCCACCCGCGACCCTAAGAACTGCCAGACCTGCCATACCCAGCAGTTCTGCAATGAGTGCCACCAGTCGGGCAAGCCTCCCGCCTCCCACAAATCGGACTGGCTGATCCGTCACAAGGACTCGGCGAGAGCGCCGAGTCCGGGATGCAGCGTGTGCCACACAACCGACTTCTGCCAGAAATGCCATTCACAGAAGCCGCCTGCCTCTCACGGCAGGCTGTGGCTCAGCCAGCACGGCGTGGTAAGCCAGATGCAAGGCCAGTCCTGCACGCTTTGCCACGAGAAGTCGTTCTGTAATACCTGCCACGGCGTGATCATGCCTCATCCTCCGGACTGGGTGAAGAAGCATCCGCCGACAGCGGCGCGAGAGCACAAGCTGTGCGACCAGTGCCATCGGAAGGAAGGCTGCGAGACCTGCCACCGGGGGGCGCTGCCGGAATCGCACTCCACCAGCCAGTGGATGGCCCAACATGGCGCCCAGGCGAAGCGGACAGACGCCCAGTGCACCCTGTGTCACCGGACGGATTTCTGCCGCTCCTGCCATGGCACCCAGGTGCCGCATCCGTCCGGTTGGCGCGATGCTCCGCACGCCAGGTCGGCGCAGGCCGAGCCGGAGATGTGCCTGCGCTGCCACAAGGAGGCCGATTGCACGAAGTGCCACGGCCTCCAAATGCCGCATCCGGACACCTGGCTGACCGACCACGGCAAACAGGCCGCCGCCGCCCCCGGCAAGTGTGTCACCTGCCACAGGCAGGGGCACAATGACTGTAGCAGTTGCCACTCAGCCCTGGCGCCGTCGAGCCATCAGGCCTCCGACTGGAGCGCGCAGCATGGTGTCGCTGGCGCCGGCGAGATGGACCTGTGCATCCTGTGCCATGGCGATGATGCATGCAACACCTGTCACGCAAAGCGGAAGGTAGCGCGATGACTAGCGAGGTTCGACATTCGAGAGAAGGTGCGGCTTCGCCGCAGGTCGAGACTGGCGAAGACTCTCGAATCTCGAATCTCGACTTTCGTCCGTCCCTCGTCTCCTGGAACATCACGCGCCAGTGTAACCTGACGTGCGCCCACTGCTATCGCGATGCCCGCGAGCAGCCGGACGCTGGGGAGCTGACCACCGCTGAGGGGATGCGCCTCATCGAAGAGATCGCCCGCGTTGGCTTCAGGGTGTTCGTGCTCTCCGGCGGCGAGCCGCTGATGAGGGCTGACCTCTGCGATCTGATCGCGGCCGCCAAGAGCCTGGGCCTGCGGCCCGTGCTCGGCACCAACGGGACCCTCATCACCGAGAAGGCGGCCGCGCGCATGAAGGACGCCGGCCTCGCGCGGGCCGGCATCTCGCTGGACAGCGTGGACGCCGACTACCACAACAAGCTGCGCGGATCTCCGACGGCTTGGCAGGAGGCAGTCGCGGGAATGCGCGCCTGCGCCGCCGTCGGGCTGCCGTTCCAGCTCAACACCACCGTGACGCAGCAGAACCAGCAACAGATACTCGAGATCACCAACCTTGCGGTGGAACTCGGAGCCGCCGGGCATCACGTTTTCTTCCTCGTGCCCACCGGCCGGGGCAAGCAGATCGCCGACGAGATGATCCAGGCGGCGCGCCACGAGGAACTGCTCGAAGCGCTGCTGCGTAAGCAGGCGGAGATCACGATAGAGATCAAACCCACCTGCGCTCCCCAGTTCGTGCGCATCGCCGATACTCTAGGACTGAGGACTCGCTTTGCGATGGGCTGCCTTGCCGGGCGGACCTACTGTGTGATCACGCCGACAGGTGATGTCCATCCGTGCCCGTATCTTCCGGTTGAGGCGGGCAATGTGCGAGCGCAGCCATTCTCTCGCATCTGGGAGGAATCCGATGTACTGCTGCGGCTGCGGCACGGCTCGCCGGAGGGCATGTGCGGGCGTTGCCGATGGGGCGCGCGCTGCTTCGGCTGCCGGGCAAGGGCCTACTGGGCAACCGGCGGAGATATGATGGCGGAGGACCCGTGGTGCGCCCTGGTGGCGCGGCGTCGAACTGGTGACGCCCAACAGTGAGAGCGAATGGGCTCTGATTCCGTGACCCCGTCACAGGAAACGATGGGAGTGGTTGGGGGCGACGGGCCGGCGTACTTCCCCGCCTTCATTGACCTTCGCGGGAAGCTCTGCGCCGTCGTGGGTGGCGGCGAAGTCGCCGCCCGGAAGGTGCAATCGCTGCTCGCCGCCGGTGCGCGTGTGCGCGTCGTCGCGCCGTGCGTCTGCGATGAGATGTCTGCGCTCCTTCGGCGCGGCGAAGTCGCCTGCGAGCGACGCAAGTACGCTGCGGGCGACCTGGAAGGCAGCGTGTTGGCCTTCGCTGCCACCGATGACGCGGAGGTCAACGCGGCCGTGCATCGCGATGCGAGCGAGCGCGGCATACTGGTGAACGTGGTGGACGATCCGGCGCACTGCACCTTCATCGTCCCCTCGCAGGTTGTCCGAGGCGGCGTTTGCATAGCCATCTCGACCCAGGGCCAGAGCCCGGCGCTGGCGCGGCGGCTCCGTGAGAAGGTGGAGGCAGCCGTTTCCCCGGCCTACGGGGAACTGGCAACGCTCATGGGCCGCTTGCGGGCCGAGGTCAGAAAGACCATCACCTCCGTCGAAAACCGGTCGAGGCGCTGGGAGGCGGTGCTGGACAGCGATGTGCTTTCCCTGATCGAGCAACACCGATTGGCCGAGGCCGAAACCCTGGCCAGGAGCATACTCGGTCTGCCCGCGAACGATGGAGCGGCTCCCGGCAGATGAAGATCGTGATTGGAACCCGTGGCAGCAAGCTTGCCATTGCCCAGACGGAGTGGGCGGCCGAGCGCCTGCGCGAGCTCGGCGCCGCGGTCACCGTGCAGGTGGTGCGGACGAGCGGTGACCGGAGAGTGGTGCCGGTCCCCGAGATAGGCATAGGTGTTTTCGTGAAGGAGATCGAGGAGGCGTTGCGGCGCGGCGAGCTATCCCTCGCCGTGCATAGCCTCAAGGATCTTCCGACGGGACCGCGGGAAGGGCTCGCGCTAGCAGCGGTGCCGGAGCGGGCGGATCCCAGCGATGCGCTGGTGACGCGTGACGGAGCGGGATTGCGCGATCTTGCGTCCGGCGCTCGCGTCGGCACAGGCAGCGCTCGCCGCGCCGCGCAGTTGCGAGCGGTCCGACCTGATCTCGTGTTTCCGCCTGTCCGCGGCAACGTGGACACTCGCCTGCGCAAGTTGGACCAGGGAGACTTCGACGCGCTGGTGGTCGCCTCGGCCGGCCTCGTCCGGCTGGGGATGTCGGCCCGCATCGCGGAGCGCCTTCCCTTTGACACTTGCCTGCCCGCGCCGGGCCAGGGAGCACTCGCCCTCCAGGTTCGAGAGGACGATGACGCAACGCAGTCACTCGTCGCTCAACTGGACCATGCGCCCAGCCGGGCGGCGGTCACGGCCGAGCGTGCTTTCCTCGAGCGCCTTGGAGGCGGCTGCGCGATCCCGGTGGGCGCGCTGGCCACACTGAGCGGTGATCGAATCGCGCTCGACGGGGTCGTTGCCCTGGGCGCGGGGTTTGCGAACCCCGCGATCGTGCCTGCCCTGGGCGCAGCCGAAGGGCTGCTCCGGGAGCGTGTGCTTGGGTCGGTCAGTGACCCCGAGGCCGTCGGCGCCAAACTTGCCCAACGGCTTCTCGCTATGGGCGCTGACAGGGTGATCCCGCGATGCTAGTTCGAGAAGGAACAGTCTACCTTGTCGGCGCAGGGCCGGGCGATCCCGGGCTGATCACGCGCGCCGGGCTCGATGTCCTTCGACAGGCCGACGTTGTGGTCTACGACCGGCTCGTCAGCCCCGAGCTCCTGCTCGAGCCAAGGGCCGATGCGCGCCTCGTGTACGTTGGCAAGTCGCCGGAGCGGCACGCGATGACGCAGGACGAGATCAACCGGACCCTGGCCGAGGAGGCCGGCGCCGGTCGGTCGGTCTGCCGGCTGAAGGGCGGGGATCCGTTCGTCTTCGGCAGAGGCGGCGAAGAGGCCGGCTATCTGAGCCAGGCGGGCGTCCCATTCGTTGTTGTCCCGGGTGTAACCTCGGCGATTGCGGCGCCGGCCTATGCCGGCATCCCGGTAACGGATAGGCGAGTCGCGTCTTCCGTCGCGATAGTGACCGGACACGAAGATGCTGAGAAGGACTCGACCACCGTAGACTGGCAGGCGCTCGCTCGCGCCGTTGACACAATCGTGGTGCTCATGGGCATGAAGCACCTCGACGATATCGCTGGTCAGCTCGTGCGCTCCGGGCGCTCGCCCGACACCCCTGCCGCTGTCATCCAGTGCGGGACGACCGCGCGCCAGCGCGTCGTCACCTCCGATCTGTCCCACATCGCCCCGGCAGCGGCGGAGTCGGGCATCACCCATCCTGCGGTCCTTGTTGTTGGCGATGTCGTTGCGCTCGGCGAGTCCCTCCGCTGGTTCCAGCCCGGGCCGCTGGCGGGCCTGCGTGTGCTCGTGACGCGGCCCCGCCACCAGGCAAGCGCCCTGGCGGAGATGCTCCGAGCGCGCGGCGCCGAGCCCGTCATCGCGTCGGTGATCCGGGTCGAGCCGATCCCGGTCCCTGCCGACCGGCTGCGCGAGCTAATGGCAGAGAGCTGGGATTGGGTGGTGTTCACCTCCGCGAACGGAGTGACGAGCTTCCGCGATCATCTGCTGAGCGCGGCGCGCGACTGGCGCGCGCTTGCCGGCGCGAAGCTTGCCGCGATCGGGCCGGGGACGGCGGATGCCCTGATGGCGTCGGGGCTTCGCGTTGACTTCGTGCCGTCAAGCGCCATCGCCGAGTCGCTGGCGGCAGAACTGCCAGTTCGGCAGGAGCTTGGCTCCTGCCCAGACGGCACGCGGGTGCTCCTCCCCCTGGCGCAGGAAGCGCGGGACCTCCTGCCCGACACCCTGAGAGGACGAGGCGCGGTAGTTGAGGTGCTGCCGGTCTATCGCACTGTGCCGGACGAGCAAGGGCTGGGCTTGCTGCGAACCGCGTTCAGCGACGATGGAGTTGATGTGGTAACGTTCACCAGTTCCTCCGCGGTTAGCTCGTTGGTGGACGCGGTCGGCACTGAACCGCTGAGCAACTGCGCCATCGCCTCCATCGGGCCGATCACCTCGGCCACCGCCCGCGAGCACGGGTTGCGCGTCGATACAGAGGCAGAGCAGCACACGCTGCCTGGGCTGGTTGCCGCGCTGGAGACGTACGCCGTCGGGTTGAGACAGGCGAAGACTGAAGGGAGTAGGAGTTGATCGGTTTCACGAAGCTGTTGTGCGGTCGGGCGACGGTATCGCAGGCCGTCCGGCAGGCGCGTGGCGAGGAGGCGCGCGAGCCGGCCCTGCTGCAGTTCACCACCGCCGACCGGCCGCTTGTTGTCTGGAACATGACCACGCGGTGCAATCTGCGCTGCGCGCATTGCTACAACGAGTCCGGGGAGGCGAGTGAGGGAGAGCTGACCACAGAGGAAGCGCGGGCCCTCATTGACGACCTGGCGCAGATGGGTGCGCCGGTGCTGCTCTTTTCGGGCGGAGAGCCGTTGGCGCGGGCCGATGTCTTCGAGCTTGGCGCGTACGCGGCAGCGCGGGGCATTCACCCGGTGCTGTCCACGAACGGGACACTGATCACAGCGCAGGTGGCGGCGCGGCTCAAGCAGGCGGGGTTCAAGTACGTCGGCGTTTCGATTGACGGCGCGCGCGAGACCCATGACCGGTTCCGCTGCCGCGATGGCGCTTTCGATGCCGCCTGGCAGGGCATTCGCAACGCCCGCGCGGCCGGGCTGCGGACCGGGGTCCGTTTCACGGTGAGCCAGGCGAACGTCGGTGACCTCCCCGCAGTGCTGGCCAAGGTGGTCGAGGAACAGGTCGAGCGATTCTGTATGTACCATCTGGTTTATGCTGGCCGCGGCGCGGCGCTGGCCCAGACCGACCTGACGCCGCCGCAGCGGCGAGAGGTCATCGAGTGGCTCATGCAGCAGACCCGCGAGCTTCACGCGAAGGGCGTGGAATTGGAGATCCTCACCACCGACAACCACGCTGACGGGATCTACCTCTACCACGCGATCAACGCTCAAACACCGGCCCGCGCCGCTGAGGTGCTCGAACTGCTGGCGATGCACGGCGGCTGCTCGGCCGGCCGGAAGTTCGCGAACGTAGACGCGCGGGGCGACGTTCACGCCTGTCAGTTCTGGGGGCATGTCTCACTGGGGAATGTGCGCCAGCGGTCGTTCTCGGAGATCTGGCAGCACCCCGACCAGCCGTTGCCGTGCCAGCTCAAGGAGATGCAGCTTCACCTGAAAGGCCGCTGCGGGGAGTGCACCTACAAGGCCTACTGCGGTGGGTGTCGGATTCGGGCGGAGGCGATCCACGGCGATGTGTGGGCGGCCGACCCGACATGCTACCTTACCGACGAGGAGATTGGGATCAATGGCACGGGATAGGGGCTCTTCCGACGACCTGACACCCAGAGCCGCTGAAGGGAGCGAGGAGATGCGCCAGCGTCCCCGCCGGCTTCGACGGACCGAGGCAATCCGGAGACTCGTGGCCGAAACGCGGCTGCACCCGGATCAGTTCGTCTTCCCGCTCTTCGTCGTTCCTGGCCGCGGCATCCGGGAGCCCATTCCTTCGCTGCCGGGGCAGTTCCACTTCTCCTCGGACACCGTCGTGGCCGAGGCAGCGGAGGCGCGAGACGAGGGCGTGCGCGCGGTGTTGCTGTTCGGCGAGCCGGAGGTGAAGGATGACCTCGGCCGCTCGGCGGCCGACTCGAACGGTCCGGTGCAGCAAGCGGTTCGCGCCCTCAAGCGCGAGCTGCCCGATCTCGTCGTCATGACTGACGTCTGTCTCTGCGCCTATACGACCCACGGCCATTGCGGCGTCGTCGGGGACGACCAGACCGTGCTGAACGATGCGACCCTCCCGCTACTGGCTGAGGTCGCGGTTTCGCACGCCGAGGCCGGGGCGGACGTGGTCGCTCCCTCGGACATGATGGACGGCCGAGTGGGCGCGATCCGCGGGGCGCTCGACGCCGCCGGGCTCGCCGATACCGCTATCATGGCATACTCGGCGAAGTATGCGTCGGCCTTCTACGGGCCTTTTCGCGAGGCGGTGGATTCGGCGCCGCAGTTCGGCGACCGGCGCTCC
>Ga0315275_10002354_pt1 | contig 17019 bp, 8 predicted proteins | sample YL17G03_0_MG_FD_205557 | JGI IMG/M metagenome (GOLD analysis project Ga0315275, IMG submission 205557) | Sediment microbial communities from Yellowstone Lake, YNP, Wyoming, USA - YL17G03_0 | ecosystem: Environmental > Aquatic > Freshwater > Lake > Sediment | place: USA: Wyoming | collected... | reverse complement strand
CCCATGACGGCTTCGTAAAAAGGCCGGATACTGCGTTCAAGCTTTACCCTTCCCCTGCCTTCGCAGGGGGCCTTTTTACGAAGCCGTCCCCGATGCTATGGCTTTTGCGACTTCTTACAAGGTCGTCACCCATGATCCTGAAAAGGCATATCCGGACTTTTTACGAGAGATTCATCAGCCTGAAGGGTGAACCTGCACAGATCGCCGCCGGACTGGCGATCGGCGTCTTCGTCGGCGTGACGCCGACGATTCCGTTCCATACGGCGATCATCGTCCTGATCGGTCTCCTCTTCCGCCAGAACATTACGGCCGGTTACCTCGGCGCGTGGATCATCTCCAATCCGCTGACCGTCCCGTTACTCTACGTCTCCCAGTATGAGCTCGGCCGATTCCTGTTAGGGATGGAGCGCTGCCGTTTCGCGATCCCGGATTACACCTTTGTCAGCATTACGGCATTAGGGTGGGAGATTCTGCTGCCGCTACTGACGGGCGGCATCCTGATGGCCCCATTTTTTGCCGTCCCGGCCTATTTCATCGCACGCCGGCTGGTCACCGCGATCCGGACGAGGAGCAAAGGATGACGGCTTCGCAAAAAGTCCGAAATGTCCGGCAACCGTCATTCCGGCGAAAGCCGGAATCCAGGTATTTTGAATGGTTACAAAAACACTGGACACCGGTTTTCACCGGTGTGACGACTTTTTACGAGGTCGTCAAATGATCACATCCGTCCGAAAAATGCTCGCCCAGCATGATATCCATCCCCGGAAGAGGCTGGGACAGTCCTTCCTGGAGGACCTGAACGTCATCCGAAGGATCGTTGCGCTCGCCGAACCCGCGGAGGGTGAGACGATCGTCGAAATCGGCGCCGGCCTCGGCTTCATGACGGAGGAGCTGGCGAAGAGGGCAGGGCGGGTGATCGCCATCGAGGTCGATCCGCGGCTGGTGTCCATTCTGCGGGAGCGATTTACCGGACAGCACCGGGTGGAGGTCGTGCAGATGGATGTCTTGAAGTACGATTTTTCATCCGCCTGTCCGGAGGGAAGAATCAAGGTTGTCGGAAATATTCCCTACCATATCTCCTCGCCGATCCTCTTTCGGCTGCTCGACTTTCGACGGTCGATCTCGTCGATGATCCTGATGTTCCAGAAGGAACTTGCGGACCGGATTGCGGCGCCTCCGGGGACGAAAAATTACGGCATACCCTCGGTCATGGTTGCAAGATATACGAGGGCCGTGTGCGAATTGACGGTCCCGCCCACCTGCTTTTATCCGGTTCCCGATGTGGTCTCGTCCGTTCTGCGGATCGTGGTCCGACAGGAACCCAATCTCCCGGATGAGGCGCTCTTTGCCGGAATTGTCCGGGCGGCCTTTGCCCAGAGAAGAAAAACCCTCTGGAACAACCTCCGCCTAATCGGTCTTCCGGAGGAGAGGGTCGATCTGGTGTTCGTCCGGAGCGGCATCGACCGCACAAGAAGGGCGGAGACTCTGTCGATCGAGGAATTCTCCCTGTTGACGAAGACATGGATCGAAACCGGCGCAGATTAAATTCTCCCCAAGAAGGCAGCCGTTGGCAACGGGAAAACCCAATGAAGATGATCTCGTAAAAAGTTTTAAAAGCCATGAAAATGGGACGGCTTCGTAAAAAGGCCGCAGGCAAGACGCGCGAATCCTGCGGAATGAGGCGTACTTCGGCGTACGCCGCAATGACGAAGGATGAAGTGCAACGCAGCATCCGGACTTTTTACGAAGCCGTCAATGAAGGTTGTCATAAACGCGGCAAGTACCATGATTTCAGTTTTGAAATCCGGCAAGACACCTTAATCTCTCCAAGAAACAGTTGCCCCCTATAAGAAAATCAGACCGCCCTGCAATTGAACGACTGTTCTATTTGTCAAGAAGAATATGAACGGTACGCTTCTGTAAGGCTGCTTTGTTGCGTGAATCGTTTATTTCCGGTAGCCAAAAGGAGAGGAATACATGGATTATGACGGGGTTTTGTGCGACAATCCAAGCGGCATGAAAATTTATAGGAAGTATCGTCCCAAGCTCAGAATTTTGTAACGACGCGTAAAAGGGAGACGAATATGCCATATAATGGGAAAAAAGCACCACTGGAAGATTTAAAAGATAGGGTTCGTGCGCTATTTGCTTCCGGGGACGTACAGAAAAAGAAAGGCGCCTTGCCCCCCAAGACGCATTTCAGTATCTGGTATTTCCTGATCACCTTTTTTTTAATTATCTATCTGCAGCAATACTTTTTTTCTCCCAAGGTGGAGACGATTCCTTACAGCCAATTCAAACAGAACCTCATTGAAGGCAACGTGACGAAATTGATCATCGGCCCGGAACATATCAATGGCACGCTCAAAGGAAAAGAGAATAAGAGGGAGCAGGACTTCACCACGATTCGGGTGGATGATCCCAACCTGGTCAAGGAACTGGATGAGCACAAGGTCAGATACTCCGGACTCTACGAGAGTAAACTGATAAGCACTATTATCTCCTGGATTATCCCCATCGGCATTATGTTCCTGATCTGGCGGTATGCCATGAAAAAGATGGGGCCGGGGATGGGCGTGATGTCCTTCAGCAAGAGCAAGGCCAAGCTTTTTGCCGAGAATGAGACGATGGTCACCTTCGCCGATGTGGCGGGCATCGATGAGGCCAAAGAAGAACTCCAGGAGGTCGTGGAGTTCTTGAAGAATCCGGCAAAATTCCAGAAACTGGGAGGGAGGATCCCCAAAGGGGTGCTGCTGGTTGGCCCGCCGGGGACCGGTAAAACCCTTCTGGCCAAAGCAGTGGCCGGAGAGGCTAAAGTGCCTTTCTTCAGCATCAGCGGGTCTGAGTTTGTGGAGATGTTCGTCGGTGTAGGGGCATCGCGTGTTCGCGACCTTTTCTCTCAGGCCGCCAGTCAGGCCCCCTGCATCATCTTCATTGATGAACTGGACGCGCTGGGGAAGGCTCGGGGAGTGAATGCCTTTGGCGGAAATGATGAACGAGAGCAGACACTCAATCAACTCCTGGTGGAGATGGATGGATTCGAATCGAATAAAGGGGTCATCATCATGTCCGCCACCAACCGGCCGGAAATACTCGATCCCGCCCTGTTGCGTCCGGGAAGGTTTGATCGGCAGGTCCTGCTGGACCGTCCGGATATAAACGGGAGGGAAGCAATCCTGAAGATCCATTCCCGGAAGGTCCTTTTGGGTCCCGACGTCGATCTCCGCAAGATCGCCGGTCTCGTTCCGGGCTTTGCGGGAGCGGATCTTGCGAACCTCGTCAATGAGGCAGCCCTGTTGGCTGCCCGGAAAGACAAGGAAACGGTCGGGGCGGCGGAGTTCGATGCGGCTATCGACCGGGTGGTGGGCGGGCTGGAGAAAAAGAACCGGGTGATGAACCCGCAGGAGAAGGAAATTGTGGCCTTCCACGAGTCCGGACATGCCATTGTGGCTGAATCCGTTAAGCATGCGGACCCGGTGCACAAGATATCCATTATTCCCCGCGGGATTGCGGCTCTCGGATATACCCAGCAACAGCCTACGGAGGATCGCTACTTGATGACGCGCCCTGAGCTGCTGGACCGGCTGGCCGTTTTTTTAGGGGGGAGGGTGGCGGAGGAACTGGTTTTTGGAGAAATATCGACGGGGGCACAAAATGACTTACAGCGGGCAACAGCCATTGCCCGGTCCATGGTTGCAGAATATGGGATGAGCGATCGCCTGGGACTGGTTACCTATGAGTCCCCCCGTCAGCCTCTGTTCCTCCCGGGAAATTATACTCCCAATAAAACCTACAGCGAAACAATGGCAACCCAGATTGATCAGGAAATCTCCAGCGTGATGGAACAGACCCATCAAAGGGTGCGTAACATTCTGTCTGAACGCCGGAAAGTCTTGGATAATCTCGCCCATCTTCTGTCAGAGAAGGAAATCGTGCAGGGAGAGGAACTCAGAAAGATGTTGTCCGATTCGACCAACGGAGGCATCAGCGCCTGAGCAGTGCCTCTTTACCCTTGTTTTTGACAAGGAATTATAAAAAGCCGCTGCCGCCACTGCAACTGCTTTGTCGATATTTCTCCTCAATAATAGGGAGGTTTGAAAAGTGAAGTTCATTACCAAGGCCATTTTCGAAAACCCGTTCCATGTATGGACAAGCCTTCGCGGAAACGGTTTGGCGCAAAAGTTCGCCTGTTTCGAGCCGCCACTGCGAGCGGAGTTATTCAGCGCCGATCAGATGGAGCAGCATGGCGAGATTCTCGCAGGCTCGCACACGTTAAGTCCGGTACACGCTCCGGATCGGCTTCTGACACGGCTGGCTGAGAGTGAAGGCCTCCTGATTGGCGTCCAGAATTTGCTGACGGAGGCGGTTAAGGCAAACCGCCGGATTACGCCTGCCGGGGAATGGCTGCTCGACAACTTCTATCTGATTGAAGATCAGATACGCACCGCCCGGAGGCATTTGCCAAAGGGGTACAGCCGGGAACTCCCTCGCCTGATGAATGGTCCGTCGGCTGCTCTGCCGCGCGTATATGACATTGCGCTGGAGATGATCTCACATGGCGATGGGCGGGTTGATCCGGAGATTCTCAGCAGATTTGCTGCAGCCTACCAGTCCGTCACTTCCCTGAAGTTATGCGAATTGTGGGCCATTCCCATCATGCTGCGCCTGGCGCTGATCGAGAATCTCCGGCGCATTGCCGCCCGGATCGCTACCGATAGAATCGACCGCAACCTGGCAGATTATTGGGCAGACCAGATGACGGAGAGCACCGTGAAGGATCCGAAGAGCCTGATTCTGGTGATCGCTGACATGGCACGATCAAACCCGCCGCTGGTGAGCTCGTTTATCGCGGAAATTACACGCCGCCTGCAGGAACAAGGCCCTGCTCTGTCATTGCCGCTTACCTGGCTTGAGCAGCGGCTGTCCGAGCGCGGCCAGACGATCCAGCAAATGGTGCTGGCGGAGAACCAACAGCAGGCTGCCGATCAGGTATCCATGAGCAACAGTATCGGCAGCCTGCGATTTCTGGGCGCGATGGACTGGCACGAATTCGTCGAGACGATGAGCGTTGTCGACCAGACTCTGCGCAAGGATCCCGGCGACGTTTACAGCAAAATGGATTTTTCTACCCGTGACCGTTACCGCCATGTCGTGGAAAAGATAGCGAGACACAGCCGGTTTTCCGAGAACGAGGTGGCGCGCACGGCGATCGGGCTGGCGCAGGAGGGTGCGGACGGGAACGACGGCGATGATCGTGCGGCACATGTCGGCTTCTACCTGATCGACAAGGGACTGCCCAAACTCGAACAGGCGCTGGAGGAACACCTTTCCCTATCTGAGCATCTGCAGAGATGGAGCCGCCGGTTTCCTTTGCTCCTCTATCTGGGTACAATCACACTGATGACGGCAATCTTCGCCGGGGGCTTACTGGCGAAGGCGCATGTCGGTGCGTTACTGGGATGGACAATTGTTCTGATCGTGCTACTCTCAGTTCTGGGCGCAAGTCAACTGGCCATTGCGCTGGTAAACTTGCTGGCAACGCTGTTGGCGACACCCCACCCGCTGCCGCGCATGGACTTCTCGAAAGGGATACCGCCGGAATTCCGCACACTGGCCGTGGTTCCTACGATGCTCATAAGCACGGAGAATATAGAGGATCTGATCGAGGCGCTTGAGGTGCGGTTTCTGGCAAATCGGGACGCTAACCTGCACTTCGGCTTGTTGACCGATTTTCGAGACGCACAGGAGGAAACGCTGACTGAGGACGAACCGCTGTTGCGGCTTGCCCGGCAAAGGATCGAAGAGCTGAATACCAAGTACGGTCATTCCCGAGGCGACACCTTCTTCCTTTTCCATCGCCCGCGTCGATGGAATCCTCAGGAGGGGATATGGATGGGCTACGAGCGCAAACGGGGGAAACTTGCGGAATTGAATGCTCTCCTGCGCGGCGGGGAAAATGCGGGGGACCGTTTTTCCCTCGTCATCGGTGACCCGACAGTCTTATCGAGCGTGAAGTATGTGATCACCCTGGACACGGATACGCAACTGCCGCGTGATGCGGCGTGGCAGTTTGTGGGCGCCATGGCGCACCCGCTTAATCGTGCGCGATACGACGAAGACAAGCAGCGTGTCTGCGAGGGATACGGCATCCTCCAGCCACGGGTAGCCGTGAGCGTGCCCGGCATGAACCGGTCGCGGTATGCGGCAATGTGCGGAAGCGAGCCCGGTATCGATCCCTATACGCGTGCAGTTTCCGATGTTTACCAGGACCTGTTTGGCGAAGGCTCGTTCATCGGCAAGGGCATTTACGAGGTTGATGCCTTCGAGCGAACGCTCAAAGGACGTTTTCCCGAGAACCGGATCCTCAGCCACGATCTTCTGGAAGGGTGTTATGTGCGGGCGGGGTTGTTGAGCGATGTGATGCTCTATGAGGAATATCCGTCTCGCTACAATGCGGACGTGAGCCGCCGGCATCGCTGGATTCGCGGCGATTGGCAGCTCGTGCGATGGTTATTGCCGAGCGTTCCCGGCCCCGATGCGCGTCTTCAAAAAAATCCGCTCTCAAGGCTGTCCCAATGGAAGATATTCGACAACCTGCGGCGCAGTCTCGCGCCCGCGGCGTTGACACTCCTTTTGCTGCTGGGCTGGACGGTCTTGCCATCGGCCTGGTTCTGGACCCTATCGGTGCTCGGGATCAGCCTGATTCCTTCTCTGATTGCCTCTCTCATGGAAGTGCTTCAGAAGCCGGGCGATGTGCTTATGAGTCAGCACCTTGATGCCAACCTGCACTCCGCCGGCCGGCGCTTTGCTCAGGCGGCATTTACGCTCGTCTGCCTTCCCTACGAGGCGTTTTTCAGTCTCGATGCGATTGTGCGCACGGGCTGGCGGATGCTGATCACCCACACGCGGCTTCTCGAATGGAGCACGTCGGAGGTACACTATGGCAGTGACCGCACGGACCTTGGTTCTTTTTGCCGATCCATGTGGATCGCCCCGGTTCTTGCCGGTTCCGCGGTTATCGATCTGACGCTTTCGAGGCCGGTGACATTAGCGGTGGCCGGGCCCATACTGGGACTCTGGTTTGTCTCTCCTTTTGTCGCCTGGTGGATCGGCCGGCCAATTGCCCGCCGCGAAGCAAGGCTGACGGCTGGCCAGACCACCTTTCTCCGGAAGCTTTCCCGCAAGACCTGGGCGTTTTTCGAAACCTTCGTCGGCCCGGAAGATCATTGGCTGCCCCCTGACAATTTTCAGGAGCATCCCGCTGCCGTAATTTCGCATCGCACGTCGCCGACCAACATGGGCCTGGCCCTTCTTGCAAATTTGTCCGCCTACGACTTCGGCTACATCCCGGCGGGACAACTCATCGAGCGCACGGCAAATGCACTCCATACGATGGAAGCATTGGAACGTAACCGAGGCCACTTCTACAACTGGTACGACACGCAATCCCTGCAACCGCTGCAACCTGCCTACATCTCGACCGTGGACAGCGGAAATCTTGCCGGCCATCTGCTGACACTGCGGCAGGGACTGCTCGCACTTCCCGACGACCGGATTCTGGGATCGCGGGTGTTTGAGGGAATCAGCGACACCATCCGTGTCCTCGAGGAGATGGATGGCAAAACCGCTTCGGACCAACTCATGCAACTGCAAAAACTGCTGAAATCCGCAATCGATTCCCCGCCCGCCACGCTTGCGGCGGCGCGGCTGTGCCTTGATCAGTTGGCAACGTCCGCCGCGGAAGTGGTCACCGGTCTCGATGTTCTCGATGCGGACCTTGAGAGCCAGGCGCAGTGGTGGGCGCATGCCCTTGCCGGGCAATGCCGGGCCGCCCTCGATGAGCTGACGTTTCTCGCGGCCTGGACATCATTGCCGGCATCGCCCGATAGGTTCCGCGAGATCCCGGATATTGATGAAATCCCGACGCTGCGCCAATTGGCCAATCTTGAGGCGGAACTCCTGCAGGCAATCGAAGGGCGTCCAAACTCTGACGAGACATCGGAGAGCGTATGGCCTGGCGAACGTCGTCAGCTCATTGCGGAGGCAAGCCGGCGCGCAGGAGCAAGGATTAGGGCTATCGAAGGACTGGCACGACAAATCGGCGAACTCGCCCATATGGAATATGACTTCCTGTTCGACGAGGCACGCAATCTCCTGGCTATCGGGTACAACGTTGGTGAACGTCGGCGGGACCCGAGTTATTACGATCTGCTGGCTTCCGAAGCAAGATTTTGCAGTTTTATAGCGATTGCACAGGGACAGTTGCCGCAGGAGAGCTGGTTCGCCCTGGGACGTTTGCTGACCACTGCCGGCGGAGAGCAGATCCTCCTTTCGTGGGGCGGTTCGATGTTCGAATACCTCATGCCGCTTCTGGTGATGCCGACGTACGAACACACACTTCTCGACCAGACCTGCAAGGCGGCGGTGGCCCGGCAGATCGAGTATGGGAGGAAACGCGGGGTGCCCTGGGGCAGTTCGGAGTCCGGCTACAATGCAATCGACGTTCATCTCAACTACCAGTATCGCGCCTTCGGCGTGCCCGGCCTGGGTCTCAAACGCGGGCTCGCCGATGATCTGGTCATTGCGCCCTATGCCTCGGCGCTGGCGCTGACGGTAGCGCCCGAAGAGGCATGCCTGAATCTCGAACGACTCGCGGCTGAAGGCTTTGCCGGAACGTACGGCTTCTATGAGGCAATCGACTACACTCCTTCACGTCTGCCCCGTGGACAATCAAGCGCCGTGGTCCGTTCCTTCATGGCTCATCATCAGGGCATGAGCTTCCTCTCTCTGGCCTATGTGCTTCTGGACCGTCCGATGCAGAAGCGATTTGAGTCGGAACCCATGTTCCAGGCGACCATGCTGTTGCTCCAGGAGCGAATCCCCAAGGCGACGGCGTTCTATGCGCACACCGCCGAGCTCTCCGACCGCCATGCAGAATCCATGGGCGCGGAGGCGCCGGTGCGCGTGTTTGGCAGCCCGAACACGCCGAAACCGGAAGTGCTCTTGTTGTCAAACGGTAGATACCAAGTGATGATCACAAACGCGGGCGGCGGGTACAGCCGCTGGAAAGACATGGCCGTCACCCGCTGGCGCGAAGACAGCACCTGTGATAATTGGGGCACGTTCTGTTACATCCGCGACGTGACGAGCGGGGAATTCTGGTCAGCGGCCTATCAACCGGCGCTCAAACAAGCGGATACGTATGAAACGATCTTTTCGGAGGCGAAAGCGGAGTTCCGTTGCCGCGACCACGACTTGGACACGCATACGGAAATTGCCGTTTCGCCCGAGGATGACATCGAGCTGCGCCGCATCACCATCATCAACCGTTCCGGGAAACGCAGAGCCATTGACGTCACGAGTTATGCGGAGGTCGTCCTCGCCTCGCCGGCGGCGGATGCGCTGCATCCGGCGTTCACTAATCTCTTTGTTCAGACCGAGATCCTCCGCCGGCAGCGGGCGATTCTCTGCACGCGCCGGCCCCGCTCCCAGGGAGAGCACGCTCCCTGGATGTTTCATCTGATGGCCGTGCACGGCGCGGACATCGGAGAAATCTCTTATGAGACCGACCGCCTGCGGTTTATCGGCCGCGGAAATACGGTTGCCGACCCGCAAGCAATGGGTGATGCATCGACCCTTTCCGGCAGTGAAGGTTCCGTGCTGGATCCGATCGTCTCGATCCGTTATCGAATCACGCTCGATGCGGAAGAAACGGCAACGGTCAATATTGTCTCCGGCATCGGGGAAACTCGCGATGCAGCCTTAAGCCTGGTCGAGAAATACCAGGATCGGCGTCTCGCGGATCGGGTCTTCGACCTGGCGTGGACACACAGCAATATCTTTTTGCGGCAGATCAATGCCACGGAGGCCGACGCGCAGCTCTACGGACACCTTGCCGGCTCGGTGATCTATGCTAATGCTTCGCTGCGCGCCAACGCGAGCGTCATCATCAAGAATAACCGCGGGCAATCCGGTCTCTGGGGCTACGCCATTTCCGGCGATTTGCCGATCGTACTTCTGCGGATTGAAGATCCGGCCAATATTGACCTGGTGCGTCAACTCATACAGGCCCACACATACTGGCGCTTAAAAGGACTGGCGGTGGACCTGGTGATCTGGAACGAAGATCACGCCGGTTACCGGCAGCTACTCCAGGAACAAATCATGGGGCTCATTGCCACAGGCGTCGGAACCCACGTGACGGATCAACCGGGCGGCATTTTCGTAAGGCCTGCGGACCAGATATCGAACGAGGAACGCATCCTGCTCCAGACGGTCGCCCGCGCCATCGTCACCGACAGCCGGGGGATGCTGGCGGACCAGATCAACCGCAGGAATCTTGGGGAAATTACCGTGCCGCTCTTTACGCCGATCCGGACTGACCGTGCCGCCCCCCGGGCAGTTGCCGCCTTGCCTCGCCATGATCTGCTGTTTTTCAACGGACTCGGCGGATTCACCCCTGATGGCCACGAGTACATTATTACAACCACGCCTGATCAGGTGACGCCGGCGCCATGGGTGAATGTCCTGGCGAATCCGCACTTCGGAACCGTCATCTCGGAGAGCGGCTCTGCTTACACCTGGGCCGAGAATGCCCACGAGTTTCGCCTCACTCCCTGGTATAACGATCCCGTGAGCGATGCGAGCGGGGAAGCGTTCTACCTCCGCGATGATGAGCGCGGCCACTTCTGGTCTCCCATGCCGCTGCCCAGCCGTGGGGCGACGCCTTACGTCACCCGGCACGGATTTGGCTACACCGTCTTCGAGCACACAGAGCGCGGCATCCGCTCCGAGGTATGGGTTTACGTGGCCATAAACGCATCAATCAAGTTCACGGTATTGAAGGTAAGAAACGAGTCAGCCAGATCACGCCGGCTCTCTGCTACCGGATACGCGGAATGGGTTCTGGGAGATCTGCGGCCTAAAACGACCATGCATGTGATCACTGAAATTGACCCCGTGAGCGGTGCGCTTTTCGCACGGAACCCTTACAATACGGAGTTCCCCGACCGGACTGCCTTTTTCGACGTGGACGAAGCGACCCGGACGGTAAGCGGCGACCGGACTGAATTCCTGGGGCGCAACGGCACGCTCGCGAGTCCGGCCGCGATGACCCGGGTGCGGCTCTCCGGCAGGGTAGGGGCGGCCCTGGATCCCTGCGCCGCGATCCAGGTTTCCCTCGAACTGGCCGCTGGGCAGGAACGTGAAATCGTCTTCAGGCTCGGCGTAGGGCGGGATGCCGAGGACGTTGGCAACCTGGTGCATCGTTTTCGGGGATCTGCCGCCGCGCGCAATGCGCTCGAAGCGGTCTGGCAATACTGGCAACACACGCTCGGTGAAGTGAACGTGGAAACACCCGACCAGTCCCTCAACATTCTGACCAACGGCTGGCTCTTATACCAGACGCTGGCATGCCGCCTGTGGGCGCGCAGCGGATTCTACCAATCCGGGGGCGCCTTCGGGTTTCGCGATCAGTTGCAGGACGTAATGGCGCTCATCCACACCGAGCCGCGACTCGTGCGTGAGCACCTCCTTCTTGCCGCAGGCCGTCAGTTCTCCGAGGGAGATGTACAGCACTGGTGGCATTCTCCGAAAGGCCGCGGCGTGCGCACACACTGTTCCGACGATTACCTCTGGCTGCCGTTGGCGATGTGCCGCTACGTCCGGAGCACCGGAGATTACGGTGTATTGGATGAGACCATCCACTTCCTTCAGGGCCGCCCGATAAACGCGAATGAGGATTCCTATTACGATCTGCCCGGCCGGTCAAAAGAAGCGGCCAGTTTGTATGAACACTGTGCAAGAGCCATCCTGAGAGGTATCAACTATGGCGAGCACGGATTGCCGCTTATGGGCTCCGGCGACTGGAACGACGGCATGAACCTTGTGGGCGCAGAGGGGAAAGGCGAAAGCGTCTGGCTGGGCTTTTTCCTGTATGATGTGCTGATGCAATTCACTGAGGTTGCCCGCAGGCGCGGCGATCTACCCTTCGCCGAACGGTGCGGGGCAGAGGCGGCTCAGATGCGCCGGAATATCGAGCAGCATGGCTGGGATGGCGGGTGGTACCGCCGCGCTTACTTCGACGACGGCACGCCGCTTGGCTCGGCGGGTAACCCCGAATGCCGGATTGATTCGATTGCGCAAAGCTGGTCTGTTCTCTCCGGCGCAGGTGATGCCGAACGCGCGCGCATGGCCATGGAGGAGGCGGATCAGCGCCTTATCCACCGGGACCAGGCGCTGATCCAACTCCTGGACCCGCCCTTCGACAAGTCTGATTTGAATCCCGGCTACATAAAGGGATACGTCCCCGGCGTCAGGGAGAATGGCGGGCAATACACCCATGGGGCGATCTGGATGGCGATGGCATTCGCTCAATTGGGCGACAGCCGGCGCGCCTGGGAACTGATGGCCATGATCAACCCGGTGAACCATGCGAGGTCTCCTGAGTCGGTTGCGACTTACAAAGTGGAACCCTACGCCGTCGCGGCTGACGTTTATGCGCTCTCACCGCACACCGGCCGTGGCGGATGGACGTGGTACACCGGTTCGGCCGGCTGGATGTACCGGCTGATCCTGGAATCACTCCTGGGGCTCAAGCTTACGGTGGATAGACTGAGTTTCGCACCGCTCCTCCCGGCGGATTGGGAGGGCTTCACGATGCACTACCGATATCGGGAAACGGTCTACCACATCGCCGTTCTGCGCAGGCAGGTTGGCGAGGGCGCAACGGGTGTGACCGTCGACGGCGTCCCGCAACGGGATAAGACGATTCCCCTTGTTGACGACCATCAGGAACACGCAGTCGAGGTGAGAATACCCGCCGACGGAATTGATTGATAAGAACTACCTTTTTTGTGGATGGAGTAGAGAAACGGCTTTGTGTTAATGAAATAATGACCACAAACCTCGACCATCCGTACCTGATGGATTCTTATTCCGACAAAATTCTTGACAAACGGAAGGGCATCTAATAGGGTCGCGTCGACGCTTGGATCCGGCAACGGACCGGGACGGGGGAACATCGGGGTTCATGAATACGGAAGGAAGCCTCTCGTCTTGGACGCAGGGGTTTTTTTGTTGGGGTGAGACGTGAAGATCATTCAATCCGCGAAAGAGATGCAGGAATTTTCGGAGGCGGAACGATGCCGGGGACGGCGGATCGCCTTTGTCCCGACGATGGGGTACTTCCATGAGGGTCATTTGAACCTGATGCGGATCGGACGCAAACGGGGGGATTGCCTCGTCGTCAGCATCTATGTCAACCCCGCCCAGTTCGCCCCGACGGAGGATCTGGAGGCCTATCCGCGCGATTTTGAAAGAGACAGAACGCTTGCGGAAGGGGTGGGTGTCGATGTGATCTTTTTTCCGGACAACCGGGAGATCTACCCGGAAGGCTATCAGACCCATGTCGAGGTGGAGGGGGTTACGAACAACCTCTGCGGCATTTCCCGTCCGCGATTTTTCCGGGGGGTGACGACCGTCTGCACGAAGCTCTTCCATATCGTCAAACCCCATGTCACGATATTCGGGAAGAAGGATTTCCAGCAGTATGCCACGATCCGGCGTATGGTCCGCGATCTGAACATGGACATCGAGGTGGTCGGCATGGATACGACGCGCGAGCCCGACGGACTGGCGATGAGCTCGCGGAATGTCTACCTGAACCCGGAAGAGAGAAAGTCCGCCCTGAGCCTGAGCCGCTCCCTTGACCTCGCCGGGGAGCTCTACGACAACGGGGAGAGGGACGCCTCTGCCATTCTGGGGAAAGTGCGTTCATCGATCGCCGGTTATCCCTACACGGAGATCGATTACGCCCAAATCTGTGATGTGAAGACCATGAAGGACGCGGCGCGGATCGAGGGCGCGTGCGTGCTGGCTCTGGCGGTCCGGGTCGGGAAGACAAGATTGATCGACAACCGCGTTTTCGGGGAATCCCTGGAAAGCGGCGAGAGAATATTCCACGCGGGAGGAAGATGATGATGCAGAGGTTCATGCTCAAGTCGAAGCTCCACCGGGCAACGGTGACCGACGCGGATCTCCATTACGAGGGCAGTATTTCGATTGACGAAAAGCTCATGGCGGCGGCGGACCTGCTCCCTTATGAAAAGGTTGCCATCTATGATGTATCGAATGGGGAGCGACTTGAAACTTACGTCATTCCGGGCCCCAGGGATTCGGGGACCATCTGTCTCAACGGCGCGGCGGCAAGGAAGGTCGCTCGCGGGGATCTGATCATCATCGCCAGTTATGTGATGGTCGATGAGGCCGAAGCGGCAAACTGGGTTCCGAAGTGTATCCTCGTCGATGAAAAGAACCGGATCAAACATCGGCCGGCATAATCGACCACCTCGTAATAAGTCGTGATTTCGCTCTTTTGTCATTCCGGGCTTGACTAAGCCTGCCCCGTACTGGATACGGGGGAATCCGGTATTCATAGCTAGTTCTGGACACCGGCTTTCGCCGGTGTGAGTGCGCCTGGGAGCAGGCGCGATTTGCGGCTTATTGTGAGGTCGTCAGTCTTCCTGCCCTCATTGCGGTCTTGTTCAAATAAGCCATTGAAACCATTTTCGGATTCTGGTATGAATCTGCGCAGTCGATGCTATCGCAATTGAGGATGGGAATATTGAAAAAGAAACTGAAGCGGATCTTTCTAACCGGTCTGGCGGTTGTCATTCCGGCGGGACTCACAATCTATATCCTCTCCTTCATCATGGGGATGATGGATAACCTCCTGCAGGTTATTCCTACGCAATATCAGCCCGATAACTTGTTGCATGTTCATATCCCCGGACTGGGCGCCATCGTCACGGTCATTCTCATCTTCGTCTGCGGTCTGGTGACGACGAGCTACCTCGGAAACCGGTTGGTCCGCTTCGGCGAACATCTCGTCGGAAAAATTCCGTTCGTCCGGAGCGTCTATCAGGCTATCAAACGGATTGCCGACAGTCTATTCATGGACAAGGCACAGAGTTTCAAAAAGGTGGTGCTGATTGAGTATCCCCGTCGCGGGGTTTACAGCATTGGATTCGTCACCGGAACCCCCAATGGCGAAATCCAGAAAACGATCGGTCAGAAGAGCCCCTGCGTCGGTGTTTTTATGCCGCTTGCGCTGACGCCGACGACAGGATTTTTCATCATGGTTCCCCGGGATGAACTGATCGAACTCCGCATGACTGTGGAAGAGGCCTTTACCCTGATCATCTCCGCCGGCATCGTAACGCCGACGGATCATCTCTTTGCCGGGAATGAAACCTCTATTCCGAACAAGGAAAGCCTGCTTCCGTTGCAGAATCCGGATGGCGCCATCGGAACGGTAAAATAATCTGAAGGAGAAAGTATGAAGTTCTTGAAAATGGATAGAAACCTACCCTGCAAGATTGCCGATCCGTCTCTGGCGGCCTGGGGTCGGGAGGAGATTCGTCTTTCCGAAAATGAGATGCCGGGCCTGATGGCCGTCAGGAAAAAGTACGGTCCCAAAAAACCGTTGACCGGGCTGAAGATCATGGGCAGCCTGCACATGACCATTCAGACCGCCATGCTGATCGAGACGCTGAAGGAACTGGGGGCTGATCTTCGCTGGGCATCCTGTAACATCTTCTCCACGCAGGACCATGCCGCGGCCGCGATCGCCCAGGCGGGAACCGCCGCCGTGTTTGCGTGGAAGGGTGAGTCCCTGGAGGAGTACTGGTGGTGCACCGAGCAGGCGCTGACCTGGCGCAACGGCACGGGACCGGATCTGATCGTCGATGACGGCGGGGATGCAACGCTGATGGTCCATGAAGGCGTGCGGGTGGAAAATGACCCATCGATCCTTCAGCAGCCATGTGATAACAAAGAGTTAAAGATCGTTCGGGAGCGCCTGACCCACCGCCTGAAGACGTCGCCGCAACATTGGCACAAAGTGGCATCCCGGATCCGCGGGGTTTCCGAGGAAACCACGACGGGTGTGCACCGCCTCTACCAGATGGCCAGGGAGGGACAGCTTCTCTTCCCCGCCATCAATGTGAACGATTCGGTGACCAAATCGAAATTCGACAATCTTTACGGCTGCCGGGAATCCCTGGCCGACGGCATCAAAAGGGCCACGGACGTCATGATCGCCGGCAAGGCGGTGGTCATCTGCGGCTACGGCGATGTCGGCAAGGGGTGCGCCCAGTCCATGCGGGGCTTCGGCGCCCGCGTCATCATCTCGGAAATCGATCCGATCTGCGCGCTCCAGGCGGCCATGGAGGGGTACGAGGTGGCCGCCCTCGATGATGCCCTTGCCAAAGGGGATATCTTCATCACGGCGACCGGCTGCTGCGACGTCATCACCGGCCGGCAGATGGAAAAGATGAAAAACGAGGCCATCGTCTGCAACATCGGCCATTTTGACAGCGAGATCGATATGCATTACCTGGAAAATACGCCCGGCTGCAAGCGCATGTCGGTCAAGCCGCAGGTGGACAAATGGACGCTGAAATCGGGTAAAAGCATCATCGTCCTGGCCGAAGGACGTCTGGTGAATCTCGGTTGCGCGACTGGCCACGCCAGCTTCGTGATGAGCAACAGCTTTACCAACCAGTGCCTCGCGCAGTTGGAACTGGCTGCCGGCAAACTGAAACCGGGCGTTTATACGCTGCCCAAGAAGCTGGATGAGGAGGTGGCCCGGCTTCACCTGAAGCGTCTGGGGGCGAAGCTGTCGAAGCTTACCAAAAAACAGGCGGACTATCTCGGGATACCTGTCGGAGGGCCATTCAAACCGGACTACTACCGGTATTGAAAAAGAGGTGGGGTTAGGCAAACAGCCATATTAAAATATTCCCATTACGCTACCATAGCGCAGAATTCTTGGGTTTGCGAGGTTGATTGGGACAGATCATTGAATACAAAAAGAAATGTGCATTTTCCGGAGGGTGATTTTTCTGGTGATCGGGGGTGTTTGTAACTTCCTGAAATCAGTAAAACGTTGTCCTTGAAGAAAATACTTGATTACTCCTGGCAATGATCAACTCTATCGAGACCCCGAATACTCTTGGG
>Ga0315275_10002352_pt1 | contig 17024 bp, 7 predicted proteins | sample YL17G03_0_MG_FD_205557 | JGI IMG/M metagenome (GOLD analysis project Ga0315275, IMG submission 205557) | Sediment microbial communities from Yellowstone Lake, YNP, Wyoming, USA - YL17G03_0 | ecosystem: Environmental > Aquatic > Freshwater > Lake > Sediment | place: USA: Wyoming | collected... | reverse complement strand
GCCCTACGTGGTCCGCGAGTCCGACGCCCATGCCTGGGTGGAGGCCTACCTGGAGCCGTGGGGCTGGGTGAGCGTGGACCCGACTCCGGCTTCGGGGGAATCGCCCATACCCCCGCTCCGGCGCTCCTTGCTTCGGGTCCGGTTCATCTGGCAGGATCATCCCGTCGCCGCGGCGCCGATTGCTGCGGCCGGGATCGTGGGACTGGTCTACTTGGTCCTCCAGTTCCGGCGGGTGCGTCTCCACCTGCCGAGGTGGGTAGGCCGGCAAGACGCGAGGGGGATGGTGCTCTACGCCTACGAGCAGGTGCTGGCGTTGCTGCGGCGACGCGGGCAGCGCTGCCGGCCTTCGCAGACTCCGCTGGAGTTCCTCGATGCCCTGCGGGCGCTTTCCCACGGCGAGTCCGGGGCTGGGGCGACGGCTGCTGGACGCCGCCGCGGCTCCGAGCGGCTGCGGCTTTCACTACAGGCCGCTCTCCCCGCCATCTCTACACTCATCGACCTCTGCCTAGTGGCTCGCTACAGCGGCCGGCCGGTGACCGACGAAGAGGTGGTCTCGGCGCGCCGCCAACTCTCGGAGGCGCGCCGACGGCTGCGGCGCCGGCGGGCGTAGTTGGACTTCCCCCACACCGCCCAAGTAGCGACCCCCGCCCGGGTTCGGGCGGGGGTCGTGTGGTTCAGATGGCCGACTCGTCGCTTGGCCCCTTCTCCTCGTCGGCGGGAGGGCGGGCCTGGGCGAGATCGCGGATGAGCTCTTCTTCCGGCCCTGCGAGGTCGGGCTCGCCGAAGGCGGTGCGGAGCAGTTCGGCTTCGGCCCGGGTGGGCATGGTATAGAGGGCGGCCTCGCCCGGAGGCCCCTGCACCCGGAGGCTGCGGTAGGCCTTCATGCCGGTGCCGGCCGGGATCAGCCGGCCGATGATTACGTTCTCCTTCAGGCCGACCAGGTTGTCCACTTTGCCCTGGATGGCGGCCTCGGTCAGGACCCGCGTGGTCTTCTGGAAGGAGGCGGCGGAGAGCCAGCTGTCGGTGGCGAGGGAGGCCTCGGTGATGCCCAGCAGCACCCACTCGCCGGTGGCCTCCTGGCCGCCCCGCTCGCGGAACTCGCGGTTCACCTTGTCGAAGAAGAAGCGATCGTAGATCTTGCCTGGCAGCATCTCCGTGTCGCCGGGGTCAACGATCCGCCGCTTGCGGAGCATCTGGCGGACAATGGTCTCGATGTGCTTGTCGTTGATGTCCACTCCCTGGGAGCGGTAGACCGCCTGGATCTCGCGCACCAGGTAGTCCTGGATGGCGCGCACGCCCTGCATCTGCAGCACCTTCTGGGGATCGAGGGGCCCCTCTGTGAGGGCGTCGCCGGCGCGGACGGTGTCTCCCTCGTGCACCGGGAGAACGCCCCGGTAAGGAACCAGATGGCGGCGCTCGATCTTGACCCGGCTGACTCTGGCGCCGATCAGCGCGGCGAGAGAGGCGGGAGTGAGCTCCGACCCGGCGGCCGCGATCACGTCGCCGGCGCGGTTGGTCAGGTCTTCGGCCACCACCTCACCGTAGAGACGCTCGGGATGCTCGGGGTCGAGCGGCTGCTCGGAGTGGATGATCACCCACTTCACACCCGGGGTCTCGATGCGCGCCACCACGCCATCCACCTCGGAGATGATGGCCTGGCCCTTCGGGCGGCGGGCCTCGAACAGCTCCACGACCCGCAGGAGGCCCTTCACCTGCTCCTCCATCACGCGGACCAGTTGCTGGATGACGCGCCTCTGCTCGGTGTCGAGGCTCAGCCTCGGCGAGGCCCGCTCTCCCTTCCTGGCGGGACGGGCCCGTGAGCGGGTGGCCTTCGGCTTCTCCTCCCGCGGGCTGAGCCGGACGATGCCAGCCTTCACGTCTCCCCAGAACTGCTTGAGGGTGTCCTTCTTCTTCTCCTTCACCTGGGCCACGCCGGTCAGGTACTGGCCGGCGACGCCGCCGGTGTGGAAGGTGCGCATGGTGAGCTGGGTGCCTGGCTCGCCGATGGACTGGGCGGCGATGATGCCAACGGCCTCTCCCACTTCCACTCTGCGGCTGGTGGCGAAATCGCGCCCGTAGCAGTGGGCGCAGATGCCTTGCGTGAGCTCGCAGGTCAGGGATGAGCGGACCGAGACCTCACCGCGGGCCAGCCCTCCCTTCTCCCACAGCTCGGCCGCCAGCCGGCGGAGGCGGGCGAGCGTCGCGGGCCGCACGGGCTTGCCCTCCTGGACGATCACCTGGCCATCGAAGGGATTGGCCAGGGTGGTCGGGGCAGGCTGATCCTCCTGGAGCCGGCGCACGGCCCTCTGGAAGCTCTCACACTCCTCGATCACGCGCAGGATCTCGGCCAGCGCGGGCGTGAGATCGCGGGCGGGGAATCGCTCCTCGCAGTCGTCGCAGACCCTCAGCAGCTCGAGGTCGGAGCCGCATTCCGGACAGATGGTCTCCTCCAGCAGCAGCGTGCTCGGCAGCTGGCTGGGGGCTGCGTGAGGCGCGGGGACCTCCTCGCCTTCGTCTTCCTCCTCTTCCTCTTCCTCCTCCGCGGCGGCGGTGGCTTCCGGCTCCGCCTCTTCGGTCGTCTCAGCGGGCACCTGCTCCTGAAGCTGGACCTCGGCCGCGGGCGCCGCGGCAGCCGGCTTCTCCTCGGCCTGCTCTTGCAGGTTGGCCTGGAGCTGGAGGTAGAGATCCACCATCTGGTCTTCGTCGAACTCGGTGCCGCAGGCCTGGCAGCGGTAGCGGCTGCCGAGGTCGCCGCCGCAGCTTGGGCACGGCTGGTCGCTGCTGTCGCCGATCTCGTGACCGGCCTTCAGGATCACCCGGTCGTCCCGGGGATCCACCACATCCTGGGGGACAACGCGGCCATCAATGCGGCGCTCGAGCGGCTCGATCTCCTCGGCCCCGTCGCGGATGGCGGACACTGTGATGCCGTTGGCGGTTCCGCAATCCAGCTCCCGGATGATCACGTCCTGGGCGACATCCACCAGCCGCCGGGTGAGATAGCCGGCGTCGGCGGTCCGGAGGGCCGTGTCCGCCAGGCCCTTGCGGGCCCCGTGGGTGGAGACGAAGTACTCCAGCACGCTCAGCCCCTCGTGGAAGTTGGACTTGATGGGCAGGTCCTCGATGAAGCGGCCGAAGGGGTCGGACATCAGGCCCCGCATGCCTGCGATCTGGCTGATCTGCCGGGGCGTGCCGCGGGCGCCGGAGTTGGCCATCATGAAGATGGGGTTGAAGGGGTCAATGTTGCTCAGGATGGCCTGGGAGACCTCGTCCGACGCCTGGTTCCAGAGCCGGCAAACGCTATCCGAGCGCTCGCCCGCGCTGATCAGGCCGCGGGCGTAGTTGTCGTTCACCCGGCGCACGTTCTCCTCCGTGCGGGCGATGATCACCTCGCGGCGCGCCCGGGGGACGTCCATGTCGGTCATGCTGATGGTGACGCCCGCGATGGTGGCGAAGCGGAACCCAAGCTCTTTCAACTCGTCCACCAACTGGACCGTGCGGGCGGTGCCGTAGTGACGATAGCAGTCCCGGATCAGGCGGCCCAGCTCCTTGTCATCCACCACCCGGTCCAGATAGCGCAGCTTGGGCGGAAGCACCTCGTTGAAGATGAGCCGGCCCACGGTGGTGCTGATCAGCTCGCCGTCCACCCGCACGCGGATGTCGGCGTGCAGGTCGAGCTTGCTCAGGTCGTAGGCCAGCCGCGCCTGACCGGGGTTGGCGAACTCCTTCTGGCTCCCCTTCGCCCCCACCCGCTTCTGGGTGAGGTAGTAGGAGCCGAGGATGATGTCCCGGGTCGGAGTCACGACCGGCTTGCCGTCGGCGGGCGAGAACAGGTTCTCGGTGGAGAGCATGAGGACGCGCGCCTCGGCCTGCGCGGCGATGGAGAGCGGGACGTGGACCGCCATCTGATCGCCGTCGAAGTCGGCCCCGAAGGCGAAGCAGACCAGGGGATGGATCTGGATCGCCTTGCCATCCACCAGCCGGGGCTCGAAGGCCTGGATGCCCAGCCGATGGAGGGTGGGGGCGCGGTTGAGCATGATGGGATGGTCGGCGATCACCTCCTCCAGCGCGTCCCATACCTCCGGCCGCATCCGGTCCACCATCTTCTTGGCGGTCTTGACATTGGTGGTGAACCCCCGCTCCACCAGCCGCTTCATGACGAAGGGCTTGAAGAGCTCCAGCGCCATCTCTTTGGGCAGGCCGCACTGGTGCAGCCTGAGCCGGGGGTTGACCACGATCACCGAGCGGCCCGAGTAGTCCACGCGCTTCCCCAGCAGGTTCTTGCGGAAGCGGCCCTCCTTGCCCTTGAGCATATCGGACAGCGACTTGAGGGGCCGGTTGTTGGAGCCGGTGACCGGCCGGCTCCGGCGCCCGTTGTCAATCAGGGCGTCCACCGCCTCCTGGAGCAGGCGCTTCTCGTGGTTGATGATGGACTCGGGCGCGTGCAGCGCCTTGATCTTCTTGAGCCGGTTGTTGCGGTTGATGATGCGCCGGTAGAGATCGTTCAGGTCGCTGGTGGCGAACCGGCCGCCATCCAACTGCACCATCGGCCGGAGCTCGGGCGGGATCACGGGGATGACATCCAGGATCATCCACTCGGGCCGGTTGCGCGACTTGCGGAACGCCTCCGACACCTCGAGGCGCTTGATGGCGCGGGCCCGCTTGGGCCCCTGGGTCTCCTTGATCTCCTGGCGGAGCTCGCGGCAGAGCTGCTCGAAGTCAATCTCGCGCAGCAGTTCCCGGACTGCGGACGCTCCCAGGTCAGCCCGGAAGACTTCCTCCCACTCCCGGCCGTGGGCCGCCACCATCGCATCCACCACCCGGGTCATCGCCCGGTATTCCGACTCCCCGATCAGCTGTTGGCGGGTAAGGCCCGGGTCGGCATCCAGCTTGGGGCCCAACAGGAGGCGCAGGCCCTGCTCGAGGTCGGTCTTGCGCTCCTCCGCGGCTCGCTCTTCCTCTCGCAAGCGGGCCTCCGCCCAGTCTGCGATGTCGCCCGGGGAGGCCTCTCCGGGCTCGGCCAGCCGCTCGTCGCGCTCACTCCGGATCGTCTCTGCCGTCTCCTGGGCCTGGCGATCCACCCCTGCCTGCTGGGTCTCGACGACCTGCTTCATCAGGTCCACGCCCTTGGCCAGGAGGTCGTAGTTCACATGGGTGACGATGTAGGAGGCGAAGTAGATCACCTTCTCCAGGGGCCGGGGGGAGATGTTGAGCAGCAGGCTCATGGGGGAGGGGACCCCTTTGAGGTGCCAGATGTGGCTGACCGGTGCGGCCAGCTCGATGTGGCCCATGCGCTCCCGGCGGACCTTGGCCCGGGTGACCTCGACGCCGCAGCGGTCACAGGTGATCCCGCGGAACTTTATCTTGCGGTACTTGCCGCAGTGGCACTCCCAGTCGCGGGTGGGGCCGAAGATGCGCTCGCAGAAGAGCCCGTCCGGCTCCGGCTTGAAGGTGCGGTAGTTAATGGTCTCGGGCTTCTTCACCTCGCCCTTCGACCACCGCCGGATCTCCTCCGACGAGGCGAGCCCGAGTCTCAGTTGATCAAACCGCGTGGTTTCTACCATCTGCTCTCTGCTCCTTCACTGTGCGCCTGCCCGGCGAAACGATGACCAGCGGCGGGGCAGGAGGGACGCTCCTGCCCTACGGAAGACGGCCGCCCGCGGGTCATCCCGGGGCCTCCTCGACCTCTGCGCCGTCGAGCGAGACGGGCCCGGCCTCCTTGGACTCTACGGTGAGTTGAAGTCCCAGGCTCTGGAGTTCCTTGATCAGGATCTTGAAGGACTCGGGGATTCCGGGCTCCAGAATCGGCTCGCCCTTGACGATCGCCTCGTAGGTCTTGACGCGACCCAGCACATCGTCTGACTTGATAGTGAGGATCTCCTGGAGAGTATGGGCGGCGCCGTAGGCCTCCAAGGCCCACACCTCCATCTCCCCGAAACGCTGGCCGCCAAACTGAGCTTTGCCGCCCAGAGGCTGCTGAGTGACCAGGGAGTAGGGACCGGTGGAGCGGGCGTGGATCTTGTCGTCCACCAGGTGCACCAGCTTCATGGTGTAGATCGAGCCCACGGTGATGGGCTGGTTGAAGGGCTCACCCGTGCGCCCGTCGTGCACCCGGAACTTGCCAGTGAGCGGATCGAAGCCGGTGCGGGTGGCCGCCCGCTCGCCGATGCTCCGGGCCACCTGCTGGGCGAGGTCGCCGTGGCGACCTCGCTCCCCGCCAGCGTCGCCCCCGGGACGGGACGCGTCGGGAACCTGTTCTGCCGCGGGAAGGGCGGCCCACCGCTCCGCGCGAGCAAGCCGATCCGGGTCCACGCGCAGCCAGTCAGCGAGCGCAGACAGGTCGGCCTCGAAGGAGGGGGCCGGCAGGCCAGAGGCGAGGCGAGCCCGACCCTGAGCAGAGGGAAGCACGGCCGAGCCGTCGCCATCGAAGATCTCGGAGACGCACTGCCGGAGGGACCGAGCGCGGAAGCGGTCGGCGGCGACCTGGAAATGCTCGAGGATCTCATTGGCGGTCGCGCCCTCGAAGATGGGGTTGACGAAGGAGACGCCCAGTTCCTGGGCGACCAGGCCCAGGTGGGTCTCGAGGATCTGGCCGATGTTCATACGGGAGGGCACGCCGAGGGGGTTGAGGATGACATCCACCGGGGTTCCGTCGGGGAGGAAGGGCATATCCTCCGCCGGCAGGATCTTGGCGACTACGCCCTTGTTGCCATGGCGGCCGGCCAGCTTGTCGCCCTCCATCACCTTGCGCTTCTGGGCGACGTAGACGCGGACAAGCTGGTTGACACCCGGGAGGAGCTCGTCGCCCGGCTCGCGCTTGAGCTCGCCGCCGCAGCGGTCGCAGTAGTGACGGTGCTGGTTCTTGCCGACCTGGTACTCGGCGTCACACTTCTGGCAGCGGTACCTGAGGCGGGAGAAGCGCTTGACATCCACCACCCGGCCCCGCTCGCCGTGGGGGACGCGCAGGGAGGTGTCGCGCATCTCGGCCGCCTTCTCGCCGAAGATGGCGCGGACCAGCTTCTCCTCGGAGGTGAGCTCCTCCTGGCCCTTGGGCGCGACTTTCCCCACCAGGATGTCCTCGGCCCGCACCTGGGCGCCAATGCGGATCACGCCATCCTCATCCAGGTCCTTGAGGGCCTCCTCGCCCACGTTGGGGATGTCGCGCGTGATCTCCTCGGGGCCGACCTTAGTCTCCCGGGCTTCGATCTCGTACTTCTCGATGTGGATGGAGGTGAAGGTGTCGTCGCGCACCAAGCGCTCGGAGAGGACGATGGCATCCTCGTAGTTGTAGCCCTCCCAGGGCATGAAGGCCACCAGGGTATTGCGGCCCAGGGCGAGCTCGCCCCCGTCGGTGCAGGGGCCATCGGCCAGCACCTGGCCCTCCGTGATGAACTGGCCCTTCTGGATGAGGGGAAGCTGGTTGACGCACGTGCCCTGGTTGGAGCCGACGAACTTCTGCAAGCGATAGTGGTCAGCCGAGCCGTCAGCGCGGGTCACCTCGATCGCCTTGGCGGTGAGGGAGGTGACCAGGCCGTCGGCGCGCGCCAGCACCACCGCGCCCGAGTCCCGGGCAGCGCGGGCCTCGACCCCGGTCTTGACGAAGGGCGCCTCGGAGACGATCAAGGGAACGGCCTGCCGCTGCATGTTGGAGCCCATCAGGGCGCGGTTGGCGTCATCGTTCTCCAGGAACGGGATGAGGCAGGTCGCCACGGAAACGATCTGCTTGGGCGAGAGATCTACGAAGTCTATCTCTTTGGCCGGCACCTGAGGGTAGATGTCGCGGTAGCGGACGCTCACGCTCTCGGCGGTGATCCGGCCCTTGCTGTCCACCGGCACGGAGGCCGGCGCGATGCGGTAGGAGTCCTCCTCGTCCGCGGTGAGGTAGACGATCTCCTCCGTGACCACGCCGCTGCGCACCCGGCGGTACGGGGTCTCGATGAAGCCATACTCGTCGAGCTTCGCGTAGACCGCAAGCGAGCCGATCAGTCCGATGTTGGGGCCTTCAGGGGTCTCGATGGGGCAGATCCGGCCGTAGTGGGAATGATGGACATCGCGCACCTCCAGCTTGGCGCTCTGGCGGCTCAGGCCGCCGGGGCCGAGGGCGCTGAGGCGGCGCTTGTGGGTGAGCTCAGCCAGCGGGTTCTCCTCGGTCAGGAACTGACTGAGCTGGCTGGAGCCGAAGAAGCTCTTGATGGCCGCGGAGATGGGCTTGGTGCTGATGATGGACTGCGGGGTCACCTGCTCGGGGTCGAGGCTGGTCATGCGCTCCCGGCAGATGCGCTCCATACGGAGGAAGCCGACCCGGAACTGGTTCTGGAGCAGCTCGCCCACGCAGCGGACGCGCTTGTTCATGAGGTGGTCAATCTCGTCCACGCCGGCGGCCTCATCCCCCTCGCCCAGGCGGATGAGGTAGCGCAGGATGGCGATGATGTCTTCCTTGGTGAGGGTGCGAATGCTCCCGGCAAGGCTGAGGCCGAGCTTCCTGTTGAGCTTGTAGCGCCCTACCCGCGCCAGGTCGTAGCGGCGGTTGTCGGCGAAGAGGCCGGCCAGGCGGTTGCGCGCGATCTCGGGAGTCACCGGGTCGCCCGGGCGCTCGCGGCGGTAGATATCAACCAGGGCCTCTTCCTCGTTGTGGGTGGGGTCGCGCTCCATCGTCTGGTCAATCAGCGGGGGCAGCACGGCCAGCCGCAAGCCCTTAGGAGCGACCTGAACCACGCGCTTGGCCGCCTCCGCGTCGAGACGCTGACCGGCGTCCGCGATCACCTCGCCGGTGGAGCGGTCCACCACCCGCTCCCAAACGCGCCGTCCGACGAGAGCATCTGCGGTGAGCTTGCCGGGCGCCTCCGGCTGACCGAAGAGGTGCACCAGGTCACTGTCGGTGCTGCACTTGAGCCGCTCGCTCTCCGGAGTGAGGTTGAGGGAGGTGAGCCCGCGCAGCAGCGTAGTCACGGGGAAGCGGTGTGCCTGGCCGATCTTCACCGACACCAGGTCATTGGCGTCGGAGTCAATGTCGAGCCAGGCGCCTTCGCTCGGGATGATCTGGGCGCTGTAGAGGATGCGGCCGCTGAAGTCAATGCTATCGCGGAAGTAGACGCCCGGGGAGCGGGCGAGCTGGCTGACCACGCAGCGCTCGGCGCCATTGACCACGAAGGTGCCGTTCTCGGTCATGATGGGGAGCTCGCCCAGGTAGACCTCCGACTCCTTGATCTCGCCCGTGCGGCGGTTATGCAGCCATACTCGAGCCTTGAGCGGGGCCTCGTAGGTGGCGTCCCGATCGCGGCACTCGTAGATGTCGTACTTGGGCTCGCCCAGGTGGTACTTGGGCTCATTGTCCTGCGGGTCGCAGAATGAGAGGGCGAGGTTGCCGGTGAAATCCTCGATGGGAGAGAAGCTCCTGAAGAGCTCCTTGAGGCCTTCCCTGGTGAACCACGCGTAAGAATCGAGCTGGATCTCGATCAGGTTTGGCATCTCGGCGGGAACTTCGGTCTGGTGAGTGAGTCGCCCCTTCACGTGGATGACGTCCATGCTTGAGCTCTCCCCTTTGTCCGGCGGCTCCGCAGGAGAGCCGCAGCCGTAAGAGTCGCTTGCCTAGACACGCGGCGGTGAGAGGGGTGCGAACTTCCCCCGGGTTCTTCAGCACAGCTTGCCTATAGACGGCCTCGTCCCCACCTACCCGGCGGCTGCGAGGCGCCGCCCCGGCCGCCGCAGGCGCGACCAAATACCGGTCCCGGGGCCGCGTTCTAACGCAGCCGAGAACCGGCGCTTGTCCTAGTCAGCGAAACGAGAGTTGCAGGGGTGGTGGAGCGGCTTGTTCACACTATCGCCGGCCGGAGGCCATCAATCCCCACTACACGTCGGCGTGAACCTATAGGATACGTGCCTAAGGGGGTCTTGTCAAGAGGTTTTTTGGGCAGGTTCGCGGTCTAGATCGTCGAGCGTCAGCAGGGCAACGCTGTCGGCCGGGCAGTAGAGCTGGCAGTGGAAGTCCGCCGGGGCGTAGGTCTCCCGGCGCTCGACCGGGACCAGCTCCAGGGCGTCCTGGGACCAGCGGCGGCTGGCGTCAATCCGGTGCACAGTCAGGGTCTTCCCGCCCGGCGCCAGGCCAGATAGGCGGAGGGTGACCAGCATGGGCCGGGACTGCTCCAGGCCGAGGTTGACGATGAGGGCGGCCAGTCTGCCCTCGGCCCGGCCGGCCAGCACGCGCAGGTCCCCATCGTCCGACTGTGCGGCGATCCTCTCCTCCCCTGCCCGGCCCAGCATCTGGTAGACGAAGTACTGAGGCCGCACCTCCTCGCCGACGCCGAAGAGGCCGAAGCGGTGAGGCACGCGGTTCCAGTGTGTCTCCATCCCGCCAATACCCTCCTCGGAGAAGAACGGCCGGAACGGCTCCGGGTAGAAGACCTGGTCCCAGATGTGATAGTAGAAGGACCAGTCGAGCCCGGCCTCGATCATCGCCAGGATGGCGGCGGCGATGATCGCCGCCCGGCGCGGCTCGAAGGCGAGGTCCTCGAACGAGACGCGATCGAAGGATTTGCTCCACTCCGTCACCAGCATCTCCGGGCGGCGACCGGGAAAGCCTTCGAGCAGCGCCTTCGCGTTCTTCACCCCCAGCGCATGGCGCGCGGGATCATCGTGGTAGCAGTGCCAAGAGATGAAGTCCAGCGGCGTCCCGGTCTCACGGCAGGCCTTGATCAGCCCGGGAAGCGGCTCGTTGTCCACCCAGCAGGAGGCGGGCCCGCCCACCTTGGCCGAGGGGAACGCCTCCCGTATCGGCTTGATGGTCATGCGGTAGTGTTCGGCGTAGTCGGCCGGGTCGGGTATCAGGTAGGGGCTGCCGCCGCTCTCGCCGATGTCGGTTTCGTTCCCGATCTCCCAGTGAGTGACGATGGGCTTGTCCACGGAGTAGCGCTTGACCAGCTCGTAGATCACGCGCTGCCACTCCGCGGTATTGTTCGGCCGCCAGATGGCGTGATCAACCTTCGGAAAGAGCACCTTGGGCTTGATGGTGATGGCGGCGACGACCTTGGCGCCGGTTCGCGCCATCGCCTCCAGGAACGGGTCGAGGCGGGTCCAGTCGAACCGCCCGTGATCCGGGTAGATGGCGAAGTGCTCCTGGAGGAACACCCGGATGAGCCGGGGCTTGAGCTTGGCCACGCCCTCCACCACCCGCGGAGGCAGGGGGAGGGTGTTGATCCCGCCGTGGCCGAGCGCGTGCCGCCACCACTCCAGCGGCCCCTGCGTGGCCCCGGCGTCAATGAGCACTTCCTTGCGAGCGAGGGACGAGATCTCGATCATGGTTTCCACTTCCCTTCGGTTTCGGTCAACGCGGAACCGGGATCACGGACCGCGGAGGTCGGGCCGGAGCATTCGGGTCAGGCACTCGATCTCCTCGGGCGGGCCGTCGAGCACCACGGCCCGGCATGGCACCGTGCAGACCCTCTCGATCAGCAGTGGGAGCACAACCAGGAAAACGCGCTGGCGGCTGATACGGCCAGTGTTGCGGATTCCGGCGAGGATGGGTATCTCGGCCCGGAATAGCTCGACGAACAGGCCGGTCGGGTTGATGAACCCGGTGTCGAAGCGCGGAAGCGTCGCCGACAGCAGCGAGACCTGCCTCTCCGCCATCCACGCGGCGCAGCCCCGGGCGAAGTAGCGATCATCTCTGCCCCTCGCGTCCACGATCAGCGCATCGCCGGGACGGATCGGCTCGGAAGCCAGCCCCTGCTCGATCTCCGCCACCCCTATCGCTCCCTCTCCATCTGGGTCGAGGCGGGCGATCACCGCGGGCAGAAGGAGTCGCTCGACTGGCACATCGCAAGTCATGGTCGCCCCGCGGAAGAGGTGGGCCGAAGTCTCGAAGTAGCAGCCCACGTGAGAGCGCAGTTCAAAGCGATACTCCTCGCACGGGTAGCCCAGGTAACTGGGAAGCTCTTCGGGGATCTCGCAGACGATTTCCTCTCCCGGACGCAGTGGCTGCGAGATGTCCACGATCACCATCAGCTCGTCTCCATCAAGGTCCAGAAGCCTGCCACCAGCTGGCGGAAGTCAGGCCCGCCGGGACCGGTAGCTACCACCACGCGCCCGGCGAATGACCGGCACCGGAGGACCGAGAGCACCTCCTTCACCTCCCCGTTGCCCCGCGCGGGCAGCGTGTACTCGCCACCGAAGGTGGCATCGGTGAGCAGCAGCATCGCGATGTGCCTGCGGAATGGGCCGTGGTTGACGATGTCGAGGAAGGGCCTCTCTCCGCCCAGCGCGAAGGCCGCCGGGTTGAAGGCCAGCACTTCGCCCGCGCCGGCCTCTCGCACTAGGCGGGCGCACACTCCTGAGGGGAATGAGATGTTCTCGAAGATCACCTGCACCCCTCGTCCTGCCGCGGCCGCCAGGAAGGGCGCCAGATCGGGCGGAAATGGCACCACCGCCGTCTTCGCCCCGAGCGCCTCCACCAGCCCCAGGTGCCGGTCGAAGGCAAGGGGATCGGCAGGGCAGTAGACCGCGCCGATCTTCACTCCCTCTTCCGAGAGCAGCGAGGCCGCGCGGCGCAGGCGCGTTTCGGGCACGCTCCACACCGGCTGCCCGTAGATCCGATCCAGCACCAGGTCGGAGATGCCAGCGCGGCTCAACTCGGCCGCGATCTCCTCTGCGTATGGAGAGACGGAGGAGGCCAGCGCGCTGAGCGTGAAGCTCTCCTCGCGCAGCATGGCCAGCCTTATGCTCCGCCGCTGGGCCATGCAGGCCTCGCAGCTCGGGTTGTCGCAGAGCACGAGCGCGGGGTCATCCCGGAAGGCCTCCATCGCCACATCGTGCATCTTCTGCGCATTGATCAGCCGAGCGACCGCGTTCCCGACCTTGCCGATCACCTCGACGCCGCAGCGGCGGAAGAGCGGGTGCAGGCCGATGAAATCGCGATGGGGGCCCGGAGCGCGCTTCAGGTGGACGCTGCGCAGTCCCCCGGCCGCATCGGTGTAGGAGGCGTCCATCTCCCGGAGATAGGGGGCGTCGGCGTAGTCCTCCAGGGTGTGCATGGTGGTGCTGCGGTCGTTGTCCACGCCCAGCAGCAGGATCTTTCCGCCGGCCGCGACCAGCCGGCCGAAGGGCGTATCGCGGCCGCATGGGGTAGGGCTCTGGAGATGGTCCTTCAGCAGCTCGGCCGCGTGCGCGCCTAGCGCTGATACCGGGTGAGTGGGATGGAAGCCGCGGACCACCCCGGCGCGCTTTCGGAAGGTCTCCGGTATGACACCGACGACGGAGAGCGCCTCCGGGTCATAGGGCCGGGTCCAGTTGAAGGCCGGCATCACCAGCGTCCCGGCGGGGGTCAGGACCTCCAGCAGCGCATCTATCACCGTGTCCGCGCCCCCTGGCACGTTCCCGATGGCGGAGAGAGAGCTGTGCACCAGTAGCGTGTCTCCCGCCTCGAGCCCGAGTCTCCTCAGGGCTTGCACGATCTCCGGTCTGGTCACCTGCAGCGCCTCCATCGTCGCTCTCCCGGCCTGGGGCCTATCTCTGCGCCTCCAGGATTCGAGCGACCCGAGCCATGACCTGCCCCGCCAGTCGGCATAGGGCTGGGGCGGGTTTCGTGCCCCGGCCGCCCGGAGGCCTCGGCGGATCGGAAGGAATCTGTGCCCTCGGCCGACGAATCATGCGAGCGCAGCACTGCGCATGATGGGAGGCCATCTCATGCCGATCGAATGGTGGGTGACTCATTCGCTGGACAAGACCTTCCCCGAGAGCACCAGGCCCCCGGGGGCAGCGGAGCGGATCGTCCTCAAGGCCGCGCGGAACGAGACGGAAGACGCCCAGGTGGCCTTGCGCATCCCGCCCAGGGTCGAGATCAGGGAAGCCAGCTTCGATCTGCCGGACCTGGTGGGCGCCAAGGGCCAGACGATTCCCAAGGAGGCGCTCTCGGCCTGGTGGGTCTGGTATGTGTACGTCCTCAACAACCCTCCCGCGAACCGCGACCCCTCCAGCTATCTGCGGAAGGCCCCGGCCTTTTTCCCCGATGCCTTCCTGGAGGAGAAGACGATCTTCATCCGCGACGACTGGACCCAGCCCTTGTGGATCTCGGTGAGAGTGCCCAGGGACACGCCTGCGGGCGACTACCACGGAACGCTGGGACTCAACCTGGCGGACAGGGAAGGGGTGAAGCATCACTTCGACGTGCCCATCACGGTCACGGTGTGGCCCTTCGCTCTGCCGGACACTTGCCATCTCCATCATACGGAGTGGTGCTGGCCGCAGGCCTTCTCCAGCTACTACCACCTCGAGCCCTGGTCGGCGCAGCACTGGGCCTGGATGGAGAAGGTGGCGGCCGACATGGCGCTCCACCGGCAGGACATGATCCTGACGGCCTTCACTGAACTGGTGGAGGTGCGGCAGACGCCCTCCGGTGGTCTCAAGTACGACTTCTCGAAGCTGGATCGCTGGGTCAAGGTGTTCAAGCACGCCGGGCTGGACTGGATCGAGGGCTCGCACGTCGCCGGCCGCGGCGGGGGATGGGAGAGCGACTTCGTCTGGCGGCGCTTCCGGGTGTTGACGGCGTCAGGCCGGCCGGTTGACACCTCCCGCGGGAAGCTGTCCGAAGAGCAGTTCGAGAAGTACTGGGAGCGGCTCCTCAAGGCGGTGCATGCCCACCTCAAGAAGATGGGCTGGGCGGATCGCTACGTGCAGCACGTGGCCGATGAGCCGATCCCGGCGAACGAGAAGACCTGGTGCTACCGCGCCGGGAAGGTGCGGGAGTGGCTGCCCGGCGTGCCGACCATAGATGCGATCGAGACCGAGGGTCTGACCGGATATGTGGACTGGCCGGTGCCCCAGATCCAGGAGGTCGGCCCGGAGCGAAAGCGCCATCCCCACGAGGATCTCTGGACCTACACCTGTCTGGTTCCCCAGGGCCAGTACCCTAACCGCTTTCTGGACTACCCCTCCATCCGCAACCGCATCATCTTCTGGCTCTGCTGGAGCCTGGGGCTGAAGGGGTTCCTGCACTGGGGCTACAACTCGTGGCGCGCCTGGCAGGGTGTACCAGTGGCCGTGCCCATCTCGCCCTGGACCGATGCCAGCGCCGGCAGCATCTACTGCGCGGATCGCAACCCCCTGCCGGCCGGCGACCCTCATATCGTTTACCCCGGAAGGAACAGCATCTGCTCCAGCGTGCGCTGGGAGGTGGTGAGGAAGGGGATTGAGGATTTCGAGTACCTCTACCTGCTGGAGCACGCGCTCGCAGGCGCGAAGCGCAGCACCGCTGCCGCCTCGGCGGCCAGGAAGCTGTTGGCGCGAGTGAGGTCGGAGATCGCGGCCACGCCCCTGCGGCACACGCGGGACGACGGAGAGCTGCTGGCAGCGCGCGAGCAGGCGGGAGAGCTACTGGCGAGGCTGGTTGGCGAGAAGTAGGCCAGGCGTGCGCCTCCCGGGGTGCCGGCTTATGCGACAGCGTGACCGCGTGCCAGAGCCGCGGTGGCGAATCCGGTTGGGCGCCAGGTCTGTTCGGCATCGGGGGGTGAGTTGTCTCTCCGCCACGTAGGCCAGGCGAGCGAAGAGGACCGCCGCGCGGGAGGACCGACGTCCGGGCTCGTGCGGTGCGTCCGCTACCTTCCTGCTGCTCTTGCCTCGGTCCCGCTTGCCTACCTCGTCACCATGATCGCCAGGTACAGCGTGGATGTGCCCTTCTGGGACCAGTGGCAGTTCGTTCGGTTTCTCCAGTGGCTCTACGAAGGGAGGCTGTCACTGGCTCATCTCTGGCGCCAGCACAACGAGCACCGGGTGTTCTTCCCGAGAATCATCCTGCTGCTTCTGGCCCGCGTAAGCGGCTGGAGCATCTCCTACGAGCTGGCAGCGAACGTACTGCTCGGCGTGGGAATCTTCGCGGTTCTGCTCTGGCAGGTGCGAGCCAGCAGGAGGCTCCTGGGGGATCGCGGGCCGAACTGGCTGCTCCCTGCCATCTCGCTGATGGTCTTCTCCCTCGGCCAGTGGGAGAACTGGGTGTGGGGATGGGAGATCTGCATATTCCTCAGCGTGCTGGCTGTGGTGGCCGGGATCACAGTGCTGGCGACCGCTGGGTCGAAATGGTGGCGGCTCCCCGCCGCGTCGTTCCTCGGCGTTGTCGCTAGCTACTCGTTCGCATCCGGCCTCGTCTACTGGCCGGCGGCGCTCCCCGTTCTGCTTGCGTGTCCGGCCAGGAGCTGGCGGTCCAAGACCCGAGAGACTCTGGCCTGGCTATTGTGTGCCGTAGCCACTATTGCGCTGTACCTCTATCACTACCACGCTCCTGCTTCCCGCCCGCGTCCGAGCCTGGCCCTGGCGCACCCGGTCCAGCTCGCCAAGTACATCCTGGTCTACCTCGGAAGTCCAGTGAGCACCGATCATGCGCTCCGCGCCGGCGGGCTTGGCCTCGCCGCACTGCTTGTGGTGGTTGTGTCGTTGAGGCGCTCCCTTGGCCCAAGCGGGGCACAGTTGTCTCTGCCTTATCTCTCCTACTGCCTCTACGCGCTGCTCAGTGCAGCCATGACTGGCATGGGGCGGCTAGGCTTCGGAGTCACCCAAGCGCTCAGCTCTCGCTATGTGACCATGGGCAATCTGCTGTGGATCTCCATCATCACCTTGCTCTATCTGCTGGCGAAGAGCCAAGTCTCGCACGCGACCGATCGCCGGCCACCAGGCGGCCTGCGACGCTTGGGTAGCGCTGTCGCCGGCGCGGCCCTCATACTGACAGTCCTGCTCTCCCTGCGCGTGTCCCTGGGCGCCCTGCCCAGTATGGCCGCGGACCACAGCAGGCGGGCCGCCGCCCTCGCCGAGCTCGTGTCAGCCACTGACGGCAGCGTACCGCGCGCCATCTACCCCTATCCGGAGCAGCGACGGACCGAGGTCAGTGTCCTGAAACGGTACCACCTCTCGGTGTTCCGGCAGCATCGCAGCTAGCCGCTGGCGACAGCCATGTGCTCTGCCCGAGACGCGGGGCGAGCTACTGGCGAAGCTGGTCGGCGAGAAGTAAGCCCGGGCTAGCGCGCGGCGGCTGCGTCGCGACGGAACCT
>Ga0315275_10002350_pt1 | contig 17030 bp, 14 predicted proteins | sample YL17G03_0_MG_FD_205557 | JGI IMG/M metagenome (GOLD analysis project Ga0315275, IMG submission 205557) | Sediment microbial communities from Yellowstone Lake, YNP, Wyoming, USA - YL17G03_0 | ecosystem: Environmental > Aquatic > Freshwater > Lake > Sediment | place: USA: Wyoming | collected... | reverse complement strand
AGGCGAATTGACAATAAGTTATGAGACAAGTGAAAAACACTATGGAACGTACAAAAGAGCAGCTTTGGCAACAGTATGAACTCGAAAAAGCACTCGCCCGGAAGCTCCACGGAGCCACAAAAGAAGAGAGGCAGACGCTGTATAAGAGTGCCTATGACGAATTTTTTCGAACTATGCGCCACTACCCACAGGTTGTCCATAGATCAGAACCTAGCACACAGGAAAAGAAGCTGAGCAGCCAGCTTGCAGTTCTGAGACATTTCATTCGAAGGGACACGAATTTTCTCGAGATTGGCGCAGGAGATTGTCACTTGTCTTTGAAAGTCGCCGGCCTGGTGAAGCAGGTATACGCGGTCGAGGTGTCGGAAGAGCTGACGAAGGGCCTCGCTTTTCCCAGCAACTTCAAACTCATCATTACAGATAGTTGCACTCTGAACGTATCGCCCAATAGCGTTGACTTCGCGTACAGCTATCAGCTGATGGAACACTTGCATCCGGACGACGCCCTGGATCAGCTGGTCAGCATCAACGATGCTTTGGCGCCAGGTGGCAGATACCTCTGTGTGACACCTAACCGGCTGAATGGACCGTGGGATATCTCCAGGAATTTTGACAACGTTGCCAAGGGTTTGCACCTGCACGAGTACACGAACTCGGAGCTGGAATCCAAGTTCAAGCAAGCGGGGTTCACGCGCGTCCGGGCTTACGTCAGAGCGAAGGGACTTCACCTGTTGCTTCCGCTTTTCCCCGTCAAAATGCTCGAATTCGCTCTGTCTTCGATGCCGGGGGACACTGGAAGGAAAGTCGCCAATTGGTATCCTTGTCGGAGAATTCTTGGTGTTATGTTGGTGGGGACCAAGCAAAGCTCCGTTTGAAGCCGAACGGGTCGTTCTATGTCTGGAAACCCAAAAGAAAACCCGAAACTGCTCATCGTGTCCTACTATTTTCTTCGGACCCAGTCGTCCGGTGGACATCGGCTGCATGCGATTACAAAATACTTGTCAAGGAGAGGGTGGGAGGTAACGGTCTTGACTGTGGCAAGGGACTCTCCGAGGGGCAAGCCGTTGGATGACCAAACAGTCAGGAAATACATCCCCATGGAAACAAAGGTCATTCGCACGCGCTCGCTCGAGTTCGAAAGACTTCGGGCCTACGTAAGCAGGAACAAAGGCGAGGGAAGTTCCGATTCCGGAAGAGATTCCGCAGCGGAGGTGGGAGGTCGAAGAGGTGGCGCCACAGATCGGTTGCGGAGTTTGTTGAAGGCGCCTGGCAGATGGGTGAACAGTGTTGTGAGTTTTCCCGACCGGCAGATCGGTTGGTTTTTCCCCCTGTTGTTTGGTGGCTGGAGGCTTATCAGAAGACAACGGTTTGACGTCGTTTTGACTTCTGGCCCGCCACACTCATGTCATTTGCCCTTTGTCTTGCTGAAAAAGATGCTTCACTTCACATGGGTTGCCGATTTTCGAGATCCGTGGACAAACCCGCCATTCTACGCAATACGTGCGATCTCTCTGTCGAAGCGCCCTTTCTTCCTTCTCCTAAACCGGCTGTTGGAAGGACGCGTTCTGGCAAGTTGCGACAGGATTGTTGCCAACACGCCCGGAAACGAAGAGGCTCTTCGAGAGGCGTTCCCCAATATCGATCGGGAGAAGGTAGCGGTCATCACCAACGGTCTTGACGAGGAAATTGTTGGAGCTCCGGGGTCACTGGACGACTCGGTGTTGGACTGTGATTTCGTATTTACTGGCGCTATGTATCCTAGGATGTTGAACGTATATCTTGAGGCGTTAGAAGTTCTACGCTCCTACGGAAAACAGCAAATACCGGTCCTCCATATCTTCGGTGATGCGGAGGAGGAGCTGAAGACCAAAGTACGAGAGCGGGGCTTCGAGCGCTCAATTGTGTTCAAGGGGTCGGTGTCCTACGAGGAGAGCCTCTGGGTGCTGAAACATGCGAACGCACTGTTGTTGCTTTTCATCGGGCATGACGAGGTCTATAGACGCTCAGTGCCGAGCAAGTTGTACGCGTATTTGTTCTCGGGGACACCGTACTTTGCGCTCGTGCCGGACGGGGACGCGGCAAAGATACTAGAAAGAGTGGGGGGTGGAGTGGTTGTGAAGAGCTTGGAGCCACGCGAAATGGCTGCGAAGATGGTGTCCTTCTTGGAATCCAAGAGTAAAGAAACGGGGGAATTCGGACGGAACTTGGATGTGCTGAGCGATTATTCTTGGTCGATGCTTTCCTCGAAATTCGATCGGCTATTGCGGGAAGGGCGAGGGGATCTCCGTGACGGAGAAACGCCATATTGTTGAGTCGCGGTTGTGTCTGAATCGATACGAAGTGCCACTGGCGGTGCGGATGCGTTCATCGATTCAAATATTGACCGCAATGCAAGGGCGGTAGGTCATGTGGTTTTGGTACCTCACGATCATCGTCGGCCTCGTCACGGTTGGCTACTTGGCGCATCTGCTACACCGAAAGAATGTATATCTGGTCATTGCAGCGGGCGCTCGGAGAAAACGGGTTCGCTATCAAGGCACTAAGCACGTCTTGTTCTGTCTCGTCGATCATTTTGAGCCGCTGTGGCATAGACCGGATCGGGACGTCGCCTTGGAACGCGTCCGCAGGTGGCTAGTGAACTACCCGCGTGTTGTTGATCGATTTCGAGACAATAGCGGCCGGACGCCTCAGCATAGTTTCTTTTATCCTGAAGAGGAATACATTCCCGAATGCCTGGACATGTTGGCAACCCTGCGGGACAAGGGGTTTGGTGACATGGAGATTCATCTTCATCATGATCACGACACATCCGATGCTTTTCGCGAGAAGATTCTCAACTTCAAGCACACACTACACGAACGACATGGTCTTTTGCGCGTGAGGCGCTCGGACGGCAATATCGAATACGGGTTCATTCACGGCATGAGCGCCCTTGATGATTCGGCAGGTGGTGGGAAGTGGTGCGGCGTCAAAGACGAAATAACCGTACTAAAGGAAACGGGGTGCTACGCTGATTTTACCTTTCCATCTGCACCGGACATTACGCAGCCGCCCATTATCAATAGAATTTACTACGCGACAGACGACCCTCTTCACCCGAAGTCACATCACAACGGAGTGGACGCAGGTTTCGGTAAAACCGCAGAAGGGGATCTTCTGCTGATCACTGGGCCACTAGCGATTAACTGGCACCAGCGACGAGGCCTCGTGTTTCCAGCGATCGAGAATGCCGACATAACACGGCGTAATCCTCCTACACCAGACCGCGTTGACCTGTGGGTGAAACTGGGGATCAGCGTGAAGGGGTGGCCGAATTGGATCTTTGTGAAGGTACATACGCATGGTTGCCAGGAAAAAAACTCGGACCTGTTGCTCAGCGACAAGATCGACCCTCTGTACAACAAGCTGTTAGGAAGCTACAATGACGGGCAACGCTACGTCCTGCATTTCATGACCGCGCGGGAATTGTACATTTGCGTCAGGGCGCTGGAATCTGGCGACAGACAATGGATAGAGAGAATCGAGAATTTCGACTATACCTGCCTATAGGGTAGCTAATCATTTTGTGAATTCCCAAACATCGAGAAGGTGGATCGTAGAATTCACACTCGCTTGGCCTTCCCAGTTTCGCCGGGGCGCCGCCAACCCCGATAGAGTGAAGTTAGCCGTCCGCTCGACAGGGGTTCGTCGCTCTTTTTCCCCATGAAAAAATATCCGATCGAGCAATCAAACGCGCCAGATTTTGTGATCAGGTAGTGGTCGAGGTATTTCAGCCAGAAAGCTGCGAGACGCGCGGATACTCTTGCCATCGTTCTCAGCAAGCGGGTTTCGAAGCACGCAACCAAGAACCCTTCAAATACGCATGCCAGCGCAGTTGCTGGACCGGCGACGGGACCGCTCGAGATCTCCTCGAACCGTCGGAACAACCACCGGTGCCCCAAGTGCGTGAATCGGACGAAGTCATAGGCCGCGTCGTGAACGGGGTATAGAAACGGGGTCTCGGCATAGACGACCCCAGTCTTGTTTAAGACTCTGTGAAGTTCATCGACGCAACGTGCTGGATCTGGAACATCGTCGAGTATCGCCTGAGCGACAGCGCCGTCGAACGTCTCATCGGCGAATGGAAGATCATTGGCGTCACATATCACTTGAGTTCGGGGACCCAAGGAGAGATCCGTTTCCACGAGCTCAATCGTAGGGTTTTCAAGGATGGCGTCCATTCCCGCTCCCAATGTGCGGCCGCCAACGACAAGAACCCTCGGTCTCCTGTTGCTATCAAGGAGGAGCCGGGCAAATGTCCCAAAGTTGGCGCTTGCGTTCAAGTTTCTGACCAGACTCGGCAGCATGGACCTACCTGTGACGGTGATTGGTGTTTCTTACGCTCATCAGCTCCGATCCGCAGGATCGATGCATCAAAGAGGGTCATCAGACGATAATCCAATATCCTTTCGCGCGTCTCCGGCAATCTTCTCGAACAGCGTCTCGTAACTAAATATCATCCTGTGAAGAGTGTATCGCTCGCTCACGACGTGTTGTGCGTTGGCCACCAATTGGAGCGACAGTTCTTTATTGTCCAGCGTCTCTCGAACTGCCTCTGCGAGCATATCCGAGTCCCCCGGATTGACAAGCTTGCCGTTGACGTTGTTCGCTATGATATCCGGCACGGAGCCGACAGGCGTGGCAATCACGGGAACGCCAGCGGCCATTGACTCGAGAATGAACAGAGGAAGAGTCTCCTTCGGAGACGGGAGGACCGAGATATCCGAGAGACGAAGGAGCTCGGGGATGTCGTGTCTCTCCCCAAGAAACAGGACATGATTTTGAAGGCCAAGTTGGATAGTCATATGATTCAGTTCTTCCATTCGTGGTCCGTCGCCCACGATAACGAACTTGAAGTTGTGCCCCGCACGAACGAGTTTGTCAGCGGCGAGCAAGAGCGTCTCGTGGCCCTTGTGGGGCCTGAGAGCGGCGACCATGATTACTACTTTATCCTCTGCTCCGATCATTAGCTCCGCGCGAAGCCGCTCTACCCGGGTCAGGTCAACGGCTTCGTAGCGCCTTTGATCGATGCCGTTCTCGATCACCACGATTCTCTTGGGATCGACTCGCTCGACGGATTGCAGAGAACGCGCGTGAGATGGACTCACGGCAACAATCGCGGATGTTGAAGGCAGAAACAACCGGTCCAAAAGGGCGAAGTTTCTGTCGCCGTTGACGGTAGGCGTGTGGTGCACTGCGATGATTCGTTTGCATCGGCAGGTCAATGATGAGCAGAGCGCTCCCCAGAACATCGCGTTGCGATGACAACTGAGCATGTAGAGAATGTCGGGAGAAAACGACCTAAGGCGCTTGACTAGTCTATAACAGACGACCGGATCAATACGGTAATGCTGCAGGCGCTCATAGCCCTTTCCGCCAGAGCGAAGGAGTTTCTCCCCTGTGGTTCCAAATCGCTTCAGAAAGTAGAATTCGGTCTCGAACTTGTTCTTGTCGAGGTGGGCGAAAAGATTCAGCGTCACATTCTCCGCGCCACCCGTGGGCATTGTTGAAGCGAGAGTTGCGATCTTGATTTTTCGCACATGAATCCCAGACCCGTGAGGGCGGTTCGACGTCAGGGGTGCCCAGCTTCGAGGTGCGTGTGAACGCGCGGGGATCCCGTTGCTGGAATTCGCTCCACAATCACATCACTGAGACGGTCGACTCTAGCCGGCCATGATAGCGACGCCACAGCAGACAACCGGGTATGGCGCCTGTCTTCACAGTCTTCGTCCAGAGCCCGTTGGATGAGATTCGCAAACTCTTGGTAACTGTCTGCGATGTACACTACGTCTGCAAGTTCCTCTACTTCTCTCAGCCGCACCGACACGACCGGCTTTCCTCCTGCGAGATACTCGCGGAGCTTCTTAGGGTTGGCGTGTTTCGCGAACTCGCCCATCTTGTATACCAGCAAGCATACGTCGAAGGCCTTGAGATAATTCGGGAGCGTTTCGTAGCTTCGCTGGCCAAGGAAGTGAACATTCTTGTGCATTGTCAACCCGTTCACGTCGACCGCGACCCGGCCGATGAACACGAACGAGACGTGAGGTAACGTCCTGGCGAGATGATCGATCAACTCCAAATCCGTCCACTCCTCGAGAAGGCCGAAGAAACCCGCAATGGGTCGGGGGATGTCGCTTATATCTTCCGGGACGCTGGTTCCATCGTCCATGGCCGTGCGGAAGAGCTCGACGTCAACGCCGTGTCGACTCAGGTAGGTGTTGGGGTTGAAACGGCGTTTGGCCTCCAGCAGTTCCTGCGACACGACAAAGACAACATCGGCGCGCTGCAGAATCTCTTTTTCCATCAACGAGATCATTTGGGCATCGACCTTCGGTTGGGAAGAATACTCATCCACACAGTAGTAGATTATGCCTTTGTTCCTGATCTTGCTCAAGACACCGGCGTAGTGGGGCATGAAAATCCAGATGAGAGGATTCTCGAAACCGAGGCCGCGGGATGCTCGTGTCAACATTGCCGACATGAGTATACGATTGACCGCTCTGACGATCTTGTACCTGTGAAAAGGCAATACGAATGGTGAGTACAGGTAGAGGTTGTCTCTTAGCTTCACCGGCCTCGCGCCGAGTTTGCGGAGTTTTGATACTATCTTGCGGAAATCCCTTCGCGAGGCCCTGGGTTTTCTCATTCCCGCAGCTTCGACGTAAAGAACCCTGTTGTTCACGGAGAGCACTTCCGCGATCTGATGGGCGCTGGTCTTGTTCTCCTTCGCCCAATCATTGGCGATGTAGATTATCTCCTCACCAGTGAGCATAAGAGAGAGTGTCTAATTAGTTCGACTCCTCCCGGCGATGCGGTCCGTGACGCCTCGGGAGGTTACTGATGGTGACACAAAATCCAGCGCGGCCGCAACGTCCATGCCAGAGATTCACTTGAGCGCCGCGCAGGGGTAGGGAATTCTGGGGGACTTGGAGAGCCGCCCAGGCGTGAATGGCCACGAGCGCCAAGAAAGGGGATTCCGACGTTAGAAAAGGCGGCGGCCATTGACTTTTAAGTGCTTTGATGGCATGGGAATTGCCTGGTATACCCTCGGCTAGGTATGTGTTTTATCGCATTAAATCCACCTTGGCAAAACAACCTATTACCTCGATGCTCAAGATAGAGAAATACCACGACATTCTGTTTGCCACCCTGTCCGAAATCACGAGCCTGATTATCGGTGGCAAAGACAAGCGCATGATTTTCCAGAGGGTGTTGGATACCTGTCTCGTGACCCTCGAAGCCCAGCGGGTGTATCTCCTCGAGTTGGCCGGCGATAAGATAATCAAGTACTCGAAGTCGAAGTCTGCGCGCACGGACGAACCCGTTCGCATCGAAGAGCTCCCGGGCACACCGGTGCTTCGCGACTGGATGATCAAGGAGAGCCAAGAAGGACACAGTTTCGCAAAGGGGGAGGAGCTGGCATTCGATCTGCCGTTTTTCGCGCACAGCTATCTCGAGGACGGCGACCCAAACCGCGTCATCGTATTATCGCCGCTGGTTGCGAAAAAATCGATCTTCGGGCTTCTCGTGGCAATCCGCGGAGAAGACGGTGGGAGTTTTACGACCGAGGATGAGCAGCTCACGGCCATTCTGGCCAATCAGGCCGCAATCGCATTGGAAAACCGACTGTTGTATCAGCAGCTGGAGAGAGAAGCCATAACAGATGGCCTCACAGGGGTTTACAACTATCGATACCTGATCAACTCGCTCGACACGGAAACCAGGCGGGCGAGACGCTTCGCACAGACCTTTTCGTTTGTCATGCTCGATGTGGACAATCTGAAACAGTACAACGATCGGCTGGGCCACCTCGGCGGCAGCGAGGCGCTGCGGCAGATCGCGCAGATCATCTCTCGTTCGTCTAGGGAGATCGACCTGGTCAGCAAATACGGGGGAGACGAATTCGGCATTATTCTGCCGCAGACGGATCTCTCAGGAGCCGTCGTCGTCACCCGGAGGATCGTCGACGCAGTAGCTGGGCACCTCTTCGACGGCGAGACCAAAGGTCTTTTGACGTGCAGCGCGGGGCTCTCGAGCTTTCCCCGTGACGGCGCAACGGGTCGCGAGCTGATCGCGAGTGCGGACAAAGCTTTATACCAGGCCAAACGGGCTGGCAAGAACACCGTGGTGACGACCGAGGAGCTCGGGTGAAACGCGGAGAGCCGGATTCCCTCTTTGTTTCCCAAACTAATATCGCATATAATAAACAGATACGCGAGGGTTTCGCCGAAGGCGGACCGTGGCTTATTGTTGTGTCGGCATAGACACCTGCAGGAGATTCCAGTATGGCAACTTATTTGGTGACGGGGGGCGCAGGATTCATCGGGTCTCACATCGCGCAGGCTCTCGTTCTGCGGGGGCACGAAGTTCGGGTTTTGGACAACTTTTCGACGGGGAAGCGCGAGAACATCGCACCCATCAGCGATAGAGTGCGGGTCGTCGAAGGCGATATACGGGATCGTTCAGCGGTGGATGGCGCGATGAAGGGTGCGGATTATGTTCTTCATCAAGCTGCTTTGGCGTCTGTTCCGCGGAGCATACAGGATCCGTGTGCCTCCAACGCCGTCAACGTGGACGGCACTCTCAACGTCTTGGAGGCGGCGAGAAAGTACCACGTCAAGAGGGTGGTGTACGCGTCGTCATCTTCCGTGTACGGGGACAGCGAGAAGCTCCCGAAGTCAGAGGACATGCCGACCAATCCAAAATCCCCGTATGCGGTCACGAAGCTCGCCGGCGAGTGGTATTGCGGTATTTACGCGGACATTTTCGGTTTGCCTACAGTGAGTCTGCGGTACTTCAACGTGTTTGGTCCAAGACAGGATCCTAACTCCCAGTACAGCGCGGTGATTCCTATTTTTGTGAACGCCCTCATGCGTGGCGAACGCGCCACGATATTCGGCGATGGTGAACATTCGCGTGACTTCACCTACGTGGAGAATGTCGTTGCGGCCAACATAGCGGCGTGCGAATCGAAAAGCGCCTCGGGGAAGGTTTACAACGTGGCCTGCGGCGAGAGATTCACCTTGAATTCACTGTATGGAAAGCTCAAGAATATTGTTGGTGTTAACGTCGAACCCATCTATGAACACCCGAGACCTGGGGACGTGAAGCATTCTCAGGCTGCGATTGCAGCGATTCAGCGCGATCTAGGCTGCAAGCCGCTGGTCGGTTTCGAAGAGGGTTTGAGAAAGACGGTAGAGTGGTTTAGGGAGACCGGCGTGATAGAGTGAGGATTGTCGCAGCACTTGGACGCCGTCGAATCCGGGACGCGTCATCGAACCCTCTGATGGATGCGGCGATCGGCACGAAGGTACCTCGTACAATGAAATCTTGTCACAAAACTCTGGGCGTAATCGCGTTGTGTATGTCTTGTCTGGGCTTGTTTCCGCTTGTGTCGCAGGCGCAGCTCAAACCAGGTGACCCGGAGTATCGTTTCCTTGCGGGCGACAAGATTCAGCTAACGGTCGCGAGAAGGCCGTCGTTGAATCAGCAATTGACCGTTCAAGAAACCGGCGTCGTGACGGCGCCGATCATCGGAGACGTGTCGGTCGCTGATTTGACGCTGAAAGAAATTCAAATCAAGCTATTCCAGGCGCTCCACGATGTTTATCCAAGCGTCAAGGAAGCGGATGTCGTGGTTGAAGCAGTCCTGCAGCACGCCGTCTACGTGACCGGCGAAGTCAAGACACCGGGAAAGTATATGTTCGCGGAGCCCCCGAACTTGTGGGACGCGATACGCGAGGCCGGTGGGCCAACTGGGGGGGCTGCGCTCGACGCCGTTCGGATTGTGGAAGACCAATCGAAAGGTGGACAAAGCAGGGTTGTAAATGTGCTCGAGGCGTTGGAGAAGGGTTCCGTCGATCAACTGCCGCCTCTCGGCGACGAAGATACGGTCGTGATACCGAGCACGGCGGATACGTACACGGGGTCATTCGGCGTTACCGTTCTGGGTGCCGTGGCGAAACCGGGGCTTTATCGTCTTCAGAGTGATCATAGGGACGTCATGAGCGCCATTTTGCTGTCCGGAGGCTTCAAGACGGAGGCAGCGCTAAACGGCGTCAAGATTATCCGCGCGCGGGAAGATGGGACTACCGTGACGCTGGAAGTACACATGAAGCAATACCTGGATTCCGGCGACTCGTCCGCCAACCCGTTGCTCGAACCGGGTGACACGGTCAATGTACCGCAGCAAAGAAATTGGAAGGCCAACTGGAGTTTGATCTTGAGCACGGCTGCGGCTATCGCCACGATAGGATACCTCATTATTAATATCAGAAGGGGCTATTGAAAAGTGCCGGCCGTGAAAACGACATCCAGCGACGAACGCCAGCGCGATTCTGGATTCGATTTCCAAGAGTACCTCCGAACGCTCTGGCGTAAGAAGTACTTCATCCTAATCCCGGTCGTCTTGTCCGCTTGTGTGGCTGTGATCGGAGTGCGGTTCATCGCTCCGGTATATGAATCTTCAGCGTTGATCCGGATGGAGAACAAGAACTATTTGAGTGAGGATCTTGCCAAACTCGTTACGGTTCAGGAACGGAGGGAGGTCCTCGACAAAGAGACGCTGGCAAGGATTGAAGCGGAAGTGCATAGCTCGTTTTTCCTCGATGATTTGATTACGCGTCTTGGAATCGCGGATAATCCACAGTTGATTGCGTCTGCGAAAGCAGACCGTCAGACGAAATATCCTGATATGACCGCTGATGAGCTCGTTCGCCGCGCGCTACAGGAGGTACTGACGCCAAAGATCAAGGTTACGCTCAAAGGACCGGGGATCTTCAGGATCGCCTGCTACGATAACCGCCCGGAGACGTGTTACTTATTTGCCGATGCTGTTACCGATCTGTTTGTCGAATCGCAGCACAAGAGACAACTCAAAGGCCTTCAGCTCGCGAGCGAATTCAGCGATGAACAACTCGCTGTGTACAAGGAGCGTCTCGAGCGATCCGAAGGCGAGCTCGAGGAGACGCGGAATAGGCTGACGGAATTGGCGCTTCGTGGCAACCCGGTGGGCGAGACAAGCAAAGAGTACGCTGAGGAATTCGGCGGCGAATCGAACTTGCGTTACGCAGAAACGCGCGAACGCGAGCTGGACGTAACAGTTACGGAACTTGGAAACACCGTGAATAGAATTCAGTCCCGTCTGGTCGGCCTTTTGGGACAGATCCCGAGCGGCGGTCGATTATGGGAAGATTCAGAATTGAAGAAGATCGAAGCAAGCGTAACAGCGCACCGGGAAACGCAACTGCTCTTGGAACTCGGCGCGAAGGGCGTCACAACGAAGGATCTCGAGAACAAACAGACACTTATCGACCAGACCGAACAACAGTTGCAGCATCAACTGACGCTGCTGGTCGATGCTAGGTTCCCCGAGATCAAGCCCGATCATCGCCCTCTTATCGTCGAGTATTTCTATCAGACCGCACTGTGGAGGAGTTATGAGAACCAAAGAGCAAAGTTGCAAACGTACATCTCCGAGTTCAAGAGCAAGGTCGACGCTGCTCCCAAACTGGAGGCGGAGGTGGAAAAGCTCCAAGCGCAGGTAGCCGCTGATAGGGAACTGTACAATTCTTTTCTGCGGGCGAGGACGGCCAGTCAGGTGAGCGAGGCGGTTCAGAACACTGATTTAGGGATTACTACAGAAGTCGTAGAGAAACCCAATCGCCCTTTCTATCCGGTTAGGCCGAACAAGAGAGATATTATCCTCCTGGCGGTGATCTTCGGCGCGTCGTTCGGTTTTGCTGGACTTCTGGTCGCGGAGTACACGGATACTTCATTCCGGACGGTCGAGGAAATCGAACACAAGCTCGGACTCCGTGTGTTAGGCACGATCCCACAAGTGGATCCTCAGGTCCAATCCACGTGGGGAAAAGCGCGGGCGAGAAAACAGATCATCATATGGTCGGCGACCTTGACAGTGGTGATTGTCGTGTCCCTCGTGGGGTTTTTCTATTACGGGAAGGCCGTTCAAAAACAAGCGATCCATGTTAATACGAGTGCGGTTACAGGAAAGTAAGGTCGACGATCGTGGCTAGCCCGAGTTTGGATACAAGCATATTTCGGGAGTATAAACCGGAGTCCCCGATTGCCACCGAGCTTCGAAGGTTGTACAACAACCTCAAGCGCAAATCGGAAGGTTCTCCGTACAAGTCCTTTCTCATCACCAGCGCCGTACGGGGAGAGGGCAAGAGCACGATCGCTTCGTACCTCGCCGTCACGGTGGCTCAGTTTCCGCAGGTCAAGGTCTTGATCGTAGATGCTGACATGCGGAGGCCACGGATGCATAGTGTGTTCGGCGTTGAGAACCCGGGGGGCCTGAAGGAGTGTCTGACTCACTCTGCCGATCCGCTGAGCGTGATCAAGAAAACCCAGTTGAGCAACCTGGATGTCATCACCGCCGGGGGAAAGACGGATAGTCCATCCCAGTTGTTCGAGTCGGAACTGCTCTCCGAGTTCTTCGCCAAGGTCCGATTTTACTACGATATCGTGTTCGTTGATAGTGCACCGGTGCTTGCGGTCAGCGACACGTTGTTCTTAAGCGCAGAGCTTGATGCGGTTGTGCTTGTGGTGCTTGCAGGAGTAACTCCCAACCAAGTGGTGATCCGTGCGAAGGAAACCTTGATAGACGCTCGCGCCAACATTGTCGGCGCTGTTGTCAACAACATGTCGGAAGCGCTTCCGTATTATTACGACTACAAATACTATGGGGCCTACCGGAAAGCATGATCCAGACGTTCCAGCGCTCGAACATCGCGGAAGAACCGCCATCGTACTAGCTCCTCTTGCACCCTTATTGATCCCGAGACTGTAAGTGAAGACCGCCTGCACGTGGCAGGAGAAAGAGCGTTTCGATGGAATTGAAAGTCGCGATAGTCGGATGTGGAAAAATTGCGGACGGCCATGTCGAAGAAATCCAGAAAATCGGTACCGCGCGTCTTGTGGCCGTGTGTGATCGTGAGCTACTGATGGCCGAACAACTCGCGGTGCGGTATCACATCCGGTCTCATTACGATGACTTTGAACAAATGCTCGACGTCGAACGGCCGGATGTCGTGCACATCACGACCCCCCCGGAATCCCACCTGGCACTGGCAATGACGGCTCTCAACGCCGGGTGCCACATATTCGTGGAAAAGCCGCTGGCGACCAATCACGAGGATGCCCAGAAACTCGTGGGGGCGGTGGAGGCGTCCGACAAGAAGCTCACCATTGGTTACACGTACAGGTTTGATCCACCGGCACTTGCCGTGCGGGAGATGATCCGAAAGGGATTCCTGGGTGACATCGTCCATGTGGAGAGCTACTACGGATACGATCTCGCAGGCGCCTATGGGAAATCGTTGCTGGGGAGTCCAACTCACTGGGTTCATTGTTTGCCCGGTAAGCTCTTTCAAAACAACATCGATCACATGCTTGAGAAGATCGTCGAATATCTACCCGATGATTTTCCTACGGTTCGCGCACTTGGGTATCGGAGGGAGCATGCATCGTACGGAGACATAAGGGACGATTTGCTCGATGAGCTGCGGGTCATGATTTTGGGCAAAGCGACCTCGGCATACGCAACCTTTTGTTCTCACGCGAGACCCGTGGGGCAATTCGCACGTATCTACGGTAGCAAGAACACAGCTCACATAGATTACGTTTCACGAACGGTCACATTTGACTCCAGCCCCAAGTTTCCTAGTGCACTGGGACGGGTGTTTCCTCCCTTTGCCCAAAGTTGGCAGTTGTTCCGGGAAGGTAGCAGGAACGTTTTGAGATTCGCGAAGTCTGAGTTTCATTTCTTTTCGGGGCTGAATCGGCTGATCGTTTTGTTCTACGAGAGCATCATTCGGGACGTACAGCCACCGGTACCGTATCGGGATATCCTGCGGGTCTCACGAATGACGGATGAGATTATTGGTCAGGTATTTGAACCTGGCTCGGTACAACGCAAATGAAAATCCTCGTCACTGGCGCAAACGGATTTCTCGGATCGGCTTTGGTCGAACGCCTGCTTGTTCATGGTGAGGTCGACATTCGTTGTTTTGTCAGGCAGGAGACAACGTCGCCGAGGCTAGCGGGCTGGGCCGAGAGATTCCCGAGTGCGAATGTCGAGATGTTCCGCGGTGATCTTACGTCCAGGAGGGATGTGGAGAACGCGTTGGTAGATGTGGGCGTGGTGTATCATCTAGCCGCTGCGATGAAGGGAAGCGCGGCGGACATGTTCTTGGACACCGTAGTGGGATCCAAGAACCTCCTCGAGGGACTACGCTCCAAGCGATCGACTCGCGTGATCCTCGTCAGTACTTTTGGCGCTTACGGCGCATCCGGTTTACCGTCTGGAGCTCTGATCGACGAGACCACCCCGCTGGAGAGTTGCCCCGATCGCAGAGATCTGTATTCCCACACGAAGTTACGACAAGAGCTTCTTTTTCGTGAATATCACGATAATTACGGCTTCCCGCTTGTCGTCCTTCGTCCCGGGCCGATCTATGGTCCGGGGGGCAGAGCGATGTCTACTCGTGTAGGGATCCCGCTGTTCGGATTGTTTCTATATATGGGGCGGAACAACGCGTTGCCGCTTACCTATGTGGACAATTGCGCGGAGGCCATCGTAATTGCTGGGCGAAAGGGCGGGAACGAGGGCGAGGCATACAATGTCGTCGATGACGACGCCCCGACCGCCAAGGAGTTTTTCCGACTCTATCGACAACACGTTGAGAAGATCAGGTATTTCGCCCTCCCTTATCGCGCAACGCAGGTTCTGTCCACTCTGATAGAAAGGTACAATCGTCATTCGAAGGGTCAGCTTCCTGCCATCCTCACGCCGTACAAGAGCGCGTACCTTTGGAAAGGTAACACATTCGATAACGGGAAGTTGAAGGGGATAGGGTGGAAACAGATCGTCTCGACAGAGGAGGGGTTGATGAGGTTCTTTTCTTATCTAAGGGACACCCGTGATGGGCGTATTCACTGAGTGAGGGAATCGGAGTGGAGTCGGCGATCCAAATTCGTGTGGCACACGTCGTTCAAAACCTGCCTATCGGTGGTATGGAACGCATCGTGGTGAGCCTCGTTCAAAACATCGATCATCGCAGATTTAGGCCGTCCGTGTATTGCCTTGAAGACGGGGGAGCTTTGGTACCGGAAATACGATCGATGGGCTTTGAGGTCACAACAATGAACAAAACGCCGGGTTTGAGCTACTCGTTACCGTTCAGACTGGCAGGGTTGTTCAGGCAAGACCGTGTGGATCTCGTCCATTGTCATAATTTTGGCAGTCTCGTGTACGGCGCAATCGGCGGGAGGCTGGCAGGCGTGGGGGGCGTTTTGTACACCGCCCATGGACCGGAAATGCCGTACGGTTCGAGAAAGGCCGTGTTTCAACGGTTGCCCCTTGTGGACAGGATCATCACGGTGTCCGATTACGTGAGGGACAGTGCTATAAACAAGGCGGGATTGAGTCCGAGCAGAGTGACGACGATTCATAATGGCGTTGACGTCGGCAGGTATTCACGAATTGCGAGCACGAGGGAACAAGTTAGAACCCAACTTGGTTTGACATCAGACGAACCCTTGCTCGGCGTTGTGGCGCGCTTGACTCCCGAGAAGGATCACGACACTCTTCTGCAGTCATTGGTGCTTGTTCGGAACGATTTCGATAACGTCAAATTGGCAATAGCTGGGGAAGGGGAGTTGATGGACGCCTTGAAGAAGAAGGTTGAGCACCTCGGCTTGTCCCGTTCGGTATGGTTCTTGGGCAATCGGGGGGATGTGCCGGAACTGCTCCAGGCCATGGATCTCTTCGTCTTATCTTCGCGTCAGGAGGGCCTCGGTATTACTTTGTTGGAGGCAATGGCGGTGGGATTGCCCGTTGTTGCAACAAACACAGGTGGCATTCCGGAGATTGTGATTTCCGGTGAGACGGGTCTGTTGGTCCCTCCGGAGGACGCTTCTCGATTCGCCGAGGCCGTGAAGTGGATGTTGTCCCACCGAGACGACGGGAAAGAAATGGGGTTGCGAGGGCAGAAGCGGGCGTTGCAACAGTTTGGGGTGGAGCGGATGGTTGAACAGTACGAAGCTGTCTACGACGAGGTGTTGGCTGCTAAGAAACACTGATGGCGTGAGCGAGGAAGGACCCATGACGAAGAGCACCGTTTTATTGCGTTCGGTAAAAGATCATAGTGTACAGGAGATCGTTCGTGAGATTTTCGAGTACTTCGATTGTGAGCGTCTTATCCCCAGGGGCAGCAACGTTGTCATCAAGGTGAATCTCAGCACGCCGTTCAAGGAAAACGCCTATGCGTCCAACACGTCACCCGAAATACTGGATGCCGTATGTACCGTTGTCAAAGAAAGAACAAACCGCATCCTGGTCGGTGAATCCAACGGAATGCGCTACAAGGCAGAAGACGCGTTTGAGGTATCCGGTTATTACCCGATACTGCGGAAGCACGACATCGAACCCATGAACTTCACGAAAGACGAGTGGGTAGAAACGGGCGACCCGCTAATAAGGGGTTGGGGTTTGCCCAAAGCGCTACTGGACGCGGATGTTTTCATCACGTTACCCGTTCTGAAGACACATGCTACTACTGTGTTCACAGGAACGCTCAAGAATCAGTTCGGGTGCTATCCACAGCACAACCGGATTCTGCTCCATCCGAAATTGGATCATGTGATCGTCCATATTAATCGTGTTTTGAAACCGAGACTGGCGATCATGGACGCGATCGTCGGGATGGAGGGTCGTGGGCCGATCAACGGGAAGCCAAGGGAGCTGGGCGTGGTTCTCGGGAGCACGGATCCAGTTGCTCTCGATGCAACGGCCATGAGATTGGTCGGGCTCGATCCGGGGGAGTCGGGACATATCAAGCTGGCCGCAGAACAAGGTCTTGGGAGTATCGAGCCTGACGATATCGCGATCGATGGGCCCTTCGAAGAGTGTCGCACGCAATTTGAACCCGCGGAAAAGGATCTCCCGATAAAGATGCTGGCGTTGATCA
>Ga0315275_10002347_pt1 | contig 17032 bp, 13 predicted proteins | sample YL17G03_0_MG_FD_205557 | JGI IMG/M metagenome (GOLD analysis project Ga0315275, IMG submission 205557) | Sediment microbial communities from Yellowstone Lake, YNP, Wyoming, USA - YL17G03_0 | ecosystem: Environmental > Aquatic > Freshwater > Lake > Sediment | place: USA: Wyoming | collected... | reverse complement strand
GCGAATTCGACAACAGCGCTCTTCTTCACCGATGCCGGGTCACCCGAGGTGGCCTACTGCAAAATGAATGGAAACGGCAGGTACGGGATCGGGTTCCAGAACACGAACGGGAACCTCTACAGGGACACTCTTCAGGGAAATTCCACGGCCGGTGTCTACTGCTCTAATTATGCTTCACCCTCTTTCGGGAAGATCGGTTTCCCCGCCTACAATGGCAACAATATCATAAGCGGAAGCCCGAGGGGACTCTACCTGGAGTTGCACAGCTCACCGTATGTCGGAACTCAGCAATCGTCCAACTTTGGATATAATTCAATCACAAGTACATCAATCGTGCGTGTGTACGCCAACTTCTACTGCTCCCCCCTTGCCGAGATGAACTGGTGGGGCACCGAGTCTCCGACATCCAACATGTTTCAGGCAACTGGTAACTCGACTATCGACTGGCAACCATATCTGAGCTACGATCCTTTTGACCCACGCGCACAAGCGCCACTGGCAAACGGAGGAGCACCTGAACAAACAGCTCTGACAGTTACAGGAAATGAGATCACGTCGACTCTTCAGAGCGCCATGGATGCCAGGGCTGCTGGGAACTATCAGAGTGCAAAGACCCAACTCTTGAGCCTCCTTGCCTCGGCACAAACAACTGACGAGAAGGCCCTTCTTTACGCCGAACTCGTTGCCCTGTACCGGGAAAACGGCAACCAGGATCTGCTGAGAGTCTGTCTTGAGGCCTGGGCCAAAGACCAGAGCGACCCCGAGATCGGGCTCTGCGCTGCAAAGATGCTGGCGGTGAGTGGCAATTCGGTTCAAGCAAGCCGTATTCTGCAAACGGTTGCGGCATCTAACACCGACGGTGAAGCGGGGTTCCTTGCACTGCTTGATCTCTTCTACATTGCTTGCGTCACAGGGAGCTCTCCGGCCCAGGCAAACGACCTGCTGAAGGAGCTCCAGAACCGTAGCGCCGATCACCCAGCCATCACACAGGCGGCATGGGTTGCCAGTATGCAGTACGGGGGTTCAGTTGGACTTTCAAAGTCCGGCGAGGATTTGAGCGAAGGGCCGGGAAGAATCTGCAGTGGCAAGACCGGCAGAGTTTGCACTCTACCCGGCATATCCCAATCCATTCAATCCCACAACGACAATCAAGTATGATCTCCCTGTCGATGCGCATACACACTTGAAGGTGTACGACTTGCTCGGGCGAGAAGTGGCAAGTCTCGTAGATGAGGACATGGGGGCAGGGTATCATCAGGTACAGTTTGATGCCCGGTCAATCTCAAGTGGAATCTACTTCTACAGGATTGAGGCGGAGAACTTCACATTGGTGAGAAAAATAGTCGTGATGAGATAGCGGTCCGATTGTATCGGGAGATGCTGCATTCGAAACAAAAGCCCGAGAAAAATCTCGGGCTTTCTTTATCTTCCGGCGCTTCTCGATTGACTATAGTCAATTGGTCTGTACCCGGTCAGAGCTCCTTGATTGATTCGGTGATGATACGGAGCCCCTTCTCGATCTCTTCCTTCGTGATCGTCAGTGCCGTCCGGAAGCGAATGGCGCGATCGCCGCTCGGGAGAATAATGAGTCCTTTCTCATAGCATTTCTTCCGGATCTCGTTCCTCGCCTGCGTAGTGACTGCGTCGAACGCTGCAAACAAGCCAAGCCCTCGCGGATTCGAGACGATCGCGGGAAACTCCTGCGCCAGATCGTTCAGTCTGCCGACGAGATGCGCTCCCATGACCCGCGCGTTTTCCACGAGGTTCTCCTGTTCGATGATCTCCAGGTATCGCTGGGCCCGGACCATGTCAACCAGGTTCCCTCCCCACGTCGAATTCAGCCGGCTTGAGACCGCGAAGACATTCTCGGTCACCTCCTCGATCCGCCGTCCGCAGAGGAAGCCGCACACCTGCATCTTCTTGCCGAACGCAACCATGTCCGGCTGCACGAAATGCTGGTGCGCCCACATCTTCCCCGTCATGGCAATGCCCGTCTGCACTTCATCGAAGATCAACATCGCTTCCTGCTCATCGGCGAGCTGACGCAGCGCCCGGAAGAACTCCGGCCTGAAATGGTTGTCGCCTCCTTCGCCCTGAACCGGCTCGATGATGATCGCAGCGATGTCATCCTTGTTGGCACGGAAGGCTTCCTTGATCTGTTCGATGGCAGTCGCCTCCGCCTTCTCTGCCTCGGCGACGTGCTCCGGCGTCAGCGGGAACGTGACGGTCGGGTTCAGCATCCTCGGCCAGGAGAACTTCGGGAACAGGTCGGTCTTCACCGGGTCGGTGTTCGTGAGCGAGAGCGTGTAGCCGGTGCGCCCGTGGAAACTCTGCCGGAAATGGATAACCTGCCGCCCGCGCTCTTCCTTGTATCCGCGGGAAAAGTTCTTCCTGATCTTCCAGTCAAATGCCGCCTTCAACGCATTCTCCACCCCCACGGACCCCCCTTCGACGAAAAAGGCATGAGGCAGGTACGAGGGAATCGCAACGCGGGAGAAGGTCTGCAGGAACTCGGCCTGTTCTGCGGTATAGATATCGGAGTTTGACGGTTTGTTGACCGCGACGTACGCCAGTTTCTCGAGAAACTCCGGCGACGTCATCCTGGGGTGGTTCAGGCCCACCGGCGAGGACGCGACAAACGTGAAGAAATCAAGGTACCTCTTCCCGTTCTTCGCATCGACGATGTAGACGCCTTTGCTCCTTTTCAGGTCGATGACGATATCGAACCCGTCCACCAGCATATGCTTGCGGAGGGTCGGGAGGGTCTGGGAAGCCGGGACGCGGGCCGAGGAGTGTACCGGCCGCGACACTGCCTTCCTGCCGGCGCGTTTCGCTTTCTTTGGGCGGACACTCTTCCTGGCCGCTATCACTTTTCTTGTCTTCATGAGTTTTCTCCTTTTCGTTGGATGCAAGTTTCAGAGAGGACATGGCACTTCCCTGCATTCCGGAGAAAATTCAGAAGAACTCCTGATGCTCAAAGAGAGAGACGATATAGATTCTGCGGACCGGGGTCATCTCAGCGCTCGTAGTTGTCGATCTGCGCTCGCTGCAGGCCGCCGCTGTAGTCCACGTAGACGGTCTTCCACTCGGAGAAGAAGTCGTAGACGGTCCATCCCCCTTCGCGGTGACCGTTCCCGGTTTGCTTCACGCCCCCGAACGGCATGTGCGCTTCGGCGCCGATCGTGGGTGCATTGATGTAGGTGATCCCAGCCTTCACGTCGCGGATCGCCCGGTAGGCGTGATTGACATTGTTCGTGTACACCGACGAGGAAAGGCCGTAGATCGTGTTGTTCATGATCTCGATCCCTTCATCGATCGACTTCGTCCGGATGACGGAGAGGACAGGCCCAAATATCTCTTCCTGTGCAAGGCGGCTGTGCGGCTTCACCTCCGTAAAGACCGTCGGTTTGTAGAACCAGCCGTTCTTCAGTTTCTTGTCGGAGGGGATCTCTCCGCCCGCTACAAGCTTCGCGCCCTCCTTCAGGCCGATATCGACATACGATTGGACCGTCTGGCGCTGCCCCTCGTTGACGCACGGGCCGACATCCACACCCTTCTCGAGGCCGTCCCCGAGGCGGAGTTTGTTCACGCGCGCCAGAAGCATCTCCATGAACGTATCGAAAATCTTGGCGTGGAGGATCAGCCGGCTGGTTGCGGTACACCTCTGTCCGGTTGTTCCGAACGCTCCCCAGAGAACACCTTCCAGCGCGAGCTCGAGATTCGCGTCGTCCATCACGAGCTGGGCGTTCTTTCCGCCAAGCTCGAGAGAAACGCGCTTCAACGTCGAGGCCGCAACCTCCAGGATCTTCTTGCCGACGAGCGTCGAACCGGTGAAACTCACAAGGTCCACGTCCGGGTGCCCGACAATTCCCATCCCGACTTCACCGCCGCCGCCGTGTACGATGTTGACGACGCCTTCCGGCACTCCGGCATCCAGCAGGATTTCCACGAGGGAGGTGGCAGTTGCAGGCGTGTCCGAGGCCGGCTTGAATACCACCGCATTGCCGCACAGCAGCGCCGGAAAGATCTTCCACGTCGGGATCGCCATGGGGAAGTTCCAGGGAGTGACGATGCCGGCAACGCCGATGGGAACGCGTATCGCCATATTGAACTTGTTGGGGAGCTCTGACGGCACCGTATGGCCGAACAATCGCCGGCCTTCCGTGGCTGCGTAGTACGCCGTGTCGATTCCTTCCTGGACGTCGCCTCTGGTCTCCGCCAGCACCTTCCCCATTTCCATCGTCATCTGACGGGCGAGCTGCTCCTTGCGGGCCACCATGAGATCGCCCACCTTGCGCAGGATGTCCCCGCGCTTCGGCGCGGGAACGAGCCGCCACTTCTCAAATGCTTTCCGGGCAGCGCGCACCGCCTCGTCCACGTCTTCCTTCCCGGACTTGGGGAAGACACCGACGACTTTTTTCCAGTCCGCAGGGTTTCTGTTTTCGAATGTCTTGCCGGATTTCGCGTCAACCCACTTGCCATTGATATAGTTCTGAAACTTCTTCGCCATGACATATCCTCTGCTATTGGTTATGAGAGTCCGACTCTCTGGAAAATATAGTCAACGTGACGGGTGGCTTTCGGGAGATCGAACAGCCCGTCGAGATCCTTCGGGGAAAGGACCGCGGTGATCTCCGGTTCAGCCTGGAGCAACTCCTTGAAGCTCTTGCCGGTCTGCCAGGTCTGCATTGCCGCACTTTGCACGATCCTGTAGGCATCTTCCCGGCGCATCCCGCGGTCGGTCAGGGCCAGGAGCACCGATTGGGAGAAGATCAGGCCGTGGGTCAGGTCAAGATTCTTCTTCATGTTCTCAGGATACACCAGCAGTCGATCGAGAACGTCGGTCATCAGGGAAAGCATATAATCAAGCAGGATGCAACTGTCGGGAATCACCACCCGTTCCACCGAGGAATGGGTGATGTCCCTCTCATGCCACAGAGCGACGTTCTCCATGGCGGCGAGGGCATTCCCGCGGAGCACGCGTGACAGCCCCGCAATGCGTTCACAGGTAATCGGGTTGCGTTTGTGGGGCATCGCACTCGAACCCTTCTGGCCTTTGGAGAAGTACTCCTCGGCCTCCAGCACCTCGGTCTTCTGCAGGTGCCTGATCTCTGTCGCGAATTTCTCCAGAGAGCTCCCGACAAGCGCAAGGACCGTCATGAACTCCGCGTGGCGGTCGCGCTGAAGAATCTGGGTTGAGACCGGTGCCGGTTTCAGGCCGAGTTTTCTGCAGACATGTTCCTCGACCTGCGGGCTGAGGTGCTCGAAGGTCCCGACCGCGCCTGAGATCTGCCCGACCGAGATGCGCTCGGCCGCGCTTTTCAGCCGTTCGATATTCCGCCGGGTTTCATCATACCACAGGGCCATCTTCAGGCCGAAGGTTGTCGGCTCCGCATGGATCCCGTGGGTTCGCCCGACCATCACGGTCGTCTTGAACTCCTTCGCCCGTCGTGCCAGCACGTCCGCGAGACGTTGCAGGTCGTCGATCAGAATCTCGCCAGCCTGTTTCATCTGGACCGCGAGACATGTATCGAGGACGTCCGAGGAAGTCATGCCCACATGAATGTAGCGCGACTCCGGGCCGACGTGCTCTGCGACACTCGTTAAAAAGGCGATCACGTCGTGTTTCACTTCGCGTTCTATCTCGTCGATTCGGGCAACGTTGAATGCCGCCTTCCGGCGGATCACGTCGACGGCGCTCCTGGGGATGACCCCGAGGTCTGCCTGCGCTTCACATGCAAGGATCTCGATGTCCAGCCAGATCTGGAATCTATTCTGGTCCTCCCAGATCTTCCCCATCGCCTGCCTGGTGTACCTGGCGATCATAACGTATGTTTCTCCAGTTTCACGGAAATATCGACGCTCTTGTGCTCCCGCAACACTTTCATGCGGAGGGAGTCGCCGGTTTTCGCTTCGTCCACGATCCCGATCAGTGTGGACTCATCGTTGATCTTTTCACCGTTTGCTTCGAGAATGATATCGCCCACCTTTAACCCGCCCCGCTCGGCCGGGCTTCCGCGCTTGATGTCGCTGACAATGACACCCCGGACCTCGTCGAGCCCGAAATACCGGGCGATGCGGCGATCCACGGGCTGGATCTCGATGCCGGTCCAGAACGAGCGCTCGATCTTCCCGTTCTTCTTCAGTTCGGCGACGATCGACTTCACCCGGTTGATGGGAATTGCAAAGCCGATGCCGATGCTTCCCTGGTTCGGCGTCAGGATCGATGCATTCACCCCGATGACGTCCCCAACGCTATTGATGAGCGGTCCGCCGCTGTTCCCGGAGTTGATGGCCGCGTCGGTCTGGATCATTCCGCGGTAGACCCGCCCTTCCTGATCGTTGAGCCGCATGTTTGTGGCGCTCACGACACCGACGGTCACGGTGGGCTTGTCGTTCACCTCGAACAGTCCGAACGGATTCCCCAGGGCGAGCACCCATTCGCCGATGATAACGTCGTCCGAGTTACCGAGCTTCAGGGTGGGGAGATTCTTCCCCTCGATCTTCAGCACGGCGATGTCCGACACCATATCCGTTCCCACCAATTCGGCCTTGTGTTTCTCCCCGTTGGTCATGGTGACGGTGATTTCTTTCGCATTCCCGGCAACGTGGTCGTTGGTCAGGATATAACCGTCAGAAGAGATCAGGAATCCGGATCCGAGGCCCTGGATTGTCTGGGTATAGGTCCGGTCACCGAAGAACTGGCGGAAGAACGGATCATCGCCCCACGGCGACCACTGCCGGTACTGCCGGAGTTCGAGAACGTTGATGCCAACCACTGCCGGACTCGCCGTCGCCGCGGCACGGGTGATCGCATTGCGGCGCGAGGTTCCCACGGTCTCATTCACGGAGTCACGCTGGTCGGAGGTGTACGAGACCGCGGTCACGTCAGCCGCCGGGGAGTTGCCTCCCTCCGCCGATGCAGCGGGAGACGTCCCGGACGATTGTCCGATCCCGTACCCGAGCAGCCCTCCCGCCGCAAATGGGATCAGGAGCGCAAGGATGGCGATCATCACCCGTTTCCGCATGCCATCATCTCCTTCTTCATCCTGAATTCACTTTCCTGCGTTTCTCTGCGATGAATTGATTGATCGGTTCGATATGCTTGATCAGTATCACCGTGAGAAGAACGACCACAAACACCTTGAATTCATCAATCGTCGCCCCGTCGGGGAGGAGTGCCGCAATCGTGAAATCCGGCAGGAAAAAAACGAGCAGCAGCACGATCAACGAAGCGATCGCGTTCCCCGGGTTCACGCGGCGCGTGAGGAGGAATCCGGCACCCCATCCCGCGCCCCAGGCAGCAACAATCATCCACTGAAGAACAAGCGCTACTCCCGCCGCCGGCGCCAGACCGCGTCCTCCTCGAAACCCGAGCCAGAGGGGAAAATTGTGCCCCACAACAGCCGCGATCCCGGCGACGGCCTTGCCTTCAAAGCCCGCCGAAGGAAGAAGAACCCCCGCCAGCACAACTGCCAGGACGCCCTTCGCCAGATCAATCAGGAGTACTGAGGTACCCACAAGTCTTGATCGGGTGACCTCATAGCTATTCAGGGTCCCGACATTCCCGCTCCCCACATTGCGCACATCCACCCGCGCTTTCCAGCGGACCATCAGGTATGCCGCCGGGAACGACCCGAGGAGATACCCGAGGATGGCGGCGAGGATCAGCGACAGTCCATTCACGTACGGTTGAATTTCCGATGGAAGTTTGTCCCTAAAAATACGAAAAAACCGCAGGAAGATCAACCTCCCCCGTCCTGTGCCGGGGCATTCCGGGCAACGGGGGCGCGCGCGGTTTCTTGCTTCTCCCCGGTGAAACGGGTAGATTGGTGATGCAATGACCCCCGGCGATCTCAAGAAACTCCTTCAGAAATTCAAGCGCGGCGACATCTCTGATTCAGCCATGCTGAAGACCTTTTCTGCGAATACCATCGAGACGATGGAATTCGCGACCGTCGATCACCATCGCGAGCTTCGCCAGGGCTTTCCGGAGGTGATCTTCTGCGAAGGAAAGACGCCCCGGCAGGTGGCCGGAATCGCACAGCGACTCGTCAGACGCGGGAGTGTATTGCTTGCAACGCGGGCGGACCGGAGCCATTACATCGCCGTCCGCAAGACCGTGCGCAAGGCGCGGTACAATCCTGTGGCGCGCACGATTACGGCAAACGAACATCGTGTTCGCCCTGCGGGACGGGGGACTATCCTTGTGGTAACGGCGGGGACATCCGACATCCCCGTGGCCGAAGAAGCGATCGAGACGGCACGGATGATGGGAAACACGACGGATCGCATCTTTGATGCGGGTGTCGCAGGGATCCACCGGATCCTGGGACAAAGCGAAAAGCTCCGCGATGCCAGCGTCGTCGTCGTCGTTGCGGGCATGGAGGGAGCGCTCGCAAGTGTCGTCGGAGGTCTGGTGAGCGTGCCTGTTATTGCCGTCCCGACATCGATCGGATACGGTGCAAGCTTCAAGGGAATTTCTGCGCTCCTCGGAATGTTGAATTCCTGTGCGGCCGGTGTCACCGTGGTCAATATCGACAACGGCTTCGGTGCCGGGTTCGCGGCAAGCCTCATCAACCGGGGGGCGGCAGGAGATGAACAACGGAGGGCCAGGAAGTCGTAAGGTGTTGAATTCCACGCTCCTTTTGTCTATCTTTGCTGTTGAATTGTTCGGCCAACCCTATCCACCCGACACACGTACCGACCCATGAAAGCAGTCATAATGGCTGGCGGTTTTGGCACCCGGTTGCGGCCCCTCACCTGCAACACGCCGAAACCGATGGTTCCTCTCATGAACCGACCGATGATGCACCACATCGTGTCGCTTCTCCGGAAGCATGGCATCACCGACATCATTTCCTCCCTCTTCTATTCCCCGGAAGCGATCACGACCTACTTCGGCAACGGCGAGCAGCTTGGCGTCACGATGAACTATTTCCGTGCTGACGCAGACTATGGCACCGCAGGGAGCGTCAGGATCGCGACAAAGGACTTTCACGAGCGCATCCTGATCATCAGCGGAGATGTCCTGACGGACTTCGACCTGACCGCCGCTCTCCAGTATCATGAGGCCAAGAAGGCCAGGGCGACAATCGTCCTGACGCACGCAAAGAACCCGCTTCAGTTCGGTGTGGTGATCACCGACGAAGGCGGCAGAATTTCCCGGTTTCTCGAAAAGCCGTCGTGGGGCGAAGTCTTCAGCGATACCATCAATACCGGCATCTACATCCTCGAGCCCGAGGTCCTGGAGATGGTCCCCATGCGGGAGGAGTTCGACTTCAGCAAGGATTTGTTCCCCCTTCTCCTCCGGCAGGAAGCGGGGTTGTACGGGCATGTGGCCGAGGGATACTGGAGGGACATCGGCAATCTGAATGAGTACCAGGATGCGCACATCGACGCGTTGAACGGGATTGTCCGGTTGGACATTGACGGCACAAAGCACGGAACGCTCTACGTCGGCGAAGGCACCCGATTCAACGCCGACCGGCTGCAGATCAGGGGCGAGGTGATCATCGGGCGCAACTGCACCATTGGCGATGACGTCAAGCTCTCCAGCACGGTCATCGGCGACAATTGCGTCATCGGCCCGGGGGCATCCATTACGAACAGCGTGATCTGGAACGATGTGGTCATCGGGCACAGCGCAGAACTCTCCATGGACGTCATCGGTTCCCGTTGCTCCCTCGGTGAAAAAGTGGTGGTGGCGGACAACGTCTTCGTCAGCGACGGCTGCTGGATCGGGCGGGGTGCCCACCTGAGCTCCAACATCAAACTCTGGCCCGAGAAGGTGGTCGAGGAAGGAGCGGTCCTTACCCGCAGTCTTGTCTTGGAAGACAAGTGGTTGAGGGAGTTGTTCACCGATTCGCGCGTCACCGGGCTCTCGAATATTGAGATGAATCCCGAATTTGGCGCCAAGCTCGGCGCCGCCTACGGCGCCTTTATCGGGACCGGGAAGACCGTGGTGACGTGCCGCGACTCGGATAACGTGTCCCGCATGATGAACCGTGCATTGATCTGCGGACTGATTTCCGCTGGCGTGAACACGTTCGACCTTCGCGCGACCTCCATCCCGCTCCTCCGTCACGAGCTGAGTTCGGGGAAAGAAGCAGGCGGCATCCACGTCCGGAAATCCCCCTACGACAAGACTCTGACGGACATCATTTTCTTCGGGACGGACGGCAAGGACCTTCCGACCAACAAGACGAAGGCCGTTGAGCGGCTCTTCTTCGGTGAAGATTTTCCACGGGCGCCGCGGGACAAGGTGGGATCGATCTCGTTCCCCGAACGCACCACCGAGGCGTACAAGGAGAAATTCCTCTCATCGCTTGATGTCGAGGCCGTGAGCCGGAAGAAATACAAGCTGGCGATCGACTACTCCAACGGTGTGGCCTCCACCATCTTCCCCATCATTCTCGGCTCCTTCGATTGTCAGGTGGTGGCGTTGAACGCGCATCTCGATCCGAAGAAACTGACGCGCGACAAGTATGAATTCGACTACTCGCTGAAACAGCTGTCCCATATCGTGACTTCCCTGAAATATGATCTCGGCTGTCTGATTGACGCAGGCGGAGAAAAGCTGTTCCTCGTCAACGAGCGGGGTGAGCCGGTGGACAACGAACGCGCGCTGACCATCATCACAGAATTGTTCCTGCAGACGCACCCCGACGCCAACGTGATCGCGGTGCCGGTCACATCATCCGGCGAGGTCGACCTGGTCGCGGCACGGCACAACACCACGGTGCTCAAAACGAGGAACAGTCATCTGGCGATGATGGAATCAGCCTCCAACAAGAGCGTCCGCTTCGTAGGGGGCACCAAGGGAGGATTCATCTTCCCCGATTTCTTCTTCGCCACGGACGCCATGTATTCGGTGGCGAAGATTCTGGAAATGATGGCGAAAACCGGGAAGCGCCTCGGTGATTGTGACCGCGATCTGCCCCGCCTGGCGATCGCCCGACGCGAAATCAATTGCTCCTGGGAGCACAAGGGAAAGGTCATGCGGAACATCATGCATGACTCGGATGGGCTCCGGCGAGACCTCGTGGATGGCGTCAAGGTGTACTATGATGATGCCGGCGACAGGATCTCCACGCTCTTGATTCCCGACAAAGAACGGCCGCTCTTCCACATCAGCACGGAAGCGCGAACCCTGCAGGCCGCCGAGGAGCTGGCCACGGAATACGAACGGAAGCTCGTCCGCTGGCGGGATGAGACATAGAGGAGCCCTCTGTGATGAAAATCAGTGAAATCCTGACAACTGATCTGGTGCTCAGCGGTCTGGCCGGCGATTCAAAAGATGAGATCATCGATGCGATGATCGACCTCGTCGGCCGGTCGCCAAAAGTGCTCGACAAGGGAAAGGTGCGACAGGCCATTTTCGAGCGCGAGAAGATCATGTCCACGGGCGTCGGCAATGGCTTCGCCATTCCCCACGGAAAGACAGATGCCGTCACGGATATTGTGGCGGCCTTCGCCGTCACCGCCAAGCCGATCGACTACGAATCCCTTGACGAGAAGCCGGTCCGGCTCGTGTTTCTCCTGGTCGGGAAAGACAACCTCGTCGGACCCCACATCAAACTGCTCAGCAGGATCTCACGCCTGATGAATAAGGAAGAGTTCCGGCGCCGATTGCTCGAGTTCAAGACACCGGAGGAAATCATCGAGGGCTTCCGGCAGGAAGAAGCCACCTACTTCGACGTCTGATGCCAGCCGCCAAGAACACGGCTCCACCCGAATACCGTCTGCTCGTTTCCCGCCAGTTGAACGAACGACTGCAAACCCCCACTCTACGCATCGTACTCGAGACCGAGCAATTATTTGCCAGTTTCCGCTATGAGCTGTCGGTAGAGGAACACCGCGAACGAAACATGCTCCGGTTCAGGATCCTCGGCCTTCGGGCTCCCCAGATCAGCCTCGCCGGTGCGGGAAACGCCAGCTTCATGAAAGAGTACGACGACCTGACCGGCCGGTGCACCATCACCGTGGTCGGCCTCGACGGAACGGAAACAACGTGCGCCGTTCACGTCGATCCGCACAGCATCCGTATCGCGAGCCGTCCGTCGACGCCGCATGTCACCCTTCTCATCAACCATACGCACGAACAGGAACGAATGAAACGATGATCCCCATTCTCTTTGAGCTGGGTTCCATCAAAGTGTACAGCTACGGGCTCATGCTCGGCATCGGCTTTTTGCTCGGGAGTTTTGTCCTGGCCGGCGAGTTCCGCAGGCGCGGCCTCGATCCCGCAATGGCCAACACGATCACCGTGCTTGCGGTGGTCTTCGGGATCGGCGGCGCCAAGATCCTCTTCCTGCTCGAAGAATGGAACGATTTTGTCCGCGACCCCATCGGGATGGCGTTTTCACCGGGAGGGCTGACCTGGTACGGAGGCTTCATCCTTGCGATGGGGGTTGTGTTCGGATATATCCGGCACAAAAAGGTTTCGTTCCTCAAAGTGTGGGACTGCCTCGGAATCGCTCTGATGCTCGGTTACGGAGTCGGCCGCCTCGGATGCCATTTCTCCGGCGACGGAGACTACGGCTCGCCGACAAGGCTCCCCTGGGGCACGATCTATGCCCAGGGAATCGCAAAGCCGAGCGTCATGTTGCAGGACTACTTCGACCGGAATCCCGACCAGCGGGCTGCGTGGAATTACGACAGCCTCCGTGTCATCCCTGCCGGTGTCGACCGCCTCAACCACCGCTTCACGAAGTTTGATGCGCTCACGCCCCTCCACCCCGCCCCTGTGTATGAGTGTATTCTGGGGATTCTGGGATTTGTCGCCCTCCGGCAACTGAACCGGCGGCGATGGCCGGACGGGAAGTTGTTCATGATCTACCTGATGCTTTCAAGCGTCTTTCGTTTTCTGATCGAGTATATCCGGCTGAACCCGAAGGTCCTTGCCGGCCTGACCGAAGCACAGGCGTTTGCCATCGTCATCTTTCTCCTCGGTCTGGGAGGAATGCTCTTCATCGATTCCAGGTTTTCCACGGAGACGACAGGACCCCGTTCGTAGAGAAAGCGCGGGAGGTACCCCGGAAAGAGCGACCCGTCCTGCCTGGTCCTTTTCCCGGGGTACACGCCAACCATCCAGAGGCACACCCATGAGCAGTATCATCGCCGGCCGGAAGCCTGTCATGGAAGCTCTCCGGGCAGGGACGAAGATCGAGCAGATCATCTTCCTGGCCGGAGTCCAGGGGCCTGTGGTCAACGAAATCACTTCACTGGCCGAGCGGCTCAAGATCCGGGTGAGCCGGGCAGACAGGCAGCAGTTCCGGGAACTCGCGACCGACGCGACGGCACAGGGCGTCGTGGCGGTGGTCCGCTCCAAGACGTTCGTGGGGCTTGACGAGCTCCTCGCCATCGGACCCGCGCAGGGCGAGCGCGGATTCCTGCTGATCCTCGACGAGATCGAAGACCCTCACAATCTTGGAGCTCTGATCCGTACGGCGGAGTGCGCGGGTGTTCACGGCGTCATCGTTCCGAAGCACCATGCCGCCCCGGTGACCCCGACGGTGGTGAAAACGTCGGCAGGCGCCACCGAACATATGGCAATGGCTGAGGTCACGAACATCGTGAACACGATCGAAACGCTCAAAGAGCGGGGATACTGGATTGTGGGACTTGCCTCGGAAGGGACAGCGAGCTACACCGCCGTGGACTACACCGTGCCGGTGGCTCTTGTGGTGGGCAATGAAGGGAAGGGAATACGCCGGCTGGTCCGCGAGCATTGCGACCACCTTGTGAACATTCCCCTGTCCGGCAGGATCGGATCGCTCAACGCGTCCGTCGCAGGCGGCCTTGCGATGTTCGAGGTTGTCCGGCAGCGGCAGCGGAACGCTGCGCCGCAGACCTGAAGGGGCACCGCTATCGCTCCTCGTCCTCCTGTCCCCGTGCCAGGCCATACTTCTTCATCTTGTTGTACAGATGACTCCGCTGGATATCCAGCGCTTCCGCGGTCCGGGTGACGTTCCAGTCGTGCTCTTCCAGCTTCTGTCTGATGTACGCGGCTTCCGCCCTGTCTTTGAATTCCTGAAATGTCCCGCCCATCCCGAGCATTCCGTCAACCGCCGTCCGCGTTCCTCCGATGGTGTGCTCGATGTTCTGCCCGCTGATGACGCTTCCTGTTGTCATGATCACAAGCCGTTCAACGGTGTTTCGCAGCTCGCGGACATTGCCGCTCCATTCGAGCGACGAGAGCACGGCAAGCGCTTCGGGCGTGAAGGTCTTGCCCGCCATCCCGTTCCGCCGGCAGATGTCGGAACAGAAGGCGGTCGCCAGCAGCAGAATGTCCTCGCGGCGCTCCCGGAGGGGAGGGACGTGGATCGGGATGACGTTCAACCGGTGATAGAGATCCTCCCGGAACAGATTCTGTTTGATCAGCTCCTTGAGATTCTTGTTGGTCGCAGCGATCACCCGGACATCGATCGCGATCTGTTTGTTCCCTCCGACACGTTCGATCTTCCCCTCCTCCAGGGCGCGGAGGACCTTTGCCTGGGCGTTCGTGCTCATGTCGCCTATTTCGTCGAGGAAGATCGTCCCCCCATCTGCCACCTCGAATTTGCCGATCCGTTGCGCGGATGCGCCGGTGAAGGATCCTCGTTCATGCCCGAACAGCTCGGACTCGATGAGCTCATTCGGGATCGCGGCGCAATTGACTTCCACCAGGGGTCGAGCAGCCCGTTTGCTCAGACCATGGATGGCCTTTGCCACGAGTTCTTTCCCGGACCCGTTTTCGCCGGTGATCAGCACGCGCGATTCGGTCGGGGCGACCCGTTCGATGAGGGAAAGCACTTCCCGGATCTTCGGGCTTTCTCCCAGGATGGCCTCGCCCGACTCGACCGTCTCCCGGAGGCGTTTGTAGTCCGTCGCATTCCTCACCACGATCAGGAGCCGTTCACGATCAAGAGGTTTCTGGAGGAAGTCGTAGGCACCCATCTTCGTTGCTTCGACGGCCGTGTCGATGGTGCCGTGGCCCGAGATCATCACGACAGGAAGGAGGGGGTATGATTCCCGGATTTTCTGAAGAACCTTCATCCCGTCCATGTTCGGCATCTTGATGTCCAGCAGCACCAGGTCCACCGTCGCGGAACGCAGGCGGTCCAGTGCGCTTCTCCCGTCCTCGGCAAACTGGACATCGAACTTCTCGTATTCCAGGATCATCTTGATGGAATCGCGGACGGCTCTTTCATCGTCGACAACAAGGACCGAATTCATCGTTTCACCATAGGATTACTCAACGAATCATGAGCTGACGCCGGAGCAAGACCGGCCGGCGAGGGATCGTGGCGCCCGGCGAGGACAAACCGGAAGAACTCCGAGGGAAGCGCCGCGGGCTCATCGAGGAGCCTCAGCCCGAACTCCTGTCCCTCTCTGTTCGCTCGCACATCCCTGGGATCATTGACCCCATCCACAACAAACAACTCCTCTCCCCACTCCACCGACTGGCCCACGCGATCCGACGCGGCGCCCGATTCAAATGTGTAGGAGAGAAAGGCCGAGCCGAAGAAATGCTGGAGCTTGTCCCGGTCTCCAAAGCGATTCTCGGGTGTGTCGGGATACAGGTGTCTGGGGAGTGAATCGATCCTCGCCCGGGCGGTTTCCCGGTCCTCTGATGTCAGCGTGAACCAGAGAACAAGGCCGACCATCGGCACCCGGACACCGAATCTCATGTGATCCATGGTCGCGAAGCAGGAGAGGAACAGGGCTTCACCCCGGTTGTACCAGCAGAGACGCACCGCCCGCCTGTAGATCGCATCCACCGCGGCAAGATCACCGCGCTCCTCCCGCAGAAGCGAAAGCTCTTCGCTCCGCACAAACTCCTTCAGGAGTGTCGCGTCCTGGAAGATCTTGGGAAAGAGAATCGGCGAGAGAACGCTGAAGGACTGCGACAAGGCGTCCGGGGGTTCCGCAGCCGGTTCGGGAAGATCTTCCTGCGCCCACCCGGCCTGCAGGGAGACTGCCGAAACCATCAGCACGACCATACCCCTCCGCACACGAACCATACCCTTCTCCGGCGACCAGGCCCGGCGTTTCACGTCTGAATGACGCCCGGGCTGAACGGTGGCACATGGGGATTGCACGACGCCATGGCGATCCCCGTGGCAATCACGCTGCGGGTATCCACGGGATCGAGGATCCCGTCCACCCAGAGCCGTGCGGCCGCGTGGTACGGATCCGCCTCAACCTCGTACCGTTCCTGTATCTCCGTCAGCAACCGCTCCTTCTCATCGTCCGTGATCTGCTTCCTCCCCATCTGCTGCAGCCTGATGGCGAGCAACGTCTCGCTTGCCTGCTTTCCTCCCATGACCGCAATCTGGGCCGTGGGCCAGGCGACAATCAATCTCGGGTCATACGCCTTTCCGCACATCGCATAGTTCCCGGCTCCGTTGCTGTTCCCCACAATGACGGTGAACTTGGGAACGACGCTGTTGGCGACTGCGTTGACCATCTTCGCGCCGTCCTTGATGATGCCGCCATGTTCTGCGCGGCTCCCGACCATGAAACCTGTGACGTCCTGAAAGAACACAAGGGGGATCAGCTTCTGGTTGCAGTTCATGATGAACCGCGTCGCCTTGTCCGCGCTATCGCCGTAGATGACGCCCCCGACCTGCATCTCCCCTTTCTTTGTCTTCACGACAGACCGCTGGTTCGCCACGATTCCCACCGCCCAGCCGTCGATCCGGGCGTACGCCGTGATCACGGTTTTCCCGAAGCCGGCTTTGTATTCATCGATCTCACTCCGGTCCACGATGCGCGCAAGCACCTCATACATGTCGTACGGTCTCGTACGGTCAGCGGGCAGGAGCCGGTAGATCTCGGCAGGATCATAGCCCGGCGGCGCCGGCTCGACGCGGTCAAAGCCCGCACGCGGTCGATGCCCGAGTTTCCCGATAATGCTCTGGATCTTTTCAAGGCACTCCTCGTCATTGGCCACCTTATGGTCGGTGACCCCGCTGATCTCGCAATGGACTGTCGCCCCGCCCAGGCTTTCATTGTCGATGTCCTCGCCGATGGCTGCGCGGACGAG
>Ga0315275_10002346_pt1 | contig 17033 bp, 14 predicted proteins | sample YL17G03_0_MG_FD_205557 | JGI IMG/M metagenome (GOLD analysis project Ga0315275, IMG submission 205557) | Sediment microbial communities from Yellowstone Lake, YNP, Wyoming, USA - YL17G03_0 | ecosystem: Environmental > Aquatic > Freshwater > Lake > Sediment | place: USA: Wyoming | collected... | reverse complement strand
GCAGTTGAAGGAGCACATTGAGGGCTTCGGAATGTGCCTTCTCAATTTCGTCGAGAAGAACAACGGAATATGGTTTCCTGCGCACAGCCTCCGTGAGTTGTCCACCCTCCTCGTAGCCGACGTAGCCGGGAGGAGCACCGATAAGGCGAGAGACAGAGAAGCTCTCCATGTACTCACTCATATCGATGCGCACCAGGGCATTCTCGTCGTTGAAAAGGAATTCTGCCAGAGCACGTGCAAGCTCTGTCTTGCCGACACCGGTACTGCCGAGGAAGATGAATGATCCGATGGGACGCTTTGTGTCCTGCAGACCTGCGCGGCTTCTCCGTATGGCATCCGAGACTGCTTTGACAGCCTCCTCTTGATCCACTAACCTCTCGTGTATCCTCTTTTCCAGATGAAGAAGCTTGGCTCGCTCACTTTCCAGCATACGGGCAACGGGGATACCCGTCCACTTTGCCACGATTTCCGCGACATCCTCTGCATCGACCTCTTCCTTCAGCATCTTGTGATCCTTCTGAACCTCTGCTAATCGAGCCGAGGTGTCCTTGACCTTCTTCTCCAAACCCGCAATCACGCCATAGCGAAGCTCTGCAACTCTTCCCAGTTCGCCTTGACGCTCTTTCAATTCCGCTTCCTGCTTGGCTTTGTCGATGTCCGCCTTCATCGTTCGAATCGACTGGATCAGGTCCTTCTCGATTTGCCAGTGCGCCCTGAGCTGCGATCGTTTCTCATTCAAATCGGATAATTCGCGCTGAAGTATTTCGAGTCTTGTTTTCGACTCCGAGTCGATTTCGCGTTTGACCGCCTCGCGTTCGATCTCCAGTTGCTGTATTCTTCGCTCAACATCGTCAAGTTCCTCCGGCATCGAGTCGATCTCAATACGCAGTTTCGAAGCGGATTCATCCACCAGGTCGATTGCTTTATCCGGCAAGAACCGATCTGCAATGTATCGATGGCTTAGTTGTGCGGCGGCAACAATTGCGCCGTCAGTGATTCGGACACCGTGATGAACCTCGTATCGTTCCTTCAGTCCTCGCAAGATAGACACCGTGTCGTCGACGGTTGGTTCATCCACAAGAACGGGCTGGAAGCGACGTTCAAGAGCCGGGTCTTTTTCAACGTGTTTGCGGTATTCATCGATGGTAGTCGCTCCGATTGCACGCAGATCGCCACGCGCCAGAGCCGGTTTTAACATGTTTGCAGCATCGACCGCTCCCTGCGCAGCTCCGGCTCCCACCAGCGTGTGAAGTTCGTCGATGAACAAGATAATCTCGCCATTGGAATCGGTGACTTCTTTCAAAACTGCCTTTAATCGCTCTTCAAATTGACCGCGAAAACTTGTTCCGGCCACAAGTGTTCCCATATCCAGGGCGATGATTCGCTTGGTTTTCAAGTTCTCTGGAACGTCACCTTGAACGATACGGCGTGCGATTCCCTCTGCTATCGCCGTCTTTCCAACTCCCGGATCTCCGATCAGAACAGGATTGTTCTTGGTCCTGCGTGAAAGCACTTGTAAAACACGCCGGATTTCTTCTTCTCGTCCTATGACAGGATCTAATTTTCCCCGCCGTGCGAGTTCGTTGAGGTCCCGGCCAAATCGTTCCAACGATTGGTATTTGTCCTCAGGGTTTTGATCCGTTACCCGTTGACTGCCGCGAACGTCCTTGAGGGCCTTGTAGATGTCACGCTTTGTCACACCTTGATCTGCGAGCAATTTCCCAACCAGCGATGTACCATGTTGCGGTGTCTCTTCGAGCAATCCGAGAAGAAGATGCTCGGTGCTGACGTATTCATCTTTCAGTTGTTGTGATTCTTTTTGTGCCAATTCGAAGATCTTGCCGAGAGAAGGGGATAGATGCTGGCTCCCTAATCCAGTTCCCTGTACTTTTGGGAGTTTTTCGATCGCTTCGTTGATTTTGATTTTGAGATAGTTGACATTTGCACCCACTTTTTGGAGAACTGGAACAACGATTCCGTCGGCATCCTGAATCAAGGCAGCCAGAAGATGTTCAGGTTCAATTATTTGGTTGCCGTAACTAGCGGCAATTTCCTGTGCATTCTGAACCGCCTCCTGAGATTTGATTGTAAATCTACTGAAATTCATATGCTCCTCTCTGAGAACCGTCCGAGATCCTCAATACCGATCACGATAGCACGAAGTGTCTTCGCGTTCTTGCGCCGACTTGCTTTGATTCGACGAAGTCTTCGCGAGTACTCGGTGGTATCCACTATTTGGAAACGATTCCCGCGATGTTGATACTATGCTGGGTGCTACCATCAATGTCCCTTTGATGACTTTGCCGCAAGTTCTTCTTTTGGAGTTGGCACAGGCTTGTCGCTGTTTCTTCGCTGATGTACTAAGGACGCAAAAGGCGAGGAATCGCCTCGCCCTTTGTCGTTTCACTCTCGCGTCATCTACCAACTCTTCTTGGCTGAACTAAGGCTGCAGTTATTTGTCATCGACCACTTCGAAGTCGGCGTTTTCAACCTTCTTGCCTCCATCTCCGCCACCTTGTTGTTGCTGTTGCTGCTGCCCCGAACCAGGTTGTGGACCGCCGGCTTGTGGCCCTCCGGCCGCCTTTGCAGACTCGTACATTTTCGTCGATGCCTCGTTCCAGGCGCTATTGAGGACTTCTGTTTTCGCCTTGATATCATTGATGTTGTTGCTCTTGATTGCCTCTTCGAGTGCCGTAGCAGCGTTTTCGACCTTGGATTTCAGTTCCTCACTCATTTTGTCGCCGAGGTCCTTCAATTGCTTGCGCGTTTGAAACACAAGATTGTCCGCTTGGTTCTTCGTCTCGATTTCGTCTTTTCGTTTCTTGTCTTCCTGAGAATGGGCTTGAGCGTCCGTCTTCATTTTCTCCACTTCTTCTTTGGACAATCCGCTGGAAGAAGTTATGCGAATGCTTTGTTCTTTGTTCGTTGCCTTGTCTTTTGCCGAGACATGGAGCATTCCATTTGCGTCGATGTCGAAAGCTACTTCGATTTGTGGAACACCACGCGGTGCTGGAGGAATTCCATCCAGATGAAAGCGACCGAGCGTGCGATTGTCAATCGCCATCGGGCGCTCTCCTTGAAGTATATGGATCTCGACGGAAGGCTGGCTGTCCGAGGCCGTTGAAAAGATTTCACTCTTTTTTGTCGGGATCGTCGTGTTCGCCTGTATCATCTGCGTCATGACGCCGCCGAGTGTTTCGATCCCCAATGAAAGCGGGGTCACATCCAACAACAGTACATCTGTCACGTCCCCCGCAAGCACTCCACCCTGGATGGCTGCACCGATGGCGACGACTTCGTCTGGATTTACTCCTTTATGTCCTTCGCGGCCGAAAATGTCCTTTACCAGTTGTTGCACGCGAGGCATCCGCGTCATGCCGCCGACAAGAATAACCTCGTCGATTTGATTCGGATTCAGACCCGAATCCTTCAACGCCTTTTCCACTGGAGGAACACATCGTTGTATGAGATCTTCAACAAGCTGCTCGAATTTTGCCCGGGTAATCGTCATATTGAGATGTTTTGGTCCCTCTGCCGTTGCCGTGATGAACGGCAAATTCACTTCTGTCTGCATCAGCTGAGAAAGTTCCATCTTGGCCTTCTCGGCAGCTTCGCGCAAACGTTGAAGGGCCATCGGATCCTTTCGAAGATCCATTCCTTCCTGCTTCTTGAACTCGTCCGCGATGTATTCCAGAAGCCGCATGTCGAAGTTATCCCCGCCAAGGTGGGTATCGCCGTTTGTGGATTTCACCTCGAATACCCCTTCCCCCAACTCGAGGACTGAAATATCGAAGGTTCCTCCGCCAAGATCGAAGACCGCGACTTTTGAATCTTTGTGTTTTTTGTCGAGGCCGTAAGCAAGCGCGGCGGCTGTCGGCTCGTTAATAATTCGTCGAACGTTGAGACCGGCGATTTCTCCCGCTTCCTTGGTCGCCTGGCGCTGTGCGTCATTGAAGTATGCCGGCACCGTAATGACGGCTTCGGAAATCTTCGTGCCCAAATAGTCTTCAGCGGTCTGCTTCATTTTTTGAAGAATCATCGCCGAAATTTCAGGGGGAGAGTATACACGGTCACCGATCTGCACGCGGGCTGTATTGTTCTCCCCGCTGATGACTTTGTATGGCACCAGTTTCATCTCTTCATTCGTCTCGTTGTAGAACCGTCCCATGAACCGCTTGATGGAATAGACGGTATTCTGCGAATTCGTAACTCCTTGTCGTTTCGCTGCCGCACCCACGAGCCGCTCGCCCGATTTGGCGAAGCCGACAACCGACGGCGTGGTTCGCGCACCTTCCGCATTCGCTATTACGATCGGATCGTTGCCTTCCATCACTGCCACAACCGAATTGGTTGTTCCGAGGTCGATCCCGATGATTTTGCCCGCTTTGGATGTCATTGTCTTATGCTCCTTTTGTTTGTGAGTACGGCTTGAAAGCCGTTCCGTTGATTGTATTCATACGTCAATCTCTGTCCAAGAATGCGCGAGAGAGTCCTCGCTTTGCAGGCTATGCCAAGCCAGGATACTGCCGGCATTCGTTCCAATAAATTGTAATCGATCGAAGCCCCCTTGATTGAGGGCTCCGACCGATTTGAAAGATCGTTTGCACGTTACTTCACTTTTACTTCGATTTGCTTTGGTTTTGCTTCCTCCGCTTTCGGCATTGTGACCGCCAGTATGCCGTCTTTGAAGACCGCATCGATCTTGTCGACCTTGACTGTCGACGGGAGTGTGAATGACCGGTGGAAAGCACCAAAGGATCGTTCCACACGATGATAGTTCTTTCCTTTTTGCTGCTGTTCGGTTTTCTTCTCTCCTCGAATTGTCAAGACGTTGGATTCGAGGGAGATGTTTACATCGTCTTTGTTGACGCCGGGAAGCTCGACCTTGACGACATATTGATTGTCTTCTTCGGCGACATCGACAGCAGGCATCCATGAAGCATTGATGAATCCAGGTTCATCAAGTCCTCCCCGGACAAAACTGTCGAAGATTCGGTTCAAATCCCTCTGGAGACTGGAAATCTCAGAAGGAAACACAGCCAAATCACGCGTTGGGTTCCAGCGAATGAGTGACATAGTGTTATCCTCCTTCTTTTTTGTTTGGTTCGTTTCTATTTGATCGGTATTTCGCGAGCAATCATCGATGCGTTCTTGGGCAAGATAATGCTCAACACCCCATCTTGATGATAGGCTTCGATTCTCTCGGGATCGATGCCCTTCCCGAGATGGAATTCTCGATAGTAGTTCATGTTCGGTATTTCACTCAAAAGAACATTAACATTCTCGTGATGAAGCTTTTGTGCCAAGCCTTTGACTTGAAGCCTGTCCGGAAGAGTATTGACACTGATGGATTCCTTCGGAATCCCCGGAACATCAAGCTTCACCATGAAGGCATTTGACGTCTCAACGATGTCCGCCGCAGGTGCTACATATTCCTCCAGCGGATCCATTCTTTTTGCCAGAGACGTCGTTCCGACCTTCACCAATGAGCGCTCTGTATTCTGTCCCATATTCAACGACCTCCTTCGATCCTGCCGCTAGTTGATTTTGATGGTCTTGGGACGAACTTCCTGAGCTTTCGGCAATGTTATCCGCAAAATCCCATTTTGCAGTTCGGCAGATATCCCATTGGCATCGATACGATGTGGAAGCCTTATTGACCTCGTAAACGGCTCTGTCACGATCTCACGGTGCAGAATCTTCTTCGCGCCGGAATCCTGATCGGTTTTTCGTTCTCCCTTGATGGTCAGCAAATCATCTTCGAGCGAAAGAGTGATATCTTCCTTCTTGACGCCTGGCAGTTCCATCAGAACGATTGATTCGTTTTCGTATTCCGCGACGTCAACAGCCGGCGTGGAGGATGGATTCGATCCAAAGTTATCGGAGAGGAATTCTTTCACAATTCCTGCCATCGGATTGTCCAGATTCATTCTTACAAGCATTGCTTTATCTCCTTGACGTTGATTGTTGTTGAGTTGAACAACTCTTACATTGCAATAGGCGTGCCAACATACATCAACGCGGAAATATCAACGGAAGCGTGCTTCCAGAATCCCTCAGCGATAGAATGCGTGACAAATACAGACAGATTGTCAGTTTCAAGCAAGTTGCTGTCAGTTCCAAGACGAAGATTTGTCAGGCAGTTCGGAAATTCTTTCATGACGGTACATTGAAACCAACGCTTCTTGATTTTGCCACCCATTTTCGCTAACCTTGTAGGCATTTTTCAGGAAAGCCAACATCAAACTCTACAGGAAGGAACAACATGAAGTCCTTACTATCGTGCCTGATTGTGTTCATCACGTTTTTCGCTCAAGCACAAAAGATCGACAAGGATGCCCGCACAGGATTCGAATCCATCACGACACAGGACCTGAGAAAACACCTTACCTATCTCACATCCGATGAATTGCAGGGGCGAGAGACTTCGTATCCCGGCCAAAGATTGGCGGCCAAGTACATAGCCGCCTACTTCAAATCCTTGGGCCTCAAGGCTACCGGAGACAATGGGACCTATCTTCAACAGTTCGATGTGGAGGCGATCCGTGTAAGTGACGCAACAAGCATTTCTGTGAAATCGAGAACTGAGGAAAAGACATTTTCCTGGATCAAGGATTTCATCGCCTTCACAGCTCGAGACACAAATGTCAGCGGGGGTGCGGCGGTTGTCGGATACATGGACAACCGCATCGCTGACAGCCTTAAGCCAAAACTCGCGGGAAAAGTCGTTGTCGCATTCGCCGGACAGCGAAAGCTCGCGAAAGATACTTCTTCGGCGCAACTGATGAGACGCATGATGGGATTTCGCAATGACCCCGGATCAGTCGCAACATTTATCGTTATGGATGACGCAGGTCCAGCATCGTATGCACGTTTATCTGCGCAACTCGTTTCCTTTGGCGTCGCGCGTGGTCAGATGAGACTGAAGGGTGAAGCACAACGCCAAATGAGGCCGGGTCCGCTGATGTTCTACATTTCCACATCCGTCGCCAAGGAACTGTTCAAGACGAGTGGTTATTCGCTCGACGAATTGCGTGAAAAAGCCTATCAGGATTCGGCTTTTGCACCCATCATTCTTGACCAAGTAGCAGTCAATGTCGACGCGAAGATGATAAAGGAAGATCGCCAGAGCGAGAACGTTATCGGTTTTCTGGAGGGAAGCGATCCGGTCTTGAAGAACGAGGTTGTGGTCTTTTCGGCACACTATGACCATCTTGGCGTGGGAACTGACGGCGCAATCTTCCGCGGGGCCGATGATGATGGTTCAGGAACCGTCATGGTCATGGAGCTTGCAGAGGCGTTTGTGAAAAATCCCGTGAAGCCCAAGCGTAGCCTTGTCTTTCTGACCGTCGCCGGTGAGGAAAAGGGGCTGCTCGGGTCCACATACTATACATCTCATCCTATTTTTCCGCTCGAGCAAACGATCGCCGATTTCAATACGGACATGATCGGGCGAATGGACACGACTCATGAGAAGACAAAGGACGTGCCATATACTTATGTGATCGGCTCAGACAAAATCAGCACAGAGCTCGACAGTATCCTGCAAGTAGCAAACAAGGAAACAAACAATATTCAATTTGACTACACTTACAACGATCCGAATGACCCGAATCGGTTCTATTCCAGAAGCGATCACTACAATTTCGCAAAAAAGGGTGTTCCCATCGCTTTCTTCTTCACCGGGACCCACGTTGACTACCACAAGACTACTGACACGATCGACAAGATTCTCTTTGACCGAATGGTGAAGATCGGTCAAGTTGTTTACTATGCGGGCTGGAAGACGGCAAATTTCGATCGACTGTTCGTCAAGAACGGAACAGCGGCTGGCTACAAATAGTTGTACGGCCCACCCGCAAGATAAGTGCGCGGTGTACCAGGCAACACAATCCATCATGTTTACTCGCGATGACATCATAGTTGGTTTGAACACGACGGTTATCGGCAGGAAACTGTTTGTATTCGATTCGCTTGATTCCACCAACACCTGTGCAAAAACTCTTGCTGATGCAGGATTAGAGGAAGGGACCGTGGTTCTTGCAGATTATCAGACCGCCGGGCGGGGTCGTCAGGGACGGTCGTGGCTTTCCGAGCCGGCTATGAATATTCTCCTCTCGATCATTCTCCGCCCGTCTATTTCCAAGGAACAAGCTTCTCTCTTGACGTTTTATGCTGCGGTCTCTGTTGCAAGAGTTCTTGAGTGCATGAATGTCGGTAAAGTGGAATGCAAATGGCCTAACGATGTGCTTCTCAACGGAAAAAAGTGTTGCGGCATTCTGCTCGAGAACTCTTTTCAGCAAGACCGTTTGATCTATTCCGTCGTCGGCATAGGGCTGAATGTAAATCAGACACAATTCGACAACGGAATTTCGACTCGCGCAACGTCAGTAGCCCGAGAATCAGGATCGACGTTTGACCGTAAAGATATTATTCAGATCCTTCTAAAGGAAACAGATCGCCTCCTTCCATCTCTCGCCGATGGACGCATCAATACCATTGTGGATGAATGGAAAGACTGGTGTACCATGTTTGGAAAGTCCGTGACCTTGACCCAGGGCGAGGAAACGATTTCCGGCACCGCCCTCGGAATTGAGGCTGATGGCAGACTCGTCCTCAGCACTCTTTCTGGTCAATCAACCTACTTCGCGGGCGACGTGACGATTGTGGAGTGACCCAACGGAAATAGGACTCTCATGCTGCTAGCCATTGATATTGGCAACACCCATACTGTTCTTGGCGTCTTTCAACAATCGACACTTAAGTTCGACTGGCGCGTCACAAGCTCTCTTCAACATACCGAGGATGAAGTTGGGGCCCAGGTCAAACTGTTTCTCACGGATGCGGGAATCAATTTAAAAGACATCCAAGGGATATGCATCTCTTCAGTTGTACCGGACTTGACGGATGTATTCGCCTCAATGGCGCGCAAATATATCCACAGAGAACCGGTCATTGTCAGTTCTTCGCTCAACCTTGGCATCCAGATACGGTACAGCGATCCACGCGCTGTCGGTGCCGACCGGCTCTGTAACGCGATCGCAGGATTCGCAAAATACGGCGGTCCGCTGATCGTGATCGATTTTGGGACGGCAACGACATACGACGTTGTCGCAACTAATGGGGATTATCTCGGAGGCGTGATTGCCCCCGGAATCGAAACCTCCGCGGTTGACCTTCATCGTCGTGCAGCGAAGCTGCCCAAGGTGGAACTCCATTTCCCATCAACGATCATTGGCACGGACACAGCAAGCAGCATGCAAGCGGGAATTCTCTATGGGGCCGTCGATTCCATGGAAGGTATGGTAAGCCGATTGCAGGCGGAATTGCTGAAGCGGGAGGGTTCAGAAGGAAAACTGATTGCGACAGGGGGATTTTCGAAGTTCATCTCGGAGCATTCGGCCCTTCCGATTCGATGGGAGCCATCACTTGTTCTCGAAGGAGTGCGGCTTGTGTATGACCGTGCTCGACACACGGCTTAACGATTGGCCGCAGAATCGAGTGGAAATTCTACACATGTTTTTTTGACTCAGTTGTTTTTCCATGTCCTTTCGAATCTCATCGGGTCCGTTTTCCCCGCCGTGATGCGCGTACAGAATTCTGTGCAGGCTGAGTATCCCCCGAATGCTCGTTTCAAGGCCGTGAACTTCTTTTAGGACTTCCCGTATGAGTTTGACAACGCTCCTGCGGGAAGTTAGTGAAAGGCCGGCCAGAATCTCTTCGGCTTTTACTTCCAACTCGAAGTTAATGTGAGCCGCCTCCGTCTGCAGAGGTGGTGTGATGGCATTAAGCACTTCGCCTGCCTGTTGAGCCCGATTTCATTCAGATCTTCCGCTTCAAACTCCTTCGCCACCCGAAACATGTATCTCTCGTGCATGGCGTCGATCACTTTGCCGAGCTGGCAGTAAATGTCTGGTGATGAAAGTTGTCTTTGAGCTGGTGGGCGACTACACTGTTGAAGTTCCGATCATCATCGATCAGCAGAATTATCAAGCCTGCCTACTCCAAGAGCCGGTTGTCTTTCGTTGTCGAGGTTCTGTGAAACCTATGAAGTGATCGGAGAAGTTATTCGCTGATCATCGAAGTATTGATAGACTAACTTTCAATACTTGTCTCGGATTGACGCGTCCGCGCCAAAAAAAAGGCCCCTCCCGAGGCAGGAGAGACCTTTCACGCTACATCCAACGCAGATCAACGAATTCCCACCATCACGACGGAAGCGTTTGCCAAGTCGACAATTGGCGTGAAGTAGAGGCCGAAGAGAAGTGTCGGAATAACCAACAGCATCAGGAGGACCAACTGAGGCTTTGACAAGACTATCGGCTCCGCACTTCCCTCGGGATCACGTAGAAACATATTGCGCAACACTCGGACGTAGTAGTACAATGAGACTACGCTGTTAATGGCTCCCACCACAGCGAGCCATATCCATTTTGCGTCCAAGAGCGCGGCAAACAGGTAGAGCTTTCCGATGAATCCAGCGGTGGGTGGCAGACCGGTGAGCGAAATGAAAAAGATAACCATCGCAACGCCTATGACCGGTGATCGATATCCAAGTCCCTTGTACGAATCGATGTTTTCACTCCCTGTCTTGTTTGCGACCAACATGACAACGAGAAAGGCGCCGAGATTCATGAACAGGTAGAAGACAAAGTAGATCAGTACGGCGGCGATGCCTTTGTCGCTCAGCACCACGACACCCATGAGCATATAACCAGCGTGCGCTATGCTCGAATAAGCAAGCAGCCGCTTGAGGTTCTTCTGCCATACTGCGACGAGATTGCCGAGCGTCATCGTCAAGACCGAGAGGATTGCCAGAAGCTTGTTCCACTCAAATCCCTGGACCGACACCCACATGCCGGCGGACAATCCAACAATGCTGGTATCCAAAAACGACACCTTAAAAAACCGAATCATCATGGCAAATCCGGCTGCCTTCGACGCGACGGAAAGAAAAGCAGTAATCGTAATCGGAGCTCCCTCGTAGACATCCGGGGTCCAGAAATGGAACGGCACCGCCGATATCTTGTAGCCAAAGCCAACAATGATGAAAATAGTTGCGACGAGAAGCGTGTAATGATTCGTCCCGCCCAAGGACAAGGCCTTGTTGACGCCAATGAAGTCCGTTGCCCCGGTTAGTCCATACAGGATTGAAATGCCGTACAACATCACACCGGATGAGAGTGCTCCGTAGAGGATGTATTTAAGTGACGCTTCGCTTGAATCGGCTGCCTCGCGCGTATAGCCAGCGAGGATATAGGATGAAAGGCTTGCGAGTTCAAGAGCGAGAACCATCATCAAGAGATTTGACGCACCGGCCATCAGAAACATTCCAAGCGTTAGAGCAACGAGCAGTGCGAAATACTCGCCCATTCTCCTTACGGTCGATTGAACTTCCGACGAATAGTACGAAAACAGGAAGATGATCAGCGTACACAGCCCGATGACCATCTTGAAGAAGACCGAGAACGGATCGACCGAGATCATCCCGGAAAAGAGCGATTGCGATGTTCCAAGTTGTCCGTAGGTGAATACCATTGTCAGGACGACGCCGACAAAACTGACGAATGCCACTCGTTGAGGTTTTTTGCGGAATATCAAGTCCGTGAGAATCGCCACGCAAAATGTGATTGCAAGCGTGGTTTCAGGCAGAAAGTGAGACAGATTTTGTAGGATTTGTTCAGACATAGTTCAGATGCAGACAGTTAGGGTATGAGCGCAACCGCACCGGATTTCGATACTATGGTTACCAAATGGTTCAGCGATGACGTCATGAGGTCGAGCATGAGCGACGGATAAATCCCCAGAACCAGCACGATGACGGCGAGGGGAACCAGCGTGAAGATCTCGCGACCAGTTACATCAGGCATCGAGCCCCACTTTCCGTTCGGTGTGCCAAGGAATACACGTTGGAGTGTCCACAACATGTAGGCGGCTGTCAACACGATGCCCAGGGTGGCTATCATCGTGATCACACGAAGATTATCCACCTTGAAGGCACCGAGAAACGAAAATGCTTCCGAAATGAATCCGCTCAGACCTGGTAGACCAAGGGCGGCAAAGAATGCAACCGTCATGATCCCGGTATATTTCGGCATCGAGAGAGCGAGGCCGCCGAATGCATCGAGGTCGCGGGTGTGGGAACGGTCATAGATAACACCAACAATCAAGAAGAGCATTGCCGTGATTGTGCCGTGATTGAACATCTGGAACACCGCCCCCATCATTCCCTGCGTATTCATGGCCGCCATGCCGAGCAGGACTATTCCCATGTGGCTGATGCTGGAGTACGCAATCAGTTTTTTGAAGTCTTTTTGCGCCATCGCGCACAACGCACCATAGACAATATTAATCAACGCCAGAATTGCCAGAGCCACGCTCGTCTGTTGGGCAATCTCAGGGAACATCGGATAACTGATGCGGAGGAGGCCATACGTTCCCATTTTCAGAAGTACTCCGGCAAGGATCACGCTAATTGCTGTTGGAGCTTCGACGTGCGCATCCGGCAACCACGTGTGGAACGGGAAGATGGGAACTTTGATCGCAAATCCAATGAAGAGCGCGATGTAAGCCAGCAATCTGAGATGTGTGCCGGCCCCGGCAAGCAATGAACCAGGTTCCAGATTCGCCGGATTCATCATGGCAAGCATGTTAAAGGTGTGAACTTTTTCTCCGGTCGCCGGATCAAGAATGGTGGTGCTGAAATAGAGAGCAATCATGGCCAGCAGGATCAAGACACTTCCGAGCAGTGTATAGAGGAAGAACTTAATGGCAGCGTATTCGCGCCGCGGGCCGCCCCAGACGCCGATCAAGAAGTACATCGGCAGAAGCATCAATTCCCAGAATACATAGAACAGGAAAAAATCAAGCGCGCCAAAGACGCCCATCATGCCTGTGTCAAGAAGAAGAAGCATCGCCATGTAGCCCTTAAAGGCCTTGTCGATATTCCACGAAGCAAGGACAGCGATAAAACTGATCAATGCCGTGAGAAGAACCATGGGAACGCTCAACCCATCAACACCCATGAAGTATTCGATCTGGATCCGGCCAAACCAAGCTACACCTTTGATATCAATCCATGAGAACTTCTCGACAAACTGCATTCCCTGCTGTGTGTTGATTCCTTCCAATCCCCGATTGAAATTAAAACAGATAACGACGGCGAGCACCAGTTGAAGAAACGTCACAATGGCACCCGTCCATTTCATGAACGTCTCATGTCCCTTCGGAATCATCAGGACTGCAACAATGCCCAGGATGGGCAAGAAGGTTATCCACGTGAGAAAGCCAGCACCGGGAAGATTGGATTCCATTTGAATCGACTCCTCTGAAGAATCAGTTGAACACAAACCCGATCGATCCTAACGACCGAACCGGTCTACACCCTGTTATCGAAACCACAGGAAGAACACCATCACAGCAAACATAGCGAACGCAAGATACGTCTGAACTTTGCCGGTTTGAAACTTCCGTCCCAACAAACCAAAGAATCCAGCCAACGTGGCAACAAAATTGACCAGGCCGTCGATGATCTTATTGTCGAAACCGCCGACACCGACATAAAACAAAAAGAAGGTCATCCCCGCCACTCCAAGTGAAAGAAGACCATATCCGGCCATTCCCCACACACCGACGGCCGTTGGCAGGAGTGCCGAACCGGTAACCCATCCCGCATAGAAGGAAATGAATCCCATCACGACCATATAGGCGATTGCGCCGGCATGTCCTTCTTCCCAGGCTTCCTTCGTTCCGTGTGTCACTGCCATGGTCCATCGACCCACACCGTTGACAATCCCATCGATGACTTTGGAATCAAACCAATTGTACGCCCATGCAATCCCCTTGGTGCCCTGGACGAAAACGAATTCATACAACTCATCAAAGTACCATTTGTTGACAAGGAACTGGTGAACCGGCTTGAGCCGCTCGGCGACCGCATCTGCATTGATTTTCTTCCAATAGTAGGTCGCAAACGCTACCAGCATCCCCAAGCCAGCAACGATCAAGGAGAGGACCATTGCTGGAGCGTGTGCATGATGGAGCGATTCCTCAAATACCTCTTTCCCGGCTGCCGCAACTCCGGCCGGGACCACGGAAACAGGACGCTCCACGGCGTTAACGAACCAGCCTTGCACTGAAATCGGATTGAGATTGCCGGTGAAGAAGAAGAAGAACGAAAGAACTGCAAAGAGGATGAGAGGAATGGTCATCACGTGTGGTGACTCATGGATTGAGTCTAGCCGGTGTTGATCTTTGTGCTCGCCAAAGAATGTCAGGATTACCACCCGGAACATATAGAACGCTGTCAGCCCGGCGACAAAGAAACCGATGATCGGAATGAAATAGTTGCCCGTCAGATTTCCGTAGGCAAGGGTACCTGCAAGAATTTCGTCCTTGCTCAGGAAGCCGGAAGTGAATGGAACACCGCAGATCGCAAGTGTATACACGAGGAATGTCCAGAAGGTAATCGGCATCTTCTTCCAAAGACCGCCCATATTGCGGATGTCCTGCGGATCTGTCTGATGATCATGACTGTGGTGAAGAGCATGATGCATAGCGTGGATCACCGAGCCGGAGCCAAGAAAGAGGCCAGCCTTGAACATCGCATGTGTCGACAGATGGAAGAAGCCCGCCGTGTACGCTCCAACGCCCAGGCCCATCACCATATAACCCAGTTGACTTACGGTTGAATACGCCAACACTTTCTTGATATCATTTTGTGCGATCGCAATGGTGGCGGAAATGAATGCGGTGATCGCTCCTATGTAGGCAATGAACATGAGTGCGTCCGCCGTCATCATCGCAAATGTCCGTGTCACCAGATACACACCGGCGGCGACCATGGTCGCAGCATGGATGAGTGCGCTGACGGGTGTGGGACCTTCCATTGCATCCGGCAGCCATACATGCAACGGGAATTGAGCCGATTTGCCAATCGCACCGCAAAAGATGAGAATACCGGCCGCCGTTAGCCATGGTTCGCTGCCAAACGGAACTTGTCCTGCCTGCATGCCTGTGAAGATGGCGTCAAACGAAAAGGTGTGAAATTGTGCGAAGAGGATCATGATACCGATAAACATGCCGACGTCGCCCACCCGATTCACAACAAACGCCTTCTTGGCCGCATCGGATGCCGATTTCTTTTCAAACCAATGGCCGATCAACAAATAGGAACTCAAGCCAACCAGTTCCCACGACACATACATCAGGAAAAAATTGTTGGTGAGAACGATACCCAGCATCGAGAACGTGAAGACACCCAAATACGAAAAATACCGCCCGTAGCGAACATCTCCCTGCATGTAGCCGATCGAAAACAGATGGACCAGCGCGCTTACGATGTTCACCACGACAAGCATAATCGCCGAAATATTGTCGACCATGATCCCGAGGTCCATTTTCATCGGACCGAAACCGGGGACGTTGCCAAAATTCACCCATGTAATCGTTGCCTGGATTGTCTCATCATGATACGCGGTCAGCTTCGTGTACAGGATAACGGCAGACAGCGCGAGACCGACAAACAGGAGTGACGTGCCAAGCCAGTCTCCCTGCCGAGGAAGTCTTCGTCCGAAGAATACCAGAACCACAAAATTGAAGAGTGGCAGGAGCAGGACGATAAGCGAGAGTGTGAGAATCGTTTCGTGAGACATTGGTCAGGTTTTCAATTCACATTGGTCGATTGTCAATTTGAGACTCTTAGTCTTTGAGCTGATTGATTTCGTCAACGTTGACAGTGTTGAAGTTTTGGAAAATGTTCAGGACGATAGCCAGCATAATTGCCGCTTCCGCAGCAGCCAAAATAATTACAAAGATTGCGATGACCTGTCCGTCGAATGTGCCGGTTGTGTACCTGGAAAAAGCTATGAAATTAATGTTGGCCGCGTTGAGAACAAGCTCGATACCCATGAGAACCATCACGGCGTTTCGGCGTGTGAGAATCGCGAAGATGCCCATGGAGAACAGCAGCGCACTGATGATCAGGAAATGCGTAAGACCAGGATTTTGAAGGAATACGAGGACATCTCTGAAAAATGCGTTCATGCTTTTTTTTCCCTCCTCGCGATCATCGCTGCCCCGATCAACGCCACCAGAAGCACAACGGATGCAATTTCGAAGGGAAGCAGGTAGCTCGTCAACAGCATCTCTCCAATTTTTGGGCCGCTCGCGACCGTGTCGGGGAGCGTTCCCATTCGCTTCCAATCGGCGGACAAAAAAATACCAGCCAACATCCCCCCAATGGCAGCCGCAATGAGCGCAGCCGGCAAGGTTTGTACTGTGCTGGTTTTGGCGTCAACGTTGATCTGGCGGGTTGTCAGCATCACGCCAAAGACAACAAGCACCAGGATACCTCCGACATAGATCATTAACTGAGTAATCGCCAGAAAATCGGCCATCAGCAGAACATAGAGTCCCGCCACGCCAAAGAACGTAAAGAGGAGTGAGAATGCAGACCGCACAATATTCTTGGAAAATACCACGACAGAGGCTGACACGAGTGTCAGAAGAGCAAATGCGTAGAAAACTATTGTAAAGAGATCCATAGTCGATATTTCTCTTAAGTGTTCGCCGTAGGGGGCGTGGGTGGCAGTTCGGGTTTGGGCGGAGGTGGCGGAGCAGGGGGTGTTGTGGCACCCGCTGGTACAGCCGGGGCGGCGGCTTTTGCCGCAGCCGCTGCAGCGGCTTTCTTGGCCACCGCTTCCTCTTCAGCTTTCCTTGCTTTCTCTTTAGCCACATCAATTTCGGCCGATGTCATCCTGCTGAAGTTGTAAATCAGATTCTTACGGTCGAACTCTGAGAATTCGTACACGTCCGTCATGACGATACACTCAGTCGGACATGGATACACACAGAGTCCGCAATAGCAGCACTTGGCGATATCGATATCAAACGTCGGAAGATGAAGTCGCTTCTTGTTTCCTGTTGACGTCACCCCCAGATCCTGATCGGGCGTTGCTTTGATCGTCTCGATCGTGATACAATCGACCGGACAAGCCATCGAGCACTGATCACAGCCGATGCAGTCATCGATG
>Ga0315275_10002345_pt1 | contig 17035 bp, 11 predicted proteins | sample YL17G03_0_MG_FD_205557 | JGI IMG/M metagenome (GOLD analysis project Ga0315275, IMG submission 205557) | Sediment microbial communities from Yellowstone Lake, YNP, Wyoming, USA - YL17G03_0 | ecosystem: Environmental > Aquatic > Freshwater > Lake > Sediment | place: USA: Wyoming | collected... | reverse complement strand
TGATTCTGTCAACCGCGATCGAGAGCACCCCCAACCTTACGGTCTTTGAACTTATCTTCCTCTCGCCAAAACGCCAAGCTACTGTCGGTCTTGTTCCTCCTCCAGTCCTTGTGTCCCCTCGCGCCTCGCGAGAACGAAGCAGGACATGCCTCCACGTCAAGTGTGAGTGAACGGTGACTCGCCCGGCGAGCCACTGGTTCGCTCGACGCCTTGGTCCGTTGGGCTATTCGGGTGCTTCTGGACCCAGCGACGTGCGCTCTTCAGACTCAGTTCAAAAGAGTCTTTTTCCGCATCGCCACTTGGCAGGTCAAATAGACGGATGCTGAAGGAACTCCACATGACTTCAAAAGAAGCATCAAGCATCTCCCGTTCCGGAGTGCGCGACGGATGATGTGTGTCACTTTCACAGCCGAACTCAAATGCCGGATATTCACCCCCGAGAACACGCCCCTCTTCATAGACGCGACTTCGCCCATACATGTACTGTTCGACAAACGCGTGCTCTGGGACAAGAAACAGAGCGAACGACAATGATCCATTGAAGAGACGGATGTCGAATGACGGGCATTCCTGGAGATCACGCAGAGTTTGATGAATGTCCTGGTATAGTCGGGTCTGCACGTGTTTCTCCCATGTCCAGCTCTGGAGCGCCGCGGCTATTTCCGCCGGAGGGTGCGAATCCGCGACGGCACGAAGCACTGCCTGTTCGCATATAGGATTGAGCAGCAACATCCGAATGGAAGCACCTCTGGTAGCCGCCTCCCATAATCTGCTTCTCACAGGGTAGGATGTGAAGAACTTTCCCGTAATTGCCTGAATCGCAACACCCTGATCTTTCTTCACTCCGTCAAGAACCTCACATTCGCGCTGTCCCAGAAGACTTCTATGATCTCGACGATAGATATTGACAATGCGCGCTTTCTCTATCGCGTCATCAGTGCCCACCTCGGAATCCCCCATCACCGCTGGACGAGCCTTGCTCCAAACATGATCAAACGATATCATGTATTCTTTATGTCGGTCGCCTCTTGAGTATCGGAACAGGGGCATCAGTATTTGCCGAGTGTGATCCCGATAATAGTACTGCTCGACGAATGCCACATCTGCAGTGATGAACTGGAGAGCAAAGGGGCAATGATGGTATAAACGCGCTGACAGGAAGTCAAGACTCCCGTTGGGATAGAGCTTTGCCTGGGTTTGCTGCACTTCGTCGATACTCTGCCGTACTTCGTAGGGCAGACCGGCTCCTCCCATACGAGTGCGTTCCCAATCGTGCCTGAAAAGCCCTTCTCCAGAGCGGGGATCCAGAAGCAGCAAGCGAACCTTGAGTCGCTTGTGGGGCGGCACTGACTGTTCCTCTTCGGCGGCTAACCGTCGCTTGATCACGTCCCAGACAGCGCGGTGCCTTCCGTTGACATGCAAGATGTCGCGAAGTGAGATACCCGCTATGTCAACCTCATGCGCCCCCTGCGCAGCCTTCAGCATTTCCTCATTCGCCTCGTATCGAGAGGAATAGGCGGTGATTCCCATTTGCGAGAGCTTGCCTGCATCGCTGTCGTCGAGAACAAGTCTCAAGTACCGGTCAGCCGTCAGTGCAACGCCGACGCCGATGACGAGCGTCTCCGTGATCAGAAGAATCGGGTGCTGCAGTGCATGCAGAAGACCTCCTTCCCAAGGAATGGAACCCAACAGAGCAGCAGCCAAGAGCCAGCCCAACCCAAGAACAAAGACCGTCCCGAGTGCCAGTCCTTTTGGGACGGATATCTTGTCTCTCATCTTGGTACTCATGCTTCCTCCTTATCTCGTTTCTGTATTGATACTCCGGCTAGCACCACTCATGTGTATCCGCATAGCACGCCACACAGCGCTCCAAGTGCCGTCCAACACGCCTGCGTAAGAGTATTTTCTCAATCATGCCTGCTGACATGCAAGGCTTTTGCGCCGAGGCAGTGTTCTTGTCACAGTGTCTCATGCAGATCGGGATAGGGGTCTCCATCACACCCCCAAAGCGAATCGGGTGGGCTGCAAACTCCGGCACGGAATGGTGGAACCGTTCGAACAACTTCGGGGGGATTGTGGGTATCGCTCGCGCGTCTGTCTGCGAAGCGACGGCCTGCGTCGCAAGTGTTCTCCTTGAGTCGCATGTCTTAAGCACTCCCGACATCCGGGCCTCTCTTGTTTACGAGGACGATCATAACACAGCCCGGCGGAAAAGCAACAGGGGAGCCGCAAGAAAACCCCTATCTCCTCCATTTCTTCCTCACATGAAACCGCAAAGGCACGAAGCTATTCTTGGAAATGGCTGTCTGTACTTTCGGTGGACACAACGATTTCCGGGGTTTTCACTTGACGCCGAAGCACGCCATGAGTATGATTGCCATGCAACGAATAAACTGAAATCAGAAGTAGAAAGCAGGCAATACGAATGGTCAGTCATAGATAGTCAATTTGGAGGGTTCTTCAATCGCCAGCGAAGCGCAAATCCTTGCCAACCGGCAGAATGCGGCGAGTCCACCACGGAGACACGGAGACCACGGAGACCACGGAGACGATCCCGATTATGCAAAACAAAGCCAATTCCTAGCGAGCCAAATCAACGCCAAGTGCTGTTTGGAAAAATGGTTATGGGAAAAAACGCGGATCATGCCTCCGCAAAAACAAAGCCAATTTCGCCGGGCCGAGATTACCTCAGCCGTCTGGGCGAGGTGGGCTCCCCGCGATGACAGGAACGGGCGAGGGAATCCACGGTGCGACCCCTGTTCGCGCGGAGTCGAGGACGTGATTGTGCAAAACAAAGCCAATTTGCACCGAGCCAGATGAACGCCAACTGCTTTGTGAGAAAAGGGTTATGAATAATTCGGCCCCAAAACGGGTTGTGCGAAACAAAGCCAATTTCCCTCGGGCCCAGGCATCATGGCGATCTGTCCTGGCGGGCACGGCGAGGGAATGCTCGGCCACAGGACGTTTCCATGCGAGCACGGTCAAACGAGTTTGGCAGCGTCCCAAGTTCCTGGAATCTCTGGGACGCTGGATGGGTAGCAGCCTCAAGCGCAGCTTGGGGATGGCTCGATTCGATCGGGAAAACCAGCCATCCCCAAGGCCTTCGGCCTTGAGGCTGCCACCCGGCTCGACCCACGCTTTCTCGGCGGGCCTCCGAGCTTTCCCAACGGGCGGAATTCTATTGTCAGGGTCAAGATGGGCTTATACCATGCTGGGACGACAAAGAAGTGGGGCGAGCGTCCCCGCTCGCCGGAGATCGCCGCGCTGCACTCGCGATGACAGATTGTCGTGCGGGGACGCACGACCTGTAAGGAGCCTTGGCATGAAGGCACATGGATTGGTCCTTTTGCTTGTGATTTCCCTCGTTCTGGCGGGCGGTTGCGCTACCGATGTCCATCGCGGCATGGGGACGGTGATCGTCGGCGGCGAGCTGAAGCAGTGGCACGATGTGACCCTGACCTTCGACGGGCCACCGTCGGATGAGGCCGGCGCGGTCAATCCCTTTCTCGATTACCGCCTGGATGTGACGTTCGCCAAGGACGATAAGCAGTACGTCGTGCCGGGGTACTACGCCGCCGATGGCGATGCCGGCCAGACCAGCGCCAGCGCCGGCAGCAAATGGCGGGTCCACTTCCTGCCGCCTGAGCCGGGCACGTGGACGTATATCGCCTCGTTCCGAGCCGGAACGGACATCGCCATCGACAGCAACGTCCCGGCGCCGCTCGTCGTGACTGAGGACAAGAAGAAATCACGCACGAGGACAGCGACGCCACAGGGACCGAAGCCGGCCGACCGGCGGTTCGTCGGTATTGAGCAGACCGGGACGATCGAGATCGGGCCGACGGACAAGACCGGGCGGGACTTCCGGGCCCAGGGCCTGCTGCGGTACACCGGTCAGCGGTATCTGCAATTCGCCCACACCGGGACGTATTTCATCAAGGGCGGGGCCGATAGCCCGGAGAATTTCCTCGGCTATGCGGATTTCGACCAGACGTTTGACAGCGCCGAGCTCAATCGCCAGGGCGAGGCCGCGGGCAAAGAGTTCATCCATCATTACCAGCCGCACATCGAGGACTGGCGGAGCGGCGACCCGACCTGGCAGGACGGCAAGGGCAAAGGCATCATCGGCGCTTTGAACTATCTGGCCTCCAAGGGCATGAACAGCGTCTACTTCCTCACCTATAACATCGACGGCGGCGACGGCCAGGACGTCTGGCCCTGGACCGGCCCGGGCGAGAGGCTGCGTTTCGATTGCAGCAAGCTGGAGCAGTGGGAGATTGTCTTTTCGCACATGGATAAGCTCGGCTTGATGATGCACGTCGTCACGCAGGAGACGGAGAACGACCAGGGTCTCGACGGCGGCGAACTGGGCCGGCAGCGAAAGCTCTACTACCGCGAGCTGATCGCCCGCTTCGCCCACCATCCGGCCCTCGTCTGGAACCTCGGCGAGGAGAACACGAACACGAACGAGCAGCGCAAGGCCTTCGCCAAGTACCTTCACGACCTGGACCCCTACGGCCACCCGGTCGTCTGCCACACCTATCCCGGCAAGTACGACGAGGTCTACAGTCCCCTGCTCGGGTACAAGTACTTCGAGGGCCCCTCGCTCCAGACGAACGACACCCACCGCCAGACCATGAAATGGATCGATCTATCCGCCACGGCGGACCGACCGTGGTTCGTCTGTCTCGACGAGATCGGCCCCGCCCATACCGGCGTAAAGCCCGATAATGACGACTATTGGCATGATGAGGTGCGCAGGGAGCACCTGTGGGGCAACCTGATGGCCGGCGGCGCTGGCGTCGAGTGGTATTTCGGCTACAGCTTCCCCAACAACGACTTGAACTGCGAGAACTGGGGCAGCCGGGACCACATGTGGGATATGACACGGTACGCCCTGGACTTCTTCCGCGACCATCTACCATTTTCGAAGATGAGCCATCACGACGAGCTGACCTCGGCGCCGGACGACTACTGCTTCGCCTACCCCGGGCGGGTCTACGCCGTCTACCTGCCATCCGGGGGGACCACAGACCTCGACCTCGGCAAGGCCACGGCCACGTTCCAAATCCGCTGGCTCAACCCGAGGGAAGGCGGACCGCTGCAGATCGGAACGATCTCCTCGACGACCGGCCCCGGCAAGGTCAACCTCGGCCAGCCGATGAAGGATACCGACAAGGATTGGGTAGCCCTGGTGGAGCGTGGCGAGCCATGAGGCAGCCGGCTATCCGTAAAATACCTGTTGCAAAGCCCGGCATCCGCCTTATAATGCCCCTTCATCAAGATCCCGATTGGCGGAACCAAGATGACTATAGCCTTTGGAGACGATATCCATGGAAGAGACTGCCGAACTGCAGGTGAACCTGTTTCGGGAGCAAGTGCCCTCGATGGACGAGACGCGAGCGATGTCGCACCTGGTCCACTCTTGTGAGATCAACCAACAACGATTCGCCGAGATGGTGGCGCAATACCTGAGCAAGACCTCGCCGGTGACCGCACTGGAGACCGGAATCGGCCTGTTCATTCTCGGCCGATACCGCGAGGCGGTGACCAAACTGCAAAAGGGCCAGGATGGCAAAGAGAAGTTCCTATACCTGGCATTCACCCTGCGGCGATTGAGGCGATTCGACGAGGCGATGCAGAGCCTCCAGAAGGCAAAGGAGCACGGGGCGGAAGCATTGAGCGTCAGCCTGGAAAAAGCGGCCACGCAACGTCATGCGGGCAATCCGGAGGCGGCGGCCAAGGAGATCAAGGCCTGCGCGAACTTCGAGAACGTCAGCGCGGAGTACCACTACCAGTTGGCCCGCTTGCAGGAGGTCCAGGGCGAGTACGACAAGGCGGTCGCCAACTACAAGACCGCCCTGGAGCTGGCCCCCGCCCACCAGCGAGCCCTGTTCCATCTGGCCTATCGGTATGACCTGTCCGGTCATGAGGAGGAGGCGATCGAGCACTACAAGCGGGTGGTGGCTACCTCGCCGGTCTACGTCAGCGCCCTGCTGAATCTGGCGGTGCTCTACGAGGACTGGGGCGAGTTCGAGAAGGCCAGCGCCTGCGTGGACAAGGTCCTCGAATCCCACCCCAACCACCAGCGGGCGACCCTGTTCCATCGGGACGTGGAAAGCTCCAAGACCATGTTCTACGACGAGGAACGGGAGAAGAAGAAGAGCCGCAAGAACCAGATCCTGGAGACCCCGATCTCCGATTTCGAGCTGTCGGTCCGCAGCCGCAACTGTCTGCGGAAGATGAACCTCCGCACGCTGGGCGACCTGCTCAACATCACGGAGGCGGAGCTGCTCTCCTATAAGAACTTCGGCGAGACCTCTCTGAGAGAGATCAAGGCGGTCCTCGATCAAAAAGGATTGCATCTGGGCCAGGCGCTGGAGGATAAGCAGCTTCAGCCGGATGAGCCGGAGCCGCAGGGCAGCCTGGAAGACCGTGGCCTGATGAACAAATCTATCGACGACCTGCCGTTGTCGGTCCGGGCCCGCAAGTGCCTGCAAAAGCTGAACCTCCGCACGCTGGGCGAGCTGACCCGCACCACGGATGCCGAGCTGCTCGGCTGCAAGAACTTCGGGGTCACGAGCCTAAACGAGATCAGGAGGATGCTGTCCGGTTTCGGTCTGTCTCTGCGAAGTCTGGAGTAAGCCGGGCGGTTGTGCGGAATGTCCTTGCCGAATCCAGAAGACAAAGAACAGAAGACGGAAGACGGAGGACAGAAGACCGAAGACCAAGGACAGACCACTGAGCCTATCCGTCCTCCGTCCAGCGTCCGCCGTCTTCCGCCATCCGTCCTCTGGCTTGGTGCAGCCGCATGTCTGTGTCTGGTTGGAGCGATGGTTCTCCTGCGCGGCTGCGAGGGCCGCCCGATCCTCCGGCCAACGCCCCAGATGGGTATCGAATCCAGGTTCTGGGTGCGCGTGCTGCTGCTCAACGACGTCACGGAGTGCACGCTTGACATCCCCTCAGCCTTCCGGATCGCCCCGGCCGGCCAGAGCCTGGATGCCCCAACCGGCGGAACCGCGAAGGAGCCGCTGGGCAGCCCGGCGAAGATCACGCTCGTGGACGGCCGGCTCATGCTCGGTGCGACACCTCTGGGGAGCAACGACATGGTTCTGAGCCCGGAGCGGCCGCACATTTTCGGACTCGACGACCAGAAGTACCGCGGCCGGTTGCGGCTGATCGTCAATCGCGACGGGCGATCGTTCGATGCCGTCAACTTGGTACCGTTGGAGCCCTACTTGGCGGGCGTCGTCGGCAAGGAGATGCCCCACAACTGGGAACCCCAGGCCTTGATGGCCCAGGCCATCGCGGCACGCACCTATTGCCTCTTCATCAAGAATCGCTTCGGGACCAATCGCAGCTACGACGTCACTCGAACGCAGTCCAGCCAAGTCTACGGCGGCATCGGCGGCGAATCCACCCAGGTCTGGGACGCCGTCAACAGCACCTGCGGCCAAATCCTGGTCGCGCCAGAGCTCTTGCCCGCGAACGCGGAGCAAAGCACGGAATCGGTGCCGTCCTCCGTCCTCTTTCATCCGTCCCCTGGATCGACGGGGCTGTTCCCTGCGTACTTCAGCTCTACCTGCGGCGGCCACACAAGCAGCGGCGAAGAGGTCTTCGGTGACTCATACGGCCCGCTCCAAGGCGTCGAGTGCCCGTACTGCAAGGACGTGGCCTCGCTGGAGGCCTTCTATTGGCCGATGGCCTCATTCGACCGCGAGACGGTCACGAAACAACTGCTGGACAGATATCCCAAGCTGGCCGCATTGGGAGAAATCACAGACGTGGCGGTCATCGAAGAGAGCTGCTACGGCTCGTTCTCCCGGTTGACAAAGATCCGGCTCACCGGGTCCACGGGCAAGACGGATACGCTTCGGGCCGAGAACCTGCGTCTGGCCATCGATCCGAGCGGACGCAAGATCAAGAGCGCCATCTGCCGGATCGTGCCCTGGGGCAACGGCTGGGCCTTCCTGTCCGGCCGAGGGTGGGGCCACGGCGTCGGGATGTGCCAGTGCGGGGCCAAAGGAATGGCCCGACAGGGCCGCGACGCGCAGAGCATCCTGCAATATTATTACGCGGGCGCGGAAATTGTAAACGTCTATTGAGGACCGCCCAGAACCTGAAGGAAAGAGGGAACAGGACTGATAGGGCCTATAAACTGACCTGCTATGGCGCATTTTGAAGTACTCAGCAATGATTCGCGCAGCAGCGCCAGGCGTGGCGTCCTGAGGACCCCCCACGGGATCGTCCAGACGCCGGCGTTCATGCCGGTGGGGACCGCCGGGGCCGTCAAGGGCGTTACACCTGAGTACCTGGAGGCGTCGGGAGCCGAGATCATTCTGGCCAATACCTATCACCTGATGCTCCGGCCAGGCGTGGATGTCGTCCGGACCCTCGGCGGACTGCACCGGCTGATGGCCTGGGACCGGCCTATCCTGACCGACAGCGGCGGCTACCAGGTCTTCTCGCTCAGCTCGCTGACCAAAGTCGACGATGAAGGCGTCGAGTTCACCAGCCACGTCGATGGGGCCCGCGTCCACCTGAACGCGGAGATTGCCACCGACATCCAGTGCCGACTGGGCGCCGACATCATCATGTGCTTCGATGAGTGCACCCCCCTGCCGGCGGACGCCGCCAGACTCCAAAGGGCGGCAGACCGCACCATCGAGTGGGCGAAGAGGTGCAAAGCCGCCATCAGGGGTCAGGGGTCAGGGGTCAGGGGTCAGCAAACAATTCCCGGCCCGTTGACCCCTGAACCCCGACCCCCGACCCCTTCTCCGCTGCTTTTCGGCATCGTCCAGGGCGGGATCGACCTCGATCTGCGCCGCCGGTGCGCCGAGCAGATCGTCGATATCGGATTCGACGGGTACGCCATCGGCGGCCTGAGCGTCGGGGAGGGCCATGAGGAGATGGTCAAGACGGTCCGATATACCGCCCCCCTGCTGCCGGCGGGCCGTCCGCGGTACCTGATGGGCGTCGGCATGCCGGCGGACATCCTCGCGGCGGTCCTGGCCGGCGTGGACATGTTCGACTGCGTCCTGCCGACGAGAAACGGACGCAACGCCTTCGCTTTCCTGCCGGGAGGCTCCCTGCGGCTTCGCAACAGCACCCATATCGGCTCCGCAGAGCCTGTCCAGCCGGGCTGCGACTGCTACTGCTGCCGGCACTTCACCCGGGGGGCGATCCGCCACTTCTTCAATTGCGACGAGATGCTCGGGCCCATCCTGCTGTCGATCCACAACCTGAGGTTCTACCAGAGGCTCATGGCCGACATCCGGGAGCACGTCGAGCGGGGTGACTTTGGCTCTTGGGCGGTCCAAGAGATGGAGAAGTACATGGAAACCGATAAGCGGTAGTTGCCGCGTGCCGCACGTTGCGCGACCCTGCGGGTGAGATTGCTTCGTCGCTACGTTCCTCGCAATGACGTAAACACGTATCGTGCGTCATTGCGAGCGAAGCCGGTCATGGGCCTTCGGCCCACCGCAAGACGATGGAAATGGGCGGGTGGCAGCGGCAAGGCCGAAGGCTTTGCCGATGGCGGATGGGCAAACCATCGGCAAGCTGCCAGGCTGTGTCACAATTCTGACAGGGAGGGTCTTTCTTTTTTGTCACGGGAGTTTATCATGGGCTCATGGGTTTTGGAAAGGAGTCCTGCGATGGCTTTTCGGCAATCCGAGCGTTACCAGCAGATGTTTTTCCCCCCGACCCTTGACGAGGTCATCGCCCAGGACGATCCCGTGCGAGCCTACAACGCCTTCGTGGACACGGTGGATTGGCAGGCCTTGGGGATCAAGGGCGATCCGCATCAGGCGGGCTGTCCGGCCTATCACCCCAAAACGATGCTCAAGATCTTGGTCTATGGGTACTCTTATGGGATCCGCAGCTCTCGCAAGCTCGAACGCGCGTTGCATCACAATCTGTCGTTCCTCTGGCTGGCCGGGGGTCTCCAGCCGGACTTCAAGACCATCGCCCGGTTCCGGCGGAACAATCTCAAGGCCCTCAAAGAGGTGATCAGGCACTGTGCCCGGTTGTGCATCCAGTTGGATGTGATCGCGGGCAATACGCTGTTTGTCGATGGCAGCAAGTTCCGAGCCAATGCCGGCATCCGCAACAGTTGGACGGCGGAGCAGTGCGACAAGCACATGGAACAGATCGATCAGCGGATCGAGGAGATTCTGCAGGAATGCGAGAGTCTCGATACCCAGGAGGCGGATCAGGACTCGATGGTGCATCTCCAGCAGGAGTTGGCGAAGCAACAGGGCCGCAAGGAGCGGATCGAAACGGCCCTGGAGCAGTTGAAGGCCCAAGACCTCCAGCGGGTCAATACGACCGATCCGGACTGCGCGAGGATGCAGGGCCGCCAGGGCTCGCATGCCGGCTACAATAGCCAGATGGTCGTGGATGAGCAGCATGGTTTGATCGTGCATACGGATGTGGTCAACGACAACCATGATCGCCAGCAGTTTGCCCCGCAGATCACGGTGGCCCAGGAGGTTACCGGCAAAGTCCCCAATACCGCCGGGGCCGATAGCGGCTACTACAGCGGCGAGGAACTGGAGAAGATGGCCGCGGTTGCTACCCAGGTGTTGGTGCCCGCCCGCGAGCAGGTACATCCCTCCAAGAGCAAACCCTTCGCCAAGGGTCGATTCCCGTATCTGGCCGCGGAGAACGTCTATCTCTGTCCGGCAGGTCATCGCCTGACGTACCGGCGGACCTGCGAGGATCGATCTTGGCGGGAGTATCAGCGGGATGGGGGCACCTGTTGTGCGTGCGAGCACTATAAGCAGTGCACCTGCGGACGCAATGGTCGCAAGATCGTTCGCTATTTCAATGAGGACCTGCGGGATCGGCTGCGCCAGCAGTTTGAACCGCCCGCTAGTCAGGAGGTATATCAGCGTCGCAAGCAGACGGCAGAACTGCCCTTTGGCCACAGGAAACGCAACCTCGGGGCGGGCCACTTCTTGTTGCGGGGCTTGTCCGGGGTCCGTGCGGAGATGTCGCTGTTGGCCAGTTGTTTTAATGTGGCCAGGTTGATTGGCTTGTTCGGGGTCGCTGGCTTGATCGCCAGGCTCTCGGCTCTGTAAGCCGCCTGTCCAGTGATCTATTCCCCCATAGGGGGAGCCGCCACGGCCTCAGTAGTGCAGGCTGCTGTGCAGTAGGCATGCGGTTGAGTTGAGGGAACCTGCCGAGCCAGATCTCGTATGCATCTGGCTCCAGAGCCAGACAATGGGCCAAACAACTATGATGTGACACAGCCTGTGCGCTTGCCGCTGCCACCCGTCAGCATGGTGAACGCATCTTCAGAGGAGCGCGGCAATCGATCCGCCATAGTTGTGGAACGTGCGAAACGCGGGATTGCGGATTCTGAAGGCCCCAATCTCATTTGAATTTGACATTTTGCCCTTTTTGATATAGTCTGTCTCGATTCTCTGTCGTTATAGGAAAGGACCGCGTAATGGACAATGTTTGGATACTCGCGCAGGCAGGCTCGCAAGAGGCCCCTTCGCGGATCGGCTCGGAACCCGTGGGCGGCGCCGGTCAATCGACGACCACGGCGCCGGGCAGCCCCAATACGGGGCCCGAGGGCCCTGCGCCGCAGAAGCAGGGGTCGCCTTACAACAGTCTGCTGTTGATGGTCGCGGTGGTCGGGGTCTTGTACGTAGTCATGCTTCGCGGCCCGCGGAAGCAACAGCAGCAGCAGAAGCAGATGGTCCAGTCGCTCAAAAAGAACGACCGGGTCCGAACCATCGGAGGGATCTACGGGACCGTCATGGACGTCAAGGGCGACGAGGTCGTTTTGAAAGTAGATGAGGCGACCAACACCAAGATCAAGGTGAGCGCGTCGGCCATCGGCAAGAACCTCTCGCAAGAGGGCAAGGAATAGGGACGAAGTATTTACAATTTACTATTTACGATTTACTATTTGCGGCTCGCGGTTGAAGACCTACCGATCGGCAGCATCCGTTCGCAAATGGCAACCTCTAAATAGTAAATTGTAAATGATAAATAGCAAATTCTATAGGGCGGTTTTATGAACAGAAATCTGGTGCCGAAGTTCATTTTGATCCTCGTTCTGGTGCTCTTGGCCGTACTGGCCCTCTATCCTCCCAGCCGAACGCTGAAGCCGGGCATCGACCTCGCCGGTGGAACAAGCTTGATCTACGCCCTGAACACGGAGGGTATGTCCGGTGACGAGCAGAAGGACCTCGCCCAGAAGATGATCGCCGTGCTGCGGCGGCGTATCGACCCGGCCAACATCCAGAACCTCGTCTGGCGCCCCCTGGGCAGCACGCGATTCGAGATTCAGATGCCTCTGGCCAGCAAGGAAACCCAGGACAAACGGGATGAATTCCAGGCAGCCATGGATGATCTGCTGAAGAAGAATATCAATTCGGCCACGATCATGCGCGCTTTGAAATTGCCGCCCGAGCAGCGAACGGCGGAACTCACCCAGTTCGCCCAGGGGGACCCGAACCACCTGAAGATGCTCAACGATCTGGCCGCGGCACACGATGAGCGGCAGCGGTTGCAGCAGGAGCGGGATGCACTGGCCAAAGAGCTCCAGACCCTCGAGGAGACGATGAAGACGGCGGGTCTCGACGTCGCCCAGGTCCAGGCGAACCGGGACCCGTGGGGCAAGCTCAACGAGGAGGCCCGGAAGAAGGCATTGGCCGACTTCCTCGGCGCCAAGGCCGAGCAGAACCTTGCGTCCGTGCAAACCTACGTCGCAACTTCCGCCAAGCGGGCGGATACCGTCAACAAGCTGACCGTCGCGGGTGGGGTGAATGAGAAATACGACCAGTGCAAGAAGCAATTGGACCAACTCAGCCTCACCCAGGAGCGAATCACCTTGATCGCGGACTTGACCGGCAAGTCGGCCAAGCGGGCGGACGAGATCGCCAAGCTCAAGGCCAGTCACCCGGACCGCGTCAAGGAAATCGATCGAGCCATCGCCGCGTACGATGCCTATCGGCCTTTCCAGGGCCGGCTCGATGACCCGGCGGACCTGCGCCGCATGCTCAAGGGCGCCGGGATTCTCGAATTCCGCATCCTGCCGACGTCCGACCGGTCGGACCTCAGTGCCGCCGAGATCCAGCGGTACCGCGATGACCTCCTATCGAAAGGCCCCAAGTCGGCCTCGGACAACCAGTACATCTGGGTGGAGATTGAGAATCCTCAGGAATGGAAGGAGAATCGCAACACGGTCGCCGGCCAGTTCGGCGACAAGTCCTATGTCCTGGCCAGCAACAAACTACCGGATGAAGCCTTGCTGCACGGCGCAGGCACCCGCGAGTGGAAACTCGTGGGCGCCCACCCCACCTCGGATGACGTCGGACGCCGGGCGATTGGTTTCAACCTCGACATCAAGGGGGGCGATCTCTTCTATAACGTCACCAGCAAGAACCAGAATCGGCCGTTGGCCATCGTCCTCGACGACAAGGCGATTTCGGCTCCCAACATCAACAGCGCGATTCACGACAGAGGCATTATCCAGGGCAGCTTCACGCCGACCCAGGTCAGCGACATGGTCGACAAGCTCAATGCCGGCTCGCTGCCCGCGCGGCTGATCGAGCAGCCGATCTCCGAGCGGGTGATCGGCCCGTCCATCGGTGCGGACAACGTCCACAAGGGTATCGTGTCGGGCCTGATCGGCATCGCGCTGGTCATCCTCTTCATGATCGTCTACTACATGGTCGGTGGAAGCATCGCCGACGTGGCCATGCTCATGAACCTGCTGTTCACGCTGGGCATCATGGCCATGCTGCGGGCCACGTTCACGCTGTCCGGCATCGCCAGCACGATCCTCACGATCGGCATGAGCGTCGACGCCAACGTGCTGATCTTCGAGAGAATCCGGGAGGAACAGGCGAAAGGCGTCGGTCTGGCGACCGCCATCCGGAACGGATATGCCCGAGCCTTCAGCGCCATTTTCGACTCGAACCTGACGACGGTCCTCGCGGCGGCCGTTCTCTACTACGTGGGCACGGAGGACCTCAAGGGCTTCGCCATCGTCCTGATCCTCGGCCTTATCTCGAACTTGTTCACGGCCGTCTTCGTGACCCGTGTGATCCTCGAGTACCTGGTTTCCAAACGGATCCTCAAGGACCGTCTGCTGATGTTGCGTCTCATTCGAGTGCCCAACATCAACTGGATGCGTTTGCGGCCGGTGTTCTTCACGATCTCGGGCACGCTCATCATCGGCGGCCTGTCGATCTTCTTCCTCCGCGACAAATCGAAGTTCGGCATTGAGTTCACCGGTGGAACCAGCGTCCAGATCGCCCTCAAGGAAGGGACCTCCCTCACCCGCCAGGACGTGCAAGACCGGATGAGCCAGATGGGCAACAAGCTGAATAACGCGGATCTGCAGTCGGCCAGCGTCTACAGCATCGGCGTCCCGATCAGACAGGCCACCGGCGGCGAGAAGGTCTACGACCAGTATGAAATTACGACAATGGCCACCAACAAGCTGCAGGCGACGGTGACGCTTGCCGAGGGGAACACGCAGACGGCCGACGCCGTTACGGCGGCCATCCGCAAGACTGGGGCCGAGTCGCGGGCCGATCTGGGCGAATGGACGGTCACGCCCGGTGGCCCCAGAGCGTTCCTGGTCACCACCAACCGCATCAATCCGGTCATGGTCAAGAACGTGCTGACGAAGGCCTTCCCCGAAGCCCAGGTCTCGGAACCCAAGGTGGAAGAGGCCGTCTCCGATGCGATCCGACAGGCCTTCGAGGGGCAATTGTCGCTTCAGCAGAACCTCAAGCCCACGATCACCTCGGCCCAGAAGATCACCGACCAGATCATCGAGACTTACCCGGAGCTGGCTCGCTACGTCGGCGGAGTCAGGATCGAGACCACCCTGGACGTCCCGGCATCGATGCAGGAGATCGATCAGCGGCTCAAGGATTTGAAGTTCAGGCCCGACACGCAGGACCTGGCATCCTACGCGTATAGTGTCTTCGGGCCCGGTCTCAAGACGGTGGAGCCGACGCAGCCGGTCAAGGCGTTTACCTTTGTCAGCATGGAGCCCGAAGCCGGACTGCGGGAGCTCAGCGAGCAGGAATGGACGCAGTTCGTCGACAACGAGAAGACCCGGGTGCTCCAGGCCACCGAGCGGGAGACCTCGCTGCCGCGTGTGACCCGGATCGACCCGTTCGTTACGTCGGAAGCCAAGATACGGGCCCTCGCGGCCGGCGTGCTCGCGGTGCTGGCGATGGGCGCCTATGTCTGGTTCCGCTGGGGCGATGCCCGCTACGGTTTCGGGGCCATTGTCACGCTGATCCATGACTCCTGTGTCTCGATCGGTCTGATCAGTGCCTGCACCTTCCTGGCCTCGACCTCGATCGGTCAGGCCCTCTTGATCGGAGATTTCAAGATCGATCTGGTCATGATCGCCGCGATCCTCACCCTGATCGGCTATTCGATCAACGACACCGTCGTGATCTACGACCGCATCCGGGAAAACCGCACGAGACGGGGCGGAAGGGAGCTGTTGATCTCGCCCGAAATCATCAATGACGGCATCAACCAGACCCTCTCCAGGACCCTGATCACAGGTTGCACAACCCTGATGGTGCTCGCGGTGCTCTACGTTTTCGGGGGCGAAGGACTGCGAGGGTTCAGCTTCGCCATGCTGACCGGTATTATCATAGGCACCTACTCGTCCGTGGCGATCTCGGCGCCCGTCCTGCTGCTGTGGAAGAAGTACGAGCAGGCCTCGGTGGCGCGCCAGGTCACAAAACAACGGGTGGAGGTCAAGAAGGCATGATCCCCCAGTTTGGCGCAGTGGGGCTCGCAGAAGCATAAGGCCGAAAGATCGCAGTACCGCATTTCGCAAGTCCTGCGACTATGCGGGAGGAGATTACTTCGTTGCTGCGCTCCTCGCAAGGACAGGGACCGGCGTTGACCGCAGTACCGCTGCGCGTCGGGGTATATCATTGCGAGCGGAGCGACGCACTCTGTGGCCGCGCGATTTGTGAAATGTGGCAGTACGGTGGGTAAAGACTACAGAATCGGGCTGGCGGTGGGAGCCGTCTTGGTTGTCGTTGCCCTCTTCTGGGTGGCGACCCGGCCGAGTCTCAGCCCTCGTCTGCCGTCGGTGCAGTTGCCGCAAATCAATAACCAGGATCCTTTGAGGACCGACGCTGGCGCGACCCCGCCAATCACAGGCTCGGCGCCCGAGGCCAACAGGCCGGCACGTAACGAGATCGGCCAAGCCGTGAGCACAGGGCGCAAGACGGAGAACGGAGGACAGCCTTCCGTCATCGGTCTGCCATCATCAGTCCAGCCGGACTTGACGGTTTTCGAGAAAGATCAGCCGATCAAGACGACCAAGTTTCACATCGTCCGCCAGGGCGAGACCTTGTCCGCAATCGCGCAGCAGTATTACGGCTCACCGAACCACTGGCGTAAGATTCTCACGGCCAACGGGAAGGCCATCAAGGACGCCAACAAGATCGCTCCCGGCACGAAGCTGATCATTCCGGAGTGAGCCGCGCAAAGCGGATTGTCTGTGAGCCGCCTGCGGCGGCAAGGGGTTGCTTGCCGAAATGCGCTTTTGACAATTCGCGGCAGGAATCCTATCATCATGCTCTGCCTGCCTGCCGTGGCATGGCTATCAAGGATGAATAGGAGTCAATACCTATGGAATCGAATCACGACCACCAGCACCCCACGAGCCGGCCGCGGTCCCAGATGTGGCTTACCGTTTTCTTGCTGGTCCTGGCCTTGCTGTTTCTCTTCCGGGAAGCGAGGACCTGGCTTCCCGATCTCTACTACAAAGGGGCCGAGCCTCGCGCGGTGACCGCCCGCGGCGATCTGGCGGAGGATGAGAAGGGCACGATCTCGCTATTCAAGGCCGTCTCGCCGTCGGTGGTCTACATCACGACCATGGCGGTCCGGCGGGAACCCTTCAGCTTCCGCCCGCTGGAGGTGCCGCAAGGCGCCGGCTCCGGCTTCGTCTGGAACGACGAAGGCTACATTGTCACGAACTTCCACGTGATCGCCGAGGCCCAGGGGGCGACAGTGACCCTGG
>Ga0315275_10002344_pt1 | contig 17038 bp, 13 predicted proteins | sample YL17G03_0_MG_FD_205557 | JGI IMG/M metagenome (GOLD analysis project Ga0315275, IMG submission 205557) | Sediment microbial communities from Yellowstone Lake, YNP, Wyoming, USA - YL17G03_0 | ecosystem: Environmental > Aquatic > Freshwater > Lake > Sediment | place: USA: Wyoming | collected... | reverse complement strand
ATCGTACAGCAGATGTTTCAGAATTACCCTCCGAAACCCGGGAAGTAGCCTCAGGAGCATTTGGAGCGTTGCACGCGTTCTTCTGTCGTTATCATAGTGTACCAGAAGCCATCAATTACAACTTTTTCCACAGGAGGTATCTATGCAACGGTCTCTTATCGCTCTTCTCATATGTCTTGTGGTTGTTCCCCTTGTGACGTTTGCCCAGGGAGAACCGGGGTGGAACAAACATTCCCTCGGGGCGAACTTTGAACTGAACGTCCCCGTGGGAGATTTCGCGAACGCAGCCGGAATCGGGTACGGTGGCAACGCCCGATACCAATTCGGAGTCGATCCCCGCGGGGTGTTTACGGCTACGGCAGGGTATCTTGTCTGGTCAGAAAAGGATCTCGGCCAGAATACGTCGCTTCAACCGAAAGCGTTCAACATTTTCCTCGGGGGCAAGTACTATTTTACGGATGGATTCTATGGCAGCCTGGAGGGTGGACTCTACTTCATGAGCTACACCAAGACAGGGGCTGTCGTCGGTTTCGAAGGGAACACAACCCGGTTCATGCTCCCCATCGGCGTGGGGTTCCAGAAGAATGGGTTCGAAATTGGCGCGCGGTACATGCTGCTCGACGTGAATTTCAACTGCTTCTCGTTCACGCTGGGATACAATTTCCCGCTGTGACATTGCCTGAACGCTCCTCGTCGTAGTCCACGAAAACGAAGCAGCTTTTCCACATGAAGGAGGGGAGGGCGGAAGCTCTTCCCTCCACGGTTTCAAGGGACATGGCCGTGGACTGAACTCGGACGGGGATGGAGACCAAGCTGTACGCAGAGGGTATATGACACCTGTCAATAGCTATCACTATCGGAGTACGTAACATGATATCGTCAACGCATCAGAATGGTGTTCTTGATCATCGAACATTGTACCGCCTTCCATGGTCGCTGCCGGACAACGCGATCTCCTGGCTTGAACCTACATCCGCCTGCAATCTCGCCTGCGATGGTTGCTACCGCGAGAATGTCGCAAACAGCCACAAGTCCATCGATGTGGTCCGCCAGGAGGTGGAGGTCTTCAAGCGTATGCGCAATGCCGACGGTGTTTCCATCGCCGGGGGGGACCCGCTCATGCATCCCGAAATCGTCGAGATCGTCCGGGTGGTCAAGGAAGCGGGCATGAAGGCGATCATCAACACCAACGGCGGTGGGTTGACGAAGGATCTGCTCCGTGATCTCAAGAAGGCGGGGGTCATGGGCTTCACATTCCACATCGACAGCAAGCAGGGTCGGCCGAAATGGAAGGACAAGAATGAGCTCGAGCTCAACGAACTGCGCATGCAGTATGCTGAAATGCTGGCCGAAGCAGGTAATATCTCCTGTGCATTCAATTCAACCGTCTATGAGGACACACTTCAGTATGTCCCGGAGATGGTGGACTGGGCGGGCAAGCACATCGACATCGTGCAGGTGATGGTGTTTATCCTCTTCCGTGCCGCTGTGCCACAGCTTCCCTTCGACTGGTATGCCGGGGGGAAGAAGATACCGACGGACGTTCTTCACTACAGCGAAGAGGGGAAGAGGAAGATCGACCTGAAGGCCCCCGAAGTTGTGGCGAAGATCCGGGAGAAGTTCCCTGACTTTGCGCCTGCGGCGTACCTGAATGGGTCGGAGGCGGCGGACACCTTCAAGTGGCTGCTCACCGGACGCGTGGGAACGCGGGAAAGGATCTACGGCTATGTAGGTCCGAAGCTTCTCGAAGCAGTTCAAGCGGGGCACCATCTTCTCCACGGGAAGTACCTTGCGTACGCTGCCCCGAAATGGACGTCGAAGGGGCGATCGATGATGCTCCTTTCCCCAATCGATAAGGAGATCAGGCAGACGGCGGGGCGGTACCTTCGCTCGACTCTGACCAACCCGATGCGACTTTTCAAGAAACTACATTACCAGACAGTGATGATCATCCAGCCGGTTGACTTTCTGCCGAACGGCTACCAGAACATGTGCGATGGATGTCCGGACATGACGGTGTGGAACGGCCAGCTGGTATGGTCCTGCCGGCTGGAGGAGCTGAAGCAATTTGGCACGTGGGTGAGGACTGTGCCCAGAGAAGTTTGACGTGTCGGCACGGGGGCCCCTCGCTGGACTTTGTTGATGCGAAAACGAAGCAGCTGATCTGGCGGGGTGTTGCCTCAGGTGCACTGTCGGACAAGCCCGATCCCTCACAGGCCGATGAAAAGATTGACGGTGTCGTGCAGCAGATGCTCGGTCTTCCTCGGGGGGAAGTACTTTTTTCGGAAAAGTACTTCTCCGATCTCTTGCCCTTCTCATTTGAGCCTTCCTTCTGAATTCCTCTCTCCTTCACGTAGATCGTCGTTTCGGGGCAATTCCACTGATTCGTCAAAAATATGTTGAGTTTCACCACAGCAAATACCTTTCCGAGCATGACAGGATTTATGACAGTCGAACGCAGCAAATGCGTCAGGCCATCAGTGGTTGTTTTTCTAAGTAGGACTCACTATTATGGCGTGAACTCCACTCCGCGGCAAACGACCCGCCGTCAAGGCAAGGTCGTACATGTATCGCAGACTCACGTTGTTCTTTCCCTGCTTTCCCAACAGCCATTCAAAGGAGGATATGCGCCATGAAACGTCTTTTCGTAGTTCTTCTCGTAGTACTTATCGCGGTTCAGGTTCTCCCGGCCCTCTCGCAGGGGAAGAAGCTCCCCCACATCGTTATTCTGGCCACCGGGGGTACCATCGCCGGGTCGGCGGAGAGCCAGACCTCGGTAGGGTACACCTCGGGCGCAGTCACGGTGGATGCGCTCATCAATGCGGTTCCGACGTTGAAAAACATTGCCCGCATATCGGGGGAGCAGATCTCCAGTATCGGAAGCCAGGACATGTCGGACGAAATCTGGCTGAAGTTGGCAAAACGGATAAACGTGATTCTTGCAGCGGACACGGTCGATGGCATCGTTGTCACACATGGGACCGACACGATGGAGGAGACCGCATACTTCCTCCAGTTGACTGTGAAGAGCTCGAAACCGGTGGTTTTGACCGGTTCCATGCGGCCCTCCACTGCCCTGAGCGCTGACGGGCCTCTCAACATCTACAATGCTGTCGCAATCGCCGGGGATCCTGCATCACGCGGACGTGGTGTACTGGTTGCGGTGAATGACGACATTCACAGTGGCCGGGAAATAACCAAAACGAACACAACCGACGTCCAGACCTTCGAGTCACCGGAATATGGTCTCCTGGGGACCACGCTGTACGGCAAGCAGACGTATTTTCGCGGTCCGTATCGCAAACATACGTCAGAGTCGGAGTTTTCGATCGAGGGAATGACCGCGCTTCCTCGTGTGGACGTCCTCTACGCGCATTCGGACATGTCGGCCGATCTGATTGACGCCGCCGTGAAGCTGGGCGCGAAAGGGATCGTGATGGCGGGTGTTGGCGACGGGAACATGACGGCAAAAGCGCTCGAAGCGCTTGAGCGTGCCGCGAAGGCCGGCGTGGTCTGCGTCAGATCTACCAGGCTGCCGTCAGGTCACACATGGCGCAATTCGGAAGTGAACGATGACAAGTACGGCTTTGTGGCCTCGGGTGAGCTGTTGCCTTCCAAGGCACGTATCCTCCTGAAGCTTGCGCTGACGAAAACGAAGGACCAGATGCAGATCCAAAAGATGTTCGACACATATTGATTCGATACCACCCCCGGCCTCGCCGCCCTACAGGAAGTAGCGCAGAGCAACGTGCCGACGCTGGGGTACGGGGTGACGTATGCGCTGGGCAACATCCTTCTCGCCCTCGGGGGATCGGTCATTGTATCAGTCCTGGCACGGTAACCGATGTCTGTGGCCTCCGCATTGCCTGCTCATCATCCTCGCGGAACAAAAGGTTCAGGGATGAGGGAGCCTCTTGAATCTTTCCATTGAGGTGGACTATGTGGATTGAACTCGTTCTTCTCCTTGCCTGTATTGTGATGGGCGCCAGGTTGGGCGGCATTGGGTTGGGCGCGGCAGGGGGAATTGGCCTCGTGATCCTTGTCTTTGGGTTTGGGCTTCCGCCCGGTTCACCGCCGTCAATTGTGCTCGGCATGATCATCGCTGTCATCACTGCTCTTGCGGCGATGCAGGCGGCAGGCGGCCTGGACTACTTGGTGTCGCTTGCCAGCAGAGTCATGAAGAAGAAACCGGAATACATCACGTTCGTTGCTCCCTTCGTTACATATCTCCTGGTGTTCGCGAGCGGGACACAGCATGTCATCTATGCACTGATGCCGGTCATCGTGGAGGTTTCTGCCAAGGCAGACATACGCCCGGAGCGGCCGCTTTCCATCAGCGTCATCGCATCCCAGGGGGGGCTGATCGCGTCTCCCATCAGCGCCGCCACTGTCGCAATGGTGGGAGCTCTGGCCTCGCTCCATGTAAGCCTGGTGAACATCCTGATTGTCATCATTCCCGCAACGTTGCTCGGGGTGCTGGCGGGAACTCTCTCGGTAGCCTGGAGAGGGAAGAAGCTCAGCGAGGATCCGGTATACCTGGAGAGAGTGAAGGCCGGACAGGTGAACATCGGCAGTGCCGCGTTGGTGTTGACGGGTGAGAAACTTCGGAATGCCCGGGGGTCCCTGGTGCTGTTTCTGCTCGCCATTGTCGTTGTGGTAGTCCTCGGCGTCTTCCCGCAACTTCGCCCCCACTACCAAGTCTTTGCCGAGGGGAACATCGAGATGGGTCAGGTTGAGACCGGCCAGGCCATCATGATCGTTATGCTTGCCGCTGCCGGCCTGATCATGCTCCTGTTCAAAGCGAAGCCTGACGAGACGGTGAAAAACAATATCATGCGGGGTGGGATCGTTGCGGTGATCTCCATCCTCGGTGTCTCATGGATGGGATCGTCGTTCTTTGAGGGGAACAGGCCGGAAATCGTCAACGGCATCTCAGAGATCATCCGACAGGCGCCCTGGGTACTTGCCCTGGGGCTGTTCGTGCTTTCTGTGCTTCTGATCAGTCAGGCAGCCACCGTCGTGACACTGATGCCTGTCGCCGTCGCGCTGGGTTTGCCGGCTTCAGTTCTGCTTGGGGTCTATCCTGCCGTCAACGGATCATTCTTTCTCCCGACATACGGGACCGTCCTCGCGGCGGTTTCCTTCGATCAGACAGGCAGCACGCGCATCGGGAAGTATCTTCTCAATCACAGTTTCATGCGACCGGGTCTGGTGACAACTATTGCCGCTACACTTTTTGCCCTGATCATCAGCAGTGTCCTGCTGTGAAGACAAACAACGAAAGGAAACAGCTATGAAATCGAAAGTTGCAGCCATTGTTGTGCTTCTCTCCGGCCTGATACTCTGCGCCTCGACGATGTGGTCCCAGCAGAACTACCGGGTGGAAAAGGATCTGCTGGGGGAGAAGCAGATACCGGCCGAGAAGTACTATGGCGTCCAAACTGCACGGGCACTCGAGAATTTTCAGATCTCGGGCGTTTTGATCAATCACTATCCCGGCTTCGTCGAGGCGTGGGCGATGGTCAAGCTGGCTGCTGCAAGGGCCAACACGGATGTGGGCGCCATGAAGAAAGAGACGCTCGCCGCCATCGAGAAAGCTTGCCAGGCGGTTCTCGACGGCAAATACCATGACCAGTTTCTTGTGGATTGGTACCAGGGCGGAGCCGGCACATCGACGAATATGAACGCCAATGAGGTTCTCGCCAATATCGCACTCGAGCTGACCGGTCACAAGAAAGGTGAGTACAACATCGTCGATCCACACGATCACCTGAACATGTCGCAGTCGACCAACGATTCTTACCCGACGGCGATTAAAGTGGCGTTCTTGCTGCGCAACGACAAGCTGATCGAAGAGCTGCAGAAACTTTCTGCGTCCTTCCGGACAAAGGGTGATGCGTTCCTGGATGTTGTTAAAATGGGACGAACGGAAATGCAGGATGCCGTGCCGATGACGGTGGGGCAGGAGTTCCATGCCTTTGCCGCCGGACTGGATGCGGAGATCAAGCTGTTGAAGGATGCTGAGAAATATCTCTATGAAGTCAACATGGGTGCAACCGCGATTGGCACCGGACTCAACGCTCCAAAAGGGTATGCGGAAAAATGTGCGGAGCACCTGGCGAAGCTGACCGGCAAACCGATCGTTCCTGCTGCGGACATGCTCGCCGCTACCTGGGACCAGCAGGGATATGTCGTTTATTCCTCTGCGTTGAAAAGTCTGGCGGTGAAGTTATCCAAGATTTCAAGTGACCTGATCCTGCTCACATCGGGACCGAGGGCGGGATTGTTTGAAATCAATCTGCCCCCGCTCCAGCCGGGCTCCTCGATCATGCCGGGCAAGGTCAACCCCGTCATGCCCGAGCTGATGAATATCGTCGCCTTTCGGGTGATGGGGAACGACTACAGTGTCACACTGGCGGCGCATGCCGGACAGCTTCAGCTCAACGCGTACGAACCGCTCGCCGGCCTGGCTGTAATCGAATCCCAGAGTCTGCTCTATCGCACATCCATTGCGTTCCGCACGAAGTGCATCGATGGGATCACCCTCAACGAAAAGATACTGGCTCATTATATGGAGACCACGGTCGGAATCGTGACAGCCCTGAATCCTGTTCTGGGGTACGAGAAATCGACCGAGCTGGCCGGTGAAGCCTACAAGACCGGCAAGGGAATCCTCGAGATCATCCGGGAAAAGAAGATCCTTACGGAACAGCAGATCAAAGAACTGTTGGACCCCGTTAAGCTGACCGGGCTGGACAAGAGCAAGTATCAGAAGAAGTAGCCGCCGGATCTCGACACTGCAACGATTGCTTCGTTTGTCAATGCAGGCGCCGGGTCCCCTCCCTTCAGTCTGCTATTGCCTGACGGGAGGGGAGGAGACCCCACGGGGGATTTCCTCGGTTGCGGGCCCGGGATGAAGCATCGACAGGATTTCGTTCACAATCAGGGAGGCATCATGAGCGCTCTCACTTCCACCATACACGAAATCCGAAAGACCCCCTTCTTGTGGTTTCTTCTCCTCGTTCCGGTGGTACTCGTGTACCAATCCCTGAATCCGACTGCGTACACAGCGCTCTTCCTGCTTTCGGTGGCTGCCATTGTACCCCTGGCCATGACACTCAGTCGTGCCACAGAGTCGGTGGCGGCCAGGACGGGAGATATGGTCGGTGGCTTGCTGAATGCCACGCTGGGCAACCTCACAGAACTCATCATAGCGCTGGCGGCGCTCCGGGCGGGTCAGATCATTCTGGTGAAGGCGACGATCGCGGGGGCGATTTTCACCAATACACTCTTCATGCTTGGTGCGTCCTTCCTTCTTGGCGGGCTCAAGTTCCCTGTGCAGGAATATCAGAAGGCCAACGCTCGGACCCAGACAGGGTTGATGTTCCTGGCAAGCGTAGCCCTGCTGGTTCTATCGACGGTCGCCGGCAGCGATGTGTCAGGTTCCGCGGAGATCCTCGGGGATCTGAGCGTTGCGATTTCCGTGATCCTGTTACTGACCTACGGACTCGGACTCCTGTTTTCTCTCAAAACGCACAAGTCGTTCTACACTTCCGCGGGTGAGGGGCAAGAACACCACGAAGAGCCGGCCTGGCCGCTCAGGGTTGCGCTGCCGGTGCTCGTGATTGTCACGGTCTTTGTCGCGCTCGTGAGCGAGATCTTTGTCGAGTCGGTGCAAGAAGCCTCCCTTGAACTAGGCATGAGCCCGTCCTTCGTGGGTTTCATCGTCGTTGCGCTGGTGGGGGCCGCGGCGGAGATGGCGACGGCCTTCTCGGCTGCGATGAAAGACCGGCTGGATCTGAGCGTGAGCATCGCCATGGGAAGTGCTTCGCAAATCGCATTGTTCGTGGCCCCTGTCCTCATACTGCTCAGTTATCTGATTGCTCCCGCGCCAATGGACCTTGTGTTCTGGCCGGGTGCTGTGATGATGGTGATGATTGCGACCATCACCGCCACGCTTGTGACCGCCAGCGGTCGCTCGGCTTGGTTTGTGGGAGTTCTATTACTCGCGGTATATCTGATTTTCGCGTCAACGCTCTACCTCATACCTCCACGGGTTGGCTGAACCCTTAGGGGTCGGAAGACGCGTGCATCAGAATTCTGAGTTAGGCGCGGAGATTTCCCAAAATGTCCACAAATAGGCCGAAGCACACAGAGATCTTGAGCCCGGTCGAGAGGTTTTCCGAGATTCTCTTTGGGCTCATCATGACCCTCTCAATCACAGGCACGGTAAGCGTGGTAATGGGGGGGCGGGAGGAGGTAGGCACAATACTGCTGGGTGTACTCGGCTGCAACATCGCATGGGGGATCATCGATGCGATTCTGTATCTCCTCGGGACAGTGTCCGAACATGGCCGGGGATATACGTTGTACAACCTTATACAGCAGAGCCGGGACCCTGAAAAGACGCGTGCGGTAATCGCGGAGGCAATCCCTCCTCTGATTGCCCATGTTTTGCTCCCGGAGGATTTCGACGCCATACGTCAGCGTCTCGCCAATTTGCCGGAAAAACCCCGCCGCCAGATGATAACACGGCAGGATCTTGCCGGGGCAGCGGGGGTGTTTCTCCTCGTCGTTCTCTCGTGCGTTCCACTGATTATTCCATTTTTCTTCATTGTCGATCCGCTCCCGGCACTTCGGGTGTCGAACGCCGTCGCCATCCTTATGCTCTTCCTTGGCGGGTATTTTTTTGCAAAGTACGCCGGGCTCATGAAGATTCTGACGGGCATTGTCATGGTGGTACTGGGCGCCGTGATGGTGGGCATCACGATTGCACTCGGGGGATGACATGGGGTATTGTGAATGAAGCGCAGGCGGAGTTGTCAATGAGAGAGATGCTCCTGTGTTTCCGTAGATCACTCCTGCTGCTCGTGTTCGTGCTGCCGAATGCCGCGGGTGCAAGACCGCCCGACTCTCTGGGTACCCCTGTGAAACATGACCTGTGGGAGTTCTCCGTGGCAGGTTTTTACTACACTCTCCCGAGCGATGATGACGTTCTCGTTGCGGTGGCCAGAGCAGACCGCGGGTCCCTGCATCTCGAGGCGCGCTACAACTATGAGGATTTGAGGACCGGCTCGGTGTTCGCCGGGTGGACCCTTTCGGCGGGAGAGTCCCTCACGGCCGCGCTGACACCGATGGCGGGAATGGCATTTGGCAGCACGACAGGGATTATCCCTGCACTGGAGATGTCCCTGGGCTACGCCATGCTCGATTTCTATGCCGAGAGTGAGTACCTTTTCGATGTTCATGAGAAGTCCGGGAACTTTTTCTATTCCTGGCTGGAACTCGGCGTTACCCCGAACGACCTTCTCCGGGTCGGATTGACAGCACAGCGAACAAGAATTTTCCAGAGTCCTCTGGAGCTGGACCGCGGTCTCTTCGCGCAGGTGACGCCGGAATTGGGTTCAATGTCAGTCTATGCCTTCAACCTCTCTACCGATTACTGGTTTCTGGTGGTCGGCCTTGAGATTGCGTGGTAGATCTGTATTTTTGCTGTGGGACCTGTCCGCGACGCCGGCTGCAACGCGCGGAAGTCTTTGAAATGAGTTGCCATTGCTGGAAACGGTCAGGCACCGCCTGGCGTTCCCGGCGGGCAAAGAGACCTTTGGTGAGTTGACTTTTCCAGATCATAGAAAGCGAGGCGCATAGTATGAATGCCGAACAGATCAGACTTGAAGAGGCCCGGGACAAGAAAGCCCTCTGGAAGAAGTGGGGACCCTACCTCAGTGAACGACAGTGGGGAACGGTGCGTGAGGACTATAGCGAGGGGGGGGACGCCTGGAATTACTTCACCCACGATCAGGCCCGTTCCCGGGCGTACCGGTGGGGGGAGGACGGGCTCGGCGGCATCTCGGACGACCGGGGGCTGCTCTGCTTTGCGCTGGCTCTGTGGAACGGGAAGGATCCCATACTGAAGGAGCGGCTCTTCGGCCTCACGAACAGCGAAGGCAACCACGGCGAGGACGTCAAAGAATACTACTTCTATCTCGACAGCACGCCAACCCACTCATACATGAAGTTCCTCTACAAGTATCCCCATGCTGCCTATCCCTATGATGATCTTGTGAGGACGAATCGACAACGGACGCGTGATGAGATGGAGTATGAACTCCTTGACACCGGCGTTTTCGAGGGAGATCGATATTTCGATGTCTTCGTAGAGTACGCCAAAGGCGGCGCCGAAGACATCCTCGTGCAGATCACTGCGGCCAACCGGGGGCCGGAAGCGGCCGAGTTGCACCTCTTGCCGACGCTCTGGTTCCGGAACGACTGGTCGTCGTGGATCATCAAACCTGCAGAGAAGCCGATGCTCAGGCAGATCAAGGGACCGGCAGGATCGAGTGTGGTTGCGGCAGCGCATACGCTGCTAGGTGAGTATGCGCTTTACTGTGAAGGCGATGTGCCGCTGCTCTTTACTGAGAACGAGACAAACAACGAGCGGCTGTTTCCTGAGTATCCGAACGCCAGCCCGTACGCGAAAGACGGGGTCAATGACTATGTGGTGCTGGATCGCCAGGGAGCGGTGAATCCCGAGAAAACCGGAACAAAAGTGGCGGCGCACTACCAGCGCACGATCGGTCCCGGGCAGTCAGCGACAGTGCGTCTGCGCCTCACCGCCGTGGGACCAGTCGCCCAGAGCGCGAAATCCAAAGGTGAAGCCAGTCCCTTCGGTTCGGAGTTTGAGAAGACACTGGCCGCGCGGCAGCAGGAGGCGGACGAATTCTACCGCTCCGTGACTCCCCCTTCGGTCTCCCCGGACGCGGCCAACGTGATGCGTCAGGCCATCGCCGGCATGCTCTGGAGCAAGCAGTACTACTTCTTCGACGGCGACCGATGGCTGGACGAGCACCGCGCCAACCCACTCCAGCCCGGGAGCCGGGAGTTCCGGAACCGGGAGTGGTACCATATGATGAACGAGGACATCATCTCCATGCCCGATAAGTGGGAGTACCCCTGGTACGCGGCATGGGACCTGGCTTTCCACACACTTCCAATCTCGATCGTGGACCCAGATTTCGCCAAGGAGCAGATGGAGCTGATGCTCCGCGGGGTCTACCTGCACCCCAGCGGGCAGATGCCTGCGTACGAGTGGAACTTCAGCGACGTGAACCCCCCTGTCCATGCCTTTGCGACGCTCTTCCTGCACCGCACTGAGCAGGCTCTGCGGGGCGAAGTAGACCTGGAGTTCCTCAAATCGGCGTTCAACAAACTGCTGCTCAACTTCACATGGTGGGTGAACCGCAAGGACAGGTTCGGCAAAAACGTCTTTGAGGGAGGCTTCCTCGGGCTTGACAACATCGGGGTCTTCGATCGCAGCGCACCGCTCCCCACAGGCGGCCACCTTGAACAGGCGGACGGCACGGCCTGGATGGCCCTTTTCAGCCAGAACATGCTGGAGCTCGCGGGGGTGCTTGCCGCTCACGACCCCACCTACGAAGACATGGTCGTGAAGTTTGCAGAACACTTCTACTACATTGCCGCTGCCATGAACCGTCCCGGTCAGGACGGCATGTGGGACGAGGAGGACGGCTTCTACTACGACCTGCTGCGGCTCCCCGATGGCAGCGCCCAGAGGCTCAAGGTGCGCTCGATGGTGGGGCTTCTGCCCCTGTGCGCCACGACTGTTATCGAGCAATGGCAGCGGGAGCGTGTCCCGCGGGCCATGGCTCAGATCTCTGAGCGCACACGCCGGATGCCCGAGCTTTCGAAGTCCATCCACCCCACGGGCCCGGGTCATTTCGGCGTGGCCGAGCGGGGGATCACGGCCCTGGTCAACCAGGAACGGCTCCGCCGGATCCTCACGAAGATGCTCGACGAGAACGAGTTCCTGAGCCCCTTCGGCCTCCGTTCGCTCTCCAAGTTCCACGAGCTGCACCCGTACGTCTTCCACGTGAACGGGCAGGAGTACCGGGTGGATTACCTGCCGGCCGAATCGAATACAGGGATGTTCGGCGGCAACTCCAACTGGCGTGGACCGGTCTGGATGCCGGTGAACGCACTCATCATCCGGGCGCTCCAGCAGTTCTATCTCTACTACGGTGATTCGTTCAAGATTGAATGTCCCACGGGGTCAGGCAGGATGATGAACCTCTTCGAGGTGAGCAAGGAGATCGGAGACAGGCTCACCCGGATTTTCACACGTGACGAGCGTGGCCGGCGGCCCGTCTACGGCGGAACAGAGAAGTTCCAGAGCGACCCCCACTGGCGCGACCACATTCTCTTCCACGAATACTTCCACGGCGACAATGGCGCGGGGCTCGGCGCCAGCCACCAGACTGGCTGGACCGGGCTCGTGGCCAAAGTCATCCAGCTTTACGGCCTCCTGGATCCCAAACGGATGCTGGAGACGGGAAAGGAAGCAGGGTTCGTTCAGGGTGCCCATGCCGCCCGGAGGAAGAAGAAATGAGGATTTAGCCCAGGCATCCCGTCATCTATGCGATGAACACATGGGTGTGGCTGGGGGAACTGGGCCGGACATATCATATCCGGGGTATTGACTATCCCCATCTAGTGCAATATCTTTCCACAACGACGCCCGCAATCTGACCAGCAGGGATAGCCTTCGTGCGACGTCGTTTCCGCCGTTCGGCAAGATTGGCGCGCGCAATGAACCTGCCGCGTTCGGTCACATCAAGAGGAATTCCAGCGATGATCAGACTCCTCTCCCGCTTTGTCGCGACTGCAGGCATAGCTGCAATTTGCCTGTTTTCCCTCACGGGCTGTTCTGTGTTCCAGAGCTCGCGTGAAATCGACATGACTCCCTTCGCAGAAAACACTGCGTTGATGTTTTCCGAGGCAGCAAAGGTGAGTCGTCCCCCGCGGTGGGACTACCTGAAGCCCTACTATGCTCTCCCGGAGCTCCGGGAGATCCGCATGAGAGCCGAACCTGTTCTTCGAGGGCTGCGTGGAATCGTGATGTATTCCAACCAGCTGGTTGCCCTGAACATGTCTACGAAATCCGACAAAGAGAAAAACAAGCTCTTCGTAGCGTATCTGAAAGAAGGGGCGGCCAAAGTCGCCGACCCCAGAAGATTCGATAGCATTGGGGTCAGTTCGACGATGCTTGACACCGTCTTCTCCAACATAGAACGGGCCGGGATGTATCGGGAAGGCATCGAGGCCGCCTCCCCTGTGATCAATGCGATTGTGCTTGCAATGCTTAACCGCCTGGAGGAGCTTGACCAGGCCGTCCCGATCGTTATTGGCGCCATCGATCGCGTTATCGATGAGGAGTACGCCGAAAAACGTTCGAACTATGCCAACCTCGTGCGCCTGCAAACTACATCGCTCCATGCCATAACGCTGTTGTACGACGGCAAGGCGGGCGACCGGGCCGCCCTCGAACAACTTCTCGTCGTAGACCCGTCTGTGCGGGAGTTCTTCACTGCACCTGCGAATGCTACGCCCAAGGAACTCAAGGCGGCGGAAGAGAGCCTCAGCAGCCGCCTCGACAGAATCAATACGTTTGTGCACCACCTTGATGACGAAAAAGCAGTCTACTCTGCGAAGCAGCGGGAACTCGAGGCGCTGCGGGTGAATGTCGAGGAGCGCATAAAGATCGCCCGTGATGCCGTCATGTTCTGGGCTCAATCCCACCGGAATCTGGGGGCGGGCATTGCGGTTCCTCCGCTTATCGATGTCGCAGCGATCGCAGGCGGACTGGCGAAGAAGGTCGTTCCCCTGCCGTAGGCTGCAGGATCCGACAGCGTGCCGGGGGCTCCTCCTGCCGGGACCGGCTGTCTTTCTATTTCCACTTTGCCTGGAATCCTGCAATGAGACAACTCCTTCTGTTCATCACTGCTCTCCTCCTTCTCCTCTCGTCAGCAGCCCCCGCGCAGGGGCGGTTCTTCCTCGGGGCGACGGGTGGACTGAGCAGTACAAGCCTGAGCGGAGACGCGCCGGATAAGGCATCGTATACCTCACTTATCGGATTCTCGGCGGGGTTGATCGGCGAGTATGCCCTTACCGACGATATCCGGCTGAGCATTCAGCCGTCGTACGTCCGGCGGGGAACGGGCGTTGCATTCGATGTCGGGCAAGAAGATCTGCGCGACAGCCTCGAACTCTCACTTGGCTACTTCAGCGTTCCCCTGATGGCCAGGTTCATGACTCCGCGGGGAGCCTGGTTCGTCAACGGCGGACTTGATTGCGGGTTCCTCCTTAACGCCTCACTGTCAGATGTGAATGCCGGTGGCTCAGTCGATGTCAAGAACTATGTCAACGGCTTTGATCTCGCGATGATTCTCGGTGTGGGCGGCGTGGTCGAAGTTGCGCCTGCATTCCTTACATTCGAGGTTCGCTACACGCAGAGTCTTCTCAACGCCGGTTCAAACGACGCGCTCGCGGCGGCAGTTGGCGTCCCCGTGCGGTTCCGTTCAACGGGATTTCAGTTGCTTGCCGGGGTCTTGTTCCCCCTGTAGAACGATTGAGGATCTATGACTGTCTACTCCAGGATAGTTCGCCTCCGGAGGCGTCTCATGAGACGAAGTTTGCTCCATGTGTCTGCCGCTCTCCTGCTCGTCGTTGTGTGTACGCCCATGGCGCCCTCTCAGGAATCATTCGCCGGCAATCCTGCTGCTGGTTCCACCCGGTCCACGGGAATTCTCGATGGGCATGAATTCGTCCTTTCGTCGTACCTCATAGATCCATTTGTCCGGACTTTTCTCCGGACAGGACTCGGTTTCGGCATGACGCCGGAACTTGTTGTTCCGCTCATAACGACCAAGGACACTTCAATCCTCGGGCTGAAAGGGAGTCTTGTGTATGCCGTGCTGGACGTGGAATATCAGCAAAAGCTCCGTGACTGGCTTGCAGTCCGTGGCCGCCTGCAGGTGATTGGCCGCATGGCCAACGAAACCCCTGCTTTGATCTCACAGGGTGTTACGCTCTTTTCCGGCTTCGAGCTGGGATGGCTCTTCCGAATCGATCAGTCAGACCGCTTCCTTCTGTCAGGCTCACTGGGTGTAACGAATTCCGCCACGACGGATGTGTACCTCCAGAGATTCATCGAAGGAATCATCGAGAGCGGTACGGTCAAGCCGGGCAACAGTCTTGTCCAATCAACACCCGTCATGCGTGGGGGAGCCGGCCTTCACGGTGCCTATGCAATCAGCGACCTGGTTGGACTGACCTTTGTTGGCGACCTAGGCTACGGTGAATCGGCCGACAGGAATTCCCCCGATGAATGGTCCCATGCTCTTGCCGCGGCGGTGGATTTCAATCTTCTCCGGCCCAACGGAATCCCCGTTGGGTTCGTTCTCGGGGTCCAGACCCGCTCAGCCTCCCTGGCACAAACAGGAGGCCAGGGGACGGCCCAGACCTTTTTCGGCCGCATTGGCTATACCGGCTCGCGGGAATTCTCTTTCGGAATTGACTTGGGTTATGCGTTAGCGCATGTCCGCGGACTGGAGGAGAAACAAGGGTTCATCTCGGCCCTTGTTGACACCAGGCTGTATTTCTGAGTCGATGTTGGGACGCAGGAAACTCTCACCTGACAGGCGCACAATAAACATGGTGAGCAACTCGCCAATGCCTGAAAAAAAGCAGCCGTCTCTAGCAGAGGCTCAACCGATGGGTGCAGGTCAGTGAGGGGGTTGGATCAAGCGACGCCGCTCATCATGCTGGAATACCCACCATCACACATCAGCAATTTCTTCACAAAGGAGGACATCATGAAGCTGTTTCTTGTTTCCGCTGTTCTGTTCGCTGCCACATGCACGTATGCACAGGAATATTCTCTTGAGTTGATGCGCCAGGACATAAAGACCCAGAAAGTCGAGCTCATGACGGGCTCCCTTCCCTTGACAGAAAAGCAGGCCGACGTCTTCTGGCCTATCTACCGTGAGTACGACCACGAGCTGAGCAAGTTGGCGGACAGGCGCCTTGCCGTCGTGAAAGAAGTTTTTGCGAAGTATGATACGATGGACGATAAGACCGCCGAACGGCTCGTGAAGGAATCGTTCAGCATCGCTCAGGACAGGAACAAATTGCTTGAGAAGTATTACAAGAAGGTTTCAAAGGCCATCGGAGTGACCACCGCGGCACGGTTTCTGCAGGTGGAGAACCAGATGTTGACGTTGCTCGACGCCCAGGTGATGGATGAGGTTCCGTTGATTAAAGTGAAAGACGCCGGAAAAACAAAGAAGTAAGAGTTGACGGTGGCGGTACAAGGCAGGGACCATAGGGTAGGGGTAACGGAACTGACCCCTCGTCCCTGCCTGATTTCCTCGTGAGCCGCATCGTTTCCGAATCCTCCCTCCACCTCTCAGAAGTAATTCCTTACGGCCAGCCAGATGATGTTGCTGGTGGTTTCGTATGAATTTGTGTAGCTGTTGCGCTGGCGCATCAAGATGTACTGAAGTTCTAATCTGAGATGGGTATCAACCACGTACCCGAGCCCTCCCTGGAAGCGCCGTTTGTCGGATGACACTTCCCGGGCCTCTCCGTCCAGCGATGCATAGATCTCCGCCAGGAAGAGGAGATAGTATGTTCCCCTTGCGAGCGTTGTGTAGTTCAGGGGGAATCGTGTGAAGAGGCGGAGGCGAAGGCGGGTAGTTCTGTCCTGCGTTCCGCTCTCCTCGTACCAGAAGAAACGTTCCTCCAACCTGACGCTGAGTGACGGATAGAAGAGATTCAGATAGTCGCCGAATGTCGGCCAGATGGCGTTGATCCCGACCCACGGACGAAGCTCGAGGACATTCTCAGTCGATTTGTCGAACGTATAGTGAATCTCAAAGTTTCCGTCGGTACTCAGCCAGTCCAGCGGTTGATACGTTGCCGAACCCGACAGGTAGGTGTCCAGCCAGGTGGCTCCTTTCATTCCTTTGGAGAAACCGGGATTGACCTCGAAGGTCAAGCCCTCCCCGCCCCTGAATGTGGCGTAGTAGTCCCCCCATAGCTCGGTCTGTGCCCCGCACAGGCCGATGTCCAGAAGGATCAGAGCGGCACTCGCAAGGATGGTTCGGGTCTTCATTCGGGCGATAGTCTCCATGGTCGATGAGCGGGCCTGGCAGGAATGTGGAGATTCCTGTCTGAACCG
>Ga0315275_10002343_pt1 | contig 17039 bp, 13 predicted proteins | sample YL17G03_0_MG_FD_205557 | JGI IMG/M metagenome (GOLD analysis project Ga0315275, IMG submission 205557) | Sediment microbial communities from Yellowstone Lake, YNP, Wyoming, USA - YL17G03_0 | ecosystem: Environmental > Aquatic > Freshwater > Lake > Sediment | place: USA: Wyoming | collected... | reverse complement strand
GGGCTGGAACAGGCCCTCTGGGACGCCCTGGCCAAGGCCAAGGGCGTGTCCCTGTCCAAGATGCTGGGCGGCACGCGCGATCGTGTTCCCGTCGGCGTCAGCGTCGGCCTGCAGGCCTCTCCGGATGCCCTGATCCGCAAGGTGGCGGCGCATCTGGCCGAAGGGTACGGCCGCATCAAAATCAAGATCGCGCCGGGCCGGGACCTGGAACTGGTCAAGGCCTTGCGCCGGTCTTTTCCTAAAATTCTTCTCCAGGTGGACGCCAACTCGGCCTACGAGCTCGGTCAAGCCCCTCTTTTCAAGGCCATGGACGATTACGGTCTTCTGCTCATCGAACAACCGCTGAGCCATGAAGATATCTACGACCACTCCAAACTGCAGAAAGAGATCCGCACTCCGATCTGCCTGGACGAGAGCATCCACAGCGTGGCCGACGCCCGGGCCGCGGTAGAGCTCAAAAGCTGCCGCATCATCAACATCAAGCCGGGGCGGGTCGGCGGTTTCTCCGAATCCATGGCCATCCACGATTTCTGCGCGGCCCAGGGCATCCCCGTTTGGCACGGGGGAATGCTGGAGTCGGGCATCGGGCGGGCCGGCAATGTGGCCCTGGCCTCCCTCCCCAATTTCACCCTGCCGGGCGATATCTCGGCCAGCCGCCGCTATTACAAGCAGGACATCGTCGAGCCCGAGTTCGTCCTCGGCCCGGATTCGACGATGGCCGTCCCGACCGGGCCGGGGATCGGCGTCCAGGTCATCTTGGACCGCCTGGAACGGGTGACCGTGCGCAAAAAGGAATACCGCGCCTCCGCCGGATGAAGATGAAGAAGACGCCTCCGGGAACCGTCCGCGTCTCCCGGCGGCGCTTGCAATCGGTCGGGGATTCGATATAATCCAAAATCTGAGGCGTCCATGAAATTCCTGCTCCCCAAAGAGCCGGCGTTCGCTGAAAATTTCCTGAAAATGTCGGCCACGTTGACCGAGATCACCTCGGTCTTTCAGGAGTTTTCCCGCGATTTCCGGGACTTCGAGGCCTATTGGCGCAAGGCCAAGGACATCGAACACAAGGCCGACGGAGTCGCCCACGTCATCATCAGCTTGATCAACAAGAGCTTCATCACCCCCTTCGACCGCGAGGACATCTACCAACTCATCCACGAATTCGACGACATCATCGACCTCATCGAAAACACGCTCCACAGCATCTATCTGTATGAAGTAACGGCCAAGAAGCCCTTCGTCGACGGCTTCGCCGAGCTGATCGGCCGGGCTACGCCCGTCCTCAACGAGCTGATCGCCGAAGTCTTCAAGCAGCAGAAATACACCGAATCCATGTGGAAGCTCATCCGCCGGCTCCATGACCTGGAGGACGAGGGCGACGTCGTCTACCATCAATCGATCCGGACACTCTTCCAGGAGGAGAGAGACCCCATCGCCGTCATCAAATGGAAGGACATCCTGGGGACCCTGGAGCACATCATGGACGTCTTCCAGAACATGAGCAACACCGTCGAGGGGATCGTGGTCAAGGGCAGTTAGCCGTGACCTGGGGCTTCGGTCTCGTCGTTTTCATCATCGGCATCGCGCTCGCTTTCGATTTCACCAACGGCATGCACGACGCGGCCAATTCCGTGGCCACGATCGTCTCGACGCGGGTCCTCAGCCCCAAACGGGCGGTCATCTGGGCCGCCTTCTTCAATTTCGTCGCCTTCATCATTTTCGGCACGGCCGTGGCTTCGACGATCGGCAAGGGGCTGATCGACATCACCGTGGTCGATCCTCTCGTCATCTTGGGCGGGCTGGCCGGTGCCATCGCCTGGAACCTTTTGACCTGGACCTTGGGCCTGCCTTCGAGCTCGTCCCATTCCCTGATGGGCGGCTACCTGGGCGCGGCCGTGGCCAAGGCCGGCTTTCGCGTCGTAATCGTGAGCGGCTGGACCAAGATCGTCATCTTCATCGTCCTGGCCCCGATGCTGGGGATGATTCTCGGCCTGATCCTCGAAGTGGTCATGACCTGGGTCGTGCACCGCCAGCCGCTGGCCGTGGTCAATGTCTGGTCCAAACGCATGCAGTTCGTCTCGGCCGCCCTCTACAGCCTGGGCCACGGCGGGAACGACGCCCAGAAGACGATGGGCATCATCGCCAGCCTCCTTTATTCATCCGGACGCATGAAGGAATTCCACATCCCGCTGTGGATCGTCCTGTGCGCCCATACCGCCATCGCCCTGGGCACGCTCTCGGGCGGCTGGCGCATCGTCAAAACCATGGGGCAGAAAATCGTCAAGCTCCGGCCCATCGACGGCTTCTGCGCCGAGACGGCCAGCGCCGCGTCGATCTTCTTGGCCACGCATGTCGGCGTGCCCGTCTCGACGACGCACGTCATCACCGGCGCCGTGGCCGGCGTCGGGGCCGCCAAAAACGCCGCCCAGGTCAAATGGCAGGTGACCATCAAGATCGTCTGGGCCTGGGTTCTGACCATCCCCGCCGCGGCCGCCTGCGCCGCGATCGTCTACAAGCTGGTGACCCTGATCGCCGGACGATGAACCCGGGCGCCGGGCCGTCCGGATCCGATTGAATTCCGGCCCCAAGTGGGATACATTGTCGATCCGACCGGAGGTATCCATGTCCCGTTCCCCCAAGATGGCCGCGCTCGCCGCGTTCGGAATCGCCCTCGCCGCGGCCGGGCTTTTCTCCGCCGAGACGGTCCGGCCTCCGGCCGTTCCCCTCATCACCCACGATCCGTATTTCAGCATCTGGTCTGCGGCCGACCGCCTGACCGACGACTGGCCCAAGCATTGGACGGGCCGGGTGCAGGCCCTGGCGGCTTTTGTACGCATCGACGGCCGTCCCTACCGGGTCATCGGCCCCTCACCGCGCCGCGTCCCGGCGTTATCCCAGACCGAGCTGCGGGTCTTTCCGACGCGGACGGTCTATTCGTTCCGCGATGCCGGGATCGACCTCACCGTGACGTTCCTCTCGCCCCTTCTGGCCGCGGACCTGGATATCCTCGCCCGTCCGGTCAGTTATCTGACGTTCGAGGCCCGCTCGGCCGACGGCCGCTCCCACGACGTCGCCCTCTATATCGACGCCACGGCCGAAATCGCCGTCAACGACGCGACCCAATCCGTGGTCTGGTCGCGGCTGAACGTGGACGGCGCGGAGGCCCTGGCCATCGGCTCGCAGGACCAGCCCGTCCTGGCCAAAAAGGGCGACGATCTGCGCATCGATTGGGGCTATTTTTATCTCGCCGTCCCGGCGGGACAAGGGGGCCGGACGCGTTTGGGATCGGCCCAGCCCGCCCGCGAGGCCTTCCTCCGCGACGGGCGCCTGCCCGTCCGCGACGATCTGGACATGCCGCGGAGTGTCGACGACGAATATCCCGCGGCCTCGGCCGCGTTCGATTTCGGTCAGGTCGGCGCCGCTCCCGTTTCCCGCTGGCTCCTGGCGGCCTATGACGACCGTTTCTCCATCGAATATTTCTACCGCAAACTGCGGCCCTATTGGCGCCGGGGCGGGATGGATGCCGCCGGCCTGCTCGAAACCGCGGCCCGGGACTATCCGGCCTTGACCGAGCGGTGCCGCAAATTCGACGACGAGCTCATGGCCGATCTGACCGCCGCCGGCGGGCCCAAGTACGCCGCCCTCGGGGCGCTGGCCTATCGCCAGTCCCTGGCCGCCCACAAGCTGGCCGTGGACATCGACGGTACGCCGCTTTTCTTCCCCAAGGAGAATTTCAGCAACGGCTGCATCTCCACGGTCGACGTCATTTATCCCGAGGCGCCGATGTACCTGCTGATGAGCCCGCCGCTCCTGCGGGCGCTCCTTGGACCCGTCTTCGATTACGCCAAAACGGGCGAATGGAAATTTCCCTTCGCTCCGCATGATTTAGGAACGTATCCCAAGGCCAACGGCCAGGTTTACGGCGGCGGCGCCCGGACCGAGGAAGACCAGATGCCCGTCGAGGAGAGCGGCAATATGATCCTCCTGGCCGCCGGCCTGGCCAAGGCCGAGGGGACGCCCGCCTTCGCCCTGAAATACTGGGACCAGCTCCGAACCTGGGCCGAATACCTGAAAGCCAAGGGCTTGGACCCCGAGAACCAGTTGTGCACCGACGATTTCGCCGGACACCTGGCCCACAACGCCAACCTGTCGGTCAAGGCCATTTTGGCCCTGCGGGCCTACGCCGATTTGTGCCAACGGACCGGCAAGAACGACGAGGCCGCGGCTTATCAGAAATTAGCGGCCGGTTATGCCCAGGAATGGGAGCGCCTGGCCGCCGACGGCGACCACTACCGTCTGGCTTTCGACAAGCCCGGGACGTGGAGCCAAAAATATAACCTGGTCTGGGACAAGATTCTGGGTTATCGTCTCTTTTCCGCCGAGGTGGCCCGACGGGAAATCGCCTATTATAAAAAGAGCCAACGGACCTACGGTCTGCCCCTGGACAATCGCAAGGAATACACCAAGCTCGACTGGATCCTGTGGACGGCGACGCTGGCCGACGCGCCGGCTGATTTTGCCGCCTTCCTCGACCCCGTCTACGAGTGGCTGAACGAGACCCCCGACCGCGTTCCCTTGACCGACTGGTATTGGACGAATACGGGCAAACAGACGGGCTTTCAGGCCCGCCCCGTCGTCGGCGGCGTTTTGATCAAGATGCTGGCCGACCCCGCCCTGGCAACGAAATGGGCGGCCCGGGCATTGAAATGACAAGGAGAGACCGAACCATGAAACAAGCGATTCTTTTCGTTCTGACGGCGGTTCTCGTGATGGCCGTCGGATGTTCCAAAAGCGGGACCAAGATCGAAGCCAAGGCCGCGACTTTCAAGGATGATGTGGCGTTCCTCCAGCAGCATACCCGCGTGGCCGTGCTGGAGGACCTCGGAGGCACGGCCCAGATCGCCGTCAACCCCGACCTCCAGGGACGGGTCATGACCAGCACGGCCGGCGGCCCGGAGGGGCTGAGCTTTGGCTGGATCAACCGGGCCGCCCTCTCTTCGCCCGAGAACAACCCGCACATGAACGCCTTCGGCGGTGAGGACCGTTTCTGGCTGGGGCCCGAGGGCGGGCAATTTTCGATCTTCTTTAAAAAGGGCGCGCCTTTCAACCTGGACAACTGGTTCACGCCTCCCCCGATCAACGAGGGGGAGTTCCGCATCGTTTCCCAGCAGATGAGCGCCGTCCATTTCCGCAAGCCCATGCATCTCGTCAATTACTCGGGCACGGAATTCGACCTGGAAGTGAACCGCATGGTCACGGTCCTGGAAAAGCCGGCCCTGGCCGCGTTCGGCATAGAACTGCCGGACGGCGTCCGCGGCGTGGCCTACGCCACGGACAACAGCATCACCAACATCGGCCTGAACGCCTGGACCAAGGAGACGGGGCTGCTGTCCATCTGGATCCTGGGAATGTTTAACCCCTCCCCGGCCACGACGATCGTCGTGCCTTTCAAGACGGGGGAAAAGAGCGCCCTCGGGCCGATCGTCAACGACGCCTATTTCGGCAAGGTGCCGGCCGACCGGTTGATCGTCGGGAACGGCGTCCTCTTCTTCAAGGGCGACGGGCTCCATCGCAGCAAAATCGGGCTCACGCCGCGGCGGGCGCTGCCGTTTGCCGGGAGCTACGACGCAGCCAACGGGGTGCTGACCCTCGTCCACCTGACGCTCCCGGAAGGCCTGACCGATTACGTGAACTCGATGTGGGAAATCCAGAAGGAGCCCTTCGCCGGGGACGCGGTCAACAGCTACAACGACGGCCCGGCCTCGCCCGGGGCCAAGCCGCTCGGCCCGTTCTACGAACTGGAGACGTCCTCGCCCGCCGGCGCCCTGAAGCCCGACGGAGTCCTCCGCCATGTCCACACGACGATGCACTTCCAGGGTCCGGAAGCGGCTCTCGACGGCATCGCCCGCAAGACCCTGGGTGTCGGGATCGCCGAGATCAAAGCCGCTTTCGCCGCCAAGTAAAAAAGGATTTTCGGGCGCGCTGGGGGACCGGCCGTCCGGCCCCGTCGGAACTGCGCCGGTTTTGTCCCGGGCGATCAGCCGCGGGCGATGCGGGCCAGGGATTTTCCGAAATGGGCGACTTCGTCCAGGGTGTTGTAATGGACGGCTCCCACGCGGACCGTGCCGCCCTTGTCCTCGATACCGAGCCGGCGGGTCACTTCGAGCGCACAGTAATTGCCGTCCCAGACGAAGACTCCATCCTTGTCCATTTCCTCGGCGATCGTCCGCGGGGCCAGGTCGCCCAGGCGGAAGGCCAGCGTCGGGGTGCGTTCGGCGAACCGACCGGCGTCGGTAAGACCGTAGATTTTCGCGCCGGGGACATCCTGAATGGATTTGATCAAGGCGCGGCTGAGGTCCTGCTCGTAAGCCCTTACGGCGCCCATCGCCTGTTTGAAGAGAAGCGGGCGGCCCTGGTACCGGGCGTCCGGCGGGGCGGCGAGATCCTTGCCGAATTCGCGGCCCAGCCATTCGAAGTATTCGAGCGTCCCCAGCAATCCGGCGATGGCTTCGTGATTCTGGGTCCCTGTTTCGAATTTGGTCGGCAATTCGTCCGAGGCGGGCCGGACTTTGTAGGCGAACAAATTCTCCAGAAGATCGTGCCGCCCGTAGAGGATGCCCATATGCGGGCCGAAGAATTTGTAAGACGAGCAGGCCAGGAAATCGCATCCGGTCGCCCGGACGTCGATCGGGCCGTGCGGCGCGTAATGAACGGCGTCGATAAAGACCAAGGCTCCGGCCCGGTGGGCCAGCGCGGTGATCTCGTCGACCGGATTGATTGTGCCCAAAGCGTTGGAGGCATAGCCGACGGCGACGAGGCGGGGCTTCTTCTCCAGGGCCTGGTTCAGCGAGTCCAGGTCGAGCGTCCCGTTTTCACGGTGAAAATCGACCCATTCGACGTTCAGGCCGCGGTCCTGGGCGAGCAGGAGCCAGGGGGAGATGTTGGCGTCATGGTCGAGGCGGGTGACGACGATTGTTTCACCGGGTTGAACGAGGCGGGCCAGCGAGCGGCTGAGGTGGAACGTCAGGGTGGTCATATTCTGACCGAAGATGATTTCCTCGGGCCGGGCGGCGTTGATGAAATCGGCCATGGCCGCCCGCGAGCGGGCGATCAACTCGTCCGACTGGCGGCTGGTGGCGAAAGCGCCCTTGTGGTTGGCGTTATATTCGATCAGGTATTCGAGGATGCGATCGAGCGAATTCTTGACGATTTGCGTCCCGCCGGGATTGTCCAGGTAGATCTCTTTGCGGTGCAGGGCCGGGAATTGGCGGCGGACCTTGGTCGGATCAAGCGGCATGGCGATCTCCTTCGGCGCGGTCAGGCGCATATATTGCCGCTCGCGCCCGGCCAAGTCAAGGAGGGTTCAAGAAAGCGGTCGGCGGGTCCTAGCCAAGGCGTAGGACTGCAAAGCCCGTCCTGCCTGCTCCGGCGATCTGCGCGTCTTCTTGAACATGAATATCGGGCTCAGGGCAAGCCGAGTAAAACACGCTCGTTTTCCCCTGCGAGGAAAACTCGCTCCGACACTCCTCCTGCGCTCTCCTACTCATCGTATGGATACCGCTTCCGATGAGTAGGAACCATGCCCGCTTAGTCGTCGTACGGGTTTTACCCGGCTCGCCCGTCGCCCGATAGATTATTTTCACGCGAGTGTTAGCCGCGTTTGAGGAGTCTAAAATCTCGGCGGGTGACGCGACGGATGCACCCGGATTCCGCGAGCGGAAGGGACCCACTGGGGGATGGGTGGAGCGAGCGGAATTCGGGGCGCCGGAGCAGGCAGGACCCGCCGACCATTTTGAATTCCGCGCCGGGGAAAACGAGCGTGTTTTTCCCCAAATGCTCCGAGCCCGGCCTCCATTTCTTCATATTGACCCTGGCCGGCCGATGGAAAATAATAGCCCCATGACACCCGAAGAGAAAAGGAAGGCTTACCCGAAACCTCCCGGCCAACGGCCCAAGGTCATCCTGCGCCGGGCGCCGGATTACGATCCGGAGAGAATTGCGGCCATCGTCCGGGACGGCCTGACCGAGCTCGGCCTGGCCGGCCGCGTACGCGGCCGGGTCGTTCTCAAGCCGAACGTGGTCATGGCCCACAAGAAGATCGCTCCGTCCGCGTATACCCGTCCCGAGTTCATGGACGGCGTCCTGCGGGCCCTGCGTTCGGCGGGAGCGGCGGATGCGTCCTATACCATCGCCGAGAAGAGCGGGGCCGGCCTGACCACGCCGCGGGTCTTTCGCCGGGCCGGATACCGGGCCCTGCAAAAAACGCACCCCGTCCGGCTCCTGGCCATCGAGGAGGCCCCAAAAATCCAGGTGGAACTGACCCGGGGCCGTCTGCACGATCAGATCGCCACCGCGTCCGAAATCGCCGACAACGATTTTCTGGTCTATACGCCCAAGCTGAAAACGAATTACTTGACTCAGGGCTTGACCGCCGCGATCAAGCTCAATATCGGCATCCTGCGCGACCGCCAGCGGATGTGGAACCACAATGACCATCTCGACGAAAAAATCGTCGATTGCTTGGAGGTCGGCTATCCCGATTTCATCGCCACCGACGCCGTCGAGATCGGCTTCGGCGGGAATCAATTCACCCAGCACGGCCGGTTGCTGGGCCTCGTCGTCTTGGCCGACGATCCTCTGGCCCATGACGTCATCTGCGCCCGGCTCCTGCATCTCGATCCGCGGTCGATCGGCCATCTCGTCGAGGCGGAGGCGCGCGGCTACGGCCCTCTCGATCCGGCGGGGATGGCCGTCTCCGGCGATATCTCCCTGGCCGAGGCCATGGACCGGACCAAGGATTGGGACGTACATCCTATCCGAGTGGAAGAGTCGCAGGACCGGATGCGGATCTTGAGCGGCGAACCCTACTGCAGCGGAGGATGCCACGGCGTGTTCCTCGATTGGCTCTACATGATCAAGGACCGCAAGCCGAAACTGTGGACCAAACTCCCCCGTTGGACGGTCGTCATCGGAGAATACGACGGGGACGTCGAAGCTAAGCGCCTGCTGCTCATCGGCACCTGCACGAAAATCAACGGGACCGTGAAGGCCAAGAAGATCCGGCGGGTCCGCGGCTGCCCTCCGCGGCACAAGCGGCTCGTCCTCGAGTTGTTCCTGAAGGCCGGAATCTGGAATCCGTTGATCCGGCCCGAACTGGTCCTGGACGGCTATGTCTTCGAGTTTTTCGCCCTGGTCCGCCGGTTTTTCCGCGGCCGGCTGGGGTAAGGGGGAATCAGGGTTTTTTCCGATCGGCCGGTTTTTCCATTTTCCGGTTCAGCAGGAACTGGCCGAGATCCTGCTCGATCTGGCGGGCGGTTCGCATGTAGGCGTCGATCCCCAGGCCGCACGGATCGCTGATCTCCCAGCCGTAGAGCTTGTCCTTGGGGATTTGGGGCATGGCCGACAAGCGCATGAAGACGGACGAATCCATGCCGATGATGTAATCGAAGTCGTCGAAGCGGTAGTCCAGGACGAAACGGGGCCGGTGGCCGGAGGCATCGGTTCCGGTCAGCCGGCGGATGAGATCGATCCCCTCTTCGGGGATTCGCGAGAGAGAGGGGACGACGCCCGCGCTCTCGGCCGTCACTCTTTCGCCCAGGTGGCGCTCGGCGATCGCCTTGGCCAGGGGGCTGCGGCAGAGGTTGGCCAGGCAGACGAAAAGAATGCGGATCGGCGGTTCCGGCTTGGGCGCGTCCATGGCAAAGCTTTTATAGCCGCGTCGGGGACCGCAAGTCAAGGAAGGGCTCAGGGGGAGGACTCAGGGGCAAAAGGTCGGCGGGTCCTGCCTGCTCCGGCGCCCCGTCTCCGCTCACTCCACCCATCCCCCAGTGGGTCCCTTCCGCTCGCGGATTCCGGGTCATCCGTCGCACCGGCCCCGAAGGCGAGTACCGACTATTCCCTCCTCTTGGAGGAGGGATAAGGGTAGTAATATTGAAGGAAGGCTTGGAACGAGCCTTCGGAATTCACGTTGATCGCTTCACCCGCCGACCGCTTATCGTCCCTTTTTGGCCCCCACGCTCCAAATCCAGGCCGATCTATTCCGAAGCCGCTTGAACACCTCTTCTTAGATCTCACCTCCCCTTCCCCTCCTCCGCAGGAGGGGCCCCGAATGAGGTTTGCGGCTTCGGCGATATGTGGCGAGGGGTGAGCCGGGTAAAACCCGTGTGACGTACTATGCTCGCTAGAGCAAAAGCGAGCATAGTACTGTCCTACGCCTTTGCTAGGACGACGGAGCGGGCATGGACCATACTCATCGGGTACGGCCTCTAACCGATGAGTAAGGGAGCGAGGGAGCGTCGAGTACCGTTCTTCCGATCGTAGGAAGAACGGCACGTGTTTTACCCGGCTTGCACCGAGAACGGCATTCATGTCCTATGTATCTTTACTCGGACGGTTCATTCGATCCATAATAAACGCATGAGAACAGCCATCCTCCTCCTTTCGGCGTTAATCGCCGGCTCCGCCGCGGCGGCGCATGTCGCGGCGGCCGCCGACAAGCCGCTGGCCACGGTCCCCTCGGTCGACCTGGAAAAGTACATGGGGAAATGGTACGAGATTTCCTCCTTCCCCCAGAGCTTCCAGAAGGGGTGCCACTGCACCGTCGCCGAGTATGCGATGACGGACAAGGGCTATGTCCGGGTCGTCAATACCTGCCGCAAGGACAGTGCCGAAGGCAAGGTCAAAACCGCCAACGGGAAAGCCTTCGTCGTCGAGGGCAGTCACAACTCCAAGCTCCGCGTCCAGTTCTTCTGGCCGTTCCGCGGCGATTACTGGATCATCGACCTGGCCCCCGACTACACCTATGCCGTGGTTGGGGATCCGAGCCGGAAATACTTGTGGATCCTGTGCCGGACGCCCCAGATGGACGAGACGCTCTACCGCGGGATCGTCGACCGCGCGGCGGCTAAAGGGTTCGATATCACCAAGCTCGTCCGCACGGACCAAAGCTGCGTCGGGAGGCGGCCATGACCAGATGTCTTTTAATGGCCATCCTGGCTTTGGGTGCGGCGGCGGCGTTCGCGTCGGCCGCGGGGTATGAAGAAGACATCTTTCCCACATCGAAGGGGGATTTGAAAATCGCCTGCCTCGGGCACGGGACGCTGATGCTGACCTTCAACGGGAAGGTCATCCACATCGATCCGGTCGGCCAGTTCGGCGACTATGCGGCCCTGCCCAAGGCCGATCTCATCCTCGTCACCCACGAACACGGCGACCATCTCGATCCGGCGGCGATCGCTAAGATCCGCAAGCCCTCGACCGCGTTGTTCATGACCGCCAAGTGCGCCGAAAAAATAAAGGACGCCACGGTCATGAAGAACGGCGACGAGCGGACCTGGGAGGGGATCACGGTCAAAGCCGTGCCGGCCTACAACATCGTCCATATGCGCGCCCCGGGCAGCCCCTTTCATCCCAAGGGCGAGGGCAACGGCTATGTCCTGACCTTCGGGGACAAACGCCTCTATATCGCCGGGGATACGGAAAACATCCCGGAGATGGCCGCCCTCAAGGGCGTCGACATCGTTTTCCTGCCCATGAACATGCCCTACACCATGACCCCCGAGATGGCCGCCGCCGCCGCTAAGATGTTGGCGCCCAAAGTTGTGTATCCCTACCACTATGGGAACACGGACACGGCCAAGCTCGTCGATCTCCTCAAAGGGGAGAAAGGCATCGAGGTCCGCATCCGGGCCTTGAAGTGATGACGCCGACACGTCCGGAGGAGGAACCATGAAAGCGACAAAAATCATCGCCTTGATCCTAGCCGGGTCGTTCCTGGCCGCCTGCGGGGCGAACATGCTCCCGTCCCGCGATCCCTGGTATGCGCAGCACTACTTCGTGATGCAGGATTACGAGCGCAGCGCGTACCGGGCCCTGTCGGACAACGCCCGGCTGGAGTTTCAGAAGCTGTTCTGGGAAGCCCGCTCTCCCGAAGTCAAGAAGCTGTTCGACGCCCGTATGGATTACATTGCAGCGAACTTTAAAAAAGAGAATTTCAAGCAGCCCTGGAACACGGACCGGGCCCGCGTCTATCTCCTGAACGGCAACCCCGCGAACATTGAGTACTCCCAGAACACCAATTGGGCCATGAACATCCGGGAACCCGGTTCCGGCACGAGCGGCGCCACGTCCCGTTCAGGCGAAGACATCCAGGCCACGACACTCGAGGTTTGGGCCTATCCCTATGAGCGATTCATCGTCAACTATGGGTTCTACTTCGATCCGCCCAACAAATGGCGGGCGGTGACCATGTCGGCCGGAGGAGCACGCTTCATCGGCGAACTCGAGCTCAACAACAAGACGGCCGTGTGGGGGGCTTTAAACCCGGATGCCTACTTCCGCAAGCTGGAAGAACTCAAGACGATCAAGTGAGTTGACACCCCGCTCTTCAATCGCCAATAATAGGCCTTCCATAAGGAGGACTCATGATCGTTTCATCCCGCCTGAATATCCTCAAGCGAACCGTGTGGATCGGCGCGCTTCTGGCCCTCGTCGGGCTGTTCGGCGTATCCGCCGCCCAGGCCCCCGCCGCAGCCAAGCCTTGGCCCGCTGAATTCGACGGTTGCACCAGCATCATGGTCGGCCGCCTGGCCTCGGCCGACGGCTCGGTCATGACCGCCCACACCTGCGACGGTAATTACCGCCAGTGGGTCAATATCGTGCCCCACGCCAAGTACCCGGCCGGGTCCAAAAACAAGATCTATTCCGGCAAGATGCACACTGAGACGCCCGGCGACCTCAAGGGCGTCCAGCCGACGGGCGAGATCCCCCAGGCGGCCGAAACCTACGCCTTTATGAACACGGCCTACCCGTGCATGAACGAGGCCGGCTTGGCCATCGGCGAGACGACCTTCGGCGGCCGCCGCGAGCTCTACAACCCCGAGGGCATGTTCATGATCGAGGAGATCGAGCGCATCGTCCTCGAGCGATGCAAGACCGCCCGCGAGGCTATCAAGCTGGCCGGCGAGCTGATCAAACAGTACGGCTACGGCGATTCCGGGGAATGCATCACCATCGCCGACGCCAAGGAAGTCTGGCACTTCGAAGTCATGGGCGAGGGTCCGCTTCAGAAGGGCGGCGTCTGGGCGGCCGTGCGCATCCCCGACGACCACGTCGGTATCTCGGCCAACATCTGTCGTATCGGCGAAATCGATCTGAAGAACCCTGACCGCTACATGGCCTCGGAGAACGTTTTTAAGGTCGCCGAGGACCTGGGCTTTTACGATCCCAAGAAAGGCGAGCCGTTCAAGTTCTGGAAGGCCTACAGCGGCATGCGCCCCTATTCCATCCGCGAGTTCTACGTTCTGAGCACGCTGGCCCCCTCGCTCGGCCTCAAGCAGGACCTGCCGGAGCTGCCCTTCTCGGTCAAACCCGAGAAAAAGCTCACCGTCAGCGACGTCCTCCGTTACTATCGAGAGACGTACGCCGGGACGGAATTCGACGCCACCAAGAAGCTCATGGTCCCGCGCCGTCAGCCGATGCGGCGGCCCGGTTCCGAGGCGGCCCAGCCCGCGACCCCCCAGGCCGCGCCGGAGATGATGAAGAGCCCTGTGGCCCAGCCTTTCCTCTCCAACGACCTGATTCAGCTTCTGAACGCCCTCAAACCCGGCACCGTCATGCCGACCCGGGCCATCGCCATCAGCGGCTGCGCCTACGCCACCGTCCTGCAATGCCGGGCCAACATGCCTCCGGCCATCGGCACGGTCTGCTGGTTCGCTTTTGACAACGCGGGCCTCAGCCCTCGCATCCCCATTTACGCCGGCGTGACCGAGCTTCCGCCGAGCTTCGCCATCTGCGGCCAGCACCGTTATCGCATGGACTCCGCGGCCTGGATGTTCCGCCGGACCAACCGCCTGGCCACGGTCAAGTGGGGCGCGACCCAGAAGATCATGGAAGACACGGTCCGCGACTTCGAACAGAAGGCCCTGATCGAGATGCCGCTCGTGGAGAAAATCTATCTCGATTTGGCCGGCAGCAAGACGCCCGACAAATTGCCGCTTTCAGCCGAGAAGTACCTGACCAAGTATTGCAGCGATTTTGCCCATGCCGCCATGAGCCAATCCATCGAGCTGGGTGACCAGTTCATGTACCTGCTGCGCGGCGGGCTGTAAGGATCGCGTTGTCCGGGGACGGAGGCCTTCCCCGGCTGCGGCGGACATTCTAGCCTCGGGCCATGAAGAAATACTGAGCGAGAGCTTCGCCACGTACTCGGAATAGCTCTGGACGCGTCACGACCTGGGCGAGGACGAGGGCGCCTTGAACCTCGAGGAGAAAAAGGCCGCTTACCTGAACGAGGCGAAGACCCGCTACATCCGGCCGCTCGTCTTCAATCGCTTCCATGCGCCGTGGGAGGTCATGGCCGGCCATTCCTACCCGAAGGGAGCGGCGGACGCATTTTCCGATCGAAGCTTCCCTTAAGCGTGCGCACGCCGGGGCGGCGGTTGACTCCGCCCGCGGCCTATGTTACCAATTCTTTTCCGATCTCTCGGACGGATCCGGACCGGGAAAACGGACAAGGAGTTCCAGAATGGCGAAATTCGAAGGCATTCATTGGTCGGCCAAGCAGATGCGCTACCTCCTGCCGAACAAGCAGTACGATCTGCTGGACGGCGCCGCGCAGGTCATCGCCTGCTCGCGGTCGACCAACAACGGGGCCTTCCTGGCTTTCGAGGGCATCCGCTTCTTCTGCAAAAAGAACGCGGCCGGCCGCCTGGAAGTGATCTTCCTCAACTGGGATAAAAACCTGGAACGGTTCCGCCGCGGCATGCTCTTCAATATCGGCGCCGACCAAGCCGGGCTTGTTCCTTCCCGGGCCGAGCTCGAGGACATCTTTATCGGCCGCTATTTCCACGAGCCTGCCATGCGGGGATTTTTCGAGGAGATGGCCGTCCTCGGCGTGCAGGGCTATCTGCGGCCGTTCACCATCGACGAGGAGCAGTCGATCGGCGTGACGTTCCCGGCCCAGCCGGCCATCCGGGTCCTGGCCAGCCGCTACGACCGCTACCTCGGCGAGCCGTTCAGCGGCGTCGTCATTCCCCATTTGGTTCGGGCCGTGGCCGTCAACGGGACGGGCTGCCTCAAGCTGGGCGTGAATTATCTCATGAGCATCAAGGCCGTGGAGGAAGCCCGGCGCATCTGCCTCGAAGCCGCAGCGGCGCTTTTCCTCGACGACCAGACCCACCTGCCGTTGGACGATCGCCGGGTCACCGAGTGGGACTCCTCCTGCTGTCTCTTCGCTTGGCGTGACGGGACGGTGGTCAAGATCCCGGAAAGCCCGCTCATCCTTCCCTCCATCACCATCCAGGGGATCACGGCGATTCTCCGTGACCGGGGGACGAAAGTCGAGGAACGCCACTTGACGTACGGCGAACTGAAGCGCCGTTCGGGCGCGGGCGAGCTCGTCGCCGTCTGCAGCATCGGGACGGCGGGCATCCTCAACCGCTGCGCCAAGCTGTATTTCATCGACGCCGATAAGAAGGTCATCGGCGTCCACGAGTCCGACGAGTCCCATCCCCTGTACGCCAAGCTGGCCGAGGCGAAAACCGTGTATTGGGACATCTACAGGGAAAAGGTCCCGCCGCTGGCCGGGATGAAGCTGTTCAAATACGAAATCTGATCCATCGGCAAAAGGAGAATCGCTATGGCCCCTTCGCGCCGCCTGATTTCGGTTATCGTGCTCGCCGCCTTGACGGCCGGCGCCGTCGCCGCCGCGCAGGAAGTCCCGCCGCCTCGTTTCGTCACGCCTCCGGCCGAACTCAAGATTAAGGCCGACAGCCGGATTCTGTCGGTCACCGTCTTTCCCGACCGGGCCACGGTCGTGCGGACGGCCGCCCTGAAGCCCGTCCTCGGGCCGCAGAGCGTCGTTTTCTCGGGGCTTCCCAAGACGATCATCGCCGGCTCCCTGCGGGCCGCGGGGCGGGGAACAGCCGATGTCAAGATCCTCGGATTGGAGTCGGCCAACGAATTCCTGGAATCGCCGCTCCTGCCCGCCGTCGCCAAGCTCCAGGCCGAGCTCGACGCCCTGGCCTACGAAATCGGCCGAACCAAGAACGACCTAACCGTCTTGGCCGCCCAGGAGAGCCTGCTCATGTCCCTTCCCGGAAGCCAGGCCTCGCTCAACGCGGCCGGGGTGGCTCAGGGTAAGGCCGACCTGCTCGGCTGGGAAAAGACCCTTGAATTCCTGGGGGCCAAGCTGGCCGCGGTGAAGAACGCGGAGCTCGAGCGCCGGAAGATTCTCAAGGAACAAGAAGCCAAGGCCGAAACGCTCCGCAAGCGGATCGAGGAGATCAAGCCCGGCCGGCCCGCCGAGGCCCAGCGGGTCACCGTCCTCATGGAGGCCCGCACGAGCGGCGATTTCACGCTCGACTTGTCCTATACCGTCACCAATGCCCGTTGGGCGCCGATCTACACCGTCAGAGCGCTGCCCGACGCCGGCGAGGCCGAGCTTTCGATCTCGGGCGTCATCCAGCAGAGAAGCGGTGAGAATTGGGACGGCGTCCGTATGGCCCTATCCACGTCTTCTCCCGCGCTGGAAAGTCAGCCGCGTGAGCTGCAGCCCTGGCTGTTGGATATCTACGTCCCGCGGCCGATCGTCCGGAAGGAGGAGAGGTATGATGTGGCCGCCTCGGAAAGTGTCGGGGGTGGATTGCAGAAAGCGGCCGCTCCGCCCGCCCCGCCCGCGGCGGTGCGTGAGGCGGAGGTCGAAACGGCCTCCGTGGCCGACACCGGCCTTCACGTGAACTTTGAGATCAAGCGGACGGTCGATGTCCCTGCGGACGGCGCGCCCCATAAATTTCCCATCGACGCGCCGACGATCAAAATGAAATACGACTACGCCGCCGTCCCCCAAACCGGCGAAGCGGCCTTCCTGCGCGGCACGCTGACGAATACGCTGGCCTATCCACTGCTGGCCGGGAACGCCGATCTGTTCATCGGCCAGGATTTCGTCGGGGCCATGGTTCTTCCCCTCACGGTCTCCGGCGAGGAAACCCGCGTGTTCTTTGGCGAGGACGGCCAGATCAAGATCAAATCCGAACAGGTCAAGC
>Ga0315275_10002342_pt1 | contig 17039 bp, 22 predicted proteins | sample YL17G03_0_MG_FD_205557 | JGI IMG/M metagenome (GOLD analysis project Ga0315275, IMG submission 205557) | Sediment microbial communities from Yellowstone Lake, YNP, Wyoming, USA - YL17G03_0 | ecosystem: Environmental > Aquatic > Freshwater > Lake > Sediment | place: USA: Wyoming | collected... | reverse complement strand
TCGACGGCGGGCGCTTCGCGACCAGCGACCTCAACGACCTCTACCGGCGCGTCATCAACCGCAACAACCGCCTCAAGCGGCTGCTCGACCTGCAGGCGCCGGACATCATCGTCAACAACGAGAAGCGCATGCTGCAGGAGGCCGTCGACGCGCTTTTCGACAACGGCCGCCGCGGCCGCGCCGTCACGGGCCCGGGCAACCGCCCGCTCAAGTCGCTCAGCGACATGCTCAAGGGCAAGCAGGGCCGCTTCCGCCAGAACCTGCTCGGCAAGCGCGTCGACTACTCCGGGCGCTCGGTGATCGTCGCCGGGCCGCACCTCAAGATGCACCAGTGCGGCCTGCCCAAGATGATGGCCCTGGAGCTCTTCAAGCCGTTCATCATGAGCCGCCTCGTGGCGCGCAAGATGGTGCAGAACATCAAGGCGGCCAAGAAGATGGTCGAGTCGATGGTGCCCGAGGTCTGGGACATCCTCGAGGAGGTCATCAACGAGCATCCCGTGATGCTCAACCGGGCACCCACGCTGCACCGCCTCGGCATCCAGGCCTTCGAGCCCCTGCTCGTCGAGGGCAAGGCCATCCAGATCCATCCGCTCGTCTGCGCCGCGTTCAACGCCGACTTCGACGGCGACCAGATGGCCGTGCATCTTCCTCTCAGCTGGGAGGCGCAGGCCGAGGCGCGCACCCTGATGCTCTCGACCAACAACATCCTCTCGCCGGCGCACGGCAAGCCCATCGCCGTCCCGAGCCAGGACATGGTCATCGGCGTCTACTATCTGACGTATCACGAGAGGGACGACCTGAGCGGGGCGACGCCGGCCGACTTCGACGCGCCGCTGCTCGCCTTCTCCGGCTACGAAGAGGTCGTCCGCGCCTACGAGCAGCGCGTCCTCGACCAGCGTCAGGTGCCGACACAGCGCGCCGCCGGCATCGCCGAGTTCACGCGCCGAGCGATCCAGTTTCGTCTGCCGAACGGCGAGCGCATCGTCACGACCATCGGCCGGGCCCTCTTCAACCAAAGGGTCGAGGAGGGCCTCCGCGAGGTCCTCGGTGAGGACTTCCGCGACGAGGACTACACCTTCCACAACCAGACCATCACGAAGAAGGGCCTCTCGGCGTTCATCAACGAGCTCGTCGCCGCGTACGGCGCCACCAAGGTCGCGCGCATGCTCGACGTCTTCAAGGACGTCGGGTTCCAGTACGCGACGCGCGCCGCGGTGACGGTGTCCAAGAACGACGTCGTCATCCCCGAGAAGGAGAAGGCCGCGATCCTCAAGGAGCACGACGACATGGTCGCCGCCGTGCAGGACCAGTACAACATGGGCTTCCTCACCGAGGAAGAGCGCCGCGGCAAGATCGAGGAGATCTGGCGCGAGGCCGACGTGCAGATCACGGCGGCGACGAAGGCCAACTTCAACCCGCTGAACCCCATCTACATGATGGCGACATCGGGCGCCCGCGGCGATATCAAGCAGATCCGTCAGCTCGCCGGGTGGCGTGGTCAGATGGCCAACCCGAAGGGCGAGATCGTCGAGCAGCCCGTGAAGTCGAGCTTCATCGAGGGCCTGTCGGTGCTCGAGTTCTTCATCTCGACGCACGGCGCCCGCAAGGGCCTGGCCGACACCGCGCTGCGGACGGCCGACTCGGGGTACCTCACGCGGCGTCTGGTCGACGTCTGTCAGGACGTGACGGTGAGCGAGGTGGACTGCGGCACGACCGAGTACGTCCCCATCTCGCCGTGGTCGCGTCGCCGTGAAGAGAACCCCGCGCTCGAGGGCTGCACGCTGGTCGACGCGGTCAAGCGACCGCGCAGCGACCGCGTCGTCCTCGCCAAGGGCACGAAGATCGGTCCGGCGCAGCTCGGCCTGCTGCGCGAGGTGTACGCCGAGCTGCCCAACGCCAAGGTCAAGGTCAAGCACAGCACCAGGGGCGCAGCCGAGAGCATCGCGGTGTGGACGCACGATCCCAACGAGAACCTGCTCGGGCGCCACCTCGGGGCGCCGATCGTGGACGAGGCGAGCGGTGAGGTCGTGTACGAGCGCGACGCCCTCATCGACCTGGCGGCGCGCGAGGGCATCCTCGACGTCCTGCAGCGCAGCTCGCAGTCCGACCCGATGGTCCCGGTCCGCAGCGTGCTCAAATGCGATTCCGAGATCGGGGTCTGCCAGAAGTGCTACGGCTACGCTCTCGCCAACAACTCGCCGGCTGAGATCGGCGACGCCGTCGGGCACATCGCGGCGCAGTCGATCGGTGAGCCCGGTACGCAGCTCACGATGCGCACCTTCCACACCGGCGGTGTGGCCGGCGCCGACATCACGCACGGCCTTCCGCGCGTGGTCGAGCTGTTCGAGGCGCGCAAGCCGAAGGGCGTGGCGCGCCTCGCCGAGGTGTCCGGCCGCGCGAGCATCGAGGACACCGAGCGCGGCGTCAAGGTCGTCATCCATCCCGAGGAGGGCACCCCGAAGGAGTACGCGAATCTCCGTCGCGGCCATCTCCTCATCGAGGACGGGGACTGGGTGGAAGAGGGTACCGCCCTGACGCCTGGCTCCCTGTACCCGGCCGACCTGCTGCGGCACGCCGGCCCGACCGCGACCGAGCGGTACCTCGTCAACGAGGTCCAGGAGGTCTACCGGTCGCAGGGCGTCGAGATCAACGACAAGCACGTCGAGCTCATCGCGCGACAGATGATGAAGAAGGTCCGCATCGTGACCGCGGGTGACACCATGCTCCTGCCCGGACAGCTCGTCGACCGGCTCGTGTTCAAGGTCGAGAACCAGCGCGTGGCGGCCGAGGGCGGGCAGGAGGCCGAGGCCGAGCACATCATCCTCGGCATCACCAAGGCCTCGCTGGCCACCGAGAGCTTCCTCTCGGCGGCCTCGTTCCAGGAGACCACCAAGGTGCTCACCGATGCCTCCATCGAGGGCAAGGTCGACTACCTGCAGGGCCTCAAGGAGAACGTGATCATCGGCAAGCTCATCCCGGCCGGGACGGGCCTGCGCCGCTACCGCGACCTCGAGATCTTCCCCGCGGGCAGGGCGGAGGCGCTCGAGGAGGCCGACCGCATGATGAGCAGCGACACGTCGTGGCTCGGCAGGGTGGACCAGGACTGGCAAGCAGACGACTGACACAGGCGGGCCTGCGGCCGTCGTCTTGCGGCCGCAGGCCCGTTTCGCTAGACTACACGACCGCTGTCCGCACGGGCCGACCGAACAAAGAGGGTAGATGACCACCATCAGCCAACTCGTCCGCAAAGGACGCGCGAGCAAGATCAAGCGGGCGAAGACGCCGGCGCTCAAGGGCTCGCCCCAGCGTCGCGGCGTGTGCACCCGCGTCTACACGACCACGCCCAAGAAGCCCAACTCGGCGCTGCGCAAGGTCGCCCGTGTCCGCCTCTCCAACGGTATGGAAGTGACGACGTACATCCCGGGTGTCGGCCACAACCTGCAGGAGCACTCCGTGGTGCTCGTCCGCGGCGGTCGCGTCAAGGACCTGCCGGGCGTGCGCTACAAGGTCATCCGCGGCTCGCTCGACGCCGCCGGCGTCGCCGACCGCAAGAAGGCGCGCTCGCGTTACGGCGCCAAGGGCAAGGGGACGAGGTAGGCCATGCCGCGCAGGGGAACAGTGACCCGCCGGGAGGTCCTTCCCGACCCGGTCTACAACAGCAAGCTCGTCACGCAGGTCATCAACAAGGTCCTGCTCGACGGCAAGAAGTCGACCGCCGAGCAGATCGTCTACGGCGCTCTCGAGATCGTGCGCGAGAAGACCGGCCGCGACCCGGTCGACGTGCTGCAGGACGCGATCCAGGCGCTCACTCCGCACCTCGAGGTGCGCAGCCGGCGCGTCGGCGGCGCCACCTACCAGGTGCCTGTCGAAGTGCCAGGCCGTCGCGCCCGCACGCTCGCCATCCGCTGGCTCGTCAGCTTCTCGCGCGAACGCCGCGAGAAGGTCATGAGCGAGCGTCTCGCGGCCGAGATGCTCGACGCGCTCGCCGGTCAGGGCTCCGCCTTCAAGAAGAAGGACGACATCTTCCGTATGGCGCAGGCCAACAAGGCTTTCGCCCACTATCGCTGGTAATCCGCCGAGGGCCCCTCACTGACGGTCGTCGGTGAGGGGCTTTCGCGTGCATGGGCAGAACGCTGGACTGATGCGACAGTACTCACCACAGAACACGCGCAACATCGGCATCATGGCGCACATCGATGCCGGCAAGACGACGACCACCGAGCGCGTCCTCTACTACACGGGCAAGACTCACAAGATCGGCGAGGTCCACGAGGGCGCGGCCGTGATGGACTGGATGGCGCAGGAGCAGGAACGCGGCATCACCATCACCTCGGCCGCGACCACGGTCTTCTGGCGCGACACGCAGATCAACATCATCGACACGCCCGGTCACGTCGACTTCACGGTCGAGGTCGAGCGCAGCCTGCGCGTGCTCGACGGGGCGATCGCCCTGTTCTGCTCCGTCGGCGGCGTCGAGCCCCAGTCCGAGACGGTCTGGCGCCAGGCCGACAAGTACGGCATCCCGCGCATCGCCTACGTCAACAAGATGGACCGCATCGGCGCCGACTTCGCCCGCGGTCTCGAGATGATGATCGACCGCCTGGGCGCGAACCCCGTCGCCCTGCAGGTACCGATCGGTCGGGAGAGCGACTTCCGCGGCATCGTCGATCTCATCGAGATGAACGCCATCGTGTATCTCGACGAGCTCGGCACCGACTGGGAGGTCGTCGACATCCCGGACGAGATGCGGTCCGTCGCCGACGAGTACCGGCTCAAGCTCGTCGAGGCGGTCGCCGACCACGACGACAACCTGCTCGAGACCTACCTCGAGGGCGGGGAGATCACCCCCGAGCACCTGCGCGAGGTCATCCGCCGCGCCACGCTCGACATCAGCATCACCCCGGTGCTCTGCGGCTCCAGCTTCAAGAACAAGGGTGTGCAGCCGCTCATGGACGCGATCGTCGACTTTCTGCCGTCGCCGCTCGAGGTGCCGCCGGTCACGGGTGTCCGCCCGGACGGCACCGAGGTGACGCGCAAGCCCGACGACGAGGCGCCGTTCGCGGCCCTCGCCTTCAAGGTCGCGACCGATCCCTACGTCGGCAAGCTCACGTACTTCCGGGTCTACTCGGGCACGCTCAAGGCCGGGTCGTACGTGTACAACTCGACCAAGCAGAAGCGCGAGCGCATCAGCCGCATCCTGCAGATGCACGCCAACCACCGCGAGGACCGCGAGGAGATCTACGCGGGCGAGCTCGCCGCCGCCGTCGGCCTCAAGGTCACCAGCACCGGCGACACGCTCTGCGCGCAGGACAAGCCGGTGGTCCTCGAGTCCATGGAGTTTCCTGAGCCGGTCATCTGGGTCGCCATCGAGCCCAAGACCAAGGCCGACGAGGAGAAGCTCGCCGCGTCGCTGCAGAAGCTCGCCGAAGAGGACCCGACGTTCCGCGTCCGCACCGAGGAAGAGACCGGCCAGACCATCATCGCCGGCATGGGCGAGCTGCACCTCGAGATCATCGTCGACCGCCTGACCCGCGAGTTCAACGTCGACGCCAACGTCGGCCGCCCGCAGGTCGCCTACCGCGAGACCGTGCGCAACAAGGCGCACAAGGTCGAGGGCAGGTTCGTGCGCCAGACCGGCGGCCGCGGCCAGTACGGCCACGTCCTCATCGACCTCGAGCCCAACGAGCCGGGCGCGGGGTACGAGTTCGAGAGCCGTATCATGGGCGGCTCGATCCCGCGCGAGTACATACCTGCCGTCGACGAAGGCGTCGAGGAGGCGATGAACACAGGCGTCCTCGCGGGCTACCCGATGGTCGACCTCAAGGTCACGCTCATCGACGGCAGCTACCATGAGGTCGACTCCTCGGACATGGCCTTCAAGATCGCCGGGTCGCTCGCCCTCAAGGCGGCGGCGCAGAAGGCCAGGCCCATCCTGCTCGAGCCGATGATGGCCGTCGAGGTCGTCACCCCCGGCGAGTTCATGGGCGACGTCATGGGCGACCTCAACTCGCGGCGCGGCCACATCGACGGCATGGAGCAGCGCGGCAACGCCCAGGTGATCGGCGCCACCGTGCCGCTCTCCACCATGTTCGGCTACGCGACGGATCTGCGCTCGACGACCCAGGGACGCGCCACGTACACGATGCAGTTCAAGCACTACGCCGAGGTGCCGGCGCAGATCGCCCAGGAGATCGTCGCCAAGGTGCGCGGCACGTGACGGCGGGTGGTCGGAGAGGCGTGAGAAACGGCCGCGGAAAGTCGTTTGCCCTGGCGGGCGGGGCTGGGGTATACTACCCGCCCTCGGTGCGGCGCGCCGCCGCACCGTTTTCGCGTGACTTCAGCCTCCGGGTTCCGGAAAAGGAGTAGCAGACATGGCCAAGCAGAAGTTCGACCGCAGCAAGCCACACATGAACGTGGGCACCATCGGGCACGTCGACCACGGCAAGACGACCCTGACTGCTGCGATGACGCTTGTCCTGCACGCCCGCGGCATCGGCAACACGGAGTACACGGCCTTCGATCAGATCGACAAGGCACCTGAAGAGCGCGAGCGCGGCATCACCATCGCGACGGCGCACGTCGAGTACGAGACCGAGAAGCGGCACTACGCCCACGTCGACTGCCCGGGCCACGCCGACTACATCAAGAACATGATCACCGGCGCCGCCCAGATGGACGCCGCCGTTCTCGTCGTCGGTGCCGACGACGGCCCCATGCCGCAGACCCGCGAGCACGTGCTCCTGGCCCACCAGGTCAACGTGCCGCACATCATCGTCTACATGAACAAGGTCGACCTCGTCGACGACCCCGAGCTCATCGAGCTGGTCGAGATGGAGGTCCGCGAGCTCCTCTCCGAGTACGAGTTCCCGGGCGACGAGCTCCCCGTCATCAAGGGCTCGGCCCTCAAGGCGCTCGAGTGCGGCTGCGGCAAGGACGACTGCCAGTGGTGCAAGAGCATCATCGAGCTCACCGATGCTCTCGACACGTATCTGCCCGAGCCTGAGCGTGACATCGACAAGCCCTTCCTGATGCCGGTCGAGGACGTGTTCACGATCACCGGTCGCGGCACCGTCGCCACCGGCCGCGTCGAGCGCGGCATCGTCAAGGTGAGCGAGGAGATCGAGATCGTCGGCATGCGCGACAAGCCGATGAAGACCACGGTGACCGGCGTCGAGATGTTCCGCAAGCTGCTCGACCAGGGTCAGGCCGGCGACAACATCGGCATCCTTCTGCGCGGCACGAAGCGCGAAGAGGTCGAGCGCGGCATGGTCTGCGCGAAGCCGGGCAGCATCACACCGCACACGCACTACAAGGCGCAGGTCTACGTCCTGTCCAAGGACGAAGGCGGCCGGCACACCCCGTTCTTCAACGGCTACCGCCCGCAGTTCTACTTCCGCACCACCGACGTGACGGGCGTGATCACGCTGCCCGAGGGCGTCGAGATGGTGATGCCCGGCGACAACACCGAGATGGAAGTCAAGCTGATCACCCCGATCGCCATGGAAGAGGGTCTGCGCTTCGCCATCCGCGAGGGCGGCCGCACCGTGGGCGCGGGAGCGATCTCGACGATCATCGAGTAGAGTCGGACCCCAGGGACGGGCCGGGTGCATCGCGACGCGCCCGCGCGAGTGACACGCCCGGCCACGTGAACAGGAGCGAGAAGGCTAGAGTGGCTCAGCAGAAGATCCGCATAAGGTTGAAGTCTTACGATCACGAGCTGATCGAGCGCAGCGCGCAGTCCATCGTCGAGACGGCGCAGCGCAGCGGCGCGACCATCTCCGGTCCCGTGCCCCTGCCGACCGAGAAGAACGTGTACTGCGTCATCAAGAGCCCGTTCAAGGACAAGGACTCGCGCGAGCACTTCGAGATCCGCACGCACAAGCGACTCATCGACATCCATCAGCCGACGCCCAAGACCGTCGACCAGCTGATGCGTCTCGACCTGCCGGCCGGCGTCCACATCGAGATCAAACTGTGAGCACGGGCATGGCTGGCATCATCGGCAAGAAAGTCGGCATGACGCAGTTGTTCGACGACGACGGAAACGTCGTCGCCGTCACCGTCATCCAGGCCGGTCCGTGCCCCGTGACGCAGGTCCGCACGCGCGACAAGGACGGCTACGAGGCCGTGCAGCTCGCCTTCGAGGAGTGTCGCGACAAGCACATCTCCAAGCCCGAGCTCGGCCACCTCAAGAAGGCGGGACTCAAGCACGGCCTGCGTCACCTCGTCGAGTTCGACATGGTCGGCGAGCTCAAGATCGGCGACACGGTCACCGTCGAGGCCTTCGAGGACGGCCAGGCGGTCAGTGTCGTCGGCGTCTCGAAGGGCAAGGGCTTCCAGGGCACGATCAAGCGTCACAACTTCAGCCGCGGCCCCGAGACGCACGGCTCGCACAACGTCCGCCAGCCCGGTTCGATCGGCGCCAGCGCGTATCCCGCCCGCGTGTTCAAGGGCGTGCGCATGAGCGGCCACATGGGCGCCAGGCGCGTCACGCAGCAGGGCCTGCGCATCGTGCGCCGCGATGTCGAGAACAACCTTCTTCTCATCAAGGGCTCGGTCCCCGGCGCCAAGAACTCCGTCGTCGTCGTCAAGGGTAGGTAGTCGTGGCTGCCGACGAGAGCAAGAACAAGGTCGACGAGACCACCGCCGGGGCGACCGGGTCGGAGAAGGCCAAGGCGGCGCCGAGGCCGGCGAAGCCGCGCGCGGCGAAACCGAAGGCCGACGCCAAGGCCGCGAAGCCGCCCAAGGTCGAGAAGCCGGTCAAGGCCGCACCCAAGGCGACGAAGCCGAAGGCCGAGACCAAGGTCGAAAAGCCGGCCAAGGCCGCGCCGAAGGCGGCGAAGCCGAAGGCCGAGGCCAAAGTCGAGAAGCCCGCCAAGGCCGCGCCGAAGGCGAAGAAGCCGAAGGCCGAGGCCAAGGCCGAGAAGCCGGCGAAGGCCGCGAAGGCGGCCGAGGCCGAGACGCCCGCCGAGCCCGAGGCGGCCAAGCCTGCGCGCGCGCGGCGCACGCGCGGCGCCAAGGCGAAGGCCGAGAAGGCCGCGCCGCCGGTCAAGGCCCCGCGACCGCCGAAGCCTGTCGTCGAGCGCACCGTGCACGAGCCGCGCCACGGCAAGGCCGGCGCCGCGACGGTGGTCGACGAACGCGGCGCCGAAGTCGCGACCCGCGACCTCGTGCCCGCCCGCTTCGCCGTGCCGGCCGACATCAACACGCTGCATCTCGTCGTGCGCGGAGAGCAGGCAGCGCGCCGTCGCGGCACGGCGTCGACCAAGACGCGCGGCGAGGTGGCGGGCTCCACCGCCAAGCTCTTCCGCCAGAAGGGCACCGGTCGCGCCCGTGTCGGCAGCGTGAAGTCGCCGATCCGCACCGGCGGCGGCACGGCGTTCGGCCCCAAGCCGCGCAGCTACTTCTTCAAAGTCAACCGCAAGGTCGTCAAGAAGGCGCTCGCGATGGCGCTCTCGAACCGCGCCGAGAACGGCAACCTGTTCGTCGCCGCCGGCCTCGAGCTCGAGGCGCCGAGCACGCGCCGCCTCAACGACCTGCTCACCGCCATCGACTGCGCGGCGCCGGTCCTCGTCGTCACCCACGACGAGCCCGCCGTCAGCAAGTCCGTGCGCAACCTCTTCTACGCCGAGACTTCGGAAGTGGGCGCGCTCTCGACCGAGCAGGTGCTCCGCGCCCGCTCGCTGGTCCTCACCGAGAAGGCGCTCGACGCCCTGAACCAGGCGTAACACATGGTCGAAGCTGAGAAGATCATCCTCCGTCCCATCATCTCCGAGAAGAGCTACGCGCAGATCGACCACAACCGGTACACCTTCGCGGTGCACCCGGACGCGCACAAGACGATGATCGCCCAGGCGGTCGAGCAGCTCTTCGAGGTCAAGGTCGTGGACGTGGCGACCGCCAACATGCGCCCCAAGCCGAAGCGTCGCGGCTGGTCCCGCGGCCGCACGGCGGCGTGGAAGAAGGCCGTCGTGCAGCTGGCGCCCGGCGACAAGATCGAATTCTTCGAGGGCAGGTAATGGGCATCCGCAAGTTCAAGCCGACCTCACCCGGCCGTCGCTTCATGACGGTCGAGACCTTCGAGGACATCACCCGCACCACGCCCGAGCGCTCGCTCGTCGCGCCGCTCAAGCGCAACGGCGGCCGCAACAACTACGGTCGTATCACCACGCGGCACCAGGGCGGCGGCCACAAGCGGCGCTACCGCATCATCGACTTCAAGCGCGACAAGGACGGCGTGCCGGCGAAGGTCGCGCACATCGAGTACGACCCCAACCGGTCGGCGCGCATCGCCCTGCTGCACTACGCCGACGGCGAGAAGCGCTACATCATCGCGCCGCTCGGCCTCAAGGCCGGCGACGTGGTCGAGTCCGGACCCGGCGCCGACATCAAGGCCGGCAATGCGCTCCCGCTCGAGCACATCCCGACCGGAACGACGGTGCACGCCCTCGAGCTGCAGCCGGGACGTGGCGCCCAGCTTGTGCGCAGCGCCGGCGCCAGCGCGCAGCTTCAGGCCAAGGAGAAGGGCTACGGCGTCGTCCGTCTGCCCTCCGGCGAGCTGCGTCGCATCCGCCTCGCCTGCCGCGCCACCGTCGGCGAGGTCGGCAATGCCGACCATCAGAACATCGACGGCGGCAAGGCCGGACGGACGCGCTGGCGCGGGATCCGGCCCACCGTGCGCGGCACGGCCATGAACCCGGTCGACCACCCGCACGGCGGCGGCGAGGGCAAGACCACCGCCGGGCGGCACCCGGTCACGCCGTGGGGCGTGCCGACCCTCGGGTATCGGACGCGCGCCAAGCACAAGGGTTCGGACAAGTTCATCATCCGCGGCCGCAAGCGTGGCAAGCGTGGGTAAGGCAGGAGGAGACGCCTCTTGAGCAGGTCAGCAAAGAAGGGTCCGTTCGTCGACGAGCGCCTCATGCGGCGCATCGTCGAGATGAACACCGCCGGCCAGAAGAAGATGATCAAGACCTGGTCGCGGACCTCGACGGTCTTCCCCGAGATGGTCGGTCACACGATCGCCGTCCACGACGGGCGCAAGCACGTCCCCGTGTTCATCAGCGAGTCGATGGTCGGCCACAAGCTGGGCGAGTTCGCGCTGACGCGGACGTTCCGCGGGCACGTCAAGGCCGACCGTTCGGCGAGAAGGTAAGAGGTCATGGCAGTCAGAGCTCAGGCCAAGTACGTGCGTGTCACGCCGCGCAAGGCGCGCGAGGTCGTCGACCTCATCCGCGGCAAGTCGGTCGCCGACGCGCGCAGCACGCTGTTCTTCGCCAATCGCGCCGCGGCACGTGACGTCGCCAAGGTGCTGAACAGCGCGGTCGCCAACGCCGAGAACAACGCCGACCTTTCGGCCGACGACCTGTTCGTCAAGGAAGCGCGCGTGGACGAGGGCCCGACGCTCAAGCGCTGGCAGTTCCGCGCCATGGGCAGGGTCAATCAGATCCGCAAGCGCAGCAGTCACATCACCATCGCTGTGGAGCAGAGGGAGGTCCGTTCCTAGTGGGCCAGAAGGTGCATCCGGGCGGCTTCCGCGTCGGCGTCATCCACGACTGGAAGTCGCACTGGTATACGGAGAAGGAGTTCAAGGAGTTCCTCTCGGAGGATGGCGACATCCGTCGTCACATCCTGCGCAAGCTCGCCCACGCCGGCCTCTCGCGCATCATCATCCGCAAGGACCAGAACAACGTGACGATCGACATCCACACCGCGCGGCCGGGCATCGTCATCGGCAAGAGCGGGTCCGAGGTCGACGCGCTGCGCAAAGAGATCCACGCGATGACGCACAAGAACGTGCAGGTGAACATCCTCGAGGTGAAGCGACCCGAGCTCGACGCCGTGCTCGTCGCGCAGTCGATCGCCGAGCAGCTCGAGAACCGCGTGAGCTTCCGTCGCGCCATGAAGCGCGCCTTGACGAGCGCCATGCGCTCGGGGGCCGCCGGCATGCGCGTGCGCTGCGGCGGCCGCCTGGGCGGCGCCGAGATGGCGCGCTCCGAGCACTACAGCGAGGGACGCGTGCCGCTGCACACGCTGCGCGCCGACATCGACTACGGTTTCAAGGAAGCCCGCACCACGTTCGGCCGGATCGGCGTCAAGGTGTGGATCAACAAGGGCGAGATCCTGCCCGAGGGTTACCCGGTCGACGAGGCGCGCGCGCGGCAGCAACTGGACGAGGCGCGCCGCGACGACCGCCGCGGCGGGCGTCCGCCGCGCCGCGAAGGCGGCCCCGGGCGTGGTCCTGGCGGCCCCGGAGGCCCAGGGCGTGGTCCCGGCGGTCCTGGTCGCGGCCCCGGAGGCCCCGGGCGTGGTCCCGGCGGTCCGGGTCGTGGTCCCGGCGGCCGTGGCGGCGGGCGTCCCGGTGGGCGCGAGGGCGGCTTCGCCCAGCGCGCCGGCGCGCAGCTTCCGCAGCGCAGCCGTCAGACCGAGCCAAAACCGGCTGCGCCCGAGGCGCCCGCGCCTGAGGCGCCGGCCGCCGACGGCGCGACGACTGAGGCTTAGGGAGCGGGGAACAGATGCTTCTTCCCAAGAGAGTCAAGCACCGCAAGCAGCAGCGCGGCCGCATGGCCGGCGCCGCCAAGGGCGGTACCACCGTCGAGTTCGGCCAGTACGGTCTCAAGGCCCTCGAGCCCGGCTGGATCACCAACCGGCAGATCGAGGCCGCCCGTATCGCGATGACGCGCTACATCAAGCGCGGCGGCAAGGTGTGGATCAACGTGTTCCCGCACAAGCCGGTCACGCGCAAGGCGGCCGAGACGCGCATGGGCGGCGGCAAGGGTTCGCCCGAGACCTGGGTGGCCGTGGTCAAGCCCGGCAAGGTCATGTTCGAGCTGGCAGGGGTCAGCGAGCCGGTCGCCCGCGAGGCGATCCGGCTGGCGATGCACAAGCTGCCCATCAAGTGCAAGTTCGTGACGAGGGAGGGCGGTCTCTTTGAGGGCTGAGAAGCTTCGCGAGCTTTCTGACGACGAGCTCATCCTGCGTCTCCGCGACACGCGCAAGGAGCTGTTCAACCTGCGCTTCCAGCACGCGACCGGGCAGCTCGACGACCCGCACAAACTCAATCTGACGCGGCGCGAGATCGCGCGGCTGCTCACCCTCCAGGCTGAGCGTGTCCGCGCCCGCAGCGCCGCCGGTGGAGAAGGCTGATGGCGACGACGAGGAAGAGCGAGAGCGGCAAGCCCGCCGCCAAGCAGACGGCGGCGCGCAAGTCCGCGGCCAAGAAGACGACCGCCAAGAAGACGACCGCCAAGAAGGCGGCGGCGAAGAAGCCGGCGGCGAAGACCGCGGCGGCCAAGACCGCGGCGGCCAAGACTGCCGCGGCCAAGACTGCCGCGGCCAAGACCGCGGCCGCCAAGGCGCCGGCGAAGAAGGCCGCCGCCAAGGCCAAGCCGGCGCGTCCGGCGCCGGCCAGCGTGCCGGGCCGCAAGGAGCGTCGCGGCATCGTCGTCAGCGACGCCATGGACAAGACCATCGTCGTGCGCATCGACACCGTGCAGAAGCACAAGCGCTACGGCAAGGTCGTGCGCCGTTCCAGCAAGCTGCACGCGCACGATGAGCACAACGTTGCCGGTGTCGGCGATGTGGTACGGATCGTCGAGACGCGCCCGCTGAGCGCTACCAAGCGCTGGCGCCTGCTCGAGATCATCGAGAAGGCCAGATAAGCAGAGAAGCGGGCAGAGGGACGAGATGATCCAGGTTGAGTCCAGACTGAGGGTGGCCGACAACACGGGCGCGCGCGAGATCCTCTGCATCCGGATCCGCGGCGGCTCGAAGCGGCGCTACGCGAGCGTCGGCGACATCATCGTCGGCACGGTCAAGCAGGCGACGCCGGGCGGCAGCGTCAAGAAGGGCGAGGTCGTGCGCGCCGTGGTCGTGCGCACCAAGAAGGAGTTCGGCCGCAAGGACGGCACGTACATCGCGTTCGACGAGAACGCCGCTGTGCTGATCGACAACCAGGGTAACCCCCGCGGGACCCGCATCTTCGGTCCGGTGGCCCGCGAGCTGCGCGAGAAGAACTTCATGAAGATCGTCTCGCTCGCGCCCGAGGTCCTCTGAGCCGCGCGGCGGCAGGGAGCTGCACGAAGGATGAGCAAGCTGAAGATCCATAAGGGCGACCAGGTGAGGATCCTGAGCGGCAAGGAGGCGGGCAAGACCGGCAAGGTCATGCGCGTCGATCGCGAGGCCGGCAAGGTCTACATCGAGCGGCTGAACATGCTCAAGCGCCACACCAAGCCGCACCCCAAGAAGAACCCGCAGGGCGGCGTCATCGAGCGCGAGGCGCCGATGGACGTGTCCAACGTCATGGTCGTGTGTCCCGCCTGCGGCCAGGCGACCCGCGTCGGCTACCGCCTGCTCGCCGACGGCGGCAAGGTCCGCGTCTGCCGGCGGGCGAACTGCAGCAAAGACATCGACAAGGCGTGACCATGGCAAGGCTCAAGGAACAGTACTTCAAGCAGATCCGGCCGGAGCTCATGAAGGAGCTCGGCTACCGCAACGTCATGGAAGTGCCGTGCGTCACCAAGGTCACCCTCAACATGGGCGTCGGCGAGGCCAAGACCAACGCCAAGCTGCTCGACGACGCCATCGAGGAACTCGCCCTCATCGCCGGCCAGCGGCCCAGGATCACCCGGGCGCGCAAGTCGATCGCCAGCTTCAAGCTGCGCGAGGGCATGGCCATCGGCTGCAGCGTCACCCTGCGCGGCGAGCGCATGTACGAGATGATCGACCGGCTCGTGTCGATCGCCCTGCCGCGCATCCGCGACTTCCGCGGCGTGTCGCCCGACCAATTCGACGGTCGCGGCAACTTCGCCATGGGCGTGCGCGAGCAGACGATCTTCCCCGAGATCGACTACGACTCGATCGACACGTTCCGCGGGCTCAACATCGTGATCACGACGACCGCCAAGACAGACGAAGAGGGACGCGCCCTGCTCAGCAAGCTGGGCATGCCGTTCCGGGCGAACTAGGAGCATCTGAAGCATGGCGAAGACATCCCTCGTGGTGAAGGCCGGACGCAAGCAGCGTTTCCCGACGCGTGAATACCACCGGTGTGCCCGTTGCGGGCGCCCGCGGGCGTACTACCGCAAGTTCGGCGTCTGCCGTATCTGCCTGCGCGAGCTCGCCCATCAGGGCGTCATCCCAGGCTTGACCAAGGCCAGCTGGTAAGGAGGCGAGGACCATGTCGATGACTGATCCCATCGCCGACATGCTGACGCGCGTGCGCAACGCGAGCTCGGCGCGGCACTCCCAGGTCGAGATCCCGTCGTCGAAGATGAAGCTCGACATCGCGCGCATCATGACCGAGCAGGGCTACGTCGCGAAGTACGAGCTCAAGCCGGGCGAGCACGGCGACGTCATCGTGATCGAACTCAAGTACGGCAAGAACCGGGAGCGCGTGATCTCGGGCATCAAGCGCGTGTCCAAGCCGGGCCGGCGCATCTACGCCCGCAAGGACACGCTGCCCAAGGTGCTCGGCGGTCTGGGGACGGCGATCATCTCGACCTCCCGCGGCCTCGTCACGAGCGCCGAAGCCGGCAAGCTCGGCGTGGGCGGCGAAGTCATCTGCTTCATCTGGTAAGGAAGACGAATGTCGAGGATCGGAAGAGCACCCATCCCGCTGCCCGACGGTGTCGAGTTCATCTACGACGCCGCCGTGGTCACCGTGAAGGGCCCCAAGGGCGAGCTCACGCAGCGCGTGCCGCGTGAGATGCAGGTCGAGGTCGGCGACGGCGTGATCGAGGTCAAGCGCCCCACCGACAGCGCCCCGCACCGCTCCCTGCACGGGCTCACCCGGACGCTCATCGCCAACATGGTGGAGGGCGTCACCAAGGGCTTCGAGAAGCGGCTCGAGATCGTCGGCGTGGGCTACCGCGCCGCGCTCAAGGGCGACGCCCTCGAGCTCCTGGTCGGCTACAGCCACCCCGTGGTGATCGAGCCGCCCGAGCACGTCGAGTTCGAGACGCCGCAGGCGACCGTGGTGCTCGTCAGGGGCATCGACAAGCAGGTCGTCGGCGAGGTCGCCGCCAAGGTGCGCTCGATCCGGCCGCCCGAGCCCTACAAGGGCAAGGGCATCCGCTACGCCGGCGAGTACGTGCAGCGCAAGGTCGGCAAGCGGGCGTAGGCAGAAAGACGAGGAAGAGGACCGGCAGGACGATGAGCGCACCAAGCATCAGACAGGCGCGCGCCAGGCGCAAGAAGCGTATCCGCGGCAAGGTGACGGGCACCGGCGAGCGCCCGCGCCTGTCCGTGTTCCGCTCGAACAAGGCGATCTACGCCCAGGTCGTGGACGACCTCAGCGGGCGCACGGTGGTCTCGGCCCGCTCGGCCGAGGTCGCGGGCGCCGGGCTCGACAAGAGCGCCGTGGCGCACAAGGTCGGCGAGCTCGTCGCGTCGCGGGCCAGGGAGAACGACATCGAGCAGGTCGTCTTCGACCGCTCGGGCTACCTGTACCACGGCCGCGTCAAGGCTCTCGCCGAGGGCGCCCGCGAGGGCGGCCTGGTTTTCTGACAAGGAGAAGAGGACCCGTTGGCTAGAGGATCATTCAACGAGGGCAACGAGCTCAAGGAGCGCGTCGTCGACATCAACAGGGTCGCCAAGGTCGTCAAGGGCGGCCGGCGGTTCTCGTTCACGGCCCTCGTGGTCGTCGGTGACGAGAACGGCCATGTGGGCGCCGGGTACGGCAAGGCACGCGAGGTCCCCCTCGCCATCCAGAAGGCGATCGAGGACGCGAAGAAGAACCTGTTCACGGTGTCGCGCTTCAACACGACCATCACCCATCTGGTCATCGGCGAGTACGGCGCCGCGCGCGTGCTGCTCAAGCCGGCCGCGCCCGGCACCGGCGTCATCGCCGCCGGCGGCGTGCGCGCCGTGCTCGAGCTGGCCGGTGTGCGCGACATCCTCACGAAGTCGCTGGGCACTACCAACCCCATCAACCTCGTGCGCGCGACCGTCCAGGGCCTGCAGTCGCTGAAGACACCCGAGGGCCAGGCGCGCCTGCGCGGCATCTCGGTGGCGAAGGTGCTTGGCCGCGACGAGCCTGC
>Ga0315275_10002340_pt1 | contig 17041 bp, 13 predicted proteins | sample YL17G03_0_MG_FD_205557 | JGI IMG/M metagenome (GOLD analysis project Ga0315275, IMG submission 205557) | Sediment microbial communities from Yellowstone Lake, YNP, Wyoming, USA - YL17G03_0 | ecosystem: Environmental > Aquatic > Freshwater > Lake > Sediment | place: USA: Wyoming | collected... | reverse complement strand
ATTCGCCGCAGTCGATACAGAGATGGTTGAGGACGCGGGCCTGGCCCTCGCGGACGCGGATAGCCCGCGTCGGGCAGGCCATCATGCAGCGGACGCAGCCGACGCACTTGTCCGCGTTGATGGCGATGGCGTGGCGGAAGCCCTCGGTCACGGCCCGGCTCCGTTACGGCGGATGGTGAATTCCAGCCACGTCCCCAGGCCCGGTTTGGACTGGAGGCGGAAGGTGTCCGAGTTCTTCTTGATGTTCGGCAGCCCCATGCCGGCGCCGAAGCCGAGTTCGCGCATTTCCGCGGTCGCGGTCGAGTACCCTTCCGTCATGGCCAGCTCGATATCGGGGATCCCGGGTCCCTCGTCGACGATGGAGATCCGGATCTCCTCCGGCGTGACCGTCAGCTCGACCGTCCCGCTGGCCGCGTACATGATCACGTTCATCTCCGCCTCGAACGAGGCGATCGCGGCCCGGCGCAGGATCTGCCCGTTCACCCCCATCTCCTTCAGGAGGTTCTTCATCTGGCAGGAGACCTCCCCGGCATGGGAGAAATCCCCGCCTTCGACCGGGTAGGAATGGCGGAAGATGCGTTCGTCAACCATGGGTCACTTCGGCCGTCCGGCGCCCATCCGGGCGCAGGCCTCGAACATCGGCAGCGGCGTCGAGAGGAGCGGGAGCTTGTTGGCCCTGGCCTGGTCCAGGACCTGGGCCGACGGTCGCTTGCCCTGGACGAAGACGACGGCGGCCGCTTCGGCCAGGCCCGCGGTGCAGACCACGTGGGTGTTGACCAGGCCGGTGATCAGCAGCGTCCCGGCGTCCATGAAAGCGAGGACGTCGCTCATCAGGTCGGAGGCGAAGACCCGCGTGAACTCCAGGCCCAGGTCGCACTCCGGAGTCAGGAGGGTCCCTTCCAGAAGTTCGAGGGCCTCTTTCAGATTCATCATCAAGCTCTCGGGCGGGGCTAAGCCTGGACTTTGTCCCGGTCCAGGACCGAATTGGCCTTGGCTTCGTTCATTTGGCCGAAATAGCGGCCGTCGACGACGACCAGGGGAGCCAGGGCGCAGGCCCCCAGGCAATTGACCCGTTCCAGCGTGTATTCGCCGTCGGGAGTCGTTCGGCCGGCCGGGATGCCGAGCTCCCTCTCGAAGTGCTCGAGGATGGACCCGCCGCCCCGCACGTGGCAGGCCGTGCCCATGCAGACCGTGCAGATGTGGCGCCCGCGCGGCTCCAGGCTGAAGGACTTGTAGAAGGTGGCCACGCTGAAGATGTGCGAGAGAGGCATGTCCAGCTCGGCGGCTACGGCTTCGAGCGTCTCCGGGGCGAGCCAGCGCAGCTCGTCCTGGACTTCCTGGAGGATGGGGATCAGGGCCCGTTTGCGGCCTTCGTATTTGGCGATGACGCGCCGGACCGTCGCGATCGTTTCCGCCACCCTATTCTCCTTTTCGGCGTTCGATTCTGCCGTCATCAAACGATTTCTTTCGGCCTCCCAAAATACAAAAGAATCGACGATGTTGTCAAGGCGAGACCCGTCCTCCGGCCCCTCCGTCAGCCGAGCAGGCGCTGGTAAAAGTCGTTGCCCTTGTCGTCGACGATGATGAACGCCGGGAAGTCCTTGACCGTGATGAGGAAGACGGCCTCCATGCCCAGCTCCGGATATTCCAGGACTTCCTGCTTGAGGATGCAGTCCTTGGCCAGCCGGGCGGCCGGACCGCCGATCGAGCCGAGATAAAATCCGCCATGGGTACTGCACGATTCGGTGACGATCTTGGAGCGGTTGCCTTTGGCCAGCATGACCAGCGAGCCTCCGCGGGCTTGGAACAGGGGGACGTAGTCATCCATGCGGCCGGCCGTGGTCGGGCCGAACGAGCCCGAAGCGTAGCCCGGAGGCGTCTTGGCCGGGCCGGCGTAATAGATGATGTGGTCCTTGAAATAGCGGGGCAAGTCCTCGCCCCGGTCCAGCCGCTCCTTGAGCTTGGCATGGGCCATATCGCGGGCCACGACGATCTTGCCGGTCAGGGAAAGGCGGGTGGCGACGGGATACCGGCTGAGCTCGGCCCGGATTGCGTCCATCGGCCGGTCGAGGTCGATGGACGCGGCCTGGGTTTCGGGCGCGGCGAATGACTCCAGGAAACGGGCTGGGTTCGTTTCCAGTTTTTCCAGGAAGACTCCGTCCTTGGTGATCTTGGCCTTGATGTTGCGGTCGGCGTTGCAGCTGACGCCGATGCCGATCGGACACGAGGCGCCGTGCCGGGGCAAGCGGACGACGCGGACGTCGAGGCAGAAATATTTCCCCCCGAACTGCGCGCCCAGGCCGGTCTTCTGCGCGGCCTGGAGGAGATTCTCCTCGAGCGCGCGGTCGCGGAAGGCATGCCCGTCCGGGCCGCCCGTCTTTGGGAGATGGTCGAGGTATCCGGCCGAGGCCAGCTTGACCGTCTTCAGGGTCAGCTCGGCCGACGTCCCGCCGATGACGACGGCCAGGTGGTAGGGCGGACAGGCCGCCGTCCCCAGCGTTTTCATCTTGGCGGTCAGGAAGGCGGGCAGGGCCTTGGGGTTCAGGACGGCCTTGGTTTCCTGGTAGAGGTACGTTTTGTTGGCCGAGCCGCCGCCCTTGGCGATGAAGAGGAATTGATATTCGTCGCCTTCGACCGCGGAGATGTCGATTTGAGCGGGCAGGTTGTTGCCGGTGTTCGTTTCCTCGTACATCGTCAGCGGCGCGTTCTGGGAATAGCGGAAAGAGTTTCTGGTGTAGGCGTTGAAGACGCCGCGCGACAGGGCGGCTTCGTCGCCGCCGCCCGTCCAGACCGCCTGTCCCTTCTTGCCCATGATGATGGCCGTCCCCGTATCCTGGCACTGGGGCAGGACGCGCTCCGCCGAGATCACCGCGTTTCGGAGAAGCTCGAGGGCGACGGACTTGTCGTTGGCCGAGGCCTCGGGGTCCTTCAGGATCGCGGCCAATTGCCCGAGGTGGGCCGGCCGCAGAAGGAAGGCGATGTCCTGGAACGCTTCTTCGGCCAAACGGGTGAGCGCCTCGGGCGGCACTTTCAATACGGTCCGGCCTTCGAAAACGGCCGTGGAGACCGGGGCGGTGGTCAACGGACGGTATTCCGTCGTGTCCGCGCCCAAGACAAACATAGGGTGATGGACGTATTCCCTCATCGGCTCTCTCCTCTCGCCGTAAAATGAATGAATAAATGAGTCCCGGCGCGGGGGTTAATGTATTAATTTGCGGAGAGCCGCTTCGGCATTGACGCGGACATCGTCCTGTTCGTCCTTGGAGGCGATGATCTTTTGCAGGGCCGGCACGGCCGCCGGATCGCCCAGTTCACCCAGCAGCCGGGCGGCCCGGAAGCGGGTCGTCCAGAGCGGGCTTTCCAGGGCCCCGAGAAGCGGGGGCACGGCCTCCGCCCCGAAATTGAGCAGGGCGTTCTCGGCGCTCTCCCGGACGCTCCAGTGGGCGTCGGCCATGGCCTTGAGCAGAAGGGGCAGGGATTTCTTGTCGTTGAACACGCCCAGAATGGCCGCCGCCTGGGCCCGCACGTCGCGGGCCTTGTCGTCCAGGGCCCGGATGGCCGCCTCGGGGACGGAGGGCTGCCCCGCGCCGATCGTGCGCAGGACGCGGAAGGCCTCGGCCCGGATGAAATCGGCCCGGTCTTCGGCCGAGGCCCGCAGGATGGGGGCCAGCGCGTCGGGGCCGCCCAGCCGGCCGATGGCTTTGACCGCTTCGTAGCGGACGTTGTCCGAATCGTCCTCGAGCGAAGGCACGATCCGCGGGACCAGGTCGGCCTTGCCGATCTCGGCCAGCACCTTGAGGGCGCAGCAGCGCCTCCAGGCGGCGCAGCCGATCTGTCCGAGGGCCGCGGTCGCGGCTTCCTGGACGTCGGGCAGGCCTTCCTCGACCAGCTGTTTGAGCAGGTGGACGGCGCGGTGGTCTTCCAGCCCGCCCAGGGCCTTGATGGCCCGCATCTGCGGCTCGGGCAGGGTGTGCAGGGCGGCGTCCTTTCGCAGTTCGTCGATCATCGAGCGGTTGAACGACAGAAGGGGCACGAGGAGGTTCACGATCGCGCCGCCGAACCGGATCAGGGCGGTCAGGGCCGCCTGGCGGACGATGTAATAGCCGCTCCCGAGATGGGAGATCAAGGCCGGCACGGCTTTGGGGTCGCCGATCCGTCCCAGCAGCAGGAGGACGGCTTTCAGGGCGAATTTATCGCGTTCCAGGGCCAGCGTGTTCAGGAGGGGCATGGTCGCGGCCTTGCCGAACTTGATCAGCGCGGCGCCGGCCGCCTCCTGGACCTTGGCCGCGTGGTCCTTGATCTTCTGGACGAGGGGCTCGATGCTGGCCTTGTCGCCGATGGATCCCAGGGCTTCGGCGGCGCGGGCCCGCACTTCCCACGAGCTGTCTTGAAGGAGTTCGATCAAGTAGGGGACGGCGGGGCGCGATTTCAGCCGTCCCAGGGCCCGGGCGCTGTTGGCCCGGATGGTGGCCGACGAGTTGTCGATCGAATCCAGGAGCATCGACGTGCACTCGCATTCGAGCTCCTTGAACCCGTCGATGGCCAGGCCGACGATCTCCTCGTTCTTCAGGCCGAGCATGTGGACGAGGACGCGGGCCAGCTTGACATCCTTTCTCTCGATGATGTCGCGGACCTTGCCGATCAGCTCGGTTACGGCTTGCGTGCGGACGATCCATTCGGGGTCCTCGACCGCCTTGAGGAGGCAATCGATGACCCGCGAGTCGCCCAGCTTGCCGATGGCGGCCACCGCCGCCCAGCGGATGTCGGACTGGGGCGAGCGGAAGATCTTGGGCTTGGTCAGTTCGTCGATGGCCTCGGCCCGGCCGTAGCGGCCGAGCGAGATGACCGCGGCGTGCTGGATGCCGGGGTTTTTGTCGCTCAGCTTGTCGATCAGGACGGGGTAGACGGCGTCGTCCTTCTCGTAGCCGAGGTCCATGACCGCGGCCCGGACGAGCGCGGCGTCCTGGGCGTCGCGGATGACGCCGAGGATCGCGTCCAGAGATTTTTTGGCCGGGGTGCTCACCTCAGACCCTCTCGATATGTCCCTTGCAGTCTCCGTCGATGTTGAACGACGTCACCTGGTAGTCGCAGTCGAGGCCGGCCAGGGCCTTGACCGCGGCCCGGAAGCAGCCGATCCGGGCGCAAGTCAAGTCGCGGATGGAGGTGCCCTCGTCGATGAGGGCCTGACAGCTTTTCAGATAGACGCATTCGTGGACGGTGATGGCCAGGTGGTTGGGATTGACTTCGGCCAGCTCGAAATGGTTGGCGTCGCGGAAGAGGCCCCCGGCGATGCCGATCTGGATGTAGTCCTCGACGGCCTTGCGGATCGAATCCGACTTGGGGATGGAAAACCCGTATTCGTCGGCCAGCAGGTGGAGGTAGTATTGGACGGAGTGTTCGTAGGCCCGCTCGCTGAAGACTTTCGGCCGCGTTCCGTGGAAGTCGCGGGCCGTCTCTTCGAGGGCGCTCAGCCAGGCCAAAGCCACCAGCCAACCGGCTTCTTCGCGATCGATTCGGTCCATGGTTCGTTCCTTTTTAATTCGTTTTCGAGGTTTTCGGGAAGTTTAAGAGGCACAGGCGCTCGAGCTCCCGGCGCACGGCCGCGGCTTCGACCGGCCGGCCCAACTTCTGGGCCAGCTTGGCCGCCAGCGCCTCGGGCTCGGCCTTGGGGGTCTTGGCCCAGATCTGGACGAGCTCGGCGGTGTCCTCGGGCTTGAAGGGCGCGGGCCCCTTGACGGTCGGGGCGGGCGCGGGCTCGTGGACCGGGCGGCCCATCGATTCCAGGATGGTCTTGGTGTCGCGGGCGATGGCCAGCTCCTCGTTGGTCGGGACGACCAGGATCCTGACCGGCCCGGCGCTGATGTCGCACTCGTTGGCCTCGTTCTTCCGGGGATCGACGGCGATGCCCAGCGGTTCCAGGTTCTCGACGACCAGGCGCCGGACCAGGCGGCTGTTTTCGCCGATGCCGCCGGTGAAGACGATAGCGTCGACGCCGCCCAGGGCGGTCATGTAGGCGCCGATGTATTTCTTGATCGTGTAGCAGTAGATGTCGATGGCCAGCTTGTGGCGCTCGCTGCCGCGGGCGGCTTCCTGCTCGATCTCGCGCATGTCGTTCGACGTTTCCGTCAGGCCGAGCATGCCGCTGTTCTTGTTCATGATCGAGTCGATTTCCTTGGTCCCCAGCTTCTCCCGCTCCATGATATAGGGGACGAGGGCCGGGTCGATGCTGCCGCAGCGCGTGCCCATGATCAGCCCTTCAAGGGGGGTGAAGCCCATGGTCGTGTCGACCGAATGCCCGCCCTTGACGGCCGTGATGCTGGCCCCGTTGCCCAGGTGGCAGGTGATCATCTTCAGGTCGGCCAGGGGGCGTTTCATGAATTCGGCGGCCCGGGCGGCGACGAAGCTGTGCGACGTGCCGTGGAAACCGTAGCGCCGGATGCGCAGCTTCTGGTACAGCGCGTAGGGCAGGCCGTAGATGAAGGCCTGGGGCGGGATGGTCTGGTGGAAGGCGGTGTCGAACACGCCGATCTGGGGGATGCCCGGCAGGAGCGTTTCGCAGGCCTCGATGCCCTTCAGGTTGGCGGGGTTGTGCAGGGGCGCGAACTGGATGTACTTGCGGACGGCCGCCTTGACCTTGTCGGTGATGAGGACCGATCCCGAGAAATCCTCGCCGCCGTGGACGACGCGGTGGCCGATCCCGGCGATCTCACTCTGGTCGCGGATGACGCCGTGCTGGGGGTGGCGCAGCAGCGAAAGGACCATCTCGATGGCCATCTCGTGGTTGCGCACCTCGCGGATCTCCCGGATCTTGTTTTTACCCTCGGGTTGGTACTGGATGATGGCGTCGCTGGACCCGATCTTTTCGACGATGCCTTTGGCCAACAGGCTTTCATCCTCCATGCGGACGAATTGGAATTTGACCGAGGAACTGCCGCTGTTTAATACGAGAACTTTCATCGCCTTTCTCTGTCTCCTCGTGAGATGGACGGATAGGCGGCGAAGGCGGGATCCCGCCGGGGATTAATACTATGAGGCCTCGCCGGTATTATGCTCCCGAACCCCCAAAAAGGGGCCAAGAGAGGCCCTACTATAGACGCTTTGGGAGGGGCTGTCAAGGCGGCCGGTGGCCGGGTGGGACGGTCGGATCGGCAAGAAAACAAACGAATTCAAGCCGGCGCTCGGGGAACAAGGTGGAAAACACGCTCGTTTCCCCCGGCGAGGGAAACTCGCTCCGACACTCCTCGGTCGCTCTTCCCGCTAAGAAGCGGGAAACCTTGCCCGCTCCCTCGTCGTACGGGTTTTCCCCCTTGTTCCCCCTGCGCCTTCAGCTCCTCGTTGACATCCGTTTTACAAGGGTGATAAGGTTGCTCACGGATCCCACAGCATGCCCAGACGATCCCTGCGCCGCCGTTTTTCTGATTGGCCGCTCCGCCGCAAATTGATCCTCGGCTTCCTGGCCGTCATCGGCATCGGCGGGATCGTCTCGCTCCTGCTCGGCACGCGGCTCGAGCACCGCACCATCGTCTCTCTGGCCCAGGCCAAGGTCCGCCACGACCTGTCCTCGGCCTGGATGGTCTACAACGACAACCTGCGCTCGATCGGCGAGGTCGTCCGGCTGGGCGCGGCCCGGGAGTTCCTGCGCGACCGGCTGAAGAAGGGCCGCGGGGAGGAGGCCGTCGGACTTCTGGACGGGATCCGGCGGGATTTCGAAATGGATGTTCTGACCCTGACCGACGCCGCGGGCCGCGTCGTGCTCCGATCGAGGCGGCCGATGATTGCCGGCGACAGCCAGGCGGCCGATCCTTTCGTCCAGGCCGCCCTGCAGAACCGGAGCCGCGCGGGGACGGTGATCATTCCGTCCGAGGAGCTTCTGAAAGAGGGCAGCGACCTGGCCGAACAGGCTTTTTTCGAGTTCGTCGATACTCCCATGGCCGCCCTGCGGCCCGGAGACCACGAGGACAGCGGCATGATGTTGAAAGCGGCCTCGCCGGTCACCGACGAGAAAGGCCGGGTCTTGGGCGCGTTGTACGGAGGGCGGCTCCTCAACCGAAACTACGGCATCGTCGACCGGGTCAAGGACATCATCTCCCTGGGCGAACGATACGGGGACCAGGACGTCGGCACGGCCACCATTTTCCAGGGCGATCTGAGGATCGCCACCAATGTCCTGGACGCCTTCGGCCGGCGCGCCGTCGGGACGCGCGTTTCGCGCGAGGTCGAGGAGGCGGTCCTGAAAAACGGCGGCCGCTGGATGGACCGCGCCTTCGTCGTCCGCGAATGGTTCATCACCGCCTATGAGCCGATCCGGGACGTCGAGGGCCGGACGATCGGCATGCTTTACGTCGGGATCCTGGAGAAACCCTACATCGACCTGCGCAACCGGGTCATGGGCACCTTCACGATCATAGCCCTCCTGGCGGCGGCCGGCCTGCTCGTGCTCCTGTCCGTCCTGGCCTCGACGATCACCCGCCCCGTGCGGCTCATGGTCCAGGCCACGGAAATGATCGCCGGCGGCGACCTCAGCCACCGCGTGGAACTCGGGACGAAGGACGAATTCGGGCACTTAGCCGCCTCCTTCAACCGCATGACCGAGAACCTGGCGAACGCGCAGGACAACCTGGCCCAGTGGGGCCGGACGCTGGAGAAGCGGGTCGAGGATCGGACGCGCGAGCTCCGCGAGACGCAGGACGCCCTGGTCACCTCGGAGAAGCTGGCCTCCCTGGGCAAAATGGCCGCCGGCGTGGCCCACGAAATCAACAATCCCCTGACCTCGATCCTGATCAATGCCCATCTCCTTCTCGAGCGCAACCCCACGGACGCCGCGGCCCGGGAGAACCTGACCATGATCGCGGACGAGACGACCCGCTGCGCCCAGATCGTCCGCGGCCTGCTCGAATTCTCGCGCATGACGCCCTCCCAGACGGCCCCGGCCTCGTTCAACGAGATTATCGAGCGCACGATCCAGCTCCTGGAGAAGCAGGCCCTGGTCCGCAATATCGTCATCGTCAAGACGCTCGATCCGGGCCTGCCGCCCCTCGAACTGGACAAGAACAAGATCCAGCAGGTCTTCTCCAACCTGATCATCAACGCCATCGAGGCCATGCCCGAAGGCGGCCGGCTGACCGTCACCAGCCGCCCCTCCGCGGACGGCCTAGGCGTGGAGGCCGAGTTCGCCGACACCGGGGTCGGCATCCGCAAGGAGAACCTGAGCAAGCTCTTCGATCCCTTCTTTACGACCAAGACGTTCGGCACGGGCCTGGGCCTGGCCGTCAGCTACGGGATCATCCGCCGGCGGGGCGGGACGATCGACGTCCACAGCGATGTTGGACGGGGATCGGTTTTTACGGTAACATTACCCTTTCAACCGGAAGAGAGTTCCGGCCTCGAGGAGGACAAGTTATGACAGCAGATCCGGTCAAACGTCGCATTCTTGTCGTCGACGATGAAATCACCGTCGGAAAGAGCATCGGCCAGGCCCTGGCCTGCGATGATTACGAAATCGACACCGCCTTGAGCGGCGCCGAGGCCCTGCAGAAGGAAGGCGAGAAGAAATACAACGTCATCATCGCCGACCTGATGATGCCCGGCCTGAGCGGATTGGACCTGCTCGCTTCGCTGCGGCGCCTGGGCTCGGCCGCCCGGGTCATCGTCGTCACCGGCTATCCCACGATGAAGACGACCGTGCAGTCCATGCAGAGCGGCGCCTTCGAATACCTGCCCAAGCCGTTTCTCCCGTCCGAGCTCCGCAGCGCGGTGGCCCGGGCGCTGGCCTCGACCGAAGACGACGCCCGCTGACCGCCCCGGTCCCCGGCGGCGGCCCCTCGGCAGAAAAGGGAAGCCTTGGCCTTCCGTGTCTTGATATGTTCCGATGAAGGGAGTGCCCTATGAAGATTCATGAATACCAGGCCAAGCGGATCCTGTCCCGCTACGGCGTCCCCGTCCCCCGCGGCGACGTGGCCGCCACTCCGGCCGAAGCCCGGGCCGTGGCCGAATCGATCGGATCGCGGGCCGTGCTCAAGGCCCAGATCCATGCCGGCGGCCGCGGCAAGGGCGGCGGCATCAAGATCGCCGCGACTCCCGAGGAGGCCGAGCGGCTGGCCCGGACCCTGATCGGGATGACGCTGGTCACGCACCAGACCGGGCCCGAGGGGAAGACGGTCAAGCTCCTCTTGGTCGAGGAGGCCATCGACACGGCCCGTGAGCTCTATCTCGGCATCGTCATCGACCGGGCCCGCGAATCGGCCGTCCTCATGGCCTCGACCGAGGGCGGCATGGAGATCGAGAAGGTCGCCGAGGAGACGCCCGAGCGGATCTACAAGGAATACGTCCATCCCGGCGTCGGACTGCAGGCCTTCCAAGCCCGCCAGCTGGCCTTCAAGCTCAGCCTGCAGGGCGAGACCTTCAAGCAGGGCGTCATGTTCATCCTCAGCCTGTTCAAGGCCTTTGTCGAGACCGACGCCTCGCTGGCCGAGATCAACCCCTTGATCGTGGCCAAGGACGGGCGGGTCCTGGCCCTCGACGCCAAGATGAACTTCGACGACAACGCCCTGCCCCGCCATTTAGACATCGCCGCGATGCGCGATTTAGACGAGGAGTCGCCCCTGGAAGTGGAGGCCTCCAAGTTCAACCTCAACTACGTCAAGCTCGACGGCAACATCGGCTGCATGGTCAACGGCGCCGGCCTGGCCATGGCCACCATGGACATCATCAAGTACAGCGGCGGAAGGCCGGCCAATTTCCTCGACGTCGGCGGCGGCGTCACCGAGGACGGCGTGCGCAACGCCTTCCGCATCCTGGTCTCCGACCCGGACGTCAAAGGCGCGCTGATCAACATCTTCGGCGGGATCGTCCGCTGCGACATGATCGCCGCGGGCGTCATCAAGGCCGCCCGCGAGGTGGGCTCGACCATCCCGGTCGTAGTCCGGCTGGAAGGAACAAACGTCGAGCTGGGCAAGAAGATTCTGGCTGAATCCGGCCTGGCCTTCCATTCGGCGGACGGCATGAAGGACGCCGCCGCGAAAATCGTTTCTCTGGTGAAGTGAGCGGAAAGAGAGACCCATGAGCATCCTGATCGACGAAAAAACCAAGGTCGTGGTCCTGGGGATCACGGGGACCGAGGGCACTTTCCACGCCAGGCGCATGATCGAGTACGGGACGAAGGTCGTGGCCGGCATGACGCCCGGCAAAGGCGGGACGACCCATCTCGGCGTTCCCGTTTGGAACACCGTCGCCGAGGCCGTCGCCGCGACCGGGGCCAACGCCGCGGGCATCTTCGTGCCGCCGTTCGCGGCGGCGGACGCCATCATGGAGTCCGCCGACGCCGGGATCGACCTGATCGTCTGCATCACCGAGGGCATCCCGACGCTGGACATGATCAAGGTCAAAACGTTTTTGCAGGGCAAACCGTCCAAGCTGATTGGACCCAATACGCCGGGAGTCATATCGCCCGGCCAGGGCAAGATCGGCATCATGCCCGGGCACATCCACACGCCGGGCACGATCGGGATCATCTCGCGCTCGGGGACGCTGACCTATGAGGCCGTCCAGCAGGTGTCCAAGCAGGGGCTGGGGCAGTCCACCGCCGTCGGCATCGGCGGCGACCCGGTCGTCGGGCTCAAGTACATCGAGTTGCTGAAGCTGTTTAAGGACGATCCCGGGACCGAGGCCGTCGTCCTCATCGGCGAAATCGGCGGCTCGGCCGAGGACGAGGCCGCGGCCTACATAAAGAAAGAATTCAAGAAGCCCGTCGTCGGCTTCATCGCCGGCCAGACCGCCCCTCCGGGGCGGCGCATGGGCCATGCCGGGGCCATCATCGCCGGCGGCAAGGGCACGGCGGCGGAAAAGATGGACGCCCTCCGCGCGGCCGGCGTGCATGTCGCCGTCAGCCCGGCGGAGATGGGTTCGACGCTCAAGGCGGCGCTGAAGACGTAATCGAAGCCTGATCAGCCGGGCCATTTACTAAGCCGGTCGGAATATAGTTGACCCCGGATGTCTTTGTCGCCCGGCTAGTACTCGGGGAGCAGTAAGGATTATGTAACATATTTAGTGCTCCCCGTAGTATTTTCGGGTCGGTCGGCTCCGCTGAGGTGGTCGAAGACGTTGGACGCTTGAACGGCGAACAGATTGATGGCGGCCTGTTGCGTCCAACGCTGCAACACGGGCATGGCGGCGTCACGTTTGCCGATCCTCGCTAGGGCTTCCGCCGCGGCGATCTGTACGGCGCCGGCTTCGTCTTTTGAAGAAACTCGGGGGGGTCAGTAGAAATATGCGGTTAGATCGTTTCCAATTTGTCGCCCACCACTCGTTTGAACGCCTCCACCACGGCCGGGTCGAACTGCTTGCCGGAGTTGGCCAGAAGTTCGCGCATGGCCTCCCACGGCAGCATTCCTTTTCGATAGGGCCGGTCGGAGGTCATCGCGTCGAATGAGTCGGCGACGGCGATGATCCGTGCGCCCAAGGGGATCTTGATCTTCTGGATATTCGACTTGTCCACGTTTTCCTGGAAGAATTTGTGATGGGCTTCGACGATCGGGATGACGTCCTTAAGGACTTCGCCGACGCGGGCCAGAAGCAGGCCGCCCTTTTCGGCGTGCGCGTTCATCAGTTCTCGTTCGTCCCGGCTCAATTCGGCCGCCTTGGTCAGCACTTCGCTGCTGATCTCGATCTTTCCGATGTCGTGGAGAAGGGCCGCGGCGCGAATGACTTCCACCGTCGGCCGGGGGAGCTCCAAGGCGATCGCCGTGTTCATCGCGTAATCCGCGACGCGCACCGAATGGCCCTTGGTGTACCGGTCCGCCGATTCTAGGTATTTGGATAGAATCTCGAGGATCCCGACATAGGCTTTTTTAAGGTCCTCCATCCGGCGTTCCTTCTCCTCATAGAGGGAACCGACGGCGATGCTGGTCAGGATGAGAAAACCGCCCCACGCCGACAGGTTGGCGATGGTTTGGAGAAGGTCTCTTCCGGCGAAAAAATTCCCGGGAAAGAGGATGATGCAAGCCACTACGATCAGGATGGATAATAATGCGGTGAGTACGCCCAGCCGTCGGCCGAGAAAATACCCGGCGAAGACGGCGGGAAGATAGTAGAAATTGAATATGAATGTCTTTTCCTGAAGAAAAAAAGTCCCGAAAATCGCGGCGCCAAGGATCACCAGGACAATAATTTTTTCGAAGTGGGCAATGAGAAATTGTTTTAAGGATTCCATTCTGTGGGACCTCCCCTTGTCGAGCCGCCGATTTTCGAGGCCGCTGGTCGACCTCTCGGGAAAGCGGAAATCCACGCCGATACAATCTCTATTTATATCCCAGGCTGAAAATCTTTGTCAATCCCCCGGCCGGTTCTTCTTGTCACGAAGAGCCAAGAAGAGCGGCCCTCGAAAGCGTGTCGGAACGGGTTAACGCCCCTCTTCATCGCTGATCCCCTCCGCCGAAAGCATCGGGACCTTGATCTCCTCCCTCGACGGATGCGGACAACTCGCTTTTCGACTTTTCCTGACAAAGATGCTAAAAGCCGTGTTCGTCTGAGGTTGCGTCTACACTATGCTAATTTTTTGGCTCACCCGAAAAATTCTTTCTTCATTTTTATAAATTAGCATAGTGTAGACGCGACCCCATTCAGAGAATTGACTTCCCGTTCCGTCCGGGGATATGATCTTTTTTCCATCATCCCTAGGAGGGTCCCATGTCCATTGCTCGACGCCTCATGTCTCTCGGCGGCGCGGCCGCGCTTCTCCTGGCCGCCGGCCCGGCTTTTGCCCAGGAATCTGCCGGCCCGACTAAGCTTCTTCGTTTCCCGGCCATCCATGGCGACAAGATCGCTTTCACCTATGCGGGCGACATCTGGATCGCCCCGGTTTCCGGAGGAACGGCGATCCGTCTGACGGCCCATCCCGGGATGGAGGTGTTCGCCCATTTTTCTCCCGACGGGAAATGGATCGCCTTCACCGGCCAATACGACGGCGACGAGCAGGTCTATGTCGTCCCGGTTACGGGGGGCTCGCCCAAGCAGCTCACCTACTACCCGGCCCGCGGGCCCCTGACCCCGCGTTGGGGTTGGGACAACCAGGTTTATGGTTGGACCGTGAACGGCCAATCCATTCTTTTCCGCTCCCTGCGCGACTCTTGGACGCTTGGCTCCACCCATCTCTATACGGTGCCGATGACCGGCGGCCCGGCCGAGCTTTTGCCCATGCCGGAATCGGGGGCGGGCGACTTCTCGCCCGACGGCTCGCGGATGGTCTATTCACCCCGTTTCCGCGATTTCCGGCCCGAGAAGCGCTACAGCGGCGGCCAGGCCAACGACCTCTTTCTCTTCGATCTGAAGACGAATGACGCCCGGCGGATCATCGCCGACCCGCGCGCCGACCGCGATCCCATGTGGATCGGAAACACGGTCTATTTCACGTCCGACCGGAGCGGGACGTTCAACCTTTACGCTTACGATATCGCCGGCGGCAAAGTCACCCCGGTCACGACGAGCCGGACATGGGACGTCCGCTGGCCTTCGACCGACCACGCGGGGCGCATCGTCTATGAGTTGGCCGGCGAGATCCAGGTCCTGGACCTCAAGACGGGCGTCAGCCGCCCCGTCCCCATTACCGTGCCCGACGACGGGCTGTGGAAGCGGCCCTCGCGCGTCCCCGCGGCCGGTCTGATCGAGGACTTCGACCTCAGTCCCAAGGGCGAACGGGCGGTGTTCTCGGCCCGGGGAGACGTCTTCAGCGCCCCCATCGAGAAAGGCGATGTCCGCAATCTGACCGCGACCTCAGGCGCCCACGACAAGGCCGCCGGCTGGTCGCCGGACGGATCGAAGATCGCCTTCCTTTCCGACCTGAGCGGCGAGGAGGAGCTTTATGTCATCGCCCAGGACGGCGCCGGCAAGCCCGAGCGGCTGACGAGTGGCGGCCGGGCCCAGAGGTTCTCTCCGGTCTGGTCTCCCGACGGAAAGCGCATCGCCTTCGGGGACAAGGACGGCAAGCTTTTCGTCTATTCGTTCGACGACAAGTCGCTCGTCGAAGTCGTGGACGCCCCGCGCGGCCCGGTTCGAAGCTACACTTGGTCGCCCAGCGGCCATTTCTTGGCCTTCAGCATGGCCATGGCCAACGGCTTCGAATCCATTTATATTTGGAGCGAGGCCGAGCGGAAAGTCCGCACGATCACCGACGAGCAGTTTAACGCCCACAGCCCCGCTTGGGACCCCGACGGAAACTACCTGTATTATCTCAGCGATCGGGACTACGCTCCGCAGATCTCGTCGATCGAGTTTAACTTCGCCACCAACCGGATGACCGGCCTCTTCGCCATGGCCCTCCGGAAAGACGTCCCGCATCCCTTCCCACCCCAGAGCGACGAAGTCACCGTGACGACGGAGGCCAAGGTCAAACCGGAACCGGCCTCTGCGCCGGCCGCCAAGGCCGAGGCATCCAAGCCGACCGCGTTGTCCATCGATTTCGACGGCCTGGCCGCGAGGGTGGCCCGCATCCCGATCGAAGCGGACAACTATGCCGGGCTCATGGCCAAAAAGGGCCATCTGCTCTATATCAAGGTTCCGGCCGCCGTCTATGGCCGGGCTCCCGAAGGGAACGCTTCGCTGCGCCTTTATTCGATCAAGGACCGCAAGGAGACCGTGCTGGTCGACGACATGGGCGGTTATGCCCTATCGGCCGACGGCTCCAAGGTTCTCGTCCGCGGGAAGGCCGGGTTCGCTTTATGCGACGCGACGCCCGCCGGGGCCGGCACGCGGAAGGCCGTTTCGACGGCCGGGTTGATGGCCGACCGCGTTCCGGTCGAAGAGTGGTCGCAGATCTTCAACGAGGTCTGGCGCCGCTACCGCGACTGGTTCTACGTTGAGAACATGCACGGCTACGACTGGGACGCCCTGAAACGGCAATATGAGCCCCTGCTCAAGTACGTCGCCCACCGGTCGGATTTGAATTACGTCATCAGCGAGATGATCTCGGAGCTGACCATTCAGCACGCTTACATCGAGGGCGGGGACTTCGCCATCCCGCCCCGGCCGCGGGTCGCCCTTCCCGGCGCCCGGTTCGCTTTCGACAAGGCCGCGGGCCGCTACCGCTTTACTAAAATTTATGCCGGCCAGAACGAGGAGGACGTCTATCGCTCGCCGCTCACCGAAATCGGGATCAAAGTAGCCGCGGGCGACTATCTCCTGGCTGTCGACGGACAGGAGCTGCGGCCGGACGAGGATCCCTACCGGCTCCTGCGGAACAAGGCCGACCGCCCCGTGCGCCTGACGGTCAACGCCAAGCCGACGATGGCCGGCGCGCGGACGGTGTCCTTCAATCCGCTCAGCGCCGAAAACGACCTCATCTATTTCAACTGGGTCGAGGGGAATCGCCGCCGGGTGAACGAACTGTCGAGCGGAAAGCTCGGCTACCTCCACATCCCCGACATGAGCGCCCCCGGCATCCGCGAGTTCATCAAATGGTACTACGGCCAGCTGGGCAAAGAAGGGCTGGTCGTGGACGTCCGAGCCAACGGCGGCGGAAACGTCTCGCGGATGCTGATCGAACGCCTGGCCCGCCAATGGCTGGCCGTCGACTTCGGCCGGGTCGACGACCAGGCCGAAACCTACCCCGACGGCGTCTTCATCGGGCCCAAGATCGCCCTCCTCGACGAGAACTCGGCCTCGGACGGCGATATCTTTCCGGCCATGTTCAGGGAAGCAGGGCTGGGGCCCCTTGTCGGCCGGCGCTCCTGGGGTGGAGTCGTGGGGATCTCGAACACCGGGCCGCTTATCGACGGCGGGACGATCTACGTGCCTCTCTCCGGAATGGCCAATCGCCAAGGGAAGTGGATCATCGAAGGCCATGGCGTCGATCCGGACATCGACGTCGAGAACGATCCCAAGGCCGTGATAGAAGGCCGCGATCCGCAGCTCGAGCGCGCCGTGGCCGAGGTGATGAAGAAGATCCAGGCCAAGCCGGTCAAGCTCCCGTCCAAACCGGCCGGGCCGATCAAGACGGAGAAGCGGTAGGATTGAAAAAACGGCCGGGGTAGGGCGCCCAAATTAAACAAAA
>Ga0315275_10002339_pt1 | contig 17046 bp, 9 predicted proteins | sample YL17G03_0_MG_FD_205557 | JGI IMG/M metagenome (GOLD analysis project Ga0315275, IMG submission 205557) | Sediment microbial communities from Yellowstone Lake, YNP, Wyoming, USA - YL17G03_0 | ecosystem: Environmental > Aquatic > Freshwater > Lake > Sediment | place: USA: Wyoming | collected... | reverse complement strand
GTCGGTAGCGTGTCGCGGCGAGTGCCGCCGCCATGACTAACCCACCAGCGACAACGCAAAATAACGCCACCGCCCTGATTGCCAGCGAGAGACGATCGAGAACACGCGCGAAACTGTCGAGCACGTCGCCGATATGGATCGCGCTGACGTTCGGGAATGAGGCAACGACCACCTGCTGCAGCGGCACCTCTTCCTGTGGGGAAGCCCGCACCGTCGCCACATAGGTAAACGGCGCCCCTTCAAGCGCACCTGGGGACAAGATCATATAAAAGTTCGTCGAGAAGTTTCCCCATTCGACTTTGCGAATACTCCTCACTTCCGCCGACACCGTGGCCCCCTGAATATCGAACTCGAGGATTGAGCCGATCGCGAGACCTAAATGGGTGGCAGCCTCTTCTTCCACCGAAACCTGAGGGGGCGAGAAGACCGGCCCAGGTTTCCACCAATCCCCTTTGACCAGCTGATTGTCTTTCGGTAGCTGTTCAAGGAAGGTCAGCACATACTCCCTGGTGAGGTACCACTGTTTGCCCCGCTCCTCTTTGCCTTCCGTGCGCTTGTCGCCCTTCTCCAGTCCCTCTTCTGCCGTGACGGGATGTCCATCGATCGCATGGAGTCGCGAACGCACCAGTGGTGTAAGTTCAGGACGCGCTCGTCCAATCTGCCGATGCACCAACGACACGAACTCCTGCGCTTGATCAGGCTGAATGTCGATAAAGAAGAAGGTCGGAGCATCCGTCGGGCGATTCTCGCGAACATTCTGGAGCAACGCCTGTTCCACCAACGATACCGTGACAATCACCATCACGCCGACTCCAATGGCGACCATGATCCCGGTCGCCTGGCCACCCGGCCGCACGACATTGCCCAGGGCAAAGCGCAGGCTCAAGACGCGAGGCATCGGCATCCAGGCCAGCCCTCGCACGAACATCCGCGCACAGACAAAGAGGACTGTGATGGCAAGGGACAGCGCACCGAGAAACAGAAAGCCGATCGACCATGAACCTGCTTGCCACACCGAGAGTGCGGACAGTCCGAGAATGATCCCTCCGGCCGTGCCGACATTCAAGGGATCAGCCAGGCCCCATTTCACCCACCATCGTGATGGAGGCCCCTCCTGCTCGACCGCTGCCTGTTCTACATCACGCCGAAAGATTGCACCTGGGTGAATGTCTCGAATCTTCAACAGGGGCCACAGGGTAAACAATAGTGTCGACAACAGTCCCAGCGTTGCCCCTTTCATCAAGGGCCAGATCGAGGACCATGACAATTCTGAGGAAACCCCTAATTGTTCGAGGAGATCGGACACGAACAGACCAGCCATGAGAGGAGGCAGCACTCGCTGGACCGCAATCCCCAACAGGATCCCAGCGAGGCTCCCTACACATCCCAAGAAGATCGCTTGCACCACATAGGTCGAAACCACCGTGGCCGAATCAGCGCCGACCGCTTTTAAGATCGCGATCGTCCGAAGCTTGTCCCGCAAGAACGCATGAATCGAGGTCCCGACTCCCAGTCCGCCGATGAACAGCGCGGTGAGACCGATCAGCCCGAGATAGCGGGAGAGTTGGTCGAGAAATTGTCTCAACTGCGGCTGGGCCGTGCGATAGCTGGATACGCGCGCGGAATCTTTCTCCAGCCGACCGCGCAGCTCAGAAAGGAGCGGCTCCAGCGGCATACCGTGCGGCATCTTCACAAGATACCGTTCTCGCACCCGGCTTCCAGGCTTGATTAACTCCGCTGCCTGTAATCCATCCTGTGCAATCATCACCCGAGGGCCCAAGCTGAAGGCATTGGCCAGTCGATCCGGCTCGGTCCGCACGATGCCGGTGATCAGAAACATCGCTTGACCGATCTTCAATTGATCCCCGACCGAGAGGCCCATCCGAATCAGCAGCGATTCCTGCACCACTGCTCCAAAACAGGAATGCCCGCGACAGCGACGCTCATCCGGGTGAAGCAGGACATCAAGTGTTTGCGCCGGGTCGAGTCGGATCGCCCCGTACAAGGGATACGTCGATTCAACCGCTTTAAGTTCAATGATCTGGGTCGATTGAGTCACCGACGACCCCTGTGTCGAGCGCGCGGCCATGGCCACGAGCTCGCTCACATGAGTGAAGGCCATACCTCGTTCGCCCAGTGACTGCAGCACTGCCTGTCCTGCGAGACTCAGGGGATGAGTCAGACGAATTTCGAGATCGCCGCCTAGCAACCCCCGCGCTTCCTTCGTGACGGCGCGATCCACATTCGTGCCAAACAGCGATACTCCGACCAAGGCCCCGACGCCGATCGCGATACAGCCAAAGAAGTAGAGATAGTGCCGCCAGGCACCCCTGGTTTCACGCCAGGCCATTCTCAAGATGAAGCGGCTCACTTGAATGACTCTGGGACCCGAGTATCTGAGTCGGTGAGGGTATCGGATTCGATGCGACCGTCGCGCAACGCAATCACGCGCTCCATCGAGGAAGCTATGGCGCGATCATGCGTGACCAAAACTAATGTGGCGCCGTAATCGCGATGGAGAGAAAGAAGCAGATTCATCACTTGCTGTCCCGTGGCCGAATCCAAGTTGCCGGTTGGCTCGTCTGCCAACAGAATCGGTGGGTGACAGGCGAACGCTCTAGCCACAGCCACCCGCTGTTGCTCGCCTCCTGACAGTTGGATGGGATAGTGATTCAGTCGATCTCCCAAGCCGACGGCTCTCAACAGATCCGTCGCGCGATCCTGCGCCGTACGCATTCCTGCCAACTCCAACGGCACCAGGACGTTTTCCAGGGCGGTGAGGGTGGGAATGAGGTGAAAGGATTGGAAGATGTAGCCGATGTGATCGCGACGATACCGTGCCAAGGCACTTTCGCGCATCGTGGAGATCTCTGTTCCGTCTAGCTTGATGGAGCCGGACGTCGGCCGATCCAGTCCCGCGATGAGGCCAATCAAGGTGGATTTACCGCTCCCGGACGGGCCGACGATGGCCACACGCTGCTTATCAGAAATCTCGAGTGTGACGTCATCGAGGATCGTGATCTGATGGCCTCCGCCGGTTAAGCGCATCGTTAGGTGAGAGAGGGTGATCATATTGTTCTTCAGACTCCCACAGTATCGTCCACGTTAAGCCTATATTATACTGGATGATAATGCGCCGCTCATGGATTCTCCCAAAACTATTATCCTGCCTCTTCCTATCCTTGATTGCCCTCTATGGTTGTGACCGCGGTAACGCTCCCTCCTCTCCACCTCCGTCTTCGAGCACCCCACGGGATGGATTTGGACCACGCCTGGGAATTGATGTCACGTCACAACCTGGCCGATCAAAGACTCAAGCATCCGCCGAGCGCCAACGCATCGTCGCCTTCGGCAACAGCCTGACAGCCGGCTTAGGTGTGGCAGCGGATGAATCGTATCCCGCTCAACTGCAACGGAAACTGGACGCCGCTGGCTATCTCTATCAGGTAGTAAACGCGGGAGTCAGCGGCGATACGACAGCTGGCGGGATCCGGAGGGTCTCCTGGGTCCTGAACAGTAAGCCCTCGATCGTCATTTTGGAACTAGGCTGCAACGATGGGCTCCGCGGCCTCAGCCTTCAAGAAACGAAAGCCAACCTCGAACGGATCATTCAACAACTCCAAAACACCTCGGTCACCGTCGTGTTAGCTGGGATGAAACTCCCCCCTAATTATGGAAAGGAATATACCGCCGGGTTTGAGGCGCTCTATCAGTCCTTAGCGAAGCAGTATCATCTCACGCTGATTCCATTTTTTCTTGATGGCGTGGCAGGCTCATCCTCGCTCAATCAGGTCGACGGCATTCATCCGACCGGAGAGGGCTATCGACTGATTGTCGAAAGGATCTTCCCAGCGCTTGAAGCACTGCTGGAGCGAAACCAGTGAAGGCTGTTCAGGGAGAGGGGAGCAGGGCAGAGTTGGTCCCCGCCCAACAAGGAATGACATCGGGCAGGGGCCGAGTCCAACTAATAAATGGAATGCGTGACCTTAGGACTTCTTGAGGAATGAATCGTAGACGCCATAGGCCAGAATCAACCCAATCAATGTGTAATATATACCGGTGACCCCGCTATAGTCCGGTGCGCCCTCACCCTTCGGTTCATTCGCCAGAACGTGGGACACACCAGTCAGCAGGACAGTACCTGCCACCGCGACAAACCCTGCACAAATCTTTTTCATGACTCAATCCTCCCTCTGGTCAATTGGGCAAAACGAGGGAACTATTGTACTGTACTGATGTACTGAAATTGCCAGACTAGACGTAATGGCTATTACAATGAGAAAAGAGCCTGGGTGGGAAAACAGAACGGGATAGCTAGGAGATGGCAGAGGTCTTGGCAAGCGCTTTCAATGCGGTCGAGACTTCCCTGAAAGAATGAGCGAGCTTGTCAAGTTGTGCCCCCTTTGACAACACCTCACCCGCAATAGACTTGAGTTGATTGTCATAGCTCCCAACCTCGGAGGCAACCTCGGAAACCTTCGAGAGCTTCTCTTTACAAGCAGTCAGCTCCTGCTGCACTTGCTGAGAACTGGCTTGGGTGGCCTTGATCTCCTCCATGGAAGCTTGAAGCTGTTGCGTCAATCGGCCGACATAGGCTTCTCGGTCGCGCGTGTCTGATTCCAGGCTAATCCGTACTTCTTCGCTCTCGCGACGGCGCTCCTCCAGATTGCGAATGGCCTGAATCCAGGGAGCGAGATCCCTGCCCAACTGTGGCGAATCAGGCAACGGCTGCCCACTTTCCAACGCCTTTATAGCAGGTTGCAGCCATCCGACGAACGCCATCACCTCGCCCATCTTCAGGTCGGTCGTCGAAGCGGAATTTAACGCACACGCGCCATTGCCATTCGGAGAGGCCTGTATAGGCTGTGGGGCTGCGGGCGGTTCCGTCTTCTTCTTCGGCTGACCATTCCTCGGCTGTGCCCAGCGGTGATATTCCAACAGAACCGCAATACAATGACGGCACATCGGCTCTTCCGGCAGAGCGCAACTGCACTTTGAGATGAGATGACCCTCCTTGAGACGGATCGTCTGCTCATAGAGGCCGGAATTCCCGATGACGGCGGATGAAATCTGGGCGTCATCAGCCTCGACGATCCGAACACGATTTTCAGAGAGGTACTGGTTGCCGATATGAAAAGCATTGCGATCAACCACCGCCTTGATCATCGGAGGATCCAGGAGGCTTAATCGCTCAGCGGAACAGGGGATCTTGTTTCGCATACGCTGCGTTCCCAATCGCAAACAACGCCAACTGATGTTGCGGCATAGTCTGAAACGGACCGGGGAAACTGTCAAGGGTTCATCGGTTTTCAACAACAAGTCATATCACCACTGACCTCTACTATTATCGGTACCAAGCAGCGCACGCCCATTGATTGCATGGCGCCAGTTCGAGTGGATCCTGGAGACACCTCTGTCTCCAGCAGAGCCATCGAGTCGTTAGCACTCACTGTGGGGATTCGCTGCCAGCACAACATGATTAGATCCGCGAGTGAGACCCCTCAGGGGGCTTCTTCGTCTGCTTACAACCACAGAATGTCACCCGTTTCTTTTCTTCAAAATGAACCTCCATCGTCGAAAACTCCGTCCCCGTATGGGATCGTCGCGAAATAGCTGCGTTTGATCGGCCGCATCGACATTAATAGACAGTTACTGGACCGATTTCCTTCACGCAAGGGGTTCTCTGAGCAATTACCGGTTTCTCTGTCATGGACTCCTCTTAGTAGCTAGCGGCCAAGGTGACAGGGCGGGGACAAAGGACTCAGTCCATACCCAACCGCCATCAGCCTCTCGTCCATTATCATTTCGTGAGACTATCAGCATCGGCGAGGCGGTCCCTGCGCACTGACCGGTGTCAGCCACAGATAATCCGCAATCTTCTCACGGATCATGTCTTGTAATTCCTCAATGCGCCCCACCTCGAAGGACGTCATATAGACGCTGATCTGGCGAAGGTGATCAGTCAGGCGGCGGACCACTCGCTTCGGAACCGGAAGGTTGTACTGAATGTGTCCGCCCCCTGTATAGCTCACCAGTGGCCCAGCCATCGGATCGGTCCCCGAACGAATCTGGTTGAGGCGATGGACCAACGTCTTGGCCATCCCTTCATCGCGAACCATGGAGGCTTCGAACATCTTCTGATAGAGGCTGTCAGCCCCCTCACCATGACAGGCCTGGAGTTGCTGAAGAATACGCGTTCGATAGATAGGATCATCGACAATGGCTTCGTCCTTCATGCCCCACTGCGCCATCAATGGGTCAGACTCTGCCTGAACCAAGCCGTTCTTGGCGACAACCCTCACCAACGCCTTCGGAGGATTCATGGCATCGACAGCCCAATGTTGTTCTTTTGCCAACCGAACCAACGGTTCATAATCCTCGTACGTACCGCCCCAGTTTTGTTGCCACCGGACGGCCTCTAGGAACTCCTGGCGGTTCACTTCTGAACCGGAAAGATACTGATCCAGTGCCTCCTGGCCGTCCCAGCCGAACATTTCCATGGCCAAGACCGGTATACGCCCCTCCGCCTTCAGCCTCCGCAGCACTGTCATCGCCGCATCTATATGAAATCGATTGTGATGTTCCTCGCCCAGATAAATGATGTCCTGCTGGAGCAACAACGCCGTCCACTGATCGAAAGAGACCGGTTGACCCGTTGCCGTATCAATGACCTGCCATTCCTTGAACAGCGCATGACGCTCGTCCTGTGAGACGGCAGAAGATCTGGCGCCCCCTCCACCCGTGCAGGCCACGGTGATCCACAATAGACCGACGAAAAAAAACACCTTGTATGTGATTAGGATCGCTCTTGTAGCGAACAGCGCTGGTGTCTTGTACATAGCCTCTACCTAACATAGGTCTCTCGAAGCGGCAAGACGGCAACCTTGACGGTCAGGGACCAGGTCGCTATGCTGCCACATATTCACTAACTGACAGCGTCAGGTCTACCATTACACGCCATACACCAACCGACTCATGAATTCCACCGCACAGGTCCTTGCAGACTTTCGTTCACAGGTCACCCAGCTCTTGCAGGAACGCGATAAGGAGTGGGAAGTCTCACGCAAACTTGTTGAGGCAAGGCAGCTCGCTACGACATTGAAAAGGTTGATCGAAGAAGCCCGCCGCGTCGATCTTCCCGTCATCATCCGTGATGCGATCACCCTGGCCTTGGGGAACTCACAAGCTGAGCAAATTCAGGATCTCCCAGGCCCCCGCCTCAAAGAACTCACAGGGCTCCCCCCGACAAAAGCCGTGCGAGCCCTCTGTGTGTGGTTCGGCGTCGTTGAAGGCCCGACATCCCTGTGGCCAGTGACGTCCCTGCGGTGCGAAGAGATCGAGGCGTTCGCCCATTCCCACTTTAATCCATTTGACCTGCTTCTTGATGCCGACGTGGCCTCCCTGCTCGATCTCGGCGCCGGCGATCTCTCGTTTGCCGCGGAACTGGTCGAGCAATACGTGACCCCCCTTCAACAGCGACAGCGCGAATTGATTCTTCATAGCCTTGATCGGCTTCAGCCAGGCTCAAAGCTGGGTGGTCCACTCCATCCGGAACGGGAGAGACTCAACGGCCTACGGTCTCGGACCGGTCTCTCGTTTCAATTCTACGGAAACCAGGATATGTTCGATCTGGACAATCTCGACCGGGCCGGAAAGCTCGCACCGCGCTATACGATCGCGACCTGCTGGGCTCCCGCGACACCCACGTTTGCCTATGAACCGAACCGATTGTCCGATCACATCATCACTCAAGAGCTCCATCGAACCAAAGGCACGTTCCGGCAGACCCACTTTTCCGGCGAACCGGCCCTGGAGGTCAAGCACAGAGAACGCGCACTCCTATTTCCGCCATGGAAGTTCGAGATTCGAGGCCCCCTCGCCCTGCTTGACCTGCTGGCGCGACGAGGCCTCCTCTGTGTCCTCGGAGCCGTCGATACACAGGTCTTCTGGGAAATCCTGGCACAACTCCTCGACGACGCCCGCTATCGACAGGACAATCAGCCGTTCACAGCGGAGAACCTCCCGACGATTTTCGGAGAGATCTTCGAACGGCTCTCGCACCTTGCGCTCGGCGAGACCCTCAACCTGTCAGACTGCGGCCCGTTACGCAGACAAATTCCACGCCTACCCCCCCTTCTCCCAACGCAGAATCCCGCCTACCGTTTCCGCTCCGTTCAGATTCGCCGTGGAGCCGTCTTTCCAGGAATTCCCGCCAGCAGTACCGCCCGACGGTTTTCTGACATGGTCGAAGAAACCCCTCCTTGGATGCTGATCCTCGTGCCAGAATAGACTAGAATTAGAACAACCCCGCCAACGCAAACCCTTACGAGTCGCTATCTCCAGACTGGTCGATGCAAATACTCACGTGAAAATTGACCGTCTCCAGACCCTTTGTTAGACTTCGATCGTGTCCGATCACCATGCATTCCTGAACTACCAGGACCACTAATCCCAACATGAGTTCAATCCACACCATCCGGGCGATCCAGGACAATATTGCGCTGGTTATCAAGGGGAAATCCCATGTCATCGAGATGGCGGTGGTCTGCCTTCTGGCCCGTGGCCATCTTCTGCTCGAAGATGTTCCCGGCGTCGGCAAAACCACGCTGGCACACAGCTTGGCTCGATCGCTGAACTGTTCGTTCAAGCGCATTCAATTCACTAGTGATCTCTTGCCTTCCGACATCGTCGGCATCTCCATGTTCAATCGGCAAAAACAGGGGTTTGAGTTCATACCTGGTCCGATCTTCGCCAACGTCGTGCTGGCCGACGAGATCAATCGCACCTCGCCGAAGACCCAGAGCAGTCTCCTGGAAGCGATGAGTGAAGCACAGATTTCCGTTGATAATCAGACGCATCCGCTTGAGCAGCCCTTTATGGTCATCGCCACCCAAAACCCTGCCGAATATCACGGGACGTTCCCCCTTCCAGAATCCCAACTCGACCGGTTTCTGATGCGCCTCTGTATTGGATATCCCTCGCTCGAGGAAGAACGGAAGGTGCTCGACCGTCCACATTCCTTGCACCCAGCTGAAACATTGCAAACGGTGTTGTCGGCGCACGAAGTATTGGCATTGCAGGCTCGCGTGGATCAGGTCCACATGGAAGATAGCTTGACGGACTATCTGCTCGCGATCGTGCAAGCGACCCGTCAGAGCGAGCTCTTATCCCTGGGGGTCAGCACACGCGGAGCACTGGCGCTGAGCAAAGCTGCCAAGGCATTAGCGGTCGTCCGCGGACGCGACTATTGTCTCCCCGACGACATCAAGGAACTGGCGCCGATCGTGCTGTCCCACCGCGTCATGCTGAACCGGACCCATGGCATGCGGACACAGAGCTTCGAACAGGCGGAACGTATGATGCTCGACATTGTCGAAACCGTTCCCGTCCCTGTCTAGCCGGTCACGGATGGGCACCTCGGGCAACTGGATGATCTACGCGCGTGAAACACCCACTCCTCAACCTCCGTGCCTCCACAGTCTCCTCCTTCCTCCGGGGTATGTCCCGCCGGCGGTCGATTCGTTTCACGCCTGAAGGGACCAGGTTTCTTCTCTTCACATTCGGAATCGGGCTCGCCGCCATTAACACCGGCAACAATCTGTTTTACTTACTCCTAGCTATGATGCTCAGCCTCATCGTGATCTCCGGATTACTCTCGGAGCACTGTCTTCGGCGATTAGAATTTCACCGACATGTGCCCGACCTCATCATGGCCAACGAGCTGACCACCTTCACACTCTCGGTCACCAACCGAAATCGGTACCTGCCCAGCCTTTCCCTTCGTCTACTCGATGTCGTCGAAGGCCAAGACATCGACCGAGGCCTCTCGATTCACCTCCTCCCCCCGCAGAATTCCGTACTCCTATCCTACCCACTGCTTGCCACGAAACGGGGCTGGATCCGATTCGAAGGCATCCAGGCTCACACGCTCTTCCCCTTCGGACTGTTTCTCAAGAAAGGGGTCTACTCCGCCGAAGCGCATCTGCTCGTCAGCCCTCCCATTAAGCCCCTCACCTTGCGATTCGTGGATGAATTGGTCAGCGAAGGGCAAGGGCAGTCCCTCCCACGACGAGGACATGGAGCCCAGCTTTACAACCTCCGCCTGTATCATCCAGGCGATGACTCGCGAGCCATCCATTGGATGACAACCGCCCGCACGTCCCAGCTGATCGTGCGGGAAACCGAAGCGGAGGATCAGCGACGCATCACAGTTGTCCTCTCAATCGTGGCCCCCGAAGAGCGCGAGGCCTTATTCGAAAGAAGTGTGACGTTCGTGGCATCACTCCTCTGGCATCTGACAGAGCGGGCCTACCCTGTAAGACTTATCGTAGGGACCGAAGACTCAGGACTCGGATCGGGATCCGCTCATATCTTGGCAATGCTACGCCTGTTGGCGTTATGCAAACGGCAGCTACCTGAAACTAGTGGGGTCAGCCATCACGGCGAGCACCCACCGCTTCCCAACGAAGTCGAGAGGGGCTACACGGTGGCAGTTATACCCTGGTCGGACAAGACGGCACCAACAAGCACGGTGCAAGCCAATCGGGTGCTCTATGCCACGCAACTCGAAGAATTGACGCATGCTTATTGATCAGGCCTTCGCCCTCAGCTCCGTCCTCCTCGCCACCATAGCCTTCATCGGACTCGTGCTTGCCCAGAGCGTCCCGCTCTGGCTCGCCCTCCCCACAGCGATCATCCTCATCGTCTCGCTGCTTCACGCAGGAGGGGTCCATTTCGTTCGACGGGCTATGGCAAAGGTTACCTTCTCGTCAACCCTATGGAATGTCCTGTTGATCGGCGCCTTTGTCGTGTTTCTGATCGATCTCACCCTTGTATCACGAGACCTCCTCCCTGCTGGTATCCACTTTCTGGTCATGCTGCTGGATATCAAGTTACTCACTCTTAAGCACCGACATGACTATCGGCACCTCTATGCCATCAGTCTAATGGCAATCCTTGCTTCCGCGGCACTCACGACCGACGCTTGGTATATCCCAATTTTTCTGTTGTATCTGCTCGCGGTTGTCTGGACACTCTTGCTGTATCACTTGACCCAAGAAATGGACGAAGCCCGTGCCGTCTTCACACCAGCAAACACGACAACCTGTCAGGCGACATTCCCGAGCTGCATCAATCACCTGTTCTTTTGGTTGACGAACGGAACCGCCGTCCTGACGGTTGCCCTGACGCTCGCTATTTTCTTTCTCATCCCTCGCATCAGTGCAGGCGTGCTGCAGAAGACGAGCGGGGGGGCACTGCGGACGACGGGGTTTTCCGATCGGGTCGACCTGGGAACGATCGGATCAGTCAAACAAGATCCTCAGATCGTCATGAGAGTTGAATTGCCGGACCAACCTGCTGTCGGAAAAGATCACCTCTACCTAAGAGGCCTCGCCTACGATCAGTACAATGGACGATCATGGAGCCACAGTGGATACCGCCGACGCTCGTTGAGTCTAGTGGCGGATGGAACGTTCCTTGCTCGCCCAGCCGACGGCCGTCCTCCGGGTAGCCCGTCCATACCGATTCGCCAAGATATCCTACTGGAAATGCTCGATACCGCAGTCCTGTTTGCCTCGCCGTTCGCTGAACTCGTAAACGGCGAGTTCCTCACAGTGCAGACCGATGTCATGAGTGGACTCCACTTGCCACTTCCTCCCTCTTCCCGCATCCGATACTCCGTCACCTCTCAAGTCCCGCAACTCGTCTCAGACGAACGAACCGCCTCAGCTCTGGCCTACCCTGACTCAATCCGTTCACATTACCTTCAGGTTCCCGTGGGATCACAGCAGGTTGCAGATTTGGCGCATCGAGTTGTCCGTGAGGCTATGACCCCATTCGGACAAACGCTGGCGATCCAGCAACATCTCTTGGAAAATTATCGCTACAGCCTTGAAGCCGACACAGCCACGCTCATTCATCCGCTCGAGGAATTTCTTTTCACGCGCAAAACCGGGCTTTGCGAACATTACGCAACCGCCATGGTCGTGATGTTGCGGACTGTGGGGATTCCTGCTCGACTGGTGACAGGATTCTTGGCCACGGAATGGAACGAGTACGGGGGCTATTTCACCGTACGCCAGCGGGATGCCCATGCCTGGGTCGAGGTCTACTTTCCCCGCTCAGGCTGGATCACTATGGATCCAACCCCCACCATCAGCGCAGCAGTCGCGACCTCTCACTGGGATTCCCTCAGCCGACTCGGGGAATCCCTTCGCTTACAGTGGGATCGCCTGTTCGTCCGTTATAGCGCGAAGGATCAACTGACCGTCATTCAAGGAGTTCGAGAAAGCAGCGATGTATTGCGAGAGAAAGTGAGCGGCTGGATTTCGGCGTTGAGTTCCCCGATAAGCCAGGTCCTCAGCCGGCTGGCGCGCATGGCCCGAACGTTCCAGCCTGGCATGCTGGGACTCATCACGGGAGTGATAGTGATCGGCCTGGCCTTCCTCTTCCTCATGCTTCGGGATAGGATAGGACTCTGGGCCACCACACATTTTCCGATATCGCAATCACAGCTTGCGATCATCCAACTCTATACCCGCATGCTTCGCACGGTGGAGAAACAGGGCCTGAGCAAACCTCCAGCCACCACACCTAGTGAATTTGCCAGACTGGTTGAACAGGAATGGAAGGCAGCCGGTCCCATGGTGGCTGACGTGACAGCCCTCTACCATCAGGGACGATTTAGTCGAACCCCGCTCACCCCAGACGAACTCTCTCGTGCAGCTAAACAGGTGGGGCGGCTACAATCCCTCACACTCGCAACCCGCTAATCACCCTATCGCTACATAGTCTCGGTACCGCCCTGACGTGACCATGGCCGCAGCCACTCTACATTGCCCCCAGTTAGGGCCACGCAGACCCGCTTGCCAACTAAGTTGAGACTCTTGCCTAAGCAGTGGAATTAACGCCACCGCGCTCGAGGGCTCAATCACAAGCTTGAATCGCTCATAGGCGCAATGGGAGACGGATTACTGGCCACCATACTGCATGTACAGTGAGTGGAAGGACTCATCGAGAAGATGACTATGAAATTGGAGCGGGAAACGAGATTTGAACTCGCGACCCTCGCCTTGGCAAGGCGATGCTCTACCACTGAGCTATTCCCGCTCGATCACAGTCGGTGTGAGGGTTGGGATTCTACTGAGCAGGAACGAGACTGTCAAGCAATCTAGTGAGCACCCTTCATCATTGTTTTCTTCGTTACAACACCTCAAGTATGCTACCAAAAGGTAACGTGATAATATTATAATCAACTTATTGATTTGTTGAAGGTTTAATCCTCAAAATCAAACTGTCGCCCGCCGAGTGATACGGCAGGTACCCATCGACACAGATCTGGCGCATCATCAACGGTCATCATTAACACATTTTTATTCTTATTATTCAGTCACTTGATAGATTTACTCCATCCATATTGGATCTATGGAAGTTGGTGCGCTTATTGCGAACAAGATGGAAGGCTCATGATGCTCGGAACGCAATACAAACTGACGGTCATGGCCATGATTCATCGGCCAATTACATGCTCGGTTCTCCCTGCATTCTGGCAGCTCTCTAGATGAAGGGGGGTGATCTAAATTTTCCGCTGTGCGTCAGTGAAGTCGCGTGGGCTTATTGAAGCCCTCAACTCTTAGGAGGTGTCACCAATGTTTTTGTCACGTAGGCAGTTCTTAAAAGTCTCCGTGGGGACTGTCGCCGCAGTTGCGGTGGCGGACAAAGTCCTGGCGTTGACCGCGCTCCAGCCGGTCATCGAAGTTGGGAACCCGTTAGGGGACTATCCGGATCGGTCCTGGGAGCGTGTCTATCACGACCAGTACCGCTACGATTCGTCGTTTACCTGGTGTTGTTCGCCGAACGACACGCACGCCTGCCGCATCCGGGCCTTCGTCCGGAACGGCGTCGTCATGCGGGTTGAGCAGAACTACGACCACCAGACCTATGAAGATCTCTACGGCAACCGCGGGACGTTCGCGCACAACCCGCGAATGTGCTTGAAGGGATTCACCTTCCATCGCCGCGTGTACGGCCCCTACCGTTTGAAGGGTCCGTTGATGCGGAAGGGCTGGAAGGAATGGATGGATGCCGGCTCTCCGGAGCTGACGCCAGAAACGAAGCGGAAATATAAGTTCGACAGCCGCTTCCTGGACGACATGCTGCGTGTGTCCTGGGACACGGCCTTCACCTATGCTGCCAAGTCCATGATCATCATTGCCACGCGGTACAGCGGTGAAGCCGGAGCCCGTCGTCTGCGTGAGCAGGGCTATGCGCCGGAAATGATCGAAATGATGAAGGGCGCGGGAACCCGTACCTTCAAGCATCGCGCGGGCATGCCAGTCCTCGGCATCATCGGCAAGATGGGCAACACCAGAATGAACGGCGGCGTGAACGCGTTGCTGGACACCTGGATTCGCAAGGTCAGCCCGGATCAGGCACAGGGTGGCCGGTATTGGTCGAACTACACCTGGCACGGCGACCAGAACCCCGCCCACCCCTGGTGGTGCGGCGCCCAGGGGTCCGACATCGATCTCTCCGACATGCGCTTCTCCAAGCTGAATACCAGCTGGGGTAAGAACTTCGTCGAGAACAAGATGCCGGAAGCGCACTGGAAGTTGGAATGTATCGAACGGGGCGCTCGGGTCGTGGTCATCACGCCTGAGTATAACCCCACCGCCTATCGTGCCGACTATTGGATGCCGTTGCGGCCCGCGTCGGACGGCGCCATTTTCTTGGGCGCCATGAAGATCATCGTCGATGAGAACATGCACGACGTGGACTTCCTGAAGGGGTACACCGATTCGCCGGTGCTCGTCCGCACGGACACCCTGCAATTCCTGGATCCGCGCGACGTGGTCGCCGATTACAAGTTCCCGGACTTCTCGAAGAGCTACTCAGGCCGGGTCCAGTCATTGAAGCCAGAGCAGGTTGAGCGGCTCGGCGGCATGATGGTCTGGGACCTGAACAAAAAGGCGGCTGTTCCTCTCCATCGTGAGCAGGTCGGCTGGCACTATCAGAACAGCGGTATTGACGCAGCCCTCACCGGGACCTACCGGGTGAAACTGCTTAATGGCCGTGAAATCGACGCGATGCCGGTCTGGCAGATGTACCTGGTGCACTTCCAGGATTACGACCTGGACACCTGTCATCAGATCTGCCGGACGCCGAAGGACCTCCTGGTCCGTTGGGCACGTGACTCAGGTTCGATCAAGCCCGCCGCCATCCATAACGGCGAAGGGACGAACCACTACTTCCATCAGACCATCAACTCCCGCGGCGCCGCGATGGTGCTCATCGTCACCGGCAACGTCGGGAAGTTCGGCACCGGGCAGCATACCTGGGCCGGTAACTACAAGGCGGGAACCTGGACGGCAACACCCTGGTCCGGTGCGGGTATTGCCGTGCACACGGGTGAGGATCCATTCAATATCACTCTGGATCCGAACGCGCACGGTAAGGAAATCAAGACCAAGTCGTATTACTACGGCGAGGAAGTCGGGTACTGGAACCACGGCGACACCGCCCTGATCGTCAGCACCCCGAAGTACGGGCGCAAGGTGTTCACGGGCAAGACGCATATGCCGACCCCGAGCAAGTTCCGGTGGGTCGTCAACGTGAACGTGCTCAACAACGCCAAGCACCATTATGACATGGTGCGTAACGTCGATCCGAACATCGAGACCCTGATCACTCAGGACATCGAGATGACCTCGGACGTGAACCACAACGATATCGCCTTCGCGGCGAACTCGTGGATGGAGTTCACCTATCCGGAAATGACCGTCACGGTGTCCAATCCGTGGGTGCAGATCTGGAAGGGCGGGATCCGACCCTTGTACGACACGCGTAACGACCTCGATACCTTCGCAGGCGTTGCGGCCAAGTTGTCGGACATGACCGGTGACAAGCGTATGCGCGATTACTTCAAGTTCGTCTACGAAAACCGCGTGGACGTCTATGCGCAGCGCATGCTCGATGCCTCCAGCACCTTCTACGGCTACAGCGCGGACGTCATGCTGAAGTCGGAAAAGGGATGGATGGTCATGGTTCGGACCTATCCGCGTACCCCATTCTGGGAAGAGACCAACGAGTCGAAGCCCATGTGGACGCGGACCGGCCGGTACGAAAATTACCGGACCGAGCCAGAGGCGATCGAATACGGCGAAAACTTCATCTCTCACCGTGAGGGAACGGAAGCGACACCGTATCTGCCGAACGCGATCATGACGAGCAACCCGTACGTCCGTCCGGACGACTACGGTATTCCGATCACGGCGCAGCACCATGACGACAAGACGGTGCGTAACATCAAGTTGCCGTGGCAGGAAATCAAGCGGCACGCGAACCCGTTGTGGGAGAAGGGGTACCAGTTCTACTGCGTCACTCCAAAAACCCGGCATCGGGTGCATAGCCAATGGTCGGTGAACGACTGGGTGCAGATTTACGAGTCGAACTTCGGCGATCCGTACCGCATGGACAAGCGGACACCGGGTGTCGGCGAACACCAGTTGCACATCAACCCACAGGCGGCGAAAGACCGCGGCATCAACGACGGTGACTACGTCTATGTAGACGGTAACCCGGTGGACCGGCCCTATCGTGGCTGGAAGCCGTCGGATCCGTACTATAAGGTAGCGCGCCTCATGATCCGCGCGAAGTATAACCCTGCCTATCCGTACCACGTGACGATGGCGAAGCACGCACCGTACGTGGCCACGCCGAAGTCGGTCAAGGGCCATGAGACGCGCCCAGACGGACGCGCCATCGCGGTGGACACCGGCTATCAGTCCAACTTCCGGTACGGGGCTCAACAGTCCTTTACCCGGAATTGGTTGATGCCGATGCATCAGACCGACTCGTTGCCGGGCAAGCACGCCATCGCCTGGAAGTTCAAGTGGGGCTACCAGGTCGACCACCATGCGATCAACACGGTGCCGAAGGAATGTCTCATCCGCATCACCAAGGCGGAAGACGGCGGCATCGGGGCACGCGGTCCATGGGAGCCGGTCAGGACCGGATTCACGCCGGGCCAAGAGAACGAGTTCATGA